>Ga0105106_10000474_pt1 | contig 28103 bp, 20 predicted proteins | sample PPLLaktember2015_5_FD_79109 | JGI IMG/M metagenome (GOLD analysis project Ga0105106, IMG submission 79109) | Freshwater sediment microbial communities from Prairie Pothole Lake near Jamestown, North Dakota, USA - PPLs Lake P8 Core (1) Depth... | ecosystem: Environmental > Aquatic > Freshwater >...
CCCGACGGAAAGGTCAATGCCGCCTGCAATGATCACCACCGTCATGCCGCACGCCAAAATGCCGTAGACCGACACTTGCCGCAGCATATCCCGTTGGGTTGCCCACTGGAAAAAAGTCCCGTCCGCGTTGAAGATCGCCCCGAGCACCATTACCAGGGCCAGGGAGAGGAAGGCGCGGGCGAGGGGGTGATCTCTAACGGATGCCACAGAAAGACACTTTCACGCCGAGCGCACGCATGGCCGCTGCCTTCGCAAACATTGCCCGCCGTGCCCCGGCTGCGTCGGGAGCATACGCCACCTGGATGTGGTTGGCCTGGTGGCGCGCCATCATCTGGTCGCGGCTGACGCCCTGCAGCACCGCATGCATGATCGGCCATTCCGGATTTGTCTGCTTCCAGCGATCGCGTGTTTCTTCTTCCGGAAGTGCTACCGTTTCGCCGAGTCCGAGGTCGCAGTGCAACGCATTGTCTTTCACGAAGACGCGGCTCCAGACGATTGGTCCTGGTTTGCTGACCCCCTTGAGCGTCGCTCCGCCGAGCCGGAAAAACATCGGAGGTTGTCGTTCGCCGACGGCACCACGATACCCGTCAATGAGGTGGGCAGGCGGGACCGCTCCGGAGATCTCGAACACCCAGACGAACTTCTTGCGCCCGTTCACTTTGGCGGAGCGACCCCAGCGGACGTCGTGGAGCGTCGTTTCGGGTGAGAATCCCAGCTGGCGCCAGATGCGATAGGTGACAAGGGCGTCCAGGCCCGCGCATTCGTCCACTTCGTTGAAATGGGGAAGCGCCTCGCCCGCAAAGAGTTCTTTGCCCGACTGCTCATGGTACACCGGAGGACGTTCCACGTTATTCAACAGCCCTTCCACCAGGTCCGATGCGGGGACAAGGTCCTTCAGTCCTTGCTGATACTGGATGCCGATAGTGTCACAGCCGAACTCATCGGCAATGCGCAGGGCGGCAATGTACATCTTGCACTGCTGCAGCACCTGTGCTTCCGTCAGATCGGTTGCCTCATCGTGGCCGAACTCGAATCGCATGCCGCGCTGCATGATCCAATCGAAAACTCTCCGTGCCTCATCATCGCCGACGGTGCGCATGCGGGCATAGAGCGTGGACTGGCTCAGCCGCTCTTTGAACACGCCCGTCGCATGGAGCAGTTCGTCTGGGATAATGGCGTTGTACATGCCCATGCAACCCTCGTCGAAAATGCCCATGATCGCCTTGCGTTTCATCAATGCCGCGGCAACGGCGCTGCCTGTTTTCGCGGCTGCACCTGGCACGCGAACCTTCTGGTACGGCGTAACGTGCGAGGTGTCATGCCGTAGTGCGCCGGTCTTGAGCCAGCGGGCCAGCCCATTCATGAAGAACGGATCGGTAAAGTCTTCGCTCCAGAGCGTGCTGAACGCCACTCCCGCTTTGGTTAACGAGGCATTCAGGTTCAGCATCCCCACAAGGCCGGGCCAGGTCCCGCTCCAGTTGGCGACGGTCAGGATCGGGCCGCGATGGGTGATCAGACCTGCGAGGACATGGTGAGTATACTGCCAGACAGATTCTGCAACGATGAGCGGCGCGGTCGGCGGAATTGCGGCAAAGACTTCCATTCCGTACTTCTGGCTGTCAATGAAGCCATGCTTCTTCACAGGGTCGTACGGGTGTGCCCGGACTACGGTACCGCCGAGCTTCTTCACCGCCGAGGTGACTTGCGCCTCCATTGCTGCCTGCGCGGCCTCGCAATTCTGATTGGCGGCCGGCCGCAGATCGCCGCTGGCGACAAGATAGATGGATTTCATGATCACGTTCTCTGATTTTGTGGAATGATGAAAGTTCGTCGGTGACTCCGGTGAGATAAACCTTGCGGGTATCCGTCGAAAGTACAGAAAAACATCGGGAAACACAACTTGAAGTTGCTCATCATCCTCTCTACATTAAAGTCTCAGGAAGGAGCGATACGATGGAGCAAACCGGCATGAAACCGCTTCGCGTCATCAACAGCGTCGCGCCAATCAGGATCGCCGACAACGGAGGCTGGACCGACACCTGGTTTGCGGGCCACGGCAAAATCTTTAACATCGGGGTCTATCCCTATGCCGAGGTCCAGGTGGAAGTCTTCCGCCACGACGGCCGGCAGGACCGGGTGATGATACAGGCGGAAAACTACGGCGACCGGTATGCGGTAGTGCCCGACACCGACCGCTGGAACAAGCATCCGCTTCTGGAAGCGGCGATCCACTACATGAAGGTTCCCCAAGAGGTGACCCTCCAGGTCACGATCTATTCCGAGGCTCCCGCGGGAGCGTCGACGGGGACATCCGCGGCCGTTTCGGTGGCGCTGATTGCAGCGCTGGATCGTCTCACGCCCGGCCGGATGACGCCGCACGAGATTGCCCAGGCGGCGCATCATGTCGAGATGCAAATGCTCGGACTGCAGTGCGGCATACAGGATCAGCTTTGCTCGGCGTACGGGGGCATCAACTACATCGAGATGAGGCAATTCCCATGGGCTATGGTATCGCAGATTCAGGTTTCCAACGCGATATGGTGGGAACTCGAGCGGCGATTGACGCTGGTCTTCCTTGGCCGATCGCATGATTCGTCGGAACTCCACAAGAAGGTCATCAAGGAACTGGAGGATGAAGGCCCGGATTCGGAGCGGCTCTCGGTGCTCCGGCAGACGGCGGAAAAATCACGCGATGCCGTCTATGAAGGAGATTTTGCTTCACTCGGGGGGGCCATGATTGAAAACACCGAAGCGCAATCACGCCTGCATCCCGAGCTTGTTAGTGCCGACGCCCGCCGGGTCATTGAAATCGCTCAGGCGCATGGCGCGCTCGGGTGGAAGGTGAACGGGGCAGGGGGGCTTGGCGGCTCGGTGACAATTCTCTCCGGCGACACATCGTTTGCCAAGCGGCACATGATAAAGCAGATCGAGCAGGAAAACCTCTTATTCAAAAACATTCCAATTTACCTCAGCCGCTACGGAGTGCGGACCTGGGAGTCGATCCGCCCACAATAACCGTAAGGCCGCTCACACACGCAATGGTGCAGACTCTCCTTGCTGTCTCCGCAATCGTTCCCTCGGTACTGCTCGTCTGGTATTTCCATGCCCGTGATGCGTATCCGGAACCCGCCCGAGTCATTTGGGCCACGTTCGGATTCGGTGTCCTTGCGGTGATTCCCGTCCTGGCTGTCGGCATTCCGATACATCTCGCCATTGCGACAATCGAGCATCCAGTGCTGGCGAGCGGGTTGGAGGCTTTCTTCGTGGCCGCCATCCCCGAGGAGTTCTTCAAACTCGTCGTGCTCCTGCTCTACTGTACGCGCAAACAAGCCTTCGATGAGCCGATGGATGGGGTCGTGTATGGTGTGGTCGCATCGCTGGGATTTGCCGCCCTTGAGAACATTCTCTACGTTGTCGACGGCGGGACGAGTGTGGCATTTTCCCGCGCCTTCACCGCTGTTCCCTTCCACGCGTTTCTCGGCGCAATCATGGGCTACTATGTCGGGCAGGCTTGGAAGAACCCCCGGCGCCGGACGACGCTCATCGTGCGTGGATTTCTCATCGCAACATTCCTGCACGGCATCTATGACCTTCCATTAATGACCTTGAACGCGCTGAACGGCGACCCGAACCTTCTGCTGGTGGCTGCCACACTCGTTGTGCTCATCTTCGCGTGGTACTGGGCGCTGCGGCTCAGCCGGGGTCTCCGACGGGAACAATTGGTGCACAAGATGACACAGTTGGCGCCGGGCACCGGCGATGCCACTCTGGCGCCTGCTGTCCGGTCGCGCGTCATACCTGTTATGCAGATCGCCGTGGGAGTTATCAGTGCAAGCCTGGGTGGCATGGTCGTATTCGGCCTGCTCCTGGCCTTCCTGATGGGTATCGTCGCCGTTGATGACACCGCCGACGTGGTGTTCGGCGGAGCGTTGATAGGAGTGGCGCCGCTGGCGGCCGGCGGACTGTTCTTCCGGTATGGCGTGCGGGGGTTGAACCGCAGAGAGATCTAGTACACACACTTCCTGGCTTCGTCCGCGAACGCCTCGAGCAGGTGGACATCCGCGTCAAAGAAGTGATCCGAGGGGCAAAGGATGTAGCCGCCTCCGGACCCTGCCTCGCGGAAGCAGCGTCGGACTTCATCGCGTGTCTCGGCGGGCATACACTTCGTGAAGTAATGGAACTGATCGAACCCTCCGATCATACAGACGCGGTCTCCGATCCTGCGCTTGGCCTCGCCAAGCTGTATGTCGCCCCCCATGGCGGCAGGTGTGAATGTTTCCATCGCATCGGGTCTCATACCCGCGATCTTCTCGAGGAACGGCATCATCCCACCGCACGTATGGTAGACGATCTTCTGTCCGACCGCATGTGCACGGTCGATCAGCTGAGAGTCGTACGGTGCAACGAACGCGTCGAACACCCTCGGTGAGATCACCGTGGATGACGCGTCCCCGCCCCCCAGCTCAAGGACGTCGAATTGTGCCCCCCGCAACGACTCCACGAAACTCATCTTCCGCGCGAGAAGCACGCTGAGAAATGCGTGCACCCACTCGGGATCGTCGTAGGTGGCCAGTATCAGGTTCTCGATGCCGAAAAGGACAGAGGCGTCCTGCCAGCAGCCCGGCTGACCGTACAGGTCAAAACAGACCACTGTGCCTCTGATCATCGCCCGTTCGCCTGTGGCTCCGGAGATGACATTCACCGCTGCGACGTCACACTGCGGCATAGGTGCGTGCGCCGCGATGACGTCAATATCCGCCGGGTCTTTCACCAACCGTTCGCTGACCCAAGTGGTGTGCTCGTTGCTTTGCAGTACGGTGGTCAGGTCCTTCGTGGGCGTATGAATGGTGTACCGCACGGTTGTGTACTGGGGATCAGGAACAGCCGCAAAAGTGATGCGCCATTGATCCGAGACGATTCTGCGGGGTTCAAGAATCCCGGGGACATGGGAGGATTCGAAGTAGGCGCCATGGGCCGTGTCTGGCGCGTGCTCCGCGACCCATATGATCGGATCGATACCAAAGCGGTTGAAAAACGTCTCGTTGTCCATCCCTCCCATCACGCGGTTGAGGAACGAGGACATGAGATGATGTGTTGTCACGGGCAACCGATCGGTCGCCCGCCGTTCGAGCGCGGCCCGGAAACGTTCTCTGACTGTCATTGATCGATGACCGGTATCCTGCTGATGAGTGGATCAGTGAAAATATCCGACGCGTCGTCGCTCGAAGATGAAAACTCCGATACGACGGCGCCTCCGGGGCCTGCCTGAAACCAGTGAAGGGTGTTTGGCGGCAGCGTATACTGGTCCCCCGGTTTCAGAATAATCTCGTTAAACACCGTGAAGTGCTCTTTGCGCGCTTTCGGCACTCTGGCTTTTGGCCTGCGCACAGCTGTGCCTTCGACGTACAGATACACGATGCCCCAACGGCACCTGAATGTCTCCTGTTTTCCCGGGCCTTGTTCGCCCCGGGCCGGGTGGCGGTGTTCGGGGCATGTCTGGCGTGGCAGGAGCACGATCTCCTTTGCACAATACCGGTCGTTGTTCTCGTAGACGACGAGCTGCAGCCCGCATGTTTCGATCATTCCCAAACCCATATCGGAGACCTCGATGTTTCGCGCCTCTTTCGGCGAAACGGCGATGTGCGCCTTCTTGAGATATTGAAGGGTCTTCTTCTGCAGTGTGCGGACTTCAGATGCTTTCATGTTTCCTCCGTACTGAGTCCCTGATTCCCGGACGGGGATTGGGGACGTAGGCCCGACATCAAACGCAAGAGCCTCTCCTGAGATGCTTCGCCGCGCTGCAACTCGCCCACAATACGACCTTCACGCATCACGAGGATGCGCGTGGAAAGTGCAAGAATTTCCGGAAGTTCCGACGAAACGAGCAGGATACCCTTTCCTGATCCCGCCAGGTTGTCGATGAGCACGTGGATTGCCGCCTTGGCCCCCACGTCTACTCCGCGCGTGGGTTCATCCAGCAGCAGTATGCGCGATGACCGCGCGAGCCATTTTGCGAGAACGATTTTCTGCTGGTTCCCCCCGCTCAGGCTGCCTGCTTCACTTTCGAATGATGCGGTCTTGATGCCGAGCTCGCCGAAGTGTTTTGCGAGAAGCGAGTTCTCCAGCCGCCGGCGAAGGAACCCTGCTTTCGTAAGGATCTCCAGGAGGGTGAACGAAAAATTGAAGCGGCAGCTGAGCATCAGCGCGAGACCGAACCGCTTCCGGTCCTCCGGAACGAACCCGAGACCTGACTTCATTCGCGTCTGCACGGACGCGCTGGAGATATCCTTGCCGTCCAGTGTGATCCTCCCGCGTGCCCGCGGGTCAAGCCCGAACAGCGCAGCGGCGATTTCGCTTCTCCCGGCGCCCACGAGTCCGGCAATTCCGACGATTTCCCCCGCGCGGATGGTCAACGCAACGTCCTCGAACTTGCCCGGTGAGCTGAAATGCTCCACGCGTAACAGATCGGGCCCGACACGGTTCTTGAGATGCGCAGGAAAGTACTCCTTGAGTTGACGGCCGATCATCATCCCGACGACGGCATCCTGGGTGGCCTCAGATCGGGCGAGTGTCCCGATCATGCGCCCGTCCCGCAGCACACTGATTCTGTCGCACAGGGCCACCACTTCCGCCATACGATGAGAGACGTAAATAATCGTCACTCCGCGATCACGCAATGAACCGATGAGCGTAAACAACCGCCCGGCATCGGTTTCCGAGAGCGCACTGGTGGGCTCATCGAAGATCAACATCCGGGCACCCGATCCGACCGCAGCGGCAATCTGGACAAGTTGATGTTGTGCGACGGAAAGATGTCGCATGGTCATACGAACGTCGATCGACGCCCCGATATCCCCGAGAAGTCGGGCGGCGGTCGCCCTCATGGCGGCACGGTCCACAAAAAAAGTGCGGCGACGCGGGTACTGTCCGAGAACAAGATTCTCTGCCACGCTGAGATCCGGGCAGCACGCCGGTTCCTGGTGAACCATGCCAATGCCCGCCTTGCGGGCGTCGCGCGGCGAGGCAAAGTGCACAACGCGCCCCGCCATTCGCACTGTTCCCCCGTCGGGAACATGGATGCCCGCCAGTATCTTTCCGAGCGTCGATTTCCCCGCACCGTTTTCGCCCATAAGGGCGTGGACCTCCCCATGCGCCAAAACGAGCGTTACTCCGTCCAGGGCACGAGTGCCGCCGAACGACTTCGAGACTGCTTCAATTTCGAGGAATGGATCCACACTGCTATCTGGAAAATTTCGAAACAATGTAGGAAGAAGGGGAGAGAACTGCAAAGGCTTGCATCGCTCTCGTAGTTTTTGTAGCATACTATATTATGACCGCACTCCCGGATCATCCCCACCGGAGATTCAATCCACTGACAGGCGAATGGGTTCTTGTATCGCCGCAGCGCACGCAACGCCCGTGGCAGGGGAAGGTGGAATCCCTTGCCGCCGAGGTCCGCCCGGCATACGATCCACACTGCTATCTCTGTCCCGGCAACGTGCGCTCAGGCGGTGTGCAAAACCCCCGCTACGAACAGACGTTCGTGTTCACCAATGATTTCAGCGCGATGACACCGCTGAAGACGCACCTGACGATTGAAGACGGCGATCTTCTCCGCGCCGAAAGCGAATCCGGCGTGTGCCGGGTAGTCTGCTTTTCACCCCGGCACGACCTGACACTTTCCGAGATGGCAACGCACGAGATTACCCGCGTCGTCGACGCCTGGACGGATGAATACCGCGCACTCGCCGACCGTGAAGCGATCGCCTATGTGCAGATATTTGAAAACAAAGGCGAGATCATGGGATGCAGCAATTCGCATCCCCACGGACAGATCTGGGCGCAGTGCACGATTCCCGTGATCCCGGCCACGGAACAGGCCCGGCAGCAGGAATACCGCAACGGTCACGCCTCATGTCTCCTGTGCGACTACGCTGCCCTCGAGCGCAGGCGGGCGGAACGTCTGGTGTGCAGCAACGAGTACTTCGTAGCACTGGTCCCGTTCTGGGCTGTCTGGCCGTTCGAGACCCTCCTCCTACCGCTCCGGCACGGGTCGTCGCTGCTTGACTTTTCGGGCGAGGAACGTGCAGCCCTGGCGGACCTTCTCCGGCGTCTCTCCCGTCGCTATGACAATCTCTTCGACACCTCCTTCCCCTATTCAATGGGAATACACCAATCGCCGACGGATACGTTGCAGCACCCAGAATGGCACCTTCATTTCCACTTCTATCCGCCGCTCCTACGCTCGGCGACTGTTAGGAAATTCATGGTCGGTTATGAAATGCTTGCGAATCCGCAGCGTGACGTATCCCCTGAACTCGGTGCAGCCCGGCTTCGGGAATCCTCTGAACTCCCTCCTCCATCGGCCGGTTGACACCATGTCCGTGCGGAGACTTCCATGCTAGCCATCCTCTCGCGGTACTTCTCACCGTGTTCGTCATTGATGTCGTTATTGTTTTTTGTGTTCTATTCATACACGTGAGGTTCCAATGAAATTTCGCAGGATCATCTGTGGTGGCGGGGTGACACTCGCTCTGCTGTGTGCGGTTGCTGCGATCGCGCAGCCGAAGCAGATTGTGTTGACGAATCCGGGTTTTGAACTCTCCGATCAGTCCGGAAAAGCCACAGCGTGGTCCGTCCGCGGGATCACGGATGGTGTGACGGCTGCCGTGGATCGCTCGGTGAGTCATTCCGGGAGTGCCAGTCTGATGTGCCACGCGCCTGCACCCGGCTCCTGTACTGTCGCGTCCGCGCCCGTCACCCTCGTCGTGGGCCGCCTGTACCGGCTCACCGTATGGATCAAGACGGACGGAGCCACCGCAGATCCGACATCCCGGTATCCTACGGCGGTGTCGGCTACAGCCGCGATGGCTTCATTTCCATTTGAGACTCATGCAACGGTTGTCGGTGGTACACATGACTGGACCAGGAGCGAGATTGTGTTCTTTGCGACACGGGCGGCGGATTCCATCCGGCTGCATCTGGGCCTGAACGGCCGCGCTACCGGGAAAGCCTGGTTTGACGACGTGGAGGTCGAAGAGGTGGACGATATCGCCGCTTATGTTCCTCTGGAGACCGTGAAGTGGTTCGGACCCGCGTTCCGGTACACCGACAAGGGCTGGACTTTCCTCCATATCGAAGGCGAACCATACCAGCGGGGTTACCAGTATGGCTCGCTGCTCTCGCGTGAGATCGCGACGTTCATCGAAAAGCTCGCGATACGCCAGAACAGCGACAACCCGCGTACCGGCTGGGCCGAACTGCGCACGCTGACCGACGCCTTGCTGCTCCGCAAATTTGACAAGGAATATCTGGAAGAGATGAAGGGGATCGCAGATGGTGCAGCGAACGCCGGCGGCATGTCCGGCGGACGCCCGATCGATCTCCTCGATATCGTCACCCTGAATTCGTCTGTGGATCTCGGCCAGCTGGGAAGTGCACTGAACGAAACCTCCCATCCCCTCAGCGGCCGCAGCTTCAACAAGGAGCAGGAGGAAGCGCAGGCCGCCGAGCGGTTGCACAAGTGTTCGTCATTTCTCGCAAACGGACCCGCAACCACAGACGGCGGAATCGTCTTCGCACAGCTGTTCATGTGGGGAGGATATACGGGCGTGCACTGGGATGTCATCTGTGACGTTCAGCCTTCGCGCGGACGCCGGCTGGTCTATGAAACCTTTCCGGGCGGCATTCACTCGGGTGCGGATTTCTATCTCAACGATGCCGGCATCATGATCGGCGAAACGACCACGATGCAAACACCGTTCGACATCAACGGTGAACCGCAGTCCTCCCGCATCCGGCGCGCAGCCCAATACGGCACCAGCATTGACCAGGTGGTGAAAATCCTGACCGAGAATAACAACGGGCTGTATACGAACGATTGGCTCATTGGTGATGCACGCACGAACGAGATTGCCATCCTCCTTCTCGGCACGAAGAAGTGGAAACTCTGGCGCAGTTCCAGCGGTGAATTTCCGGGGGATACAAAGGGGTTCTATTGGAGCGTGAATAATGCCAAGGACCCGGAAGTCCGGAAGGAATTCGTGCCCGACCCTTCGAATGCGCCGTTTGATGTCGTGTACTCCAACGTGAACCGTGACCTTGCATTCACCCGGTACTATCAGCATGAGAAGGGAAAGATCGATGCCACCAGCGCTGTGGGTCTCATTGCCTCGTCACCGGTGAACCGCCCGCATGCGTGTGACGGGAAGGTGACGACTTCTGAAATGGCCGCGCAGATGATGTTCTTTGCTCACTACGGCAAAGTCACCCTGCGCGAAAAAATGCCGGAGAAGGGATCCAGGCTCATGCCCGATCTTCCCAATGTGATTCCGCATCTCTCCCTGGGCTATTCCGTGATCAACCCGGTGTTCATCGTGGAGAAGATGAAAGCTGCACGGCGCACCCCGCCGCCAGACCGGAAACCCGGCGTCGATCTGGCCGACGTGAAGGATTTTTACTCCTTCGACAAGACACGCCTCTGGATCAACACCGTCTATCCGGCAACAGAAGGGGACAACTGGTTCGTGAGCGGAACGGCGGCCTACTGGCAGATGCTCCATGGCATGACTGCCGATCCTTCCTCGACGATGCCCATGCTGCGTGACGGCCTCGCCGATATGAATTGCCGTCTGCTGTATACTGTGGCGCATGAGGGGGCAATGGTGCCGCTGAAGGCGCAACGGGTGTACGACCGGTACAACAACTACGTCATACCGCGCATCCGCGGCACCTATGCCCTGCATCAGCTCCGGCTTGCGCTGGGCAACACGGCCTTTGCCGGAGTCATGAATGCGGTGCATACGCGCTTCCGCGAGAAACCCATGACGACAAAGCAGTTCATTGCGGTTGCGGAGGAGGTCAGCGGAAAACCCGTGGCGGCCATCGTCATGCCCTGGCTTGAGCGGGATGATCTGCCCGAGGTGAGCGTCACCGCGACCATGACCGGTGCCGGGCTTTCCCTGCGCGTTCAACAGTCCGGGACGCCCTATCCCTTCTCGGCGACGGTGGAGATCGTGACGGAGAAGGGCTCCCTGTGGAAATTGGTGAATGTGAAGACAGCGGACAAGAACATCGTCGTGCAGGTTCCCGACACGCCGCGCACCGTGATATTCAATGCGGGGAATGACATACCGGTGCGTAGGAAGGAATATGCCACATTCTCAAACTACTTCGATGATTTCACGAACACGACAATTGTCTACGGGACTGCGAGGCAGATCGAAGCAAATCACACAGCGGCGCTGAAATTCCAGACAGTCCTTGCCGATCAGTTCACAGAGATCTTCGCGCCATTGCGGCAGGATGCGGAGATGGACCGGAAGGAGGTGGCAAAGGGAGATCTGATTGTCCTGGGGGGGGCGGCCGACAATGCCCTTGCTTCGCAGTTTGCGGAGAGGGTGGGGTTGACATTGGGCAAGAACACATTCCGCTGGCGGGGGAAGCTCTATGCCGAACCGGATGACGGAATGTTCGTGGCGTGTGCGAATCCGGACAGTCCCGGCCGGAATATCTACCTGTTCGTCAGCAACAGCGCGCTTCAGCAGTACCAGATGACGAAACGGTATCAGCCACTCCCTTCCTGGGCGCTGTTCAAGGGGGAGCAAGTGGTGGAGCGGGGGTACCTCGGGGTGCCGGAGATGACGGCGGTTGTCAAGTAGCAGGGGTCGTGCGGCAGGAGAGGCAAGGATCTGACCCCGGCTTGTCCCGGCCGGTCTGGCTGCGAAGCTCCGGCTGCAAAGCCCCGGCCGTTTCCATTCTATCGAAGCAGCATGAGCCGCTTCGTGACAGACTGTCCGCCTGATTCCAACCGACAGAAATAGACGCCGCTCGTCAGGCCGGCACCCTCGAACTGCACCTGGTAGTTTCCCGCCGCTTTGATTTCGTTCACGAGCACTCTCACCTCGCGCCCGAGCAGATCGTACACCGCGAGCTTCACCCACCTGGACCCCAGACCCGAGCCTCCAGACCCTAGACCCCAGACCCTAAATCCTATACTCGTGCTCGGATTGAACGGGTTGGGGAATGCGGCCATGCTGAGTGCCTGCACTCCGGCAAGGTCGTTTTCCACACTCAAGAGACGGACCTCCGAGATCGCATAGCCTATCAGCCAGCCGCCGGGGCCTTGAGCGGAATACCAGAGTCTGTAGTGGTCTCCGTCGAAGATGACAGTATGGTCGCCGAGTGTGTTGCAATCCCACGAATAATAGTCTCCCGTGACCAGGACTGGAGACGGCGACATGCGCGTCCACGTGATGCCGTCAAGAGAGGTTGCATAGCCGATACTCTGGATTGAGCTAGAGTTGACGCCCACATAGAACATATGGAACTTATCCCCATGAAACAGAACGCGTGGAGTTGAGACGTGGGAAGCTTCCCACTTCTGGCTGGTATTGGGCATCAGGACCGGATTGGCAGCGTGGCGTGTCCAGTCGATCCCGTTCACGGAAGTCGCATAGCCGATGTAGATGGAACTCTGGGTTCCAATTCCGGCATACCACATCCGGTAATCCTCGGGGCCCATCCAGAGAACCGAGGGGGTGCCTATGCTCTTGTTATCCCAACTCTGGCCGCCGGTTGGCAAGATGATGGGATTAGCGGTGTCCCGCTGCCATGTGAGACCATCCTGTGAGGCTGCCGTGCAGATGACGCCGAGGCCGGAAGTCACTGCCTGGTAATACATCCGATAGCCGGAATCTGTCTTTACGACGCAGGAAGCGCGCAGCCAACTCCCTTCATATAGTGACCCCGGCACGATATTCAGCACCGGTGTGACTGAATGTTTGTACCAGACGACACCGTTGTTGGATTCTGCGCAGCCGATGGTATACACCTGCAGGCTGTTGTTGAACCCTGTGTACCACATGCGGAAGAGGGAATCCTCCTTCACGACGGCGGGGGTGATCGCATACCAGTAATCGAACGCCGCCGGATTGTCGGTCCGAGTCAAAACCGGGTTCGCCGTAGATTTGAACCAGTAGAATTGGGCGTGCAGGGGGGAAGGCAAAGTGCACATGAGGCAAAGGAGGCAGAGTCTGAGTTTCATATAGATCCCCTCAAGGTGTGGGGGCAACTTAGCCACTCACACTGAAAGAATCAAGAGATCGAGGCGCCGGGCCCCTTTGGCTATTGAGGTCTGATCTCAAGTCTAGCCTCAAGTCGGACCTGAAGACCACTCTCTCCGCGCCAGATGAGACGAAGGGTGTCGCGGGGTCTGACCCCTCTTTCAGCGCCTCAAGTCTGACCCTGGCTCCTTCTTGAAATCAGACGAAGCACCACGAACAACGGGTAGCCCCCCAGGAGGAAGAGGAGTCCTACCCAGAGGGAGCCAGGCTGTGAGAGGATGACGTTTACAGTGATCAGGAGCAGCACGAGGATGAAGATGCCGGGAAGGAGGGGGAACAGCGGAGCGCTGTAGGTGTTCTCCGACTGACCGACGTTGTGGGCACGGAGGACGAAGACAGTCGAGGCCACGACGGCAATGTTGATGGAATCAAAAAGCATGACGTAGTTCATCAGGCGCTCGAACGTGCCCAGAAGGAAAATCGACAGAACGATGATGCCGCCGAAGTAGAGAAGCGTGAACCCCTGTGATTGGGTGTCGGGATTGACCTGCATGAAGCACTTCTCGGGAGGCATTCACCTTTCAGCCTTATCATGCATCAACACACAGAAGACAGGAGAGCAAAACCCAACAATTCCAATACTGTCCGGAGGTACGTCATGAGAATAGCCGCGAGTCTGCTGCTTCCGCTTCTACTGACCGTCCAATCCATGGGATTTACATTCCCTCCGCGGGAGAAAATCCGTTTCGAAGGACACGTGAGCTGCCCCGCCGTCTCCACTGCGGGCGGACGCGTGTTTCTGCGGCTTTCCATTGCCACCCGGGATCACCACCGACCTGAACGGCGGCCCGTGAATCTCTGTGTCGTGCTGGACAGGAGCGGCTCGATGTCGGAGGAGTCAAAAATGAACTATGCCAGGGCCGCACTGGTTGCCCTGATCGATCAGCTGAAGCGGGACGACATCTTCTCGCTGGTCATCTACGATGATGTAGTCGAGGTGGTCAGAGCCGCTGCACGCGTGGGATCAGAGAAAGAACGCATCCGGAATCTCGTTGAAGACATCAACCCCCGTGGATGGACCAACCTCGGTGGCGGCATGATTGAGGGATTCCGGCAGGTTGAGAAGAACAGCTGCAAAGAATACGTAAACCGTGTCATTCTGCTGTCCGACGGCCTGGCCAATCAGGGGATCACTGATCCGTACCGTCTGCAGAACATTGCGCGAAAACAAAGGAACCATTCCATTTCGCTCTCCACAATCGGCGTCGGCCTGGACTACAACGAGAACTTGATGGTCGGCCTCTCGGAACATGGAGGCGGCAACTACTACTTTCTGGAGAGTTCGCGCAACCTCGCCACGGTCCTGAGGAAGGAATTCGACCGGCTTTCGGATGTCATGGCGCAGAATGTCGTGATCGAGCTTGATCTGGGCCGCGGTGTCACCTTGCTCGATGCCATCGGATACAACCATCATGCTGACGGGCGGAGCGCGCAGATAGCAGTCGGTGATCTCTACGGAGAAGACACGCGCGAGATCATCCTCGAATTGGAAGTTCCTCCGGGTGCCGGGTCCCTGACGATTGCGAAGGGGAGACTCGTTGCAGCTGCATCATCGGAAGGTGGTGATCTCGGATCCTTCGCCAGCGGCATCAAGTATGAAGCTGATGCAGCAGCAGTCGACCGGCAACGGGACCTGGAGGAGCAGGCCAAGGCGGACGTGGCGGTATCGACCCGCAACGTATTGAAGGCGATGGAAATGCTTGACAAGGGGGACAAAGAGGAAGCCTCGCGTACACTGGCTGGCGCGAATGAGATGCTCCTGGCCTCGCCGGCCGCAGCCGCCTCGGGAGTTGCCGGAAGCGCCATCCGGGATCAGGTGGCCCGGATCAAGGGGTATGATGAGACACTGCGGAGCGACGACAAGGATGGCCGCCGGGCGAAGAAGTCGATACAGTACGAGAACTACCAGCAGCAGAAGCAGAAGTGAGCGGGAGAGCCCAACGACAGGGGTCAGACACCGCGTCCCGCGGGGGCTGACCCCTTCTTCACGTTTACAGGTTGAACAGTCCGCAAAACATGATCACGACCCCCCCGGTCTTGATCGACTTGAACAAGAGAACGGAGATCTGGTCAGGCTGCTGCTCCGCGGGCGGAATCCATTCTCTGCCACACCAACCGATTCACCTCTCTCGCCGACATGCCGGAAAAAGTGGAATAGGGGATTGTCGGGAGAACCTGCAGACGCATACCGGGACTTTTCTGCACGAGGAGCCCACCTTTGGCAAGCGCCTTGGCAGTTCCCTCGATGATGATGGGCAGAATCGGGCTCTGCGTCCGAAGCGCCAGCTCAAATGCCCCATCCTTGAAGGGCCGCATCGTACCATCCGGTGACCGCGTGCCTTCGGGGAACATCATGAGTGAATTCCCGGCTTTCAGCGCTTCCTCACAAGCCCTCATCATTTGGAGATTCCCCTTCATCGTCCCACGGACAATGGGGATATACCGGTTCAAGCTCATGTTCCATCCTATCAGGGGCGCGCGGAAGTTCTCCACCTTGGAAACCCACTTGTAGTGAAGCCGGAGACGGAAGAGCAAGAGGATATCGACGAACGATTGATGGTTGGCAACGATGACGTGAGGGCGATCACCGGGGAGATTTTCCTCCCCGGTGATACACACCTTCCATATGGGCGTGCACCACGTGTACAGTGACCCCCATATCGATGTGAACCGGTGGAGGAGCCTCAGACGGCTGTCGCACGCCGAGGTTGCCAGCCTGATCAACAGTGCCACCGGGTACAGCAGGAGAGAGCTGAGGGCCATGAATGTCCAGAAGTACAGCGAAACCAAGACCCGTATGACCATCAGCTATTTTTTCCTGATAAAGAACCCGAGAATCGCGGAGACAACGATGCCTGTGACCACAGTGCCGATGAATCCGAACAAGGCCTGAAGGAACGACGTCTGGGTGGCGCTCTCCGCTTCCAGCATGCGCTGCATATCCGATTCCGGCGTGCCGGCGTCTCTGAGCATCTGTTCGTGGACCGACTGGAGTTCCGTGAAGTATTGAGGGTAGACCACAGAAGTGAAAAGGAGCGAGCCGAAGAAGATAATGACGCCTCCGATGATCGAGATCGTGAGTCCGCTCATCACCTGTTTTCCGTAGGTATTGCCTGCCGCAGCGGTCTTGCGCAATGCCCAGACCAGGACGCCGATTTGGATCAGGATGACGACCCAGAAGGCATTGAGCATTACCGCGTCTTTGTACCAGCCGGTGAGCCCCATGATGAAGGTCCAGACGACAACCAGGATCCCGAGCCATATGCCACCCCGGGTTACGGTACTCATGGCACACCTCCTCAAGATATGTGGATTATTCAGGCTTCATGACCTTCGCCAGGAGCCCGCGCTGCCAATCGGTCCAACGGTGTTTGTCGACCACTGCGGTGAAGAGTTCCCTGTGCGCTGACTGTTGAAGAAAATACCCTGTGACCTCTGCCGCAGGACCGCGGAGCCGGTTATTGGGATGGATCAACGCATCACAGATGCTTAGAACACATGCCGAGTCAAGATAGTTCAGTGAACGGAGAGCCTCGAAAGCATTCACCCGTGTGCGGTACTCGAAGGACGGCCCCGCCATGTCCACGAGGGAGTCCAGCGATGCGCGTTGTCCGCCGGCGGCATTGATTCTATGCCAGAGGATGCGCATCTGGTTCCCGATGCCGCGATCATCCTTCGTCACGGTCAGGTAGTGGGTGCGTCGATGCGGAAACTGCGCGCTCAATTTCTCCATGGCGGATGCCGCGAGTGCATAGGAGGAGTCGGTGACCAGCCCCTCGAATGATAAACGCAGCTCCTCCGGGATGCGGTCTACAGCGGCCAGAGCGGCAGACCGGACCTCCACCGCCGGGTCGGCAATTGCTCGCCGGAGAAGCGCACGGCATTCGGGAGATTCGTCTCCGCCGATCTGACGTATCACCTCGGCTCGCAGCCCGGGAAAACGTTCCCGGGCATACACTGTGATCAGGAGATTCTTTTTGACCGCAGCCGGAGTCCCGGCAAGCGCGTGCAATGCGTCGAAACGGTCGATCATTTCGGGAGCGCCCATCACCTGTGCTTCGAGCTCGGCGAACGATTTTGGAAAGGAGATGCTTTTAATGATCCAGCTCCCGGGATCGCACAGGACAAATGCAATCTCCCGCCCGGCGGGATTCGGCACAGACACTGTCTGGGATTGTTGCGCAACCGTCTGGCGGGTCCGGTCGACACTTCCATCCCGGTAGTGCACTTCGAAGACCATAGGCATGGCAAACAGCTTCACCATGTCATTGGTCTCATGTACTTGTTGAACCAGCACGTCAGTCCGGCGTTGACCCGTGCGTGCGGTCACATCCTGATAGGAGACTGCGTAGCGGGGTTCACCGCCGCGGTAGATCCACTGTTCGAAGAACCAGCGCGGCGAAATGCCAAGCACATCCTGGAATGCCTGGTAGAAATCGTTGGTTTCGACGTTGGCATAGGCGTGCCGGTGAAGGTAATGCGTGATGACACGCCGGATGGCATCTTCACCGAATACGTACCGCATCATATCTATGACGCTGGATCCTTTGGAGTAGACCCTCTCTGAACCGGCGCGGGAATGCAGAATGGGGAAGAGGTTCTGCTCTGAGGCGCGAAGGGCGATGTCCTGTTCCCGGCGGCGCTCCCACTGGTATACGTCCTCTCCGCTGATCTCTTTCAAGAAGAGCTTGGCATAGAAGGTGGCGAAGCTTTCGTGAAGCCACGATTGTCTCCCGCTCCGCCCGGTAATGTAGTCGCCGAACCACTGGTGCGCAAGTTCGTGCACATTGACGCTGATGTAATTCCGGTCGAGGTAGGCGCGACGATCGACAAGGAAGAAATCGCCGAAGACGGTTGCCGTCGTGTTCTCCATTCCGCCATGGAGAAAATCCTGAACCGGGATTTGCGCGTACGACTCCCACGGGTAGGGAATGCCCGTTTCACGTTCCAGGAAATCTACTGCCTCGGCGGAATATCGATATGTGGGCTCCACGCGCTCAGGGTATTCCGGATAATACCAGAGGTGCAGGGGTACTCCGCTGCGTGAACGGCGCTCTTCGACATCATACTTCCCGATGCCGAGCATGACCAGGTACACTGCATGCGGATGGGACATGCGGTAATGCCATGTCGTCGTGCCGGCGCTGTTCCGGCGTTGACCCACAAGTGTACCATTGGAGAGTACCCGGTATCCGCTGTCGAACGTGATGATGGTCTCCGTCGTGAGCTTGTCGTTCTGCTCGTCGTAGCAGGGAATCCAATGCCGGTTGTCGATGCCCTGTCCTTGCGTCCAGATTTGCTTCCTGCTCCGCCCTGTAGGGTCTTTCCATCCGACAAAGTAGATCCCGCGGCGCGGTGTCGCCTCGTACACAAACGTGACGCTATCGACGGTGTCCCAGTGCAGAGGCCGCGAGAAGTGTACGGTGACACCCTCCGACGTGGTGCTGAAAGGCACGGACGCGCCATTCGCCCGGGCCGAGATGATACGAATGCCCGGCGCATTGAAGAACAGAGAGTCTACGCGCGCGCGCAACGGGGAGAACAGATGTGTGACTGTTCCCCGGACGAGCCCGATCTCAGGTTCGAAGGAGACTTCCAGCCTCATATGCCGCATGTCCACCTGGTGTTCCGCCGGCTCGTACTGCGGTTCATCGTACCAACGGGCCGTCGGGCTTTCCTGCGCATGCAGGATTCCTATGCAACACAACATTGCGATGAGCACGATACGGCGCTGGCCCTCCTCCCCCGCCCAATGCCCTTTGCCTCGTGCCTTCTCTCTGCCTCGTGCCATTTCTCTCTTCATTTTACCTCGAGTCCCAGTGTTCTTCCCTTATTGATGGCCGGGACCCCGTCTTTCATCCACACCGGCATCGGGGCGTCCTTCAGGAAATGATCGAAGAACTGCATCATGCGGACCGACAGGTCCTTGCTGTTCTTGCGGTGCGTGAGATTGTGCGCCTCGCCATTGTATGTCAGCATCCAGCTTTGCTTCCCGAGCCGCCGCAAGGCAGTGAACAGCTCGATACCCTGGTACCAGGGGACCGCGCCGTCGTTGTCGTTCGCCATGATGAGAAGCGGCGTCGTGACCTTGTCGACAAAGAAGAGGGGAGAGTTTTCGATGTACAGATCACGCTTTTCCCACAGCGTTCCGCCGATGCGGCTCTGGTTCTTCTCGTATTGGAACATGCGGCTCATGCCGGATTCCCAGCGGATCCCACCGTATGCGCTGGTCATGTTTGACACCGGCGCACCTGCCATCGCCGCCCGGAACATCGATGTCTGCGTGACGATGTAGGCCGTCTGGTAGCCCCCCCAGCTTTGTCCCTGGAGGCCAATCCGGGCGGCGTCGACGAATCCTGTGGCAATGAGTTTTTTCACACCCGGGACAATACTCTCGTAAGCGCTTTTCCCCGGATGGCCGACACGATAACGTATGTCGGGGATGAACACCAGGTAGCCGTTGCTGACGCAGTACGCCGGATTGATGACTGACCTGCTCGGCTGGGGCGGTGTGTGTCTGTGCAGGAGATCCGAATTCCGCTCATAGTAATACACCAGCATCGGATACTTGTGTTTCGGATCGAAGGTCTCCGGTTTGTACAGAAGTCCTTCGAGCGGTGCGTTGTCTGCAGTTTTCCATGCGAAGAGCTCCACCGTGCCCCAGAGGTACTCCTGCTGCTGGGGGTTGATGTCGCTGATACGCCGCAGCTCCGTGAACCGTCGGCCTTGAGCGACAAAGAGATCGGGGCACACACTGAAGCTGGATTTTGTGAAGAGAAACGTGCTGTCGTTCTTTGCCTTGATGGGCGTGCTGAATTCGCGGGATTCGAGGATCAGAGGTTGCGGAGTCGCCGGTGAATCCACCCGCAGCACCGCGAACCCGGCATCCTTGGTGGTTCTGTCAAAAGCCCTGAGGAGCATGGTGCTTCCCTGCGCGATGAAACGCTCTTCGGGATCAGTGCGGATGTAGCGGTACACTCTCTTCTGCGTGCGTCCGGCTCCCTTGGTCAAATTCGTCGTGGGCCTGAATCCGGTTGGGTCGGCAGCCCATATGTCGTACCGGTCATAAATCAGCAGGGTGGAGTCTCCGCCCGTCCATCCCGCGGTGCCATGAGGCGGGGGATCATCGGGCACATCACTGAGCTCGTTGTACAACGGGATCGCGATGGGCCTGGTCACCTGGGCGGATCTGCGTGTGTGCACGTCCATGGTATACCAGTGCCGGCGCCCCATGTCATACCAGCTGATGTACCGGGCACGCGGAGAGAGAGATGCCCCGCCTTTGAGCTTCTCGATCACTTTTGTTGCAGTTCCGGTCGCGGCGTCGATCAGATACACATCGTTGAAGGGTTGGTCCTCCCACGAGACCATTTTGCGGTACGGCACGTCCGCCAGGCCGATTGCCACAGGCGCGTTGCCCTCATCGCCGACCGTCACATTCGGGATTTGAAGGTTGGCGAGTTGAGTGAATTCCCGCGACGCCGGGTCGAGCACCGCGAGATACGACCGCTTCCGTTCCCGGTCGAGGTTGTGCACCTGCTGAGTCTGGATGAATTCGTCCTCCCAGCTCCAGATGTCTAATTTCGGGGTGACTTCATCGTTCATCGTGGTATCTTCTGCCATTGGAATCGGTGCGGTGCCGAAGAAAAGACGCTCGCCGTTCTTGGAGAACGATGGCAGGCGATGCTCGCTGACCAGCCAGCCCCGGGGGAAGTCTATAGTGGACGTGTCGGCGAGCAGGGCCGCCGAATCACCCCCCGGCTTCCAATAACAGAGTGCAAAGAAACGTTGCTTGCTCTTGGAAGTGTCTCGATCAGCCAGGAATGCGGCCTGAGTGCCCTCCTCATCCCACGCAAGCTGTTTGTACACCCCTTGCCCTCTGCTTAGCGTGTCCAGGTGCCGGTTCGTTGTTGTAAACATGAACACGCCCGGCAATATGGTGCTGTCTCTGCCGGTTGATGCAATGAGAAGGGACCGGCCATTCTTGGAGAAGCGGAATTCATTGACAGAAGGGAACTGGAATTCCGCACCTGAGGCGAGCTCCCGTGCGACGAGCGTTGTTCCCGCTTCTTCCTTCTTCTCATTCTCATTTTCCGCCGCATCCGTTCGCGGGTCTGTCTTCAGGCTGGACTCGCCTGAATCGGACTTTGCCGCTTCTTTGAGGAGATGGTATGCAATCCACCCCGCCCCTTTTTCCGGAAAGGCGAATGACTTCACGCGCGGGATGCGCATGACGGTGTCTCTTCCGAATTCCACGATTCCCAGTGAGTCTTTGGGCAGTTCATCGGCTGGTTTCTTGGCGATCTTTGCCTTGCGCACGTCGGCGAAGAATGGTTTGATGGTAAACGCCACAAACCGGGAGTCTTCGGAAATTCTCGGGGCGTTGCCGCGTGCAACAGTATCCGCCCTGCCGGTGTCGCGGTTGTAAACAACGAGACGGCTGTCCCCTTCCTGGGGTTCAACAACGTAGACGATCCATTTGCCGTCGTTGGAAATGCATTCGCCGGACACCTTGTTCCAGTTATCGTATACGGAGTGGTTGAGGGGTTTCTTCTCAGCCGCGTGCCCTCCCGAGAGAAGAGTGATGGACAACAGGAAGATCGTGAAGAATGTTGAGCGCATAATTCCCGGTAGTTGGTGTTATAAATTGTCTGATTACGTCCGTCGTCTCTGCCGCCACCTGTCGATTGCCACCGCGAGCACGATGATGCAGCCGGTGACCATCTCCTGTACCCAGTTCGGCAGGCCCATCTGGGCGCAGCCGGACCGGATGACCGTCATGATCAAAGCACCGACAATGGAACCGAGGATGGATCCTTCTCCGCCGGAGAGGCTTCCCCCTCCGATGACGACTGCCGCGATCACGTCAAGCTCCACTCCCATAGCGACGGTAGGATCGCCGACGGTAAGCCGGGAGAATTGAAATACGCCGGCGACCCCCGCGAAGGCGCCGCCGAAGGAATAGACGATCACTTTGACGCGATCGACATTGACGCCGCAGAGACGTGCGGTTTGTTCGTTCGAGCCAAGGGCGAAAATATGGCGGCCGAGGCGCGTATAGATGAGCATGCCGGCGACAAGGAGGGCCAGGAATGCCGTGAGCCAGACTCCCCACGGCACGATGCGCCAACCTTCGCCGGGTGGCAGGGCGGCGAGCAATTCCTTCAGCCACGTGAGGGGTGCGTCGATTTTTTGCTCGTGGGCGAAGCCTTTGGCTGCCCCACGCACTACGAGATAGGTGCCGAGGGTAACGATGAAGGGAACCACCTTCAACCGGGTGATCAGAAATCCGTTGATGAACCCGCAGAGCGCCCCGATGGCTATTCCGCCCATGGCCGCGAAGAGCGGATCAACGCCTGCCTGCAACAGTGCGGCAATGACCACAGTGACCAGGGCGATCATAGACCCCACAGAGAGATCGATGCCGCCCGAAATGATAATGAGGGTCATCCCGAGCGCGGCGGACCCGACGATGGCGGTCTGCCGTGCAATTGTTTCCAGGTTGTTGGATGAAGAGAAGCTCTCGGGCCCGAACCCCGCGAAGAGCAGGAAAATACCGAGGAGGCCTGCAATCGGACCGAGTGTGTGTGATAGGCGGGCAAGGGATTTCATGATGCGCCTGCCTGTCCGGTGGCTTCAAGCATCAGCATATGTTCCGTGCATTGGTGAGCGGGATGGGCGGGGCCGAGCCGCCCCCTGTGCATGATCGCAATCCTGTCGCAGATGCCCAGCAACTCGGGCAGGTAACTGCTGATCATCAGGATGCCCTTCGGTGGAACGCCCCGCGACGGGTCACCCGCAGCGAGACGGTCGATGATTTCGTAGAGCTGTGCTTTGCTGGCCACATCGATCCCGCGAGTCGGTTCGTCGAGCAGGAGGATATCCACGTCTTCGTGCAACAACCGGGCAAGTGCGACTTTCTGCTGATTCCCTCCTGACAGAGCGCCCACTAGCTGGCGCGGACTGGTGCTGCGGATTCCTATTCTTTCACTCCAGAGTCTGGCCACGTCATTCAGCCGGGAAGGCGACAGGAAGCCAAACCGGCCCGCGTCCTTCCGTAGTGTCAACGTGATATTGTCGGCCACGCTCATCGAGAGCGCGAGTCCCTCTGTCGAACGGTCTTCACTCACCATGCCAGTGCCCGCCTTCCAGCGCACGGCAGGCGGCATCCAGCCTCTCAGCGTTTTCATGCGCACAGTGCCGCTGACGATTGGTGACAGGCCGAACAGCGCCCGCACGAGTTCGGTGCGTCCGGCGCCGACGAGGCCCCCGATGCCGAGGATTTCGCCCCGACGGAGGTTGAACGATACGTCGAACACCTTCGGAGGGGAATGCAATGAAGATACATCCACAAGGATTTCCCCCGGCGTCCGCTCCGTTCTCGGATAGAGCTGGTCAATGCGCCTACCGATCATGAGCCGGACGATGCCGTCCACATTTTCCGTATCCGTGCTTCCCTGTCCGGCCGTACGGCCGTCACGCAGGACGGTGAAGCTATCTGCAATACGCTTCACTTCCTCCAGAAAATGTGAGATGTAGACGATGGCGTGTCCCTGGTCGCGGAGTGACGAGATGACTTTGAACAGCCGCTCTATGTCGGCGAGTGAGAGACTGCTTGTGGGTTCGTCAAGCACAAGGACGCGGCAACCGACGGCCAGGGCGCGGGCGATCTCCACGATCTGCCGGGTGGCTATGGGGAGTGTACCGACGCGCGCGGTGGGATCAAGAGTGCCGTGGCCGAGCTGTTCCAGCGCGCCCAGAGTACGGCGCCGGATTTCCTGCCGGTGCCGCACCCCCCATCGTGCCGGCTCCATGCCGAGCATCACGTTATCTTCCACGGAGAGATGGGGGGCGAGCGAGAGTTCCTGATAGATCATCGCCACCCCTGCGTGCCGGGCATCCTCCGTCGACCGGGGGGCAAAAGGTCTTCCGTCGAGCTCCATGGATCCCGCGTCGGGGTGCAGCGCTCCGGAGAGGATCTTCATCAAGGTGCTCTTCCCTGCACCGTTTTCTCCGACGAGAGCATGGACCTGTCCCGGGAAGACATCAAAATCGACCCCGTCCAGGGCCGTCGTGGCCCCGAATTGCTTTCGTATGCCCCGCATGGCGAAGCGGGGGAGTGCCGCTGATCGTTCTACTGCAGCCACTGGCCGAGATCCGGGGAGATCAATTGTATGATTTCCGGTTGGTGCATGTTTGCCGGCGTGACGAGGGTGACGCCGGTATCCACTTTACGCTCGACTTTCTCTCCACGGATATGCTTGACGACCGTTGTCACACCTTCATAGCCCATGCGGAATGGATTCTGGAGAACCAGGGCATTGATGTGATTGCTCTGGAGCGCTTCCACGAGCTTCGTGGAGCTGTCGAAACCTACAAAGAACACATTTCCTGCGCAGCCGGCATCCTGGAGGGCACGCAGCATCCCGAAGGTGGTCGATTCATTCACGGCAAAGATGCCGTCGATGGACAGCCTGCCCACGGAAGCTCTCAGCGGCGCGAGGAGGTTTTCCGAGGTCCGGTAGGCCGTCTCCACCGTCGGACCGCCGTACTGATTGGAGCTCACGATCGTGATGTCGGGGTATTCCTTCATGGCATCAAGAAACCCGCGTTCGCGGTTGTCCGTGCTTGCCGATCCCTCCATGCAACGCAGCATGATGACCCTGCCTTTTCCACCGCAGAGCCGCGCAAGTTCACGACCGCCCATGACGCCTCCGAGGTGATTGTCGGTTGCCACGAAGCTCACGTAGTCCTCGCTTTTGAGATCGGAGTCGATGATGACCACCGGTATGCCGGCGCTGGTAGCATTCGCAACGGGGGCACGCAGGGCGATATCATCGAGCGGAGCAAGGACCATGCCCGCAACACCGCGGCTGATGAAATCTTCCACCACCGAGATCTGCTGATCACGGTCATCCTCTCGCAACGGTCCCTTCCAGATGATGTCCACGTTGAGTTCGCGCGATGCCTTGACGGCTCCGGCGTGGATCGATTTCCAGAATTCATGCGTCGTGCCTTTGGGAATGACGGCGATGGTGGTCTGTTTTGTCGACCCCTGTTTCCCGCAGGAAAGGGGCACCGATGCAATCAGGAAGACGAGACCCAGACGGAGAATGCTCTTCATGGACATTCCTTTCGGAGAGAATCATATTTCGAAGAATGGCCGCCTGTTTAGCCGTTCATGAGGTACGTGACCACTGCGGACACATACGCGGCAAGGCCGATGACCAACAACGCCAACTCCAAAAAATAGAGTCTGGTTTTCGCATTGCGATAGCGGATGATCCTGGAGACCGTGAGCTCGGGTGTCTCCTCGTTGAACTGTGTCGTCCACCGGATGCGTAACCCGCCGAGGAGAAGGATGATCATGCCGGCGAGGACAAAGACGATGCCGAACGCCATACTGTACCGTGCGAACTCGTTTGTTTGTGCGATTTTCGGTCCTGAAAACCCCGTTATCGTGAGAGCCAGGGTGGAGAGTGTCAGCAAAAGTTGTGATCGCGCCTGGATCACATCGAACTGGTGCCGGAGGAACTCGAGACATCTGGCTAGGCTCTGTTCGCCGCCCATCATGGCCAGGATGTGGCGTGCCTCTTCATCGGGACTGAGCGGACGTTTTTGTTTCATGGTCACCAGGTCCGGCGGATTGGATGTGCTTCGGTGTTGAAGATCACGTTGTCGAAGTCGAGTGTTTCCGGCGAAGCAAACAGCAAATAGAGATACTTGAGTGTTTCGGCGAGAAAGTAGCTCTCCATTCTGTCTGATTTCTCCTTGGTCACGACGTTCTTGATCTCGGCGTACCCCCCCTCAACGCGGCAATACGTCTTCAAGCTATCCAGAAACACCTTGCCCATTTCGAGGTAACGCACATCACCAGTTTTGCGGAACAGGGTGTATGCCGACTCCATGATCTCGGGGTTCAAGAAGAAGCGCGGCGCCGCGGCTTCATCTTTGACGTAGTCAAACTGCTCCGGCTCGAGGCCGTGCCTCTTCCACATGTGGAAACACAATTCCTGGAGTTCCGCCGCCCGGCGTGTGTCACCCGCCAGCGCCAGCACGGCGGGGAAAAACGCATCGAGTGCGCCGAACCAGGTCTTGGTGCGCACGCCGGTATTCATGTCTGCATGCCCATACCAGATGCCGTTTTTCGTGGTGTCGATTAGAAAGGTATTGATTGCGATGTAGGAGTCACGCCACATGATCTTGCAGTCTTCATCGCCGAACAGAAGTGCGCCCTTGACCATGTACTCGTAATAGGAATCGATGCAGGCGCTGAGATGACTGTCGGTTTTTAGCCATTTGCCGGTTTCGCAATCGATCTGCTCACCCACCAGGTCAATCTCCGAACGGGCTTCGAACACCTTCAACAATGCATGTTTCGCGTAATTGTAGTACTTGGCGTCCCCGGTGAGCATGCTCAGGGTGCCGAATTCAACGAGAAGAGTCCCGACTTCTCCGGGATTCGTTTTTGTGCCGCGGACCGCCCCGGTCTTCAGGTTTACCTCGACATACGGCAGGCCTGTCGGGGAGACAAATGCCGGGATGAGCCGATCGGCAAGATCTCTCGCGAGAGAAAGCAATCGTGCATCGCCGGTGAGCTGATAGTTCGACAGCAATCCTCCCAGCATGCGAATGTTGATTTCAAACACCTTGACATAAATGTCTTTGTCAAAAGAGAGATTCCGAACGACGAATTCGCGTGTGGAGTCAGCTTCATCCTTTAACCCCATGAGGATCATGGTGTCCATCGCGTCCAGCGGCGTCAAATAAAGGGGAGAAGCGTACCAGTCATAGGGCGTCTTGCTGATGGGTCGAAGTCCGTCATGACCCCAGGCATACGTCTTGTAGGAATTCCACGCGTGCAGGAACTCACTCTTGACCTCTGCCGCGTAGGCGGCCCTGTCGACCGGACCGGATTGTGCTGAAGTGGAGGAACACGTGAGGGAGATCAGGAATACAAGTATCCAAAGTACCGCGACAAGGTGGCGCATAGGTTCTCCAAGTGGGGGACAACTGCTTATAAAAATATACGCAAAGAAACTGACTCTCGAAATGGGTGTGTCGGATCAGCCGTGACGTGTGAGCACGAGCCGGTAACCTTTGTCCGATGCAAACCGAAGAATGTCAGGGGCGACCTTCCCCAGCCGCAGCACGTAGCCGGCCTGCTTGAGTCGCTCCAGATGCAACTCCACCATCCCCTGCGCAACTCCCCCCGGCATCGGGCTCACGATGATCGTGGCGCGCGATTCGTCAGCGGCAATATCCAGCCGGGCCGTGCAACGTCCAAAGAGTGTCGGAATGCCCTTCACCTCCAGGTGGCTGCCCGCCCGGTACCATCCTGCAGGCACACCGGCGAGAAGACTCATCGTGCTGTCACGCTCGAGCACGATCATGCGACGGACCAGCTTGACGAACAGCGCACTCGCCGTGGCATTGGACGCATCCCCTGTCGTTCGCGTGCCCAACTCGCGGGGGAGCTGTTCCTCCACCCAGGTCCACGCGGGGGACGCATGATTGGCGACGGCATACAAAAGTTCCACAGCGTCGTCGTTTTCCTCATTGTAAAGGTGGGCAATGGCTTCCAGGGTTCCGAAAAACGGCCAAAGGCCGTCTGGCAGCCAGCCGGTATTGGGAGGGAGCCCCTCCCGGGTGTCGCCCCGGAGCATGCGCAAGGTACCGAGGACAAGCGAGTCCCCCCGGGCAAAGATATGTCCGATGCCCTGAGCATCGAGTATCCCCCAGTTCGCCCGTTGGGGCGGAGTAACGGAAGAGGTATCCCCGACTTTCATTGGAAGATATGGATTGCCGAACCGGTCGGCGCGCCGGTCGCGACTGGCGGCCCTCCGGAAGGCGGAGAGAAGTTCTCTGAAATATTCATCCCAGCGCACCGCATCGTCATTGTTGCCGAGCCAGCGAGCCGCGTGTGCAGCCGAAGAGAGCCCGACAAGTCCCCAGTACACACTCCCGTATTCCGGTTCA
>Ga0105106_10000478_pt1 | contig 28017 bp, 22 predicted proteins | sample PPLLaktember2015_5_FD_79109 | JGI IMG/M metagenome (GOLD analysis project Ga0105106, IMG submission 79109) | Freshwater sediment microbial communities from Prairie Pothole Lake near Jamestown, North Dakota, USA - PPLs Lake P8 Core (1) Depth... | ecosystem: Environmental > Aquatic > Freshwater >...
ACGGCAGGGTGGATTCATCAATCAGCACCTGCAGGCTGGCATTCATATCCTCAACTGTCCAAACAACAGTACCTGCAACTGGTTCACTGCGGATGAAAGCAATCAGATTATTGATGTCGGTCTCATTCAATGCAGCTCCCCATGGGGGCATGACGGTGCCAGGCTTTCCATTCTGGATCACATCAAAGTAATATTCATCCTCCTGACTGAGCCGCTGGGGCAGCAGGGCAGGTCCGGTAGCACCGCGCCGGTCAGCCCCATGGCAACCTGAGCAGGAATCCAAGAAATACATGGATACAGGTTTATCTTGCACAATCGGTTCATCGGGTTTTGCCTCACCGCATGCAGATAAACCTATGCCTAGAAAGATGAGGGCTGTAATAGAAATGATTATCATGGTTATAGATCTGGCTTTCATTAATCCTTCTCCTCATGGAATTAGTTTTTCAGCCAATGACTCATTTGGCTGGATGAAATGATTCAGTTCTAACAAGAAATCTGGCAATGACATTCCGTAAATTCGAGCTGCGTCAGCAAGGGTGTCAAAGGCGTTAAGCTGGCAACCCACACACCCCATCCTGTGTTGAAGAAAAATGGAAGCTGCGGCGGGACAACGAATCAGGATCTCTGCAACACTTTGTTGGGGCGTGATCGTCATGGAAGTCATTCCACCTCTCCAGGATCTCAGTATCATATCCTACCTGAAGTGGAAAGGTTTGTCTTTGCGTTAGCGCAAAGAGCAGCAATCTGGATCAGGAGGGTAGCAGTTGATTTGCCAACCATTCAGCCTCGGCGATTAAGTCAATATCACCTGGCAGGGTATGATCAGAAGAGACCCGCAGCAGAAAATGATGGGAAATCTCTAATGTATCGGGGGTGATGTCAGGGAGGCTCTGGAAAAAAATTAATCGATCATAGGCGCTTGGACCAGGATTCTTGAACCCTTGCCTGAACAGGTACTCACCGATTAGAATCCCAACTGCCCGACGAGCACATACGCGTGCTTTTCCTTCGTTGCCTAACAGGCGGGCAGACCGAGCCTGGTTTAATTCAGACTGAAACCTGTGCTTCCATGTCTGTAATGGGAACATACGGAAATTTTATCATTCTTGACCATTGATTGGGCAATGTGTACAATGAATACCATGCGCGATCTTCGAAAATATGCCCGACAAACGAACATGCATTTACTGATCGGATTTTTAGTCATACTATTTTTGGTAGGTGATGGATTAATTTATGCTATTTGGGGTCGGGAAGCTGCATTAATGGGTATCGCTTGCATAATGGCAGGATTAGCTCCCCTGGGCTTGGCCATGTTAATTTTGTGGGGAATTGAGTGGCTGGTCAGGAAAAACAATGAGGAACAAATGTAGATGACGGAAGAAATGTTGCGCATAGCCAATTGGGTGGTGAGGGGGCGGATACCGGAGGGCGATGGACCTTTCCCGGTGCTGTTGTTATTGCATGGATTGTCGGGGGATGAAAATTCGATGTGGATCTTTATGCCACGCTTGCCTGGAAATTTCCTCGTACTATCTCCCCGGGCTCCTTACCAGGCGTTATCAGGTGGTTTTTCCTGGAATCAGACGGTACATGGCTGGCCGAGGCTGGAAGACTTCTTACCATCGATCGATGCTTTGCTGGGTTTACTTATCCCAGCATATTTCCCAGCGGGTGATTTCTCAAATTTACACCTGATGGGGTTCAGTCAGGGGGCGGCGTTGGCTGTGGCTTTTACACTACTGCACCCAGAAAAGATAACCAGTCTGGCGATGTTATCTGGCTTTGTTCCAAAAGGTTTGGATGGGACTATAAAATTACATCGGCTGGGTGGGCTGCCGGTATTTCTTGCACATGGCATACACGATAGTATGGTTCCAGTGGAGGAGGCACGCCAGGGTGCAGCAACCCTGGAAAGTGCTGGGGGAAAAGTGACTTATTGTGAGGACGAGGTTGGTCACAAATTGAGTGCGAATTGTTTTAAGGGTCTGGGTGCGTTTTTTCGGGATCAGGGATGCTGAGGGCGTAGTTCAGGATAATATTTGCGCAGTGAGGTTAGCAACAGCCTGATATACTGGCGATTCATTACCTAACTCAACCAGAGGCCGGCCGGTGAATTCAAAGTCCATTAAGTCAGTGTCTGCAGGAATAACGCCTAATAGGGGAATGTCCATCTCATTGTTGGCATAATCTAACAGGGCAGGTGGGAGAAATCCTGGTGCTCGATTAATTAACAGGTAAGCATTGTCAATATTGATATCCAGTTCTTTGCGGAAGGAGGCGATTCGACTGGCAGCCTGGATACCGCGTTGGGTTGGATCACTGATGATGAGCAGATGCTGAACGTCCCGAGTAGTACGCCGACTGAGATGCTCCATGCCAGCTTCGTTATCAATGACCACATAGCGGTAGTTCTTGCTGATGGCGTCCACAACTTCGCGGAGATTATGGTTTACAGCACAGTAACATCCCGAGCCTTCGGAACGCCCCATGGCGATAAGGTCAAAGGATTGGCCTTCGGATAATGAAGCACGGATCTGGTGGTCCAGGTACTCGCGCTTGGTAATCCCACTGGGCAGGGTGCCCATGGCAGCACCCCCAGCAACCAGAGAGTTTTTTACCTGGGCAAGCATGTCCTCGCGAATATCGCCTACCGTCCAGTCCAGGTCAAGGCCTAAAACCATATTCAAATTACTGCTGGGATCAGCATCAATTGCCAGAATAGGTCCTTGTTGTTGCTGCGCCAGGTATTTTATGATCATACCTGCGACAGTTGTTTTCCCTACGCCTCCCTTGCCTGCCAAAGCGATGGTGACCGTCATGAATGATTCACTCCTTCAATAAATCTACCGCCATTTTACTGGTAGATTGGCGTAAGGCAGGTACATATTCATAAACCGGAATACCCAGGCGGTCGGCTTCCTGGACACCCAGATCGGCGGGCAGCCAACCCAACAAGGGCAATCCAGGGGAGTTGGTTTCAAGGAATTCTGCTTCTTCAGCGTTGCGCACCTTGTTGCCCACCATCCAGAGGCGCGTCAGGCCGATATCATTGGCGAGCTGTTTGATCTGGGCAGCGGTCCCTATGCTACGGCGAGTAGGTTCTACAACGATCAGCATCGCATCTACAAAATCCACAGTAGCGCGCCCGAGGTGCTCGACCCCGGCGTACATGTCCAGGATGAGGATATCTTCCTCTCGGAAGAGCAGATGCATGAAGAGAGTCTTGAGCATGGCGGCTTCGGGACAAATACACCCAGACCCGCCGGTGTCCACTGAACCCATTTCCAACAGGCGGACGCCTTTATAAAGTACGCTGAAGCGCTCGGGGATATCATCCACGCGGGGATTGATCGTGAAGAAACCACCGATGGTCCCCGGTTTAGCACCGGTGCGTTCTTCGATGAGGGCATCCATCTCGGCGATCGGGTGCAGCATCTCACGCAGCTCCGGGGGAAAACCCAAGGCACCTGCCAGGCAAGGCGAGGGATCAGCATCTACAGCGAGAACCTGACGACCGGCATCGGCATAATATTGAGCCAGCAAAGCAGCCAGGGTGGTTTTACCAACCCCGCCTTTACCACTAATTGCTAGTTTCATTATCTATCCTTCCAAACAATAAAATAGACTGGTCACACGGGATTGTGCCTAGAAATTCCTCCCAAGCGATCGGTATGAGACAGTACCAGGTGACGTTCAATGGCTTCGGAGCGGAGAGCCAGCAGAACTTCTCGCATATTTATCTCACGAACACAGGCTTGCTGTGCTTTCTCCAGAATGGAATCTGACCAGACAGTCCGACAGGTCAGCACCTCTTCATCATTGACCAGGATCAATTGGATCAGGCTATCTAAAGGTATATCGGCATCCGTATCCAGCACACTATTGCACATCTGGCAACCTTGACAACGTTTGACATCCTGCCCACTGCGGTCAAGAATCCTTTTTCGCAGAGAGTACGATGAAGGGGGGTATTTGATGTCAGGCATAGGCAGGAATATTCTCAGGCAATAAAACCCTTACTCCGTAAGAGAGGCCTCGGGTCTACGATGTTTTTATTCAGCGCAGCATTTTCCTCCGGTAAACCGAGGGCAATGGCAGCTAGCTGTGAGAAGTACAAGATCGGCATAGGCTCAGGGATGTTCATTTGCATCTGCCGGGCATCCAGATTCATATGACAAAGCGGGCAAGATACAACAATTGCTTCGGCGCCAGATTGGCGGGCATGCTCGATCAGGTTTCCACTCAATTTGATAACAATGTCAGGACGGGTGAGTGAATGAGCTGCACCGCAACAGCATGTTTTATAAGACCAATCATGCACCGTCGCACCCAGAGATTGCATAAGCTGATCCATATCAATTGGATTATCGGGATGCTCCGACTCAGTAATTTTTTGAGGTCTGGTTAACAGACAGCCGTAGTAGCAAACCAAATTCAGATCTTTAAGCGGCTTATTTACCTTTTTTGTGACTTTATCCAAACCGACATGGTTAGTGATGGCTTCAATAATTGTGCTAACGTGAACGGTATCCTGATATGAATAGCCAATCGCCTCGTCAACCCGGGTTTTGTGTTCGGGATCTTGATGGAGCTCATGTTGGGCTGATTTATGCCGATTGAAGCAGGATGCGCACGGCATGGTAACTTCTTTGAAACCGCTTTGCTCGATCAGTGCCAGGTTTTCGACCGGCAAGCGGAGAGCTTCTTCTGGATCGGTTCGATGTGCAGCTGTTGATCCGCAACACAACCAGCCATTGGGTTCGACCAGATTCATGTCAAGTTTCTTACAAATCGCACGGGTGGATTGATCGAATTCTGAAGCAGTAGAATGCAACGAGCAACCAGGATAATAAGCAATTGCATTTGCAGCACCCAGAACTGGTTTGACTTTATGTTTAGGTCGAGTGTATTCCGGAAAGAACCCTACTTTACCTTTCTTAAGCATGGCTATGTATAAATCAAGATCATCAAAAAGGCTTTTTGGATTCCGTAATTTCATCTCTGCCATGAGACCAGGCTCGTAGGAACGACCCCAGATATGCACTTCGCGCATGAAGGCTTCATTGAAATGCTTAACCTCAGGGATAGAGGGTTCAATATCTCTGCGGACGGTTTCACGGGTGAGGTACTCCATGATGGCGGTGATGTCCAAACCTTGTGGACATCGAGTGGTGCATGTTTGGCATGAAGCACAAAGCCAGGGTGTTTGAGAATGGAGAGCAATTTCTTCCATGCCCAACTGCAAGGCACGCATAATTTGATTGGGTTGCCAATCGAAAAACTCAGCGACTGGACACCCGCTGGTACATTTTATACACTGATAACAAAGGTAAACATTTTCACCCAGTTCTTCCTGGATGCGTTGTGCGAGTTCAGTATGGATGCTGATCGGTTCATCCGTGATAGGTGTTTTATCCATCATTGAGGATCTCCTCCGTGACCGGTGCGGGAGTGGTGAAATCCGGGCGGGGCAGCAGTCCAGCTCCTTCAGCAATCAGGCGGACTGATTCTTCCCACTCAATGCCCATAATGTGAATACCAGCAACCCCTTCAATTTCACGCAACTGGTGGACGAGTTCAACACAAATTTGGAGACCTTCCGCCTTCCAGGCTTCTGAGCGCGCCTTTTTCTCCTCTTTGGATAGTTCATCATTCTTTTTACCTTTCCAGGGTGCACCAGCGGTTACCATTCGGTCAATCAAGAAATCAGGAACGAGGATGCCTGGAACAGATTCTTTCATGTATCTGGCCATGGTTGGGCTTTTTAAGGGACCGATACCAGCGAGGATGTATGCCTTCTGATGAGTGCCCAAGGAACGGACTTTTTCCATAAACACCTTAAAAGCTTCGATATCGTAGATAAGTTGTGTTTGGATAAAATTCGCTCCGGCAGCAACCTTTTTTGCCAGACGATAGGGACGGAATTCAATCGGCCCTGCGAAAGGTGCGGCGGCTGCCCCGACAAAAAAGCGGGGTTCGACACCTTTGATCATATCACCGCACTGAAAGGAATGTTTCTCGCGCATATCGGTGACCATCTGTATCATTTGTATTGAATCTATGTCAAAAACATTTTTTGCTGTTGGATGGTTTCCGAAGGTTTGATGGTCACCTGATAAGCAAAGCAAGTTGCGAATTCCCAAGGCAAAAGCGCCGAGCAGGTCGCTTTGCATAGCCAATCGGTTTCGGTCACGACAAACCATCTGGATGATCGGCTCAAGCCCTTCCTGGATGAGGAGTGTGCCGGAGGCGATACTGGACATCCGTACGATAGCGGTTTGATTGTCGGTCAAGTTCACAGCATCGCAGGCACCTTTGAGTAAAGCAGCTTTACTGCGGATCACTGAAGCATCAGCGTTTTGGGGTGGTCCGAGCTCACCAGTAACAGCAAAAATACCAGCGTGCAGAACTTTTTCAAGGTTTGAGCCAGTCACATATCCGTTCGAGGTAGTGTCCGGAGTCATAATCATTCCTCCGCAATCTCTGATAAACGCAGGTCCTGGCGGATGATCTTCCGGGGACCGCCGTCACGTGAGACGCGCCAATTCTTGGGTGGTTGAATATCCATCAGTACATGTAATTTATTCATATGGTCCAGCCGATCATAGATCATTTGCCAGGCGCAGTCTATTTCTGGGTTGATCTCACAATGACCATCCTCTGAGCCACCACAGGGACCATTCAGCAAGGATTTTGAACAGCGGGCGATCGGGCAGATACCACCCGTAAGCCCCAGAATGCAATCTCCACACGCGGAACAACGCTCAGCCCAGATACCTTGTTCGGTAGGGAGACCAAGAAAAGTAGTATTGAGTCCTGGAACAACCCAGGTGTCTGGATAATGCTCCGCAATCGCTTGGACGCCGATCCCACATCCGAGGGATAAGACCACGTCAGCCCCTTGAATCTGCTCGGAAATTTGATCGAGGTACTCCCACTCACATTGCCGTTGGACTGTGACTTCGGAGATATGCTTTGAATTGCCGGCTAATTTTGAAGCCATGCGTAACGAAGATGCGACAATCGCTGCTTCTCTCTCGCCTCCGGCAAAGCATACCGTAACACACGTGCCACAACCAACAACGAGCACCTTTTTGGCATCGCTGATCAGAGTCTTTAATTCTTCTAGGGTTTTTTGTTCTGCAACAATCATATTCTACGCTCCTATGGCAAAAGGTAACTTTGTAAAAGAATCACTCCACTGTTTGTGGCGGATTAGATTTTAATGGATTTGGACCCAGACTTTCGATCTGCTCAGTCATATCTTTAGCCGCCTGGACAAATTGATTGGCTTCGGCAGAGGACATTTGGAACATACGCACCCGATCAGGTTCAAGCCCAATCTGGACAAGAAGATGCTTAATGTGTTCCACTCGCCGTTTTGCATTTACATTACCTTCCAGGTAATGACAGTCTCCGGGCAGTCAACCTGCAATCATCACGCCATCAGCGCCTTCTTCCAGGGCATGCAATACCAGAAGTTCATCTAGGCGCCCAGTGCATGGAAGTATTACAATCTTGATGTTAGGGGGGTACTGCATCCGTAAATTACCAGCCAGGTCGGCAGCATTATAGGCACAATGTTCGCAGCTTAATGCAATAATTTGAAGAGGTTGTTCAGGCATGTCAGTCATCAACCTGGACTAATGCAGTGAGAGGTATAAACGCAAGGCTTGGATTCACTAAAGCGGCAAGTTTAGCGTTTAGCTGTGAATCGGTATAATGCATCAACTGGATGGCACGAGCAGGGCATTCAGCCACACAAATACCACATCCCTGGCAGACAGCTATCTCAATATAGGCGGCTCCATGTATGTTCCCGATCCCGAGAAGATTGGATTGGATCTTGGGTACATTAAAGGGGCAAATACGGACACAGGTAAGGCATCCGGTGCATTTTGTTTGATCGACCACAGCCACACTTCCCCCGGCAGTTAAAGTAGAACGGCTGAGGATGCGGGCGGCGCGAGAAGCTGCGGCTTGAGCCTGAATGATCGATTCGGGGAGCAATTTGGGGTAGTGAGCTAAACCGGCCATGAAGATGCCATCGTTAGCAAAATCCACCGGGCGTAATTTCACATGGGCTTCGAACAGGAAACCATCAGTATCGACAGACACTTTGAATTTTGCGCTAAATTTATGGATATCAGGTTGCGGGATTACCGGCATGGATAAAACAAGCAATTCTGGATTCAGCTCCAGCATTCGATGCAGATTTGGGTCCCAGGCCCGAATGGATAAAGGCTCATTTGTAGCCGCCAACACCTGGGGTGGGTGTTCATCATCATATCGGATGAAGAGTATGCCTTGCTGTCTGGCACGGGTGTATAGCTGTTCTTTAAAGCCATATGTCCGGATATCCTTATACAGGATGACCACCTGTGATTTTGGATTGCGTTGCTTAACCAAAAGAGCATTCTTAATAGCCACAGTGCAGCAAATCCGGCTGCAGTATTTTTCAGCAGGTCCCACACAAAGCAACATCGCTACAGAATCGGGTGCACTTTGTTTCAGATCTGGGGTCGTCGGATCGGTAAGGAGGGCTTCAAATTGTTGTTGGGTAAGGATACGAGGATCAGTCCCGTATCCATACTCAGGTCCGCGATATTCCTGACCACCAATTGCCAGGATAGTAGTCCCATGGGTGATCTCTGTTGTCGCACCTCCAGGGTGAATAACACTTGAAGTAAAGTTGCCCATAAATCCACGGGATGAGACGATCTCAGATTGCAGGTGAACTATGATACCTGGATGGGCGAGGGTGCGACTTATAAGCTGTGAAAGAATCTCCTGAACGGCGATTGGGTGAATATTCGTAGATTCGGGCAACGTGACCCGGGTGAATCGCAGGTTGCCGCCCAGCTGATTATCTTTCTCCACCAAATGGACCGGGAAACCCTGGTCTGCCAGTGTAAGCGCTGCAGTCATACCAGCCGCACCACCACCAACCACCAGGGCAGCGCGTTGGACGGGAATTTCAATTGTATGTAACGGAGCCAGTAGGGAGGCGCGTGCGACAGCCATACGGACCAAGTCACGGGCTTTCTGGGTAGCTGCGAGATTGTCATTGGAGTGCACCCAGGAACACTGATTGCGGATGTTGGCCATCTCGAAGAGGAAAGGATTCAAGCCAGCCATGCGCAAGCTATCCTGAAATAGTGGTTCGTGAGTACGCGGTGTGCAGCTTGCAACGACAACCCGGTTAAGATTATGCTCCTTTATCTGCTCGGTAATATGTTTGATGCTATCCTGGGAGCAAGTATATAAATTGTTCTCAGCATGGACGACATTTGGCAGAGAGGACGCATATTGGGATACGTCTGGAACATCGAGGTATCCACCAATATTTGATCCACAATGACAAACAAATACACCAACTCTTGGTTGGTCGTTGCTGACGTCGCGTTCAGTGGGGTATTCTATTTGGGATGTTTGAGAAAAACGCGCCGGGCTTATCTGGCAGGCGACTGCAGCAGCTGCAGCACTGGCTTCGATGACTGACTCGGGGATATCTTTCGGTTCACGGAATGGACCAACTGCGAAAATACCTGCCCGGCTGGTCTCAAGGGGATTCGCTTGATCTGTCTTACAGAAACCATATTGGTCTAATTCGATCCCAAGCCGTTGACCGAGCTGACGGGTTGCCTCAGGAATCTCCATCCCCACCGAGAGGACTGCCATGTCAAATTTTTCCTGACACAAATTGCCGGATTCATCCTGGTACTCAATTATCAGGTTATGGGTTTGAGGTTCCTGACGGATAGCACTGATGCGGCAACGGGTGTATTTAATCCCATAGTGCTGCCTGGCGCGTTCATAATAGCTCCAGTATCCTTTGGAAAAGGCGCGCATATCCATCATAAATACCTGGATATCCAGGTGATGTTCATGCTCCTTTGCCATTATGGCTTCTTTGGTGGCAGCCATACAACAGACCGAAGAGCAGTAATCGTGGTTTGCGTCGCGCGATCCCACGCATTGGAGGAATGCGATCCGGTTTGGTGTCTGGTGGTCAGATGGGCGTTGGATGTGACCCAGCGTTGGTCCAGAAGCTGAGAGCAACCGTTCAAATTGTAAGGAGGTTATCACGTTCGGGTAACGACCAAAGCCATATTCTTCGGTAAGTTCAGCCTGGAAGACCTGGTAACCTGGGGCAAGGATCACGGCGCCTACCTGGAGGTCTTCATCCGTGGCCAGCATATCGTGATCGATCGCATTAACACCACAGGCGAAAACGCATGACATGCACTCAGAACAGATCCCACAGGCTAAACAACGAGCAGCTTCGGCTTGCGCTGAAGCATCATCATACCCACTTTCTACTTCATTAAAATTGTCTATCCGTTGGTTAACTGGAAGATTAATGAGAGGCTGGCGGGGCTGACGTTTTATCTCTCCTCGAGCGATCCTTTCATCTATTTCCTGGCGGTCGAGTTGGACGACGGGCAGCTCAGGCTTAGGTGCTGGTTCGAGATTTTCACCCTTAAGGTAACGGACAATCGTTAGGGCGGATTTATGACCGCTATCCACCGCCTCAATAACAAAGGAAGTACCAGACACGCTATCACCAGCCGCGAATACCCCCGGCCGTGTTGCAGCGAATGTGTTTGGATTGATGGCGATAGTCTTGCGGGTAGTCAGCCCCACACCAGCATCATCTGGGATAAAGGCTAAACCAGCACGTTGACCAACGGAGAATATGACCGAATCACAGGAAATGATCTCGGTTGAATCGGGGGTTTTTTCTACCGTGAGCCTGCCAGACTCATCAAAACTGAAACTGCTAACCCGCATACATTCTACACCACGTACCTGCCCCATTTCATTGCCAACCACGCGTTCAAAGCTCCGGCTGGGTAATATATTAATCCCTTCAGCGAGAGCAGCTTCGACTTCCCAAGGATGAGCGGGCATTTGACCCTGGCTTTCGAGGCAAGCCATGGAAACCTTACACCCCAAGCGGACGGCACTGCGGGCGACATCGATGGCGACATTACCTCCCCCCAGCACGAGGACGTTCTTTCCAAGAGGTAGGGCATCCGCTTTGACGATGAGTCCTTTATCGGATGGTCTGTATTTGCCCAGCCGTACATCTCTCAAGAAGCGGGTGTTGATCAAAACACCGTCCAGATTAGCGCCAGGAATGGGTAGACGGATGCCCTCGTGGGCGCCAACCGCAATGAGGACAGCTGCGAATCCCTGCGTAAAGAGATCATCCAGGTTATTTACCTGGTGGTTGAGACGCAGATCAATTCCCAATTGAATAATTTCCTGTACCTCACGTTCGATAATCTCAGAAGGCAGTCGGAACTCTGGTACACCGAGGCGCAACATACCTCCAGCAACTGGCATTGCTTCAAATACAGTCACCGGAAATCCAGCCCGGATAAGATCCTGGGCAGCTGTCAGACCGCATGGACCAGCACCGATGATAGCAACCGGTTGATCTGGAAAAGAAATTGGGAGAGGTGTCACCGGTTGAGGTGGTTCGGCATAAACTTTATCGGTGATGAAACGTTTTAACGCTCGGATGTTGATCGGTTCATCCACAAGGTTTCGATTACAGGCGGTTTCACAGCGATGATTGCAGATCCGTCCGCAGATGCCCGGAAAAGGGTTGTCCATTTTAATGACGCGCATGGCATCCTGCCAACGGCCTTCACGGATGAGGGCAATATAACCCTGGACGCGTTGACCTGCCGGACAAGCGTCCCGGCATGGAGCGATGCCGCGTTTCTCAATAGCATATGAATTGGGAACCGCCTGGGGATAGAGTTTATATACGGCATTGCGTTTTGACAACGATTGATTGAACTTATCTGGCACAATCACGGGGCAAACCTGAGTGCAATCACCACAGGCTACACATTTAACAGGATCAATATAACGAGGTTGTTTATGGATGTGGGCGAAGAAATTTCCAGATTCGCCAGCAACATTTACCACCTCGCAGTTGGTCATGATTTGGATATTCGGATGCCGGCCTGTCTCTACCAGCTTTGGAGAGATAGTACACATGGCACAGTCATTGGTGGGGAAGGTCTTGTCGAGCTGTGCCATTTTCCCACCAATGGCGGATTCCTTTTCTACCAGGTAGACTTTAAAGCCCTGGTCAGCCAGGTCTAACGAAGCCTGCATACCAGCGATACCGCCCCCTACAACAAGTACCGCTCCGATAGGTGGTTGATCAATTATTGGGTGGTCTATTAGGGTCATTTTTCCTATATACCAAATTAAAAATTTACTTGATCTTCCTGAGCCGGAATAACATTTCTTCTTCGTCACCTGGTTTGGTGTTATCGCTGGTATCTATAATCAATGCGGTTAGTTTGAGGGGATTGGGACCAAGCTTGCGAACCCTTTCAGTCATTGTGTCAGCAGCGTCTGCATAGCTTTGAGCCTGGCTACCAGACATGAAGAACATATCCAATCGATCACCACCAATTCCGATTTCATCTAATATTTTCTTAGCGCGCTTCAGGCGTGCCAACCCGCGTTCGTTGCCGCGTACATGGTGACAGTTGCCTATGGGACAAGCGACAATGTAAACTCCATCAGCGCCCTGTTCAAATGCCTCAAGCAGATAACGGACATCGGTTTTGCCTGTGCAAGGCAACCTGACGAATTTTACATTGGCTGGATATTGCAAACGAAGTGCTCCAGCGGTATCAGCGGCCATATAACCACAATAGATGCAATAGAAAGCAGTGATCTCTGGTTCGAAGTTTATGTTAGGATGATTGTTCATGGATTAATCTCAATAAAGAAAACAATTCGTCTCAATTGCTAGTTTTTATACCCAGCACGACAGGTTGATCTATGGATTTATCTGGGAGCCAGCTACCAAGACCTCCAATGGAGCGCAGGAGCATCTGCTCATCCGAATAGTTCGTCAGTTGGATGGCATTTGCAGGACACTCACCGGTACATGTGCCACAACCCTGACATTGTGCCGGATCAATAAATGCTGCACCACCTAAACCGCCTACACCAGCCCGGTTTTCCTGTTGGATGACCTGAGGAATAGCAAAAGGACAGACCCGCGTGCAGGTGAGGCAACCAACACACTTGGCTGGGTCAACCACGGCTACAATACCACCTAGAAATAGAGTGCCCTGGGAAAGCAATGTCAGGCTGCGGGCAGCGGCTGCAAGAGCATGGGCGATACTCTCCTCAATGAACTTGGGGTAGTGGGCCATGCCAGCCAAGAAGATTCCCTCGCGCATGAAATCCATTGGACGTAATTTAAGTTGAGCTTCTTCGAAAAAGCCTTCGGTAGAAATAGGGACGCGCAGTATGCGCGCCAAATCTGAAGCACCCTCGGATGGAGCGATTTGGGTGCTCAATACTACCAGGTCAGCTGGCAGGTTCAACCAGATATCCAAGGTAAGGTCCCGAACTCGGACGTGAATGGTTTTACCCATCGGGACGACATCCGGTGGCAAATCATCTGTATATCGGACAAAGTTGACACCCAAATGACGTGCCTCGGTGAAAAATTCTTCACGGAAACCATAGGTGACAATATTCTTATATAAGATCGTGACCTGACATTTCGGATTGAATAGTTTCAAGCGGATGGCATTCTTCAACGCATTGGTGCAGCATACCCGGGAACAGTAACCTTTCTGCTCTTCGGTGTGGGCGCATAGGATCATGACCAAGTTCTTGAGGGCGGTAATCTCCAGGGGATTATGAATAACCTTCTCCTCCAATTCTTTTTGGGTGATGACATTGGAGAGAGATAGTAGAGGGTGTTCATGGGTTTCTCGTCCACCGGTGGCAACAATGGTTGCGCCGTGTTCGACATGGAAAGTATCCGTTGAACCATCTGGGTGAGTGGTACGTAAATCAGCCCAGAAATGTCCCACATGACCACCATGATGAATGACCTCAGTGCGGATATAGGTGCTGATGTGTTGATGGGCGCGGACGCGATTGATCAAATCACGACCCAAGCGACGAGGGTTATTGCCTTCAGCAAGGTAATATAAATTTTGTAAATTGCCGCCAAGTTCTTTGGAACGTTCCACGAGAATAACATCATAACCACTATCCGCGATTGCTAATGCAGCAGTCATACCGGATAAGCCACCACCAATAATTAGAGCAGAAGGCATGCAGCGGTATTCTTCTTTTCGAACAGCACGAGCAACTGATACGCGCCCAAGAGCCAATCGGATCAACTCAAGAGCCTTGCGCTGGGCTAAATGAGGCTGATTAGGGTGGACATAACTACATTGATCGCGGAGGTTAACCAATTCCATTAAATATGGATTTAATCCCGCCATGCGGACAGCACGTTGAAAAAGAGACTCGTGGGTACGATTGCTGCAGGCAGCAATTACTATTCGGTTCAACCCATGCATCTGGATCATTTCTTGGATGTACTGCACAGCTTCAGGGAAGCAAGCCAGATCAATTATTTCGGCGGTGACTACGTCTGGTAGTGTGCCTGCTTTCTGGACTAAACCGGGAACATCCAATGTTTCTGAATAGGTATTACCACACGTACATGCGAAGATGCCGGCACGGACAGATTCGGTGGATATGTCTCGTTCTGGTGGTAGATCTTTCTGAGAGAGAAATGGGAGTTCGCGAGTGTATGGATAAGTATTTAATCGTTCATTCAATAATCGCATGACTTCAGCAGCTGCACCACTCGCATCAATGATGGTTTCAGATATTTCCTTTGGGGTCGAGAATGCACCGCATACGAAAACCCCTGAATGGGTTGTGGACAAAGGGGTGAATTTATCAGTCCGGCAGAAACCATATTCATTCAATTCCAGGTCAAGCATTTTGGTAAAATATTGTGTGGAATCGGGTGGCTGAAGACCGACCGCAAGAACAACCATATCATAACGTTCGTTATGAAGATTCCCATCCGGATCGGCGTATTGAAGCAATAGATCCTGGGTAGATGGATCTTCCCGAATGGCAGATACCCGGCAACGAATATACTGGATACTGTGCTCATTGCGGGCTTTTTCAAAATATGCACTGTATTCTTTATTGAAAGCTCTCTCATCCATCATAAATACGCTGCAAAGTGTATCTTCCCCAAGACGTTGCTTGGCGAGCATGGCTTCTTTCGTACCGTACATGCAGCAAATTGATGAGCAGTAAGAGTTATCTTGATCGCGCGATCCGATACATTGCAACCAGGCGATCGATCCGGGTTTTTTCCCATCAGATGGTCGAATGATCATTCCTTCAGAAGGGCCTGAGCGGCTTGCAGTGCGTTCATATTGCATAGCATCGATCACGTTAGGGTAGCGTCCATAGCCAAACTCATCCAATTCAGTTGGATCGTATATCTTAAAACCTAAAGCTAAGATAATTGCGCCAACTTCTATGGAAAGCAGGCGCGGTTTTTCATTCAGATCAATTGCGTGGGTTGGACAGACCGCTACGCATTTGTTGCATCCATCACAGTATGGTCCGCGATCTATTACGTATGCATCCGGGGTTGCTCGGGTGGCAACTTTATATGCAGCTTTTCGTTTGGTCATACCGAGCTGGTATTCATTTGGAAGACTTATGGGGCAGGCCTGGGCGCAGTAATCGCAGTTTATACACTTGGCTGGATTGATATAACGTGGCTCCTGGCGAAGGGCAACGGTAAATTCACCAGCCTGACCTTCCACATCGAGCACCCGAGTATTGGTCAGGGTTTCAATATTCGGGTGTTGGTTATTGCTGATATAAGCCGGTGAGATGGATGGGCGGGTACAACCGTAGCCATGATCGGGTGTACCGCGGCATAATACACAGTCATGCTGGGGGAACATATAGCCAAGCTGGGCAACCCGGCCACCGAGACAGGGTGTTTGCTCGATGAGAAAAACTTTCAGCCCGGAATCAGCCAGATCCAGCGCAGCTCGCATACCACCAATTCCACCCCCGATCACCATTGCTGCGGCAGGCTTGGATTTACCGTTCCGTTTTGGGTCAATATGCATAAAGGTTTTCCATGGTGAGTTAAGTTTATGAAGAAAACCACACCAGTTGATTCGCACTACCTATGATTAAGGCATGCGAAGAGAATGTATTCCGGTATACTTTATCCAATTTAACATCTTTGAACCATCCATACAAGTGTAGTATTGCATTATTCATGGTGAGAGATGTCATATTGGAAAATAATTGGAGGAAGAACATTGCTGGTCTTCCTCCAATTATTTATTTTTGGTATTTGAAAAAGCAAGACAGGATCAGTCTACTTCGCCTATGGTAGTGATAGGAGGTAATCTACAGCACTCAATGAAGCCTTAGCCCCTTCACCAACGGCTACCAATACCTGTTCAGCGTAAGTATTGGTTACATCGCCTGCTGCGAAGATCCCGGGAACGCTAGTGTGATTGCCACAATCAATGATGATCCTCTTTTGTTCATCTAAGGCTACTATCTCAGAAACAATCTGGGAGTTGGGTACCAGAGCCATTTCCACGAATGTACCTTCGGCGGTGAGTTCGCTGATTTTACCCTGACGATCGCGAACCACCAGGCTCTTCGCATACTCATCTCCCTTCACCTCAATAACCTGGTGTCCTTCCAAGATGGTAACATTCTGGGCTGCGCGGAGTTTCTCGGTGTGGGAGGATCTAATCAGATGTTCAGCCGGGCAAATCAGGGTGGCATGTTTGGCGACCGTGGCTAACTCAGCGATAGATCGCTGAGCCAATTCGCCATCGCCGATGACAGCCACGGTACGATCGATGAAAAGGGGCGAATAACTTAGGGCAGAATAGCACAGACCGCGCATCATATATTCTTTTTCGCCAGGGACATTCAAGCGTTGCTGCTTGGTCCCGGTGGCAACGATGATCGCTTTGGTCAATAATTCACCTCCGCCACGAGTATGGACAATGAATTCATCTTTCTGGCGGGTGACCTTATCCACTGGCTCCATGTGGCGGGCGAACTCAAGATATTCCAGTTCACTTTTAAATTTATTCACCACTTCCAGGCCGCGGATGACCTGGTAATCTTCAACCCAGGGCAAGGCCAGGCGAAAATTTGTCTTTCCGCCAAGGTCGCGGGTGATCAGCAGTACGTTCAGGCGTTTTCGAATGCCATAAATGGTAGCGGTTAAACCGGCCGGACCTCCACCTATTACAATTAGATCATACATATTTCACCTCGGGTGTCTTCTTCTGTATGGGTTGGGTTAGACTGGAGCTTGGGCGATGAAGCCATCTTTCATCATCATGTGGGTCAGATCGCGGGAGCGTTTAATTATCTCTGAGGCTTGCTTGAATTCGTCCTCAAATGAAATTTGCTTACGAGCCAAACCCTGTTCCTGGGCTTTGACGGCCACAGCAGCGGCTTCGCGCGGGAAGATTTCCCAATCGTCCATGGTGGGTAAGATATGATCAGGTGCCAGGTCGGAGCCGAGATGATCTGCTAATGCATTTGCGGCCGCGAAGCACATTTCGTCTGTGATGGTGCGGGCGCGCACATCCAGAGTGCCACGGAAGATGCCAGGAAATCCCAGAGAATTATTCACCTGGTTATCAAAGTCAGAACGCCCGGTAGCAACCACAGTCGCACCCGCAGCTTTAGCTTCCCAGGGCCAGATTTCGGGGACTGGATTGGCACAGGAGAAGACAATCGAATCCTTGGCCATTGTTGAGATCCATTCTGGCTGGATCACGCCAGGACCTGAACGAGATAAGGCAATCACGACATCTGCACCTTTGATGGCATCCGGGATTTGACCTTGGCGTCCTTCGGCGTTGGTGATATTGCATAATTTCCATTTATCGACATATTCAGCCTTGCGCATCTCTATATCTTTACGGTGTTTGCCCATAATGCCTTTGCTGTCAACAATGAAGCACTTGGCAGGGTCACCACCTCCGCTAAATATCAAACGGGAGATCGCTACGTTCGAAGCGCCAGAACCAATGAAGGTGATTTTAACATCATTCAACTTCTTCCCAACGACCTTCAGGGCATTGATCAAACCTGCGAGGGTGACAGTAGCGGTGCCTTGCTGGTCATCGTGCCAGATGGGGATCTCGGCTTTCTCGCGCAGGGTGTCCAGAATGTAAAAGCACTTTGGATTGGAGATATCTTCCAGATTCACCCCACCAAATCCTGGTTGAAGCATCAATGTGGTGTTGATGATCGCATCAGGATCTTTGGTATCGAGCATGATGGCGATGCCGTCAACTCCGCCAAGATACTTGTAAAGTAACGCTTTGCCCTCCATGACCGGCAAACCAGCCTTCGGGCCGATATCACCCAGACCCAGGACACGGGTGCCATCGCTGATCACAGCGACTGTGTTCCACTTATTTGTATATTCATACACTTTTTCTGGATCTTCAGCGATGGCGCGGCATGGGGCAGCCACACCAGGGGTGTACCAGATGGCAAAGTCATTCAAATCACGCACGCAGCATTTCAGCGTGGTCTCAACTTTTCCACGGTAGAATGGGTGGAGCACCATTGCGTCTGCGGAAGGCTTTTTTGCTTTTGCGAGTAGTTCTTCTACATTGATCGGGCTCTGTGGTGTCATAGAATTTCTCCTTATTGCTGCAAATAGCCATCTGCATAGATGACTTTATTAAAAAGGATTTGGACGGTCTTCCAGATGGCAAGTTGGTCAGGATCGCTCAAATCTACGTCTTCGGGCATGGGTTCTTCCATGGCAGCAATACGATCCGCTATTTTTATATATAGCCGACCAACTGGAGTGCTGTCATCGCGCTGCTCAATGACTCGGATGGTGGTGTTCTGGTCCTCATCCATCGGGTCGGCGATCATCATATTCAGACCAGCACCCATCAGCATAGCGCAATACACCCGGTTTATTAAAGGCCGCCCCTCGCGGGGCACGGAATTGGATACATTCGATATGCCTACCGAGATTTTTGGCGCAGGATCCCAGGCATAAGGGAGGGTGCGGACTGCTTCGATCAAGTGCGGGCAATACTGCTGGCAGCCTGAGACGGTTAATACCAATGGATCAATGATCAGGTTGTCCACGGGGTAGTCAATTTCGACCATGCGTGGGATCAATATTTCCACGGCAATATTTACGCGTTCGTCGGCTGCAATTGGGATCCCACCGCTTCCCAGGGTCAAGGCGACGAGCTGAGCGTTATATTGTTTGGCGACCAGGGGAACTTTTTCCAGCCGTTCGGGCTCAGCGGAGGTTGAGTTGATGATCGGTTGGGCTTTGGTGATCTTCTTCAGTCCAGCTTCGACACCGAGAAGGTTCGTACTGTCGAGGCAGAGGGGCACGTCTACCACAGCCTGGACGATATCAACCATCCAGGGAAAGACTTCAGCCCAATCGTTTTTGCGCGGTCCCAGGTTCAAGTCCAAAGCCTGGGCACCGGCTTCCACTTGCTTGACAGCCAATTCTTGGAAGAACCGGGTATCTTTGTTCTTTAATCCTTCTTTGACTTTATCGGAAAGGATATGGATACTCTCACCGATGATGTACATGGGACCTCCTTAGATTTGGGTTTCGTTATGGTTTTATCGACAAAATTATTACTTTCTAGGCGGACTGGCAGTTAAGGTTTGAGGGATAAGCATAGCAGCTACCACGCTGGGAAAACTATCAAGGTTCGTATGCGGCAGGAACATGGCAGAAGTGAAGGCTTCATAGAAACTGTTATCAGCGGAAAGCTCAATGTATGTCATCTGGGCTGCGATATCGCGTACTCGATGCCGGTTTCGCCAGTCCAATAGGGCATAATAAGCACCTTGAACGGAGGTATTGCCGAGAAATTGGAATCTGTCCCAGGGCATATCTGGCAAGAGGCCAATTTGGACGGCTTTTTCAACGTTTATGTATTTTCCAAATGAACCCCCGATCAGAATCTGGTCTACCAGCTCCAGTGGGACTCCGACGCTTTGCGCCAGAACGGTAAAGCCAGCATAGATGGCAGCTTTGGCGCGTTTTAAGTTGTCAACATCTACCGTGCTAACAGCAATATCCTTGCCATGCTCGGTTTCGCTGCCCCAAGCAACCACGTATTCCGGTCCGTGTTCACCCTGCCGGATGCGGGGCGTAACCGGGGCAAGTGCAAGGTTGATGTTTCCGCTTTTGTCCACAACCCCGGTGAGAAACATCTCTGCGAGTAAGGAGATCAATCCGCTCCCGCAGATGCCGCTCGGTTTTGAGCTGCCAATCACTCTAAAGTTTGGTTCAAAAGGATGCTGTGATCCTGGTCCAGAGATCCAAACTTCTTCAATGGCACCTTTGGTCGCTCGCATCCCAAATTGTACACCCGCACCCTCAAACGCGGGACCTGCAGAGCACGCACAGGTAACTAACCATTCCCGACTGCCCAAGACAGTCTCACCGTTGGTTCCGACATCCAGGAATAAAGTCAGTTTATCGGTTTCATCCATACGGCTTGCCAACACTCCAGCGCTAATATCCGCGCCGACATAGCTTGCAACCCCAGGTAAGCAGTCAACGGTGGCATTTGGATGGATACTCACGCCAAGCTGGCCGGCAGTGAATTGGGGAGCCTGGTTGAACCCGGTGATGAATGGGGATAAACGAATGCTAGTGGCAGGAATACCTAACAGCAGGTGGATCATAGTACTGTTACCGGCGATGGTGGCTTTGTAAATCTCAGCGGGATTGGCGTTCGCTCGCTTACATGCCTGGATCACCAGCTGGTTGATAGTATCCACCACACGCTGTTGGAGTTCCAAGCGCCCAGTATCTGTGCTGGCAAAGATGATGCGGGAGATGACATCTTCTCCACGCGAGATCTGGCTGTTATACTCCGCAACCTGCGCTTTGACTTCGCCGGTGATCAAGTCAACCAGCCAGCAGGTGACGGTAGTGGTACCGATATCTACAGCAATCCCCCACAGTGGGTCCATGTCGGTAAGGTGCCCGGGGATTAGCGTGATGAGGCGTTCTGCCACGCGGTGTCCGTCAATTTGGACTTGTGCATCCAGGATCGCCGTAACCTGCCATTCGTCTGTGCGCAGGACTGAGCCAAGGTTTTGTAGAGTAGATAGAGAAACATGAATATCTTCAATTCTGGCTTTCTGGCGGAGTGAGGTTTGGAGCCTGCTCAAGTCATCCGTTTGGTCGTCTAATCTAGGAGGATTTATGTTCAAAGTCCAACGGCGAAGAGTCTGATGGACGTTGGGATCATAGTCTTGCGGGATAGCAATTTCGACAGCTGTGCGGTCGGTGGTCAGCCGCCGTTCGATCTTCTCTTGGGGAGGAACCGTGACCCAAAGGTCACCCTCGACGACAGATTGGCAGGCCAGGGCATAGCCCTGGGAGATGTCTTCTGGGGAGAGGCGGAGTGAGCTGCGCCGGCGAACCACACCGGAGGTGACCTGAACTACGCAGCGACCGCAGCGGCCTTGTCCACCACACGGCTGACCAACCTCAACGCCCGCCAGGCGTGCAGCCTCACTCACCAGCGTGCCGGTGGGAACCTGCACGGCCTGGCGGGCGGTATCGAAGGTAACCGAGTGATCAGCCATCTCCGGTCAATGGACCAGATCTACAACACTTGTTTCATAAAACTGGGCAGGTCAACCGCCTCGCGCGGGCCGACCCGGATCTCCCAGTCTGGCAGCTCGCTTTCCAACTCACCGGAAAGGACAGCCACGTGGCCAGGCAGCACGATACGTTTGCGGCTGACCTTGTCTGCGATATTGAAACTCTTGACAGCTTTGGCAATACGTTCAGCATCAAATTTACCAGCAGCCCATGCAGTAAGGACACTCATTCCCTCGGCGTCAGTGACCAATAACCAGGCAGGCAAGCCAGAGCCTTCCACTTCATTGGCGACACTGAAGTAGGTGATGCTGAAGTTAGTTGTTACCAGCACCGGATCGGTAGGTTGGGGTGCGTTGATCTCATAAATTCCTGGTTGGACCTGGATCGGTTTCTGTGGATCTGTGTAGATATTCTGACGGAGAACAAGCAGAGGATAAACCAGGTCAGGGGAGAAGGTATCCAGGACGATATAACCGGCATATTTTGCCAGGGCTTGTGCTGCGCGGATTGCTTCCAGACCAACATCTCCGGCGTCTCCGGGGAAGGAGATGACCGGGTAGCCCAAGGCGCGAAAGTTCTTTTTAACTGCCAGGCGACGTATCTGCGTGCCGAGCGCTAATCCGCTTCCCAGTTCGCGCCCACCCGGATCAAGAACCATATCATCGACCCCCTTACTTTTAATCTTTTCGGTCAGATCAGCCAGTGTGTCAAGGTCGGGAGCTAACACACCAAGAGGGGCTTTATACTGGTTCGCCAAGCCTGTAAAAGCCTCCCAGTTGGTCGCATCTGCACCGTAAATCAGCGGGGTTTCGTTATTCAAAGCACTTAACCCGGCGGTCATAATATCTACATTGCGGCTCATCAGGATAATAGGCTTATGGCTGGATTGACGGACGGCGTTAACAGCGGTAGCAAAGGATTGGGGATTGCCTGCCCGGGAGGCAATGGCAAAACCATCCAAGGTCAAGTCCATGCCAACGTAGTTAACCGCATATGCATCGGCTGTGGATACTTTTACCTGGATATCAGCCAGGGATTGGTCATCATATATCCGGATGAAGATACCAGGCCGGTTGTAGAAGGTCTTATCATGCCGAAAGAGGACAACTTCATTGCCAGCCTTGACCTCAAAATTACCCGCCTTGAGTGTGACCAGGCGGATGGGTGGGGCAGCCGATTCAGCCAGTTGTACTTTGGACGTCTCGGTGACGTAAGGACAGGCGGCCAGCTCAACTTGTTTGGCAGCTAATTTCATGGCGAATGCCAGACAGGTGGGAAAACCGCATTCTTTGCAGTTCGTTTGTGGAAGTAATTTGTAGATTTGAATACCACTGAGTGCCATAACATGATCTCCTGTGGGACGACTGCGGTCTACGCAGCCGGTGCACTGACTAGATCGGTGATTGCCAGCTTGACCCGCCTCAGGCTTTCGGGGTGACGGAGGACAACAATATCAGCGCCAGCCTCGATGAGGGTTATGGCGGTCAGGGTTTCCCAATGGATAGAGCGTTCCATCCAGTCTCCCCAGGCTGTGGGGACACCGGTGCTGACTTTGGCTTCTTTGGTTTTCCATGCTTCAAAACCGGGAGTAACCAGCATTGGAAACTGAGTCATACTATCACCTTGTAGTGCAGCCAAGCGTAATCTCTCCATTGCTGAGTAGCCGTACTCGATGCCATATCCCAGGGCGCCTGTGGTTGGATCCATCAAGATGCGATCAAGTGGCATGCCCATGTCGCTAACGAGAATGTTCAATTGTTTGGCCAGGTTAACATCCATGGGTGTGCGGGAATTCACCAGGTGCCCATTGGCCATGGAGGCTGCGACAATCGTACGGTAGTTTTTATCCTCGCAGATGCCCAGAACGAGACGCTCGCCTTTGGCAGCCTCTGCAATCGGGACCAGCAGCTCGTTATCGGTGTTCGCCTGGCCGGGTCCGAAAATCATCAGGGGTAGTCCGCTGGCTGCTAAAACAGCTTTTACAGTTTCAACAGCAGATTCGGATTTGGTGGGATTGCCAGTGGAATCCGTCAGGCTGAGGGAAAGCTGGAGTAAATCTGCGCCAGCGGCTTCGGCTGCTTTTGCCCATTGGGCTGGGTTATTAACTGCATCCCCCCAGATCTGGAGAAGGAGCGAAGACCAATCCTCAGGTCTACGGTCCTTGATCTCAATGGCAACCACGGGTGGGTTGGGCATGAGGTGTTCGAAATTCAAGAATGGCAGTGTCTTTTCCCCCCCCACGGTGATTGTTTTCTGTCGGGTGCCTCCTTGCGCGGCGGTAGCGCCTATGATTACAGAACGGACGGTACCAGGCCAGTTATCTTTCGGTATCTCTACAGGCATAGCTTTCCTCCTTAGGATTAGAACATCGGATCCATGCTGAGCGCCGGGTGGCCATGAGTTTCGATCCAGACCAGCAAATCATCCACGGTAGTCGCATTACGTTCATCAGCAATCTTGTCAAGCAACTCAGGATCACCTTCGCGATCTGAAACCGCCTTGAGCTCTTCAGACATCATGTCTTTCAGTACACTGCTCATCCAGACAATTCGTTTGAAACCACCATCAGCCGAGATGAATTTGGGACTGGTGAGGTAAAATTTGCCGACCCCCATTACCCCGGGTGTCTGCAAACCGCCACCGGCGATTCCAGCCAGTGTGCTGAAGGTCATTCCGGCTGGGGTCATGCTGGGGTCTTCGCGTGAGACCACCATAACGCCATTGGCTTCGGGAATCAGCATGACAATGCACTCGAAGCAGCCGCAGGCGGTCATCGGATTCTCCATGATCGAGTACATAGAGACTTCGTTGACCTGACCATGCGAGCCGATTTTCGCATAGTCATTGGTGCCGGTCCAGTAGCCCTTTTTCATATCTATACACCGACCTAATTTTATCGGTTGGTTGGGACCTGTGGGATTGATACTGAAGGACGCTTTGCAGTCCAACCAGTTGTAAGCCCCGCATAGACCGAGGCGCTCGGGACTGACCACGCAGACGTGATTAGGGGCGAAGGATTGGCACAATGTGCATGAGTAGAATTCTTCAACTTTATCGTCTGTCAGATCAGCCAGGCGCTTGTTGCGGAAGTCATAGGCTGTACGGGCTTTAACCAACCATTCCTCGACCATGGACGGATTTGTATAGATGGTCACCTGGACTTTATCAACAATGGCGCCAAAGTCAGCATGGAAACGGGCGTGCAGGATCTTGCCGAAGTGCTCCAGATCGAAACCCTTGTCGGCGGCGGCAGTGGAGATACGGATCCAGGTAATATCGCGCTGACCGATATGTTGAATACCAGAAGCGCCATTGACGAAGTAGTGGATCTGGCGTTCAAGCACCGGCTCGAAGTCTTGCTGCATTTGCCGGCCGGCTACCTTGATCACCATGCCCATATCCATATAACCCTGGGCAGCGATGGTATCCATGCCTGGACCGATCACTTCGACTTTACCGTCGACGACTTCTTCAAGAGGTGCCATGGAGAGATATTCGAAGCAGCGGGCGTGTTTTCCACCAAACTCGATGCGCATGTCATTACGGCGCACCACCTCACCTTCGAAGGCGGAACCGTAGGGAACCGGAACAGGAACTTCGGTCATTTTGATCTTGACGCCACGCACCTCGATGCATTTCTGCACCAATCGTTCAGCTTTTTCTAGGTCATCTTTACCATCAATCTCATCGAAAGGCAGGCTGACGACATGTTCATAGGTGGTGACACCAGTAGGGAGGATCTCGGGGATGACTGTATCGGCAATTACCGGGAAGCCGAAGTTGATGGCACCCGCCGCGGCGGCATATTTGAGATCGTCGACTTCCCCCAACGCCAGGACGAATGCGAAGACGCGCTCACGATTATAAAGCAGGATCTCACGGGCCTGCCCAGCTTTTAGACCGCCAAAGGTGAGTGCAGAGCGTGTGGCAAAACCAAGGGCATAGATGGCAGAGATCGTATCCGTGCCAAATGGAACCGTGTAGGTATCATAACCTAACTCAACGCCCTCTTCCTGGAGTTGGTGGATGATGCTGCGACCATTGACATTTCCAGATAGGAAGGTCAAGATATTCCGCTTTTGGAGCTCACGGACGATCTTGACTGCTACCTCGTTGGATTTGGCGGCTCCAACAATGGCAGCAAATCCAGGCATGCGGCCATCAACCAGCTGAATACCCCAGGCACGTAACCGAATGTCATCAATGGGGCCGTTCAAGTGATCGTGACCATTACCGCCAGCGTAAGCAGTGCTTCCGGCCAGAGTGATACCTTGCAGCGGCTCAGGTTGTAGATTATAGGTGAAGCGGACTGCTTCGATCGTCTCTGCAGCCAGCAGGGTAGCCATCCCACTATCAAGAGTCTCACCAAGGTAGGGGGTCCAGCGTCTCTGGGATGGAACCGGATGGAGCAGCTCGCGGGCATGCCCCAACACTTTCTGAAGCTGCCCTAAGTTTTCAACCTGTACACCAGTCATACCGTTGATCAATGGCAGGTAATAAGCTGTATTTGGGAAGGACACCGGGGTTTCCGGACCTTTTTCCGCCAGGGCTTTGTGAAGCATCAATTCAGCTTCTGTGACCAAGGCGTTGGCTCCGCGGATAGCTCGAGTGGCTATATAACGTGACATAGGTAGGCCCTCTCTATTCTCATCAAGATACTAATCTGCGGCAACGCCGTAGATCTTCTTCCGACGTTCAGAAAGCGGCAATCCTTCCAGCTCCAGCATACGCTTATCGCCGCTACGACCAAATCGGGTGGCATCATATACCGGCAGACCCAAGGCAGCGCGCTTCTTGTCGATATGCTCCAGGGAGAGACGGATCATTTCATCAGGATCTGGGATGAATTCCAGCTTGCCGCCATATAGTTTCTCCCAACCTTTTGAACCAATAAAGTTCAACACAATATCGCTGTCACTTACCCGGTCGGGCATGCCACTGACGGGCGAAGAACCGCCAAAGATGACATATGCACCCGAAGCAACACAATAAGAGCCGATGGAGAGGGCTTTCTCACTCATCCATTCAGGGGCTAACCCGACCGCTGGCACCTGATCGATATCATCTCCCAATCCACCTTCCTCAACCATCTGGGTAAGGACAGTAAGAATACGGGTGTTGTCGACACAAGAACCCATGTGTAGCACGGGTGGGATGCCTATGGTTTCGCAAACCTCGCGCAAGCCTGGCCCTACTTTATTCAAGCCAGCCTCGCCAAGGAGTAAGCCTATTTTCGCAGCTGCGATGGCACCACAGCCAGTCTCGACAATGAGCACATCTTGTTTGAGAAGTTCTTCAGCGACATAGTTGTGCAAGTGGTCTTGTGTGCTGCGAGCGTTGTTGCATCCGACGATCGCAGCTACGCCACGGATACGACCGGCCATAATAGCATCATTGAGTGGCCGGAAGGAGGCACGGTAACTGCCGCCGAGCATGTAGTTGATGTATTCATGGGAGAAACCGGGAATAAGCTCTTCACGTATATCGGGTATTTGGATTTTTCCGCGATTCTTGTAATTATCGACAGCGGTGCGCAAGATCTGTTTGGCAATGGTCAAAGCTTTATGCTCGTCAAATTCAATGTGAGTAGCACCCTTGAGACGGACTTTAGGCGAAGTGGTGATAATCATGGTATGGAAATTAGCGGCCAAGTCTACCAAGGCCTGCATGATGCACTGCACGTCTACGATCATTGCCTCGACTGCGCCGGTCAGGATGGCTAATTCTTGATGGAGGAAATTGCCGGCAGCAGGAATGCCCTGGCGCATGAGGATTTCGTTGGCGGTACAGCAGATGCCCGAAAGGTTGATGCCTTTGGCACCAGCAGCGCGTGCGTACTCAATAATTTCAGGGTGTTGCGATGCTGCCACGATCATCTGGCTAAGGGTTGGTTCGTGCCCATGAACGACAACATTGACCATATCATCTTTGAGCACTCCCAAATTAGCTTGTCCAAGGATAGGAGCGGGAGTACCAAAAAGAATATCCGAGATATCGGTGGCAATCAAGCTACCGCCCCAGCCGTCAGAGATAGCGGTGCGGATGCCATGCTGAAGAATGTGAACAGCATCCTGGTCATCTCCGATGTGAGTGCGGTGCATAGTTTCGACAATTTCGCGGTCGACACCACGTGGCATAACACCTGTGTCGCGCCAGATCTGCTGACGTTTGACAGGAGCGCGCTTGGTCAATATCACCTCGCCTTTTTGCTGGCCAAATTGTGCGATATAGAGATCAGCCAGGTCATTGGCGATTTCTTTTGGAGAGCGGTTTTCAATGGGGATATCATAGATGGCGGCGATATTCCGCAATTTAGCCACATCGCGCAGGATATACCCTTCGGTTTGATCGTTGGCAACGGCTTTGAGGGTGAATGCCATATCGCGGCCATGATCTGAGTGAGCGGCTGCACCGGCCGCGATGGCGCGAATCAGGTTTCGGGATTGGATGGTATCAATGGTGGCTCCACAAATACCCACCTGACCATCTTTGGTTAACCGGCAAGG
>Ga0105106_10000480_pt1 | contig 27946 bp, 21 predicted proteins | sample PPLLaktember2015_5_FD_79109 | JGI IMG/M metagenome (GOLD analysis project Ga0105106, IMG submission 79109) | Freshwater sediment microbial communities from Prairie Pothole Lake near Jamestown, North Dakota, USA - PPLs Lake P8 Core (1) Depth... | ecosystem: Environmental > Aquatic > Freshwater >...
CAGCTCGGTGTGGTCGAAGTTCGCCCCGCGCCACGAGTTCGTGCTGTGGCATAGTGATCACTGCCCCGCAGTGTGGTTGGCAGGCCGCGTATGGCAAGACTGGCAGTCGGTTAGCCCGGTGTGGTCGAAATGCGCCCCCTTCCATGAGTTGGTGCTATGGCAATCCGAGCACTGTCCATCGAAGTGATTGGCAGGCTTGTTGTCCGAATGGCAGGCCTGGCAGTTGGTAGCGCCTGCGGCCTGGTGGTTGAAATTAGCCGGCTTCCAGGCGCGCGTGCCGTGGCAGGCGGAACACTGCCCCGCATAGTGATTGGCAGGCTTATCAGCATTGTGGCACGATTGGCAGTTGGTGGCTCCCGCGGCCTCATGGTTAAAACTGGCAGGTTTCCAGCGGATCACCGAATGGCATGCAGAACACTGGCCCGCAAAGTGGTTGGCTGGTTTTTCATCGGTATGGCATGAGACGCAGTTATGCACGTTTGCCACCGCGTGATCGAAACGGACATCCTCCCAGGTGAAAGCATTATGACACGCCGCGCAATCACCCTGGTAGTGATTGGCAGGGCGGTCAGGTGAATGGCAATCCATGCACTGGTTGGGCGTACCAGCAAACTGCCCATTCGTATGGCAGCCCTCACAGGTGAGCGTACTGTGCGCCCCCACCAGGGGGAAGAAAGCATGCTCGGCGCCCGGGCTGCCCGGAGGGAAACTGATCGCTAACGGGTCGAACAGGGGCAACCCACCTGCCAGGGATGGATTGTTATAAGTAGAAACCCAGGGGAGCATGAGCAGAAACTTGGCTTTTTCCAGGGCCCGGTCACTAGCGACCTTTGAACCGACAACCAGTTCGCGCAGGATACTAACCTTGGCCTGGGCGCTCGCAAAAGCCTCCGGCGATTCGAGTGGGGCTATACTGAGACCCAATAATGCGCCTTGGGCATGCTCCACCACCTCGATAAATCGGCTCTGCAAGATTTCCACATCGGAATCTGGCGCAGAGGCCATTGCTGTTTCGGCGTGATCCAGGGCATCATCCATTGCCGTCAGCCCGACCAATTCATCCTGGGTGCCGCTCAGGGCAACCAGGTCAAGCGAGCGGCGGTCCGCCAGGTTGAGCAGATAGATGGCTTTCCCGGTATTGCTGAAAGCCAGCTCGGCGCGCTTCTCCTCTGCAAAGTGCTGCAGCGGAAATAGCGCGTTTCCCGGCCGGAATGGGGCAGCTGAGGCGAGAGCCAGGCCCAGGCAGCCTCCCAGGATCCCTAAGACAATGACAATGGTTGCGGCAATCGGTATAAATCGGCGCATAACTTACTCCTCACTACGGCTGAACATCATCGATCAGGCCGGTAGGGTGGCATTTCGTACAGTTTGGCAGTTCCTCCATGGCGATCCCTGCCCGCGTGTGTGACTCGCTAATCGCATCGGGTTGGTGCTCGTGGCAGCCGTAACAGGTGTACGCCACGTATCGCTCGTTGTGACAGACCTTGCAATCTTGCTCTCCCTGCTCGCCATGCGTCAGCGGAAAGCTGTGCAGACGCAGACGCGCCGGCGCCCATCCATCAGCCATGTGGCAGTTTTGGCATTGCACGCCGAAAAAGCCAGCATGGATGCCAGGTTCCTCATGGCATTGCACACACTCTTTAGGCGTTCCACTGAATCGCTGCTCGGCGTGGCAGGCAACGCATTCGGCCTCGGCGTGGCGCCCTTCCAGAGGAAAGACCCGGGCGTGCTCGAAGCCGTGCATGCGGTCTTCGCCATCGTGGCAGCCGATACAGCCCAACCCATATTCCTCCTGGTGCTGGGACATAAAATTGGCGGCTTCTTCGCCTTGCGAATGGCATTCCACACAAGTCTGCACATCGAATTCATCTTGCAGCGCCCCGCGGTGACAGTCGTTGCACACCAACGCCTGCTTATCAAAATCGAGTTGATGTCGCAGTAAGGTGAAGCCAGTTTGGGCAGCATGCTCGAAAGGCTTGCCCTCCAGGTTAGCTGGGGACCAGGAAGCTGGATTGTGGCACTCGGAGCAATTGGATGAAAACATCCCCTTGTGGCTTTCAGGTTCGCCATGACAGTCCGCGCACCGATCTGGCGCGCTGATGAAAATATCCTCAGCCAGCAAACCGCCACCGCCGCGTGCTCCTGGCAGTTTATCCAACGCGTGACACCCGGCGCAGGACGTCTGGGTGTGTTGACCTTCCAGAGCGAAGCTGGTTGTATTGTGATCGAATTTCACCATGCGGTCCTGACCATCGTGACAGGCGGTGCAGTCTTCGCCAAAATCCTGGCGGTGTTGGATGGTAAATGCCACATCTTTGGTAGCGTGACAGACGATACAATCCTCGGTAGAAACGGTAAATTGTCCATCGCTGTCGTGGCAGTCTACACACTCCATTGGCGCGGCTTCAAAATCGACCTGGTGCCAGACCAGCGCAAAGTGCGTGAGTGAATGGTCGAAAAATGAAAAAGCGCCCTCTGTAGGATTAAAATCCACACCTTGATGATCAGAATGACAGGCCGCGCAGCGCCTGACCTGTTCAATATGCCCGTGGGTGCCGTTCTGCGCTTGAATCTGTTCTCCTACAGCGTTGTGGCAATCCAGGCACAACACATCCTGGGTGGTCTCCAGCGGTTGGTGGCACAACTCACAGCGCGGAGCGAAATCTGCATGCGAAGCAAAACCCCGCAAGCTCACCCCGGGCCGGCTCATTGCGCTCAGCTCACCGGGGCTGAAAGCCATCCCGCCGCTGCGCCAAAGCATCAGCCCAAGAATTGCCAGGAGGATTGTTGTCGATACAAAACCAAATAAAGATAAAAACGGTTGTTGTCTCTTCATAAACTACGATTTCTCTCAAAATGAGCGATTGGAAAGCGCCCGGCAAACAACTGCCAAAAACTCCCTCAAGCCTCTATTTTGAGACGACGCTTAAAATTAACGGTATAAGGAAAAAGAGACAGGATTCCGTGGTATTTCGGGCAACTTCGCCGCCCGAAATACCCACAATCTTCTCTTATCTCGTACTGTGGTTAAGTAGAAATTAATTGGATAAAGTTGCGGGTATTCGGCAGAATCATAACCAGACCTTAACGTTAAATTAGTGTTTGCTGAATGGCCCGTTAAAATTAATAGGCTGCCCTTTAAGCAGAGACAGCCTAGAGGAATTACACTCTCCCCCCAACTGGGTAAGTCCCAGGTAAATGACCCGTAAATCTCGTTATTTTAGAAAAGCCAGCGCCGGCTGCTACTCGTGCAGGGTCGCGCCTCCCGGATCCGTCAGGTGGCATACTGTGCAGGTATCCAGCGTGCCGGCATGCCCTTGCAGATTGATAAACTTGATTGCGTCGCGCGGTTCGCTACTCTCGGCGATAGCATGCGTGCTGTCGTGGCAGGCCTCGCAGTAAACCCCATAATGCGCCGTAGATAGCCGGTAGAGCGGATTATTTTGGGCATATTTAGGGTCGTTATGGCAGGTATCGCAGCGCGGTTCTTGCAGCCAGGGTTCCGGGTTATTCTTGACCTGCTCCATACCCCCGTGGCAGTCGACGCAGCCCATGCCCTGCTCTGACATGACATCCCGCAGGCAGCGGGTGGAAGGCCCCGGGTGGCAGTTGTAGCAGCCATCCGTGCTGTCGGGTACTTCTCCGGCATGCTTGTCATGCATCGCTCTGGAAAGGCTGGGGAGATCAGATACCCCGGGCGCGCCCAGAGCATTGGAGGCATGGCATTCCGCGCACAGCACCGGTCGCCTCTCCATCAATGGCCCTTCGTGTCCGGCGGGATATTCATCCATATTCTCTTCATCGTGCAGCGTCAGGATGTTTGTTTCCACCCGTCCGGTGCTGATATCATGTTCTCCATCCGAGTGACAGTTATCGCAGCGCATCTCGGTGGATACCGGCGCAACCACCGTATTGCGCGCCAGCTCGTTGCCTTGCAAGTCTGTTGCGATGATCGTTGCCAGCTGGTAAGGATCCCGGGTAACATGGTCGCCGTCATTGAACTCAGTGAGGGGGATGCCTTCGGCTGTGAAATGATCGGAATGCACGTCCATTGAGCCTGCCAATCCCTTGCCGGTCAACCCCACATTGTCCGGTAAATCCACACCAAACAATTGCACGTCGTAATCCCAAAAGTTGGATTTTCCCACGGAATAGGTGTTCGTGGGGAAGCTGTAGGTGACCTGGATGCTGTCTGTGATGATCTTTGGAGGATCGCCTACCCGCACCACCTGCACCCACAGGTTGTTGTACGGGGGCAGAACTGCCAGGTCCTGAAAATCGCGGTTGTAACAGTGCATGCCCAGATCGTTCCAACCCAGGAGCACGTATTCCGCTTCCGGCGGGACAACCGGTCCCCCGCCCACCAGGATGGGCAGGTAGATGAGATGATCCTGATCGGGCTGGCTTACCTGGGCATTGGTCTCCTGCGCGGGTTGCGCCGCCAGAAGCACACCGAACATCGCAACCAAAAACAGCAGCGCCCCGGTCTTGCCATAACGCATCCACTTCGCCGTTCTTCCAATCATGTTCTCCTCCTTCTTCCATCCCTATTCACTACCCACTCTCCACTACCCACTGTAGTCCCCCTGCCCCTTTTCACCCCATTTATGATAAGATTTGACAGATCGACCTGGAAATTTTTTCCATTATAGCCCTGATCCTAAAAAATGAAACTAATCGTATAATGACTTAAACAGAGCTTAACCGTACTTAAACGATAGTGAGGTAATCTTAACAAACTGTCGGAAATTAACCCCACCCCTTCCGCCGGTATCGATCCGGATTGGGGGTTCTCCGTTCATTGGAGGTGGACTTTGACTCGCATCTTGCTCGTAGACGACGAGACCCTCATCACCGATTCTTTGACCTACAGCCTGCGTCGCGAAGGTTTTGAAGTGAAGGCAGTAGGCGATGGCAGCGTGGTTCTGGATGCTGTCGAGGAATTTCAGCCCGATCTGATTGTGTTGGATATTATGCTGCCCGGCATGAGCGGGTTGGAAGTATGCCGCCGCTTGCGCACTCACAGCGCCATACCTGTGATCATGCTCACCGCCCGCGGGGAGGAAATCGACCGGGTGCTTGGTCTGGAGGTAGGCGCAGACGACTATCTGGCAAAGCCATTTTCCTTTCGCGAGCTGCTGGCGCGTATCCGCTCGATCTTGCGTCGCATCGAGCTGGATCGCCAGGCGTCGCACCTCCAAGCAGTCGCCCTTGGAGATTTGATGCTCGATCCCGTGGCGCGGCGTGTTTTCAGGAAAGAACAAGAGGTGCAACTTTCCGCCCGCGAGTTCGACTTGCTCTCGATCTTGATCAAGAATGCCGGGCGTGCTCTCAGCCGGGATGAATTGCTGGCAGACGTTTGGGGGAGCGACTGGATAGGCGACCCACGCACCTTGGACGTCCACGTTCGTTGGCTGCGCCTGAAAGTGGAAGAAGATCCTGCCAGCCCGCGGTACATCCAGACCGTACGCGGTCATGGGTATCGCTTTGCAGGTCCTGAAGAACTGGCCTGATCCCGCTTGCCCTGGGTATGAAATCTATCCTGCCTCGCACCATTCAGGCGCGCCTGATCTTCTCGCACATGCTGGTCTCTTTGATCAGCATCGCTTTGATCTCGATCTATGCCGGGCAGGTGCTGTTCACCGCCGCTCGCCGGGAAGTGGAACATCACTATGAAGACCTGGCATTCGCTGCTGCCAACGAGATCGAACAGGTGTTTTCAGAATACCTGGTCGGTCAGGCGCCTCTTGAGCGGGTCGTCAATTCTATGCAAACAATTCTGGGTGACCAATCGGAGGTGAGTTATACGCTTTACCTGCCGGATGGCGCACCGGTGCTGGATAGCAGCGGCACGCTGCCCGCGCCGGCAACCCAGGCGACCGCGCCAGAAATCTTCGAGGCCGCGGTCAGCAAAGTGGGGGAGAGCGAGTACTTCCGCTGGAATTTCGAAAGCGGAGAAATTCTATACCTGGCGGTGAGCGTTGAGCACGATCATGTTGTATACGGCATCTTACATTTTCGCATTCCGCTGACCGAGTCTGTCAACCCGGCCCGCCGCTCTCTCAGCCTGTTGATTGCTTCTGCACTGCTGGTCGGCCTGGGAATGAGCGTTTTTGGTTATTACCTCTCACATAGCCTGGCTGGACCCATCCGCACCATCACGCTCACAGCCGAGAGCCTGGCGCGTGGCGAGATGGGCGCCCGAGTCCTGCCCCCCAACGAACCGCAGGAAATTCACCGCCTGGCAGAAGCGTTCAACAACATGGCTGGCAGGCTCCAAAACCATGTGGATGAGCTGCGCAGCTTCGTCGCCAATGCCAGCCACGAGTTGCGCACCCCTCTCACCTCCATCAAGCTGCGGGTGGAAGCCCTGCGCAGTGGCGCCCTGGAAGACCTGCCCGTGACCCAGCAGTTCTTAGCTGAGATCGAGGGCGAGGTCGACCGCCTGAGCAATATGGTCAACGATCTGCTCGACCTATCGCGCATCGAAGCCGGCCTGGAAGCCAGCAAACGCTTGCCTGTCAATCTGACCATGGTAGCCAACGATGTCTACGAAGCTTTCAAAGTGCGCGCCGAACGGGCGGGTATCGCCCTGACGGCCCGCGTCCAGCCCGATATCCCCTCGGTTGTGGGGAATGAAGATCAGCTACGCCGTATGCTCTATAACCTGGTGGATAATGCCATTAAGTACACCCCGCATGGCGGTCAAGTGGAGATTTCCCTACAGATCGGCGAAAGACAAGGCACGCTGCTCTTGATGGTGCGCGACACCGGTTTTGGCATTCAGGCTGCCCAGTTGCCCCACATTTTTGAGCGTTTTTACCGCGTAGAAGCAACCAGGCCGCGCTATGGACCTTCACAAGGCAGCGGCCTGGGATTACCCATCGCCAAAACAATCGTAGAGACCCACGGCGGGCAGATCGGCGTGACCAGCCAGCCTGGGAAAGGTACCACCTTTTGGGTGGAGCTGCCGGCGCGCTTGCCGGCCTAAAACCGGCTTATTTCATCCCTAATCCATACACGCCCATCACGCGGATGCGGCATCCCAGGGCGCTGGTCGAACCGCCGCCCCTCACCTCAAAGGTGTAGCATTTCTCCCAATCACCCTTCCAGGTGTCAAAAAAGTAAATCGAAAGGTCGCCCTCATCCCAGGCGCGTAATTCTGCGCGCCTCACTTTAAAGAAGACGTACACCGGTCCAAGCACATGCCTGACTTTGTTATCATTGGCGTCGGTCAGGCGCACTTCCAGCAATTTCTGCTTGAATGTGGGCGCGTTCTCCCCTGGCGCATTGCTGCCGCTGAAGCGCAGCAGCTTGACCACGCCGTTGTACTGGCTTTCAGTGAAAGAAATCCCGGCGCGCCCGTGGGTGATCTCGATCGTCTCACCCGCCTCGATGCGCGCCGACTTGGTGGTGTAGGAGCTGGCAGCAATGATTGAGAAAGCCAGCAAAAGCACAAAAGCCGTAAAGAGTAGTTTTCTTAATTTCACAGTGGAACTCCTTTCGATCTCTCTCGTGATACTTCCAGGCGCGTAAGCCAGCAGGAGGTGATCTACAATCCTCCGCCCTCTTAAATCATTGTACCCACCTTAGGAAAAAAGTCAACAGGTTAACTCGATACGGGAGCGCTCAAATCTTGTAAGGAAGTATGTTCAAGCCGCAGTTGCACTGCGGCGCTTGGGCGGCAGTGTAATTGCAGCCCAACATCTTTTTAGTGCTCCCACTCGATAGCCCCAGCCGCTCGCGCGGCGCGCGGCTCTGTTCGACCCGCGCCGCCTCTCCTGTCTGCACCACCAGCATGCCGGCGGTAAGTCTCCTGTTCTATGCGTACCTGGGCGTTGCCCCGCCCTCCAACTCATCGATCACGGCAGAGGCGTAACCCACCGCGATGTCCACGTCCGAATTCCACGGGGCGGCGAATCAGCCTTCCTCCCCAGCGACTGCCGCGCGCACTGCATTGCAGCGTTCGCAGTCCGGCGCGTGGCACAGCAGCGCCTGAGGGTCTTCTTCGATGTGGGCGCGCACGCTTGGGAGCAAGTCTGCCAGGGCTACCGCCTGCGCCAGGCATTCGCCCACCTGTCTTGTGATCACGGCTGGCTCAAGTAAGGGCGCAATCGCCTCGAATCCCTGGGAGCACCCCGGGAAAGCCGGGCACTCCACCACCCCGGAGGCGGTCAAAGCCCAACGCACGAATTGTTTGCGGCCCGCCAGGCGTTCGCCGTAATGGATGCTGGTGTTGGTTGTATGATCCACCCCCAGTAAGAGCACCCACCCACCAGCGCCTGCCAGCTTGCGGATCGGCGCCAGCGGTTCCGCCAGAGTTTGTTCTGCCAGCAGCGCTTCGGCATTGACCCCTACAAAGGATAAGATTGGGTGTATGGAGCGCCGCGCCCGGGCGTGATTGCGCAGCGCCTCGGGCACTGCCCCTACCAGCCGGTCTACCCGCATGGATGGACGGTAGATCTCCGCGGCGCGGTTGCTGTACCGCCCGCTGCCGTAGCTGATGCCATTCCCCGGCGGTCCCACTTCGGGGGTCACCATCGTCCTGAATGTAAAAGCCGGCATCACCACAGTATCGAAAGCCGCCAGCAGCGCGCCCACCACTGTTTCTGCGCCGCCGCTGACCTCCCCCAGCGCCGAAAGCGAAGCGTGCACCAACACCGGGGATCGCCGCTCGATTCCCAGCCCGCGCAGGCCGTTCAGAATCTCTCGGAAGGCCGGCATGCCCCTGGTTTACTCCCCTTTCCAAACGGGGGGGCGCTTTTCCACAAAAGCTGCCATGCCCTCCTTCTGATCGGCGCTGGCAAACAGCAGATAAAAGGCGCGCCGCTCATCTGCCAGCCCATCAGAAAGGAAGGACTCGAATGCGTGGTTCACAGCTTCCTTGCCCAGGCGCACCGCCAGGGGAGCGCGCCCGGCTACCTCGCTCGCCAGCGCCAGGGCTTCTTCCAGGTAGCGCTCCACTGGCACCACGCGGTTCACCAGCCCAAATTTCAACGCTTCTTCGGCGTTGAGAGTGCGGTTATTCAGCACCATTTCCATCGCAAGTGCTTTGCCCACCGCTCGCGTCAGCCGCTGCGTCCCGCCCGCCCCGGGGATGACGCCAATCGTGATCTCTGGTTGTCCAAACCGGGCGGTTTCAGATGCCACTACCATGTCGCAAGACATGACCAGTTCATTCCCGCCGCCCAGGCACCAGCCGGAGACCGCTGCGATGACCGGCTTCTTGAAGTGCGTGATGCGGTCGAAAGGTGAGATAAACCCGCGCGTCAACATTGTCACCGGTGAGGCGTCCGCCATTTCTTTGATATCCGCGCCGGCTGCAAAGGCGCGCTCATCGCCGGTGATCACCATCGCCCCGATTTGGGGATCGGCATCGAAGGCCTCCAAGGCGTCCATCAGCTCTACCACCAGCGCCGCGCATAGCGCATTCAGGGCCTTTGGGCGGTTGAGGCGCACCAAACCGACTTTATTGTGAATTTCGGTCAGGATAAATTCTGGGGAAGACATAAGATCCTCCAAAAAGTGGTGAGTGAATAGTGATTAGTGGTTTTTAATTTTGGGGAATTCAGGAAGTGTCTACCTTAAGACCTTATCATGCCTTCATAACTTCCTGGCTTCCTAAGAAAATTTTATTATCCGTCCCAACCGTGTTCTTCCGTGTACTATCTCTCCACACTTTCGTGCAGATCGTTTGCCGTAACGTCCAGCAGCTTCACCAACACCGGCACCTGGTCGATGGTGAAGTAATAGCGGAAAAGCTGCGTGGCTGCGTCGCTGACCGCCCAGCGCACCGTGCCCCAGGATGGGTACATCGGCTCCACAGCCGCGCGGTCGAATAATGCCGCCGCTGCTGACCACTGCGCAGCGGGCGAATATTGTCTTTCCAACAGCTCCAGGCTGGAAGCGCGCGCCGGATAAAATCCGCTGGTCTGGCTCAAGCGCGCCTGGTTTTCCGGCGCCGATAGCCAGCGAAGCAATAGCCAGGCGCCGAGTTGGCGCTCCGCCTGTGATTTCATCACGAAAAACGAGGGCCCATAGGCTACGATGGCTGGCTTACCCTCCGGCGACGGGAACGGAATTGCCGTCCATTGGTCCGTATTGCCTGCCTGCTGCATGGCGGCTTGCTGGTAGGAAATGCCCGCCAGGCTGCCCACCGCGAACAGCCCCTGGCGCGCCGCAAATTCCTCTTCCGGGAACTGACTCTCGCTGATCCAGGCGCAGCCGCTGTCATACAGATCGCGCAAAAATGTGAAAGCCTGTTCCACCTCGGGCGTATCGAATCGATAGCCGTCACCCGTGGGGGCCAATGGGTCGGCTCCAAAAGCGTACAGCCACCCCATCACCGCCGAATAGTTTGTAGAGACGATCCACCCGCCCGTGCTATCGTTGCCCCTGTCGTCATCTTCGCGGTTGGTCTGAGCTGCTGCGCACGCCTGGATCTTGAGTTGTTCCGGCGAAGCCGGCGCCGCCTCAAAACCCAGCTGGTGCGCCCATGACAGGTTGTAGTACAGAAATTGCGCCGAGCGCCCGGCTGGGAGACCAACCCGCCGCCCGTCCAATTCATCATGCTGCCAGAAGAGCGGGATGAAATCTGCCCGCTCCTCCTCGCTCAGGCCCCACACCGGGTCGCTCACATAAGGCTCCAGGTCCACCAGCCGCTCTCCGCTGTCGTCCCAATCCAGCGCCTGGTATATGTACGCCACAGCGATATCCGGCAAGCTTCCGTCAGGGATCGCCGCCCGAATCTGGTCATCGAGCGCGTCGAATCCCGCCTGGGCTGTGCCACGCGCAATCATGCCCCACGGATTGCTGCGGTTGAATTCGTTGAGCAGATCAGTGAAACCTTCGCCTTGCTCGCCAATCCACGGATGCCACACATTCACCGTCAGGCCCCGGAGCTGCTCCGCCGTCACGTTGAAGCGGCTGACTACTGGGGTTGGGCTGGGCGGCGGCGTGGATGACGCCCGTGCGTCGGCGCCTTTATTGCCCGCTTGCGGCGTCCGGCCTCCCAAAAGCGTTTGTCCATCTCCCCCACCCGCCGGCCCGCAGGCCGCCAGCAGCGCCAATAATACCAGCAGCGCCAGGCAATGCCGGGAACGGGTCGGAACCGGATGGGGAAGATGTGTTTTTTCTCTCAGCATGTTTGCAGTGTTTCCTGGCAGTACCAGGAAAGTTTACCACACCGGCAGTTGGCGCGCAGGGATCAGCCGCCCTTGGGCAACGCCTTCCCATACGAATAGCTATCTCAAAAATAAGAGGGGATTGGGGTGTGGGTCTTAAACTCCCTCCCCATAAAATCTTAAAATTTCATTGGGATACGTCACAGTTGAAACTTAATGCTTTATAATGCTATTGTTCGATGCCATTTTTTGTTGCTCTCCTCTGTACTGAAAAGTAGTACTCATCTCCATAATGGCTGGCTGAGGTGCTTTACGGTCCCGTCGCTTCGCACACCTCAAAATCCATTATTATTGGGTTAACTCGGAATTGATCCCCAGGTCGAGATACAGGAGGAAACTTTTGACCGCCACCTCACTGCCCCAGGCCCCCTATCCCGTGACCCGGCGCAAACGCTTACGCTGGATGGATGTTAAAGAACACATTACCGGTTACCTGTTTATCTCCCCCGCAGTCCTGATCATCACCATGTTTGGCCTTTTCCCCATCGGCTACGCCTTTTACATGAGCCTCTACAACTGGCGCGTGCGCAAGGGAGATTTCCTCGGACCCGGAAATTATCTCAAAGCGCTAGGGGATTGGGGCGGCGCTCTCATCTTCTTCGCGGGGATCATCCTGTTTTTCCTGGCTTATCTGGCCTGGACCAGCGCCTTTAAATCTCGCAGCAACCTGGGTTTGGTGCTGAAGCTGGGCGCAGCTGCCTCCCTGATCGCAGGTGGATTGATCATCCCCATCGGCTGGCAGCGCATGATGGCAACTGGAGACGTCGATTTCCTTCATTCCTTGCCCATCACCCTGTTTTATGCCCTGGGAACCGTGCCTGCTGAGCTGGCTCTCGCCCTGGTCCTGGCCTATTTCCTGTTCCAAAAGATCCGCGGCCAGGAATTTTTCCGCATGCTGTACTTTTTACCCTATATCACTCCCGTAGTAGCTACCGCGGTGGTTTTCCGCACCATCTTCAGCCCGCGCGAGACCTCCCTGGCAAACCAGTTTCTGAGTATGTTAGGCATGGAAGCCAAGGAGTGGCTGTTTGAGCCTTTGCCCTTCAACCAGGTGATGCTCGGCCTGGATAAGCTGCAAGGCTTCTGGGCTGGACCCAGCATGGCGCTGGTTTCGATAATCTTTCTGGGTGTATGGACCTACGTGGGCTACAACACGGTCATCTTCCTGGCGGGACTGGGATCGATCCCGACCGAGCTGTACGAGGCGGCGGAGATTGATGGCGCCAACAAATGGAATCTCTTTCGACACATCACCTTGCCCCTGCTCTCTCCGGTGACCTTCTACCTGGGCTTGATTGCCTTCATCGGCACCTTCAAGGCCTTCAACCATATCTATGTCATGCGCGTGCCATCTGCCCAGGGCACCGTGGATGTCACAAGCGTGTATATCTTCGATACGTTCTATCGCGCTAACCAGTACGGTTATGCTGCGGCCCAGGCTATCGTGTTGTTCCTCATCATCCTGGCATTGACCTTCGTGCAAAATAAAGTCTTTGGCGAGCGGGTGTTCTATGGCTAGCACATCGCAAATCCTGGATCAAACCAAAGTCAAGACCGGTTCTCTGCGCACGCGTCCATGGCGCCTGTTCCTATATCTGGTGCTGATCGCCGGCGCTTTCCTGGCTGTCATCCCTTTCTTTTGGATGGTCTCTACCTCCTTGATGACCCTCGGCGAGACCATCAACCGCCAGTGGCTGCCCAAAGTACCTCAATTCGATAACTATCTGGAAGCCTGGAACGAAGCCAACTTCTCCAAATTCTTCCTGAATAGCGTCATCATTTCCGCCACTACCATCGCCGGTCTGCTCACCACCTCCATCCTGGCAGGCTACGCCTTTGCCCGCATCCACTTTCGGGGCCGCGACCTGATCTTCGCCTTGCTGCTCAGCACCATGATGATTCCCGAATCGGTCACCATGATCCCCAACTTCCTCATGATCCGCGGCAGTATCATCCCCCTGCCGGGCGGCACCTGGCTGAATACCCTGCAGGCTCTCACCGTGCCTTTCATGGCTAACGCCTTCAGCATCTTCTTGCTGCGCCAATTTTTTATCAAAATCCCCGATGAGCTGTGGGACGCCGCCCGCATCGACGGCGCCGGGCACCTGCGCTTCCTGCTGCAAATCGTATTGCCCATCAGCAAAGCGCCTATCATGACCGTGCTTATCTTCGGCTTTATCGGCTCCTGGAATGCCTTCTTGTGGCCCCTGCTGGTCACTACCCGGGCCAACTGGCGTCCTTTGATGGTGGGCTTGTGGACCTTCGTAACGGAAGCCGGTCCGGAGACTCACCTGCTCATGGCTGGGGCTGTGATTACCATCATCCCCATCCTGATCCTGTATTTCCTCACCCAAAAGCAGTTCACCGAAGGCATCGCAACTACCGGTTTAAAAGGTTAATTAGGTGTAAAATTCATGCATTCGCAGCGCATCGAAAGGAGGCCATGCCATCCACAAATTCCAGCCCAAATCCGCCGCTAAAACTGAATACAGTGGTGATGGTTCTGTTCAATGGGTAAAGAGAGCCCAAATAGTTTGACCAGGACCCCGAATATCCATGTTTAGAGGAGAAGAATCAACATGTTCGATAAAAATATCTTAGCAAGACTATTTGCGATTCTCGTCATCGCCAGCCTCGTGCTGGCTGCATGCGGCCCGGCAGCCACTCCCACCGAAGCGCCCGCTCAGCCGGCAGCCACAGAGGCGCCCGATCAGCCGGCAGCCACAGAGGCGCCGGCGGAGCCCATGGACGAGTGGGCCGATGTCGACCCCAGCGGACAGACCGTCATCTTCTGGCACCAGCATACGCGCGCCCGCGAAGAATCCCTGCTGAAGATCGTGAATGACTTCAATGCCAACAATGAGTGGGGTATCACGGTAGAAGCCGAGTTCCAGGGCAGCTATGGCGATATCTTCAATAAGATGTTGGGCGTGCTCAACACCCCCGACGCGCCTGGGATAGTCGTCGCCTACCAGAACCAGGCTGCCACTTACCAGTTGGCTGATGGCCTGGTGGACATGAACGGCATGGTCAACAGCCCCGAGTGGGGACTCTCCGCAGAGGAACAGGCCGATTTCTTCCCCGGCTTCTGGAAGCAAGACGTCTTCCCCACCTACGGCAACGCCCGCCTGGCCTTCCCGCCCAACCGCTCCATGGAAGTGATGTACTACAACATCGAGTGGCTGGCTGAGCTCAAGGCTGCCGGCGCGATCGACTTCGACGGCCCGCCCACCACCCCCGAGCAGTTCAAAGCTGCCGCCTGCGCCGCGGTCGAGAACCCCTTCAGCAAAGCCGCTGCGGAAGGCAGCATGGGTTACGAGTTGAGCGTGGACGCCTCGCGCTTCGCCACCTGGTCTTTCGCTTTCGGCGGCGATGTCTTCGATTACAACACCAGCCAGTACTCCTATGACAACGAAGGCGCCCAGCAGGCCATGGCTTTCCTGCAAGACCTGTTCAATAGCGGCTGCGCCACCATCGTGACCGAAGACTTCGGCGACCAGACCGATTTTGGCACCGGCAAGCTGCTCTTCACCGTCGGCTCCAGCTCGGGTCTGCCTTTCTACCGCACTGCGGTGGAAGAGGGCGGCGCCAGCTTCGAGTGGAGCGTGGCAGCTATCCCCCACACCACCCCTGATCCGGTTATGAATATCTACGGCGCCAGCGTCAGCATCCCGGTCACCACCCCCGAGCAGGAGCTGGCAGCCTGGTTGTTTATCAAATACTATACCGGCACCGAAGCTCAAGCCGAGTGGGCTGTTGCCAGCCAGTACTTCCCGGTACGCGCCAGTGTGGCAGATGGCCTGACCGATTACTTCGCCAGCGACCCGGCTTACAAGACCGCCTTTGACATGCTGAAATATGGCTACTATGAGCCCCCTGTTGCTGGTTACGACTTCGTGCGCATCATGGTGGAAGAAGCCATGGCTGGCATCGCCAATGGCGATGATATTGCCAGCACCCTCGCCAAGCTGACTGCCGATGGCAACGCCAGCCTGGCTGACCAGATGGCTTCCCCGCTGCCCACGCCACTCCCGCCCACCCCGACGCCCGAACCCACCCCGGTTCCCGAGCCGATCGGCACCGTCGATCATCCCATCAAGGTGCTCTTCGTGCCATCCGTGGACACCCTCAAGATCACCTCGGGTGGTGAGATCATGGCTGCCGCCCTCAAAGCCGCCACCGGCCTCGAGTACGTCGTCTCCGTGCCGACCTCTTACGTCGCTACTATCGAAGAGATGTGCGCTTCGCCCGGCGACACCATGGGCTTCATCCCAGCCCAGGGATATGTGTTCGCGAACCAACTCTGTGGCGTAGATGTGGCCTTTAAGGCTGTCCGCCGCGGCTGGGGTGTTTACTGGACACAGTTTATCGTGCCGCGTGACAGTGACATCCAGACAATCGAAGACCTGGACGGCAAGAAGTGGGCTTACCCGGATGCTACCTCGACTTCGGGTTTCCTTTTCCCATCCGCCATGTTCAGTGAGCTGGGTGTTACACCCGGTGAGAGCCAGGAGTCTGGCGGCCATCCAGGCGTTGTACGCGCCGTCTACAATGGTGAAGTCGACTTCGGCACTACCTACTTCAGTGCGCCAGAAAAACCCGAGGGCGAACCCGCCTGGGCGGTTGGTGATAACCCCGACATTCCCGACGAGCTGGTCGAGGAATGCGCGCCAACTGCTGACGCTCTGATGTGTGGCGAATGGCAGGTGCTGGACGCCCGCGCTACCCTCCGCGAAGAGGCTCCGGATGTTGTCCAGAAAGTGCGCATCCTGGGCTTAACCGATGCCATACCGAACGACACCCTATCCTTCGGGCCGGAATTCCCTGAGGACCTGCGCACAGAGATCTCCGATGCTCTGCTTGCTTTCGCCGAGACCGAAGAATGGATGCAGTCAATCGGTAATGAAGATTTCTATGGTTGGAGCGGCCTCGAACCAGCCACAGACGAAGAGTATGATCCAATCCGTCTGCTGATTGACTTCGTTGGTATCACCATGGAAGACCTAGGCCAGTAAGCCTTCGTCGCAATCTGTTTAGTCTAAATTGGGTGCAGCAGGCTGGTTCACCGTCCTGCTGCACCCAATACTTAATCCCCTATCCCCTGCCTTTCCTCCCCTATCCGCTATGGATTTGACTCCTGCCCTCCTGCCCGTTCTGCGCCGCAACCGCCTGCCTGGCCTGGAGCTGGGCGATGACTTCATCTATCCCGCCTATTCAGGTCAGTCCATCCTCAACATCCCAGCCAGCGTCTGCCAGCTTTTTGACCTGCCGCCCATCGCCGCTGCCCCGCTGAACGCCGAGATCCTCGCTCCCTTACAAGGCCCCGTGCAGCGCGTCATCCTGATCCTGATGGACGCCCTATCGCTGCACCGTTTGCAGCGTTGGATGTCCGATGGCACCGCCCCGGTTTGGACGGAGCTGGCGCAAAATGGCCTGCTGGCGCCGCTCACCTCCATTACCCCCAGCACCACCTCAGCTGCACTCACCAGTCTGTGGACCGGGCGGCCCGCCGTCGAGCACGGCATTTTGGGTTACGAAATGTGGCTGAAGGAATACGGCGTGGTAGCCAACACCATCCTGCACGCTCCCATTACCTATCAGAACGACATTGGCAGCCTGGCCAAAGCCGGGTTCAAGCCGGTCGAGTTTATGCCTCTGCCCACCCTGGGCGTTCACCTGGCGCGCCATGGTGTGCGTTCCCATGCTTTCCAACACTTCACCATCGCCCGATCCGGTCTATCCCAGATGTTATTTCAGGATGTGGACGTACATGGCTTTGGCACCGCCGCCGAGCTGTGGCTCAATGTGCGCCGCCTGCTGGAAAGCCGCCCGGACGAGCGCCTGTATTCCTGGGTGTATTGGAGCGAAGTCGACCACTTCAGCCATCTTTACGGGCCTGATGACGAGCGCACCCAAGGCGAATTTGCCCTGTTCAGCCTCGCCATGCAGCGCTTTTTCCTGGAACGCCTGCCCGCCGCGCTGCGCCGCGGCACCTTACTCATCCTGGCTGCCGACCATGGTCAGATCGCCACCCCACCCGACCCTCATTACGAGCTGCGCAACCACCCCGCCCTGGCGCGCCGCCTGCACATCCAGCCCACTGGAGAAAATCGCCTGATGCTTCTCTTCGTGCGTCCCGGGCAGACCGAGAGCGTGCGCGAATACCTGGAGCGCACCTGGCCTAACCAGTTTGTCGTGCTGGATGCCTCCTACGCCGCCGGCGCCGGATTGTTCGGCTCTGGGACTGCACATCCCCGCCTGCCTGACCGCCTGGGCGAATACGTGGTTGTGGCGCGCAACGGCGCCTACCTGTGGTGGGCTGATAAGGAAAACTTTCTCCTCGGCCGTCACGGCGGTCTGCACCCCGACGAAATGCTCGTCCCCTTCCTGGCTACCCCTCTTGCCTGACCCCGGCGATCAGACCGCCAGACATCCCAAAAATTAAAACCAAAGCTCCTACGGCGGTGTATAAACCGTAGGAGCCTCAGTCGGCGTGGTGGGCGCGGAGGGGCTCGAACCCCCGAACCTCACGGATGTGAACCGTGCGCTCTAACCAGCTGAGCTACGCGCCCGGGATTTTTTACCTGCGCCCGGATTTTATCATAACCTCCCCCATCGCGCAATGAATTCACCTCCATTTGCGCCCATTCGTAGATGGATGGTTTTATTGAGTTACGCTTGCGCGAAATCCAACTTACTGCTCAATCCCCTCTGATGGACTGATCCGTTCAATCCGTGCTAATAATCTGTTGCTGCCTCTACCCCCCTATCCCCTTACCCCCTACTCATCCCCTTGTTAGTCATTCTTGAGCTGGATCAGGTCCCACAGGTTCCCGTACAGGTCCTCGAAGACCGCCACCGTGCCGTAGGGCGCCTCTTTGGGTTCCCGGACGAAGCGTATCCCGCTCGCTAGCATCGCCCGGTAATCGCGCCAGAAATCGTCCGTGTGCAGGAATAGGAACACCCGGCCCCCCGTCTGTCTGCCGATGAAGGTCGCCTGCTCTGGGGTAGAAGCGCGCGCCAGGAGCAAGCTCGTGCCGCTGGAGCCGGGAGGCGCCACCACCACCCAGCGCTTGTCCTGCTCGGGCTGGTACGTATCCTCCACCAACGTAAAATGGAGCTTCGTGCAATAGAAATGGATCGCTTCGTCGTAATCGCGCACCACCAGCGCTACATGGATAATAGTCTGCTGCATAAGAGAACCTCCTCCTATTCATTCACGAATTCGAAATTACTAGAACTCATCTCAAAAATGGTAATTTGGGGTGTGTGCGGCGGCTTTGCCGCCGCACACACCCCAATCCCCTCCTACCTCCCAATCCGTCTTGATGAGATATCCAGGCTCATTTATACCTCGAAAATTCCAATCGTTCCACTAATTCCCGGATATAATAGACCTTCATTATCCTCGTACTCATTTCTTCTCTCCCGTCAGGATATCTGTATGGCTAAAAAACAGCTCGGCAACCGGCTCATCATCGCCCTGGTCCTCCTCAATCTCACGCTGTGGCTCATCTTCCCCCCTCTCAATGATGGTAGACCGGAATATTGGATCCAGTATCCCGGCGAGGTGCTCAGCACCAGCGCTATGCTCCTCATGTCTTGCGGTATTTTCCTCTCTACTCGCGCCCGCATTCTGGAGCCCTATTTCGGTGGGTTGGATAAGATGTACTTGGCCCACAAAAACATCGCCGTATCTGCCATCCTGCTCATCCTGGCCCACTTCTTCACCATGTCGATCAGCCCCGGCGTCCAAACCAGCATCACCATCGGCAAGCTGGCGCTGATCGGGCTGCTGCTTTCGGTGGGCCTTGCACTTGCGCCTCGTATCCCCTTCATGGGGCGCAGTTTCCGCCTGCCTTACCACGTCTGGCGCCAGATCCATCGTTTCACCGGCTTGTTTTTCATCCTGGGCATCTTCCACTTCATCGGGATGGAAATCCTGCTCCTGCACACGACGCCGGTGGTGCGCGCCTATGTACTCCCCATTGTGCTTGCCGGAGCAGCCGTCTATTTGTATAAAGAGCTGCTCCAGAGATTTTTCAAGGTGAAATTTCCATATACAGTCGAGCAGGTGCGCCGATTGCATGGCTCGGTGTTGGAAATCTCCCTGAAACCCGCAAGAGTCAAAGTTCCCTTCCGCTCCGGGCAATTCCTATTCATCGGCTTTCCAGCGGATCGGCGTCTCAAAGAGATGCACCCGTTCACCATCAGTTCTTCGCCCGGCATGGATCACCTGACTCTGACGGTTAAAACTTCGGGTGATTTCACACACCGTCTGCACGCCGACTTGCAGCCGGGCGCTGTCGCCAGCATAGAAGGCGCTTATGGCTTGTTCGATTACAAGACCGGCGCCAAACAGCAGGTCTGGATCGCCGGGGGCATTGGCGTAACCCCCTTCCTGAGCTGGGTCCGCGACTTCGGGGCTACCCTGGAGACCGATGTCGATTTCTTCTACACCGTGCGCACGCCCGAGGAAACCCTTTTCCAGGACGAATTCAAGGCAGCCGCCGCCCGTTTGCCCAACTTCAAGCTGCACCTGGTTTACTCCAACACCGATGGACGGCTGGAGGCTGCCAAAATCGTCGCAGCCAGCGGCCCCTTGCAGGGTAAAGATGTGTATATCTGCGGTCCGGTCTCCCTTACCGAGGCCCTGACCTCCCAACTCCTCCAGCTTGGCCTGCCGCGGAGTTGTATCCATTACGAAGAATTTAATTTCCGCTAGAATTGGTTCGTTTCGCCGCTGTATTATGCGCTCTACGTCTTGGCGGTGTATTCTCCCCTGCCCCCCGTCCCATGCACAAGCTCGCCTTACATAATTGTCAGCAATTAACCTGTTACAATTATTCAATTCATGCGTTATGATAGTATAGAATAAACGCCTGATAATCGGCGTCCATGCTATGTGGGAATTCGATAAGAAAGGAGGGTAATGCCATGTTGTTTGCTCCGAAAGAAAAAGGCCAGGGCCTGGTGGAATATGCGTTAATTCTTGTTTTAGTCGCGATTGTTGTGATTGTCATTCTTGTCATCCTCGGCCCCGCCATCAGCAACGTGTTCAGCAATATCATCGCCAATCTCTAAAAATACCAATTATTGAATCGACCAACAAATTGGCCTCCCCCCGAGCTTATTCTCGGGGGGAAGTTGTTTACCCCCTCGAGAAACTATTCACCTGCTACCTGTTTTGTCGTTCCAACCGGATACACCGGCACGGGTAGCCGGCCTTCTCTCCGCTCTCTTTCATCGCCAGTATCAGTAGTTACCGCCCGATGCCGCGCCTGGTTTGACCTGCCAATCTCTTTCCTCATATTCGCGGAGAGTAACCACCCACTGCTCCTCTCAATTTCTTACCAAACCCTGATTTTACTGCGTAAAGACAGCCCTTCGCTTACATCGCAGTCTCACCCTGTCATCAGGAGCTTTCTTCGCGGCTCAATCTCAACCCGCCATTAGCAGCATAGAGTCCAAATCTACAATCTAAAATCATAAATCTTCAATCTCAGGTCCTCTCCCTGCGAGCGCGTTCAACCCTTGCTCTTGGACACCAGTCGCTTGGGCGCGATCAGCTCCCATGCCATCTGGATATGAAAACTCAAATCCTCATCACTGATCCGGTCCAGCTCGATCCCAATCCAGCCGCGCCCACCCACATACGGCGGCAGGAAATAGACCTCAGGATTCGATCGAATCAACCCCGCCTGGACTCCGTGGGGAACCGGCAGCCACACCGCGATGTGCCCGTCATTGTGATGATTGTTGGCGAACATGACGAACACCTTTTTATGTACAAAGAAAGTCGGTTCGCCGTGAGAGAGCCGCTCGCTGGTCTCAGGCAGAGCCAGGCACATCCGCCGCACGCGTTCGAGCTGTTGGAGGCTCATGAGGTGCCCTCTTCATCTCCCTTGAGGACCAGCACGTACTCTTCCACCTCCTCGCCGCGCGCGTTCGAAAAACCCTTGTCCTCGCCTGTAATGATAAATCCGCATTTCGCCAGCACCCGCAGGGAGGCTCTGTTATCTTTTGCTGCGCGGGCATACAGCGGGCGCACTTTTTGGTAGGTCAGGAACTGCGCCAGCGCCTGGCTGGCCACCCCTTTGCCCCAGTACGCCTTCCCGATCCAGTAGCTGATTTCAGGATCGCCAAACCAACCATGGCTCAAAACATAACCCGCCACGCTGCCTTCGAAAAGGATCGTCTGGATGCGGATATTGCCATCGTCTAAAACCTTGGCCCAGTGGGCTCTGAACGCCACCCGGTTGGCTGGTTCTTTGGCAGTGAAGGCCGCCATCCTGTTGGCTTCCTCGTCCAATTGCTGCTCGAAGAAAGTGGGCAGGTCGCCTTCCGCCACATCTCGCAATAGCACCCTGCTCTTAGAGTTTGGCGCCTGTATTGTCATTTCACTCTCCTGAAACACCTGTAATTAGAAGTCATCTCAAAAATGGTTAATTGGGGTGTGTGCGGCGGCTGCGCCGCCGCACACACCCCAATAATTCCCTATTTTTTAGATAGCTTATAGAATTCATGATGATCAGTGGACACAATGATCGCACGCTTAAGCTCACGTCACCGCTGTCAGCTCGCCAGGGTAATTCTCGTATAGCCGTTCCTGGACGATGCGCTGCATGCGCACCACCGCGGTGTGGATCTCGCTAAATGAAGTGTACAGCGGGCTGATCCCCAGGCGGATGTTATCCGGGGCGCGGAAATCGGGGATGAGCTGCATCTCCCGGATCATGCACTGGCTGATGCGCCAGCCTTCCACGTGTCCAAGGGAGACATGCGACCCGCGCCAGGCTGCCTGCCGAGGACTGTTCAGCGTGTACCCCAGCGGCGCCAGCAGCTCTTTCCACAGGGCGATCAAGTATTCCGTTTGGAGGATGGACTTAGCCCGTACCGCTTCCATCCCCGCTTCCAGGAGCATTTCCACGCCAGGTTCGATCAATGATAAGGAAACCATCGGCAGCGTTCCCGTCTGGAAACGGCGAATGCCGGGCTCTGGGATGTAATTCAAATCGAATGCAAACGGTTGGTTTTGTCCCCACCAGCCCTGCAAGGGATTTCCCAGCCGGGCCTGTAAATCACGCCGCACATACAGGAACGCCGGCGCACCCGGCCCGCCATTCAGGTATTTATAGGTGCATCCAATTGCCAGGTCGGCCCCCGCCGCGCCCAAATTGACCGGCACTGAGCCAACCGAATGGCTTAGATCCCACAGCACCAAAGCTCCGGCGGCGTGGGCTGCGGCTGTCAGGCTTGTCATATCGTAGACAAATCCGCTTTTGAACACCGTGTGCGAAAGGGTGAGCAGGGCGCAGTCTGCCTTGAGCCTGGACCGGATAGCTGCCGCAGGCCCCTCGATCCCGTCTTCCGACGGGATGATCGCAAGCCGGTGGCGCTTGCCCAGCAGGTTGACAATCCCCTGCAGGATATACACATCCGAAGGGAAATTCAAGTCGTCGGTCAGGATGGCGGTGCGCTCCCCCTGCGCCAGCAGCACTGCCGTCGCCAGCTTGAACAAATTGATCGAGGTCGAATCGGCAATCGTGACCTCGTCAGGCTGCGCCCCGATCAACCTGGCAATCTTCGCCCCCACCCGCTCCGGCGCTTCCCACCACCCATCGCCCCACCCGCGGATCAGCCGTTCCCCCCATTGGCGTTCCACCAGGTCATGCGCCAGGTGAATGCTGGCGCGCGGCAGTCGCCCCAGCGAGTTGCCGTCCAGGTAGATCAGCTCGGGGTCCGCAATGTAAAAGCGCTCCCGGTATTTCCCCAGCGGGTCCTGCCGGTCTAGCTCGCTCGCGTATTCTCCATCAGTTCGAAATTTCATAGTTCGCAGACCCTCTCCAGAACTGGTTAATTGCCTGCTTTCTTCATATACTGGCTCTTCTTCAGCTCGCGCGCCTTGCGCGCTGCCTCGACCAACTCTCCCAGGTCGATCTTCTCCGCAGACGGCTCCAACGTATAAGGCTGACCACTGGTCGCCAGCTCGTATTGACCGCCGGCTGTGTCCCGCTGCAGGTAACCCTCATCCACCAGGTACCGGCGCAGGGTTACGTGATCCAGGTTGAAGTTGCCTCCAAACTGTGCCGACCAGGCGCGCAGCTCCTCATTGAGCTCCTTTTCAGAATACCAACGTTGCGTCTCCAACCCCAATGTTGCGCTGACCAGCAGTATATGGCGGTCCAGTTCCTTCTTAGGCATTTCCCGCCCGCCCAGAACGAGCGCCACGAAGCGGTCTTTAAATTGTGCTGTGGTGAGTTCGATCATTGTTCCTCCAAGCCATTCTATTGATAGGGGAAAATTGGGGGTGTTTGGGTGGGCTACGCCCGCCCAAACACCCCCAAATCTCCTCCAACTGCGTAAGTCTTATCTATTTGGACCCAATTATCCCATAGGTTAATACAAACAAGAATCCGCTTTATCCTGTTCATGCTGGCTTTGACGTCATCGAATACGCTCCAGGACAAATCCCGCGAAGGCCTGTTTACAAAAACCGTTTATGTTGCTATGATGAAATCAGCTATTCGCTTCGATTCGCGCAGATTAGTGGACGCGTTCCATTTGCTTGGCCAAAACACCCCATGCATCCCTCTACCTGGCGCTCTTATTTCTGGCTGGGCCTGCCGCTGGCGCTAGCAGGACTCTTGCTGCTGGCAACCCTCGCCTTCGCTCCGTCCCAATCCGCCCGCGCCGGTTTTTTGCCAGCCCTTGCGCGTGCCCCGCGGGCCTCTACAGTCTTTATCAACGAGATCCATTACGATAACGACGGCGTCGACAGCGGCGAGGGCATCGAGATCGCCGGACCGGCTGGCGCCAACCTGTCGGGTTGGAGCCTGGTGCTCTACAACGGCGCGGACGGCGCCCCCTATCACACCCTCGCTCTCAGCGGTATGCTCCCCGACCAGCAAAACGGATACGGAGCGCAGTTCTTCCCCTATCCCTCCAATGGCATCCAGAATGGCGCTCCGGATGGGATTGCCCTGGTCGATGCCGCCAGCGCGGTGGTCCAATTCCTCAGCTACGAGGGCGCCTTCAGCGCTGCCAGCGGGCCGGCTGCCGGCATGTTCAGCGTGGATATTGGCGTCTCCGAAGTTGGCCTCGATCCGCCGGGCGCTTCACTGCAGCTGGCAGGCAGCGGCAGCTCCTACGAAGACTTCACCTGGACGACTCCCCTCTCCAGCACCTACGACGCTGCCAATCAGGGACAAACATTCGTCGCACCCCTCGCCAGCGACCTGACCCTTACCCAACGCGGTTCCACGTTAATCGCCCTGGGCGACCCCATCTCCTACACCCTCACCGTGGGCAATTTCGGCATTCCCAGCGCAGATCAAGTGCTCCTGACGGATACCCTGCCGGCTGGCGCCACTTTTCTGGCGCAGAACAGCCCCTATACCCTCACCAACCCGTCTCTCGGGGTGTACGTATGGCATATCGGCACGCTCATCTCTGGCACCCAAGCTATCATTGCCCTGACCGTCACCACCGATTTGAACGCCGCCTCCGGCGCCATTTACACGAACACTGCCCAGGTCAGCACCACCTCGACTGGCGATGAGCGTAGCAACAACCAATCCACCTGGGAGACCAGCGCTTATCCCCTGGTTTCCATCCACGACGTCCAGTTCGTGCCCTCGCCTGCCGCCAGCGATGTCTCGCTTTTCAACGGACAGATGGTTTGGGTTGAAGGCCTGGTCGTGGCAGAGCCGGGTGAGATCGATGTCCCCGCCGTTTCCTTCATCCTCCAGGAGCCCGCTGGCGGCGAATGGAGCGGGCTGCGTGTGGTGAACAGCCCGCTTTTACAGGCTCCCGAGGGCGCCCTGCTGCGCGTGCTGGGCGCAGTCAGTGAAAATTTCGGCCAGACTGAGCTCAACCTGGGGGACGACCCCAACGCAGTGCGGGTGCTCGCCAGCGGCCTCCCGCTGCCCACCCCGCAAATGCTGGCGACGAGTGATTTCCCCCGCTTTGGCCCGGTCAGCTCGGAGCGCTGGGAGGGCGTGCTGCTTGAATTCCGGGATGCTACCGTCACCGATACCAGCCTGGGCTACGGTGAGTGGCTCTTCGATGACGGCAGCGGTCTGGCGCGCGCCGATGACCTGGGCAGCCTGGATGGCGACCTGAGCTACCTGCCTGGCCTGGGCGATCGGTATCAATTTATCCGCGGCGTCGGCTGGTATTCCTTTGGCAGCTACAAGATCGAGCCGCGCTACGATCCCGATATCCGCCTTTCAGCCACTCACCCGGCAATTTCCAAGTCCGCGCCCCAGCGCGTCGATCCGAGGGCGACCTTCACATACACCTTGAGCGTGCAAAACGATTTCGATGATGACCTGATGGGTCTGGTGATCACCGATCGCCTGCCCACCGACGCCCGCTTTGCCTGGGTCTCACCAGGGGGCGCCTTCGCCGGAGATAAGGTCACTTGGAGTGCTGCCAGCCTGCCGGCTCATACGGGACTGCAAGTCAGCTTTGCCGTTACAGCTACAGACCAGATCACTTTCGTCTATAACACCGCTTATGCCGTTTCAGCCTCCAATTTCACCACGCCCACCTTTGGCGCCCCGGTTTTCACCCTGGTCAGTCCCGAAATCCGCATCCATCACCTTCAAGGCCGTGCCCACCGCTCACAGTTCGCCGGGCAGATCGTGGAGGGTGTAGCAGGTATAGTCACAGCCCGCCGCTCCAATGGCTTTTACATGCAGGATGTAGCCCCCGATGACGACCTCGCCACCTCGGAGGGCATCTTCGTCTTGCTGGATGCCGCACCTGTGGCCCAGGTAGGCGACCTGGTGTCGGTGTCTGGTCTGGTTGAAGAGTCTTACCCGGGGGGTATCACTGCTGGCGGCCTCTCTTCGACGGAGATTTCAACCGAGAACGCCTCGGTCACGGTCCTGTCCAGCGGAGGCAGCCTCCCCGAGCCGCTCATCATCGGCGCAGACGGGCGCCTGCCGCCCGACCAGGTGATCGAAGATGACACCACCGATGGCAGTGTGGAGACCAGCGGCATTTTTGACCCGCAAAATGACGGCATCGACTTTTACGAGAGCCTGGAGAGCATGCTGGTAAGGGTGAAAAACGCCATCGCGGTCAGCGCCACCGGTGAGACGGGTGAAATAACAGTGGTGGGCGATCAGGGCAGTCAGGCCGGTCTTCTCTCGCCGCGCGGCGGCATCATCATCCAGCCAGGCGATTTCAACCCCGAGCGCATTATGGTCGACGACGCTATGTTCACCGCCGAGCCCCAGGTGCTGCCTGGAGATTCCTTCCCTGGCCTTATCACCGGCGTGCTGGATTACAGCGCCAACAATTTCAAGCTGATCAATACGGCCCCCCTGCCGGCTGTGATCCCCGGTGGGTTGCTATCCGAGACTGCGGTCGCTTCCGATCCCAGCCAGCTCAGCGTCGCCGCCTTCAACGTGGAGAACCTGGATCCCACCGATCCGCCCGAAAAATTCGCCCGGCTGGCGCTCCAGATCACCCATCACCTTCAGTCCCCGGATATCCTCTCCCTGGAGGAAGTGCAGGATAACAACGGCGCCCTGGATGACAGCCTGGTGAACGCCTCGCTCACCTACCAGACTTTGATCGCTGCCATCCAGGCTGCTGGCGGACCTGCATACGACTTCCGCGATATCAGCCCATGGGATGACCAGGATGGCGGTCAGCCGGGTGGCAATATCCGCGTAGGCTTTCTCTTCCGCCCCGACCGGATTGATTTCGTCGACCGCCCTGGCGGTGATGCGACCACCGGCACCAGCCTGCTTCTGGCCCCCACGGGCGTGGAACTGGAGTACAGCCCCGGTCGTATTGACCCAACCAATTCCGCTTTTATCGACAGCCGCAAGCCGCTGGCAGGTGAATTCATCTTCCAGGGTCACCGGCTGATCGTGATTGCCAACCACTTCAACTCCAAGAGTGGCGACGATGCGCTCTTTGGGCGTTTTCAGCCCCCGGTGCTGGCTTCTGAAGCGCGCCGCACCCAGCAAGCTGCTCTGGTGAACGCTTTCGTAGCCCAGGCCCTGGCGCTGGATGGCGATCTGAACGTGGTGGTGTTGGGAGACCTCAACGACTTCCAATTTTCCACCCCATTGCAAACCTTGCAGGGCTCGCAGCTCCATAACCTGACGGACCTTTTGCCTCCCGAAGAACGCTATACCTATCTGTATGAGGGCAATTCGCAAGCCATCGACCATATCCTGGTGAGCGACCACCTGTTCGACAACCCCGGTCTGCTCATCGATATCATTCACGTAAATGCCGAGTTCTCGAGCGAAGACCAGGCTAGCGACCACGACCCCGTGCTGGCGCGCTTCTCCATGGAAGGGCTGATAGCTGGGTTTACCAGCAACAGCCCCATTAACTTGGGCGAGCTGGCGGTTTTCACCAATACCACCTCCGCACCTGCCCCGCTCACCTTCCAGTGGGATTTCGGCGACGCATCGCCTTCATCCACACAGGCCCACCCCACCCACTGGTACACCCTCCCTGGCGTCTACACCGTAACACTCACCGCTGCCAGCCCGGTGGGGGTAGCCATCCTATCCCAGCCTTTCCAGGTGCTGCCATTCGCCCTCTATCTACCCATCGTGCCGCATGGCTCCCCAGGGGATCCAAATATCGTGAGCTCGCCATCAAAAAATCTCCAGCGCCTGACGCTGGAGATTTTTTATTGCGAATTCACGATATTTAGATCCCCTGGGGAGCCATGCGGCACGATGGGCAGATAGAGGGCGAATGGCAGCACCTGGAAAGGCTGGGAC
>Ga0105106_10000482_pt1 | contig 27916 bp, 33 predicted proteins | sample PPLLaktember2015_5_FD_79109 | JGI IMG/M metagenome (GOLD analysis project Ga0105106, IMG submission 79109) | Freshwater sediment microbial communities from Prairie Pothole Lake near Jamestown, North Dakota, USA - PPLs Lake P8 Core (1) Depth... | ecosystem: Environmental > Aquatic > Freshwater >...
CTGCATGAACAGATCCTGCGCGCCTGCCAGGCGACGGGCACATGCCGGACAGCCTGCCAGATGCCGCTCCACCCTGCGCCGCGCCACGGCGTCGAGTTCTCCATCGAGCAGCGCGTGCAGCTCAGGCTCCGCTGGATGGACGTCCACTGCGTTATGGGCCATCGCGCAGGCTCCTTGCCAGCGCCCGGCGGGCGCGGAACAGGTGGCTCTTCACATCGCTCAAGGGGATCCGCAGCGCAGCAGCGATCTCCTGGTAGTTCATTTCCTGGAAGTGGCGCAGTTCGATCACACCCCGATAGTGCGCCGGCAGCTCCAGCAACGCCTGCTGCAGCCGCCGTTGCAGTTCCAACTGCTCGGCGGCGGCGTGCACCGGGTCGGGCTCCGCTTGCTCCGGCCAGTCCACTTCCTCCTCCAGCTCGAGCGCCGGCGGGTGGATGGCCAGGTTATGCGCCAGGCGGTTGAGCGCCAGGTTGGCGCCGACCCGGCGGATCCACGGGCCGAATGGGCGTTCGGCGTCATACTGGTGCAGTCGCTGATAGCCTCGCAGGAACGCTTCCTGAGTCACGTCCTCTGCTTCCTCCCGGTTGCCCAACACACGGTAGCAGGCACCGAATACCCCGTTCTGGTGTCGCCGAACGAGGTCACCATAGGCATCCAGGCTCCCGCTGCGGGTCAGCCGGACCAGTTCCTGCTCGGAGACGTCGGCCATGGCGCTCTACCTGAACTTACCGCTCAGCGCGGCCGAAGGTTGCAGTTCAGGCGGACGCCCCGCGCTCCGCCGGGTGACATTGCCCATGGCGGCATACGGAGGCTCCTGATCGCTCCAGTCCTGCCGAGCTGGGGCCGGTGTCACGCACCGGTTATCCGTGCGGCGGTCAGCCACACTCATACGTGCCTGCAAGCTGCGCCTCCGCCAGGATGTGCCCCTCGGCAGCAGCCAGCAGGCCGTCGGCGGTCGCCCCAGGGGGGAGATCCAGCTCGGAGTCCAGCGCGTACAGGGTGAACACGTAGCGGTGGGTCCCGGTCGGAGGGCAAGGTCCCCCGTACTCGGATCTTCCCCAGGTGTTGGCGCCAATTTCACCGCCGGCAGGAAGGTCGGACCGCAGCCCCGCCGGCAATCCGCCGGGCTCAGGCGGCAGGTCGTAGGCCACCCAGTGAACAAAGTTGCCGGCATCCGGGTCATCAAGGACCAGCGCCAGCGCGACCGTGCCTTGCGGCACGTTCTCCCAGATCAGCTCCGGCGAGGTGTTCACGCCGTCGCAGGTGTGGACCTGGGGAATTTCCCCGCCCGATTCAAAGGCAGGACTGCGCAATGTCATCGGAAGCACGGCGACCGGTTCAACGGTTGGCTCAGCAGCCGATTGCGTCGAGGCCGCCTGCGGAGCGTCCGAAGGTAGGAGCGCGGAATCGAGCGACGCCGGGTTGGGGTGGGAAATCTGCGGACCGCAGCCTACAAGCCATGCCGCCGCCAGGAGCATCACCAACCCGTTTCGCATGTACTCCTCCCGTTGTCGCACCTGCGACCAAGCGCTCACTCCCCAATGATCTTGACCAGCACTCGCTTGCGCCGCCGCCCGTCAAACTCGCCATAGAAGATCTGCTCCCACGGCCCAAAGTCGAGGCGGCCCTGTGTGACCGCCACCACGACTTCGCGGCCCATCACCTGCCGCTTCAGATGGGCGTCGGCATTGTCCTCGCCGGTGCGGTTGTGCCAGTATCCGCTCACCGGCTCGTGGGGGGCAAGCGTCTCCAGCCAGGCATCGTAATCGTGGTGCAGGCCGGACTCGTCATCGTTGATGAACACCGAGGCGGTGATATGCATGGCGTTGACCAGGATCAGCCCCTCCTTCACCTGGCTCTCGGCCAAGGCCGCTTCCACCTCGGAGGTGATGTTGACGAAGCCGCGTCGCTTCGGCAGGGAGAACCACAGTTCCTTGCGATAGCTGCGCACGTCGCTACTCCGTTTCTTCGGAACCTCTTGCCTGCGCCCTCCGCCGGTGAGGCAGCTGGCAGAATGCGCGGGATGCGGCATTGTCTAGCCCTTGCCCCGCGCGGCTCACGCCGCGCGGCCTCCGTCCGATGCCGATGCGGTGCTCACCGGCCAAGCAGCGCCAGGTAGCGTGGATCATCCCACAGGGAGGCGAGGTCCGGGTCGGTCTTCGAATACTCGGTCAGATCTGGCTGCAGCCGAAGCCCTTCGGCCAGCCATTCCAGCGCCCGCTGGCGGTCGCCGCGCAGCGCGTAGGCGCACGCCAGGTTGTAGCGGCCGGTGCCGAGCCACGCCTGGTTCGGGCTGACCGCGTCGAGGAAGAGCAGCATGCGCTCCTGCATGCGCAGCGCCTCCTGCGGCTTGCCGATCTGCTGGTAGATCAGCGCGTAGTGGAAGACCGGGTGCATCACCGCCGAGCCCAGCAGATCGCGCCACAGCGGCCGTCCCCTGAGCCAGGGGAACAGGTTGGCGTCTTCGAGCTGCGCGGCGGTGAAGCGCTGCAGCGCCTGCAGCGTGCGCCGGTGCGTGTGGGCGAGGAACGCCTCGGCATGCTCCCAACTTAGGTTGCGGGCACTGTCGTAGATCGTCCGGTTGACGGCGTCGGTCTGTTCCGGCCCGGGCTCCTCCGGGGGAAACGCCGGGGCCTCCATCGCCTGCACGAAGTTCAACTTCCAGACCGCCAGGTGGATCAGATTGTCGCGGGTGGACCAGGCCTTGGGGGTGCCGCGCGCCGAGCGCAGCTCGGGCGGGATCTGGGCGACCAGCCGCATTTCCTCCCGCCGGCCAAAGGCCAGCGCCCCACCGACATCGTCCAGGATCGACATCTCGCCTCCCTATTCCTCGCCTGCCAGCGGCTACTGCGCACGGCCGCGGCGTGCCGGCCGCCACCCACTCACCTGGCCACCGCACCCAGAGTATGCCATGCACACAGACAGCCGTTTGCATCCGCCTTGGCGCCGGGGCGGATACACCCCACCCCGCGCACTGCGTCGGGCTCTCTCAATTGATCGGATTGGCCACTCGCCTCACCGGTCGGCACCGGCGCCCCCTACCCGGTGTCAGGCGTGTCGAGGCCGGAGCGATAGAAAGCCCTGCGGGTGGCCAGGAGCGGGATCGCAGCCAGAACGAAGATCAGCACGTTCAGCCCGACATTGAAGCCGACGCCGTGGCGCAGCGAGGCGGCAGTGTCGAGTACGAACCACAGCGAAAGGCTGACGGCGATCGCCGGCCAGACCCACGGCTGCCGGGAGCGAAACGGCCCGCCCACCAGCAGAGCGAGCAGCAGCCCCCAGCCGGCGACGGTCGCGCCCCAGGCGCTCAGCGCCCAGCCGCGATAGGCGACGAACGCTTCCGCTGTGAGCGACCCTTCCGGCCAGAAGGACGGATCGATCTGGGCGTGGAACGGCTCGAACAGCGGCGTCTCGACGAGCAGCGCCATCAGCAAGCCGAACGCGGTGACTCCCCAGGCGACGACGCGCAGCCAGCGCTGCCAGAAGTTGAAGTGGTTCACCGCTGTCCCTCCCCGGTCCCAGGCGGCTCTGTCTCATGTATCCGCTCAGCCCAGCCTACACCCACTGACGGACCAGGGATAGCCCCTCGGCTCTGCCAGGTCCGTTCGGCCCAGCCGCCAGCATCCCATCCTCGGCATCTGATCAAGGATTCCGGCCCCCCGTCGCCAGCATGGCACGTGTCCCCGACAGGACCTACTTCACGGCGGTCCGCTATCCTGTGTGCTATGCGGCGGCAGCTTGCAGCCGGCGCCCTCGGCGCGCTTCGAAGCACCGCCCTGGCCTGGGTGTGGGCAGCGACCATGCGAAGATCCAGATTCCCGATCTTGAGCACAGTGTCCTCCTGTGCGCCGCAGGCCAGCTCCCTCCCGGTCGGGGGGTCTCAGATTGGGCACACTCCAGCGGCCGCTCGCGAGCAGCGCGGCCGTGATGGCAGCGCAGGGCTGAGGGCGCTGCCGGTCTGGGCTGTTCCCATCTCGGCAGGCGGCGATTGCAGCGTATCTCACCTGTCCTGAGCCCTTCCAGCCAATTGACTCGGCCTCATGGCACATGCTAGAGTAGCGGCAGACGTCATCAGGCTGCGCACCTTGGGGGGACAGGCATGCGGCCTCCGGCTCCGACGTTCTTCCCTGGCGACTCAACGCCGCTACCGGCCGATCCCAGGTTCGATCGCGTGTTGCCCACTGAACCGCCTGGGAAGGCTTCATCCACGCTGCGCGGCGGCGCCTGGCGCGCATGAGCCAACCCGCCTCCCCCGCTCCCAGCACGTCTCCTTCCTGGGCTAGCGGCGCTCACCGCCGCTCCGTCTACTACGTGATCCTGGCGGCCTTGTTGGCACTTCTGGCGGGGGCGCTGGTCTTCGCCTACCTGGACTCGGTTCGCCGCGCCGCCCTGCCCGTCCAGCCAGCGCTCACCGCGCGCGTGGCGATCCGCCCGGGAACCGTGCTCACCCAGGACATGGTCGAGCTCCGCCTCTTCCCGTCCGCCCTGCTCCCGGTCGGGAGTCTCGAGCGGCCTTCGCAGGCGGTTGGTCGGACGGCACAGATCCCGCTGGAGGCCGGCGAAGTCCTGCTGCCGGGCAAGCTCCAGCGCGGGGAGCAGGGCGGGCTCGCCCATCTGGTTCCGGAGGGTCAGCGGGCGATGGTCCTTCCTTCCGGCTGGCTGGCTGGCGCACCACCCCCACTGGCGGCCGGAGATCGGATCGACCTGCTTGCCATCCATCCCCAGGCCGCTCCGGACGGCGCAGGGCTCGTCCTCAGCAACGTCGAGATCCTTGGGACAGCCGGCAGCGCCGAGGCGCCGGAAAGGGTCTATCTTGCCGTCACCCTGGAGCAGGCCCAGGCCGTTCTCCAGGCCAGAGCCGGCGGATACCACCTGCTCCTGCTGGCTCGACCTTCTGGTCCATAACCATGCCAACGGTGCTGGTCACCTCGGCCCGCGGCGGCTCCGGGGCTTCGCTCCTGGCGACCAACCTGGGCGTCGCTCTGGCGGCAGCCGCCTCGTGCGTGCTGCTGGATCTGCATGGGGCGGAGGCAGTCGACGACCTGCTGCTCGACCTCGAACCCACCCACCGCTGGACCGACCTGATCGCGATGCCTGGCTTGCCGAGCGAGGAGCATCTCGCTCGAGCCTGCTGCCTGCATCCTTCGGGGCTGCGTCTGCTTGCCGGAGGGGACAAGCTGGAGAGTGCACCCCTGCGTGCAGCCTCCCTGCTGCAGACCCTGGCCGTTCAGGCGGACTGGCTGCTCGTGGATGCTTCCAGCGAATCTGCGCTCCACGGTTTGCACGACCGATCCGACGTGGTGCTTCTCGTAGTCACGACCGACCCTCCCAGCTTGCGCGCCGCCCGACGCTGGCTGCTCCTCCTGCCCACAGCGGCACGGCGCAAGGCCGCCCTTGTGGTCAACCAGGTGACGTCCGGACAACCGCTGCTCGCGCAGGGTGCATCGCATGCGCTCGAAGTGCCGCTGTGGGCATGGCTCCCGGCCGACGCAACGGCGATCGGGAGACAGGTTCACTTCGGGTATGCGGCTGCCCTGGCGCGCAGCAGTCCCTACGGCCGCGCGATCCGCCAACTCGCTCACCGCTTGCTCGCCGCCCGGACGCAGTCAGGCCGGCCGAGCGAGGCGGCGCGGTCCAGGGCGACCGCCGGGGAGTGACCGGGTTGAGCGACGCACACAGCGTGGCACAGGAAGACATGCTGCATGCCCTCTTGGCGGAGAGTATCGCCGCCGACCTGCAGGACGAGGATAGTGAGGGGATTCCAGACGCCGATACGCTGGCCGAACGCGCCGGGCGGATCGCCGCTGAGCAGCCTTGGCTGCTCACGCAGCCGCAGATGGACGGACTTGTTCGGGCGGTGGTCAACCGTGTCGTTGGGTTGGGTCCGCTCCAGCCGCTGCTCGACGATCCAGAAGTGACCGAGATCATGGTCAACGACCCAGAACACATCTTCGTCGAGCGGAACGGGCGGCTCGAGGCGGCTGATGCCCGGTTCCACGATCAGGCCGATCTGCGCCATGTCATTGATCGGATCGTGGCCCCCGTCGGACGCAGGATCGACGAGAGCAGCCCGCTGGTGGACGCGCGCCTGCCCGATGGATCCCGGGTCAACGCCATCATCCCTCCACTGGCCGTGCAGGGCCCCGTGCTGACCGTGCGCAAGTTTTCCCGCCGGCCGTTCAGCCTGGCGCGCTTGGTTTCGCTGCACACGCTAAGTCAGGGGATGGCGGACTTCCTGGCGCGGGCCGTCGAGCTCCGTCACAGCCTGCTGGTCTCCGGCGGGACCGGATCGGGCAAGACCAGCACGCTGAACGCCCTCAGCCTGTGTATTCTCGCCGGAGAACGCATCATCACCATCGAAGATGCGGCTGAGCTTCAGCTGCAGCACCCCCACCTGGTTTCGCTTGAAGCCCGTCCGCCCAACATTGAGGGCCAGGGAGAAGTCACCATCCGAACGCTGGTGCGTAATGCGCTGCGCATGCGCCCGGATCGGATCATCGTCGGCGAGGTACGCGGTGGCGAGGCCTTCGACATGTTGCAGGCCATGAACACCGGGCATCGCGGTTCGATGACCACGCTGCATGCAAACTCGCCGGCGGACGCCCTCATCCGCCTCGAGTCGATGGTGCTGATGGCCGGGTTCGATATGCCGCTTGCCGCCATCCGCCGCATGATCGCCGGTGCAGTGGAAATCGTCGTACAGCAGGATCGGCTCGCCGATGGACGCCGGGTGGTGACGGGCATCCACCGGCTGCAGCCCGACGGCAGTGAGCGTATGCGCCTGACTCCGCTGTATGCCTTCGATCCGCCCTCCACCTGGCGCCAGGTGGCTGAAGAGCCGACATGATCGAACCGCAGGCCCCACCCCACAGCCGCTCGCCGCGCTGGCTCAAGCGCGCAGCGGCTGTGTCCACCACCTTGCTCGTCTTCATGCTCCTACTTCCCGCCGCACCCGCTCTGCACCGACTGCTGGTCCGATCCCCGGCCCTGGCGCCCAGTCTGGCCGTGGGACTGCTCATGTTCTCCACTCTGATGCTGGGCGCACTTTGGTTGGAGCAGCGCCTGATCGAAGGCGCGTGGCGCGCGCGTACTGCGCGCAGGACTGGGCTGCCCACGATCGCCGCCGGACGGGACGCCGGGCAACGGCGTGCCCAGCGACAGGACTTTCTGGAGTGGCTGCTGAGGCCCGTGCTGCGCAGCGCTCAAGGCCGTCGGCTCACGGCAGACTGGATTGATTCCGGGTACGGCACAAAAGGTTCCCGGTACTTGCTGCTGATCGTCGCCGCCTCGGCCGCTGGCGCCGGGCTGGGTATGCGGATTGCCGGTCCAGTCCTCGGCCTGGCGGTCGCCGCCATTGCGCCGCTGGTGGTGATCCGCTCTGGGCGCGCCAGGGCAACCACCGCCCGCCGTCAGATGGAGCAGCAGTTGCCGCAGGCGCTCGACGCGATCGCCGCGGCACTGGCAGCAGGTCTCTCCCTGCCGCAGGCGATCCACTTCGCCGCCAGCGACCTGCCTGAGCCGGTGGCCCAGGTGATGGTGTGGCTCGATCTACGTCTGCGCCTGGGTCGCCCGATCGAGCATGCCCTGACGGAGGTCGTGCAAGCCTTCCCGGAGCCCTCCCTCGCCTTCGCCCTGGATGGGCTTGCCATTCAGCGCGCATTCGGCGGGAATCTCGTGGTGATGCTGCACCAAACCGCTGCGCTGCTGAGGGAGCGGGCGGACATCGAACGCGAGGTGCAAGCGGCCACCTCGCAGGGCAGGCTCTCGGGCTGGATCGTCGCCGGGCTGGTGCCGGTCTCGGCCGCGATCCTGCTCTTCACCAATCCACGCTACATCGACGTACTCTTCCGAACGCTGATCGGTCAGGTTGCGCTGGTCGTTGCCATCGTTCTTCAGTTGGTGGGATGGCTGGCGATCTCACGCCTGGTCCGAGTCCGGTACTGATCCAGGATCTGGCGATGCATCCGTTGTGGATCAGCGTGCAATGCCTGGCGGCCGTGCTCACCAGCCTGGCGCTGTGGGCCATCAGCATGGCCTGCCGGCCGCGGTCTGTCTCTCCTCGCGCCCGGCAGCCATCTGTGCCGCTGGCGGAACGCATTGGCCAGGCGCTACGCCGCATGCCTGTGCCGGGAAGGCTGATTCGCCGGCTCGATCGGCCCGAGCTGGCTGCGCGGCTGCGTCAGTCCGCGCTGCCCTGGGATAACCGGCAGTTCATCGCCCTGCAGTGGTTTGCCCTCCTCGCCACAATCGTCCCGCTGGCCTGGCTGTTCGCCCTGCGCCCGCTCGACCCGCTGGGCGGTCTGATCGGCATGGTCTTGGTGGCAGCCGGTGTCTTCGGACCCCGTCTGTGGCTCAACCTGCGTTTGCAGCGCCGACAGCAGGAAGTCACGCTGGCCCTGCCGGACCTGCTCGATCGCCTGGCGTTCGGCTTGCAGGCTGGCCTCGGATTCGACGTTGTACTGCGCCGCGTGAGCCCTACTTTCCCGGGCCCGCTCGGCGAGGAGCTTCGCCGCACAATCCAGGACCTTGACCTCGGCCGACGGCGCGATCAGGCGATGGACGGCCTGGCACGCAGCACCGGCTCGCAGGATGTGCGGGCGTTCGTGGCCGCGGTCCGTCAGGCGGAAGTCCTGGGCACGCCACTGGCCGAAGCGTTGCGCGTGCAGAACGACCTGCTTCGGGCAGCTCGCCGGCGCCGGGCACAAGAGGCCAGCCGGAGGCTTCCAGTGATCATCCTTTTCCCGCTGGTGTTCTTCTTCCTGCCGGCCTTGCTGATCATCTACCTTGCACCTCCCCTGCTGCATTTCTTCCTGCTGCGATGAGAGCGCTGGGATGAGGCCCTGTCGTATCCTGCGCCCGCGCGAAGTCCGCCCCGGCACCCGGGCCCAGGCAATCGTCGAACTGGCGTTGGTGCTGCCGATCCTGCTACTGGTGATCCTGGGGACCGTCAACCTGGGCTGGCTTGTGACCTCGCAGGTGATCCTGACGCATGCCGCCTGGGAGGGTGCGCGGGCGGGAGCGACTCTGAGCGATCCAGAGAATGGGGATGAGGAAATCGTCGGCGCGGTATTGCGCGCCGCGGCCGGACTGGACGGCACTCGGCTGGTCACCCAGATCAGCCCGAGCCAGGATGAATACCCGCGCAATCAACCTTGGCCACTGCCGCGCGGCCACGCACTGACGATCCGACTGCAATACGCCCTCGCGCTTCATCTTCCGGTGGCGGTCACCGTGCCCCTGCGGGCGGAAGCGGTCACCCGAATGGAGTATCAGAATCCATGAGGATCCGGGGGCAGATCCTGGTGATCGCCGCCATCCTGCTCAGCATCGGCTTGCTGATTCTGGCGGTGGCGGTCGACGGCGGCAGAGTGTATCTAGAGCATCTGCGTCTGGAGCGTTCCGCCCAGTCGGCGGCCGATGCCGGGATTGGCGTAGCCGCCGAGCAGGTAGTGACTCTGGCGGCCGCACGGCAGACCGAGGCGGCTGAAGCCCCGGCCTGCGCTGCCACCTTCCCGGCGCCTTGCACGCCCACCCCGCCTCCCTTCCCCATCGAAGCCTGGCTCACCGAGGCCGACCGTCAAGCGCTCGTCTCTGCGGCCATCCAGGCGGAGGTCGAGAGCGTGGCGAGGAGCTACGCCGAGCAGAACGGCCTGGCGAGCGAGACCACCTTCGTGGACTACCCCTTCGACTACCAAGCGCAGGATGCGGTCGTGCGCGTTCGGGTCCGCACCCGCCGACAACTGGAGATCCTGCTCGCCGGTCTGCTGGATCCTGACTGGGTCAACCTCGAAGCGGCGGCGGTCGCGCAGGTGCCTCAGCGCTGAGGACAGGTATGGGTTTGGCCCAGGGGCTTTGGCTGCTCTGGATCCCGGCCGCGTGGCTGGCAACAGCCATCCTGTCGATCCGCGGTCCGCGCCTACAGGGTCCTTACCTGCTTCCGCTGGCATGCCTGGCGGCCATCGGTTTCGTGCTGGCCCATGCCACCCAGGAAAAACCTTACGCCAGCCGGTGCTGGATGGTCTCGGGAGCGGCTGCAGCCGGACTGGTTTTGCGGCAGATGATTCCCGCAGTCTTGCCTTCCTCCTGGATGGCGGCGCTTGGAGTGGCAGGCGTGGGAGTGGCTGGCGCATGTCTCGCCGGCCTCGCCCTCTCCCGGATACCCCGCACCCCTTCCTTCGCCCTCGATGCGCCGCCTGTAGATCACTTGATGCGAAGCGGCCGGTGGATCACCGGGGCATACGCCCTCGGATGGGCCGCACAGGTGCTGGTGGAACTCCCATTGATTGTGCGGGCTGCCCTGGCAGCTTTCGGCATCACGCTCTTCCTGGGGCTTGCCGCGCTGCTGGCGGCTAGGATGAGCGGTGCGCGGCGCGAGACCAGCCTGCCGGCCGAGATGGGTCTCTACTTCTGCTGGCTCAACTTGTCGTTACTGGTGTTCTGGGTGGGAAACCAGGGGTCCATCGCCGCAGCCGGCGGCTGATTCTCACTTGTGCGCAGCAGAGCCAGGCTTTACGGCGGGTCTATCCGCGCGCCTCGAACACCAGCGCCTGATAGCGCATCCACCCGCCGTGCTCGCAGACCTGCAGCGCGATCCCGCCCGCCAGGCTCTCCCAGTAGCTGCTCGGCAGCCTGACCGTCGCCGCCAGCCGGAGCAGCGCCAGCAACCGGCCAGGCGGCAGGTGCAGCCAGGGCGTCAGGTCTTCGCTCGAGCGCAGCACGAACCCCTCCGCCGAGGCGAGGCTGGCCGCCTTGCTGGCGCTCATCAGCGCGCCCAGCCGCCAGCCCTCGGCGAAGCGGCGGACCCAACGCTGGCGGGGCCACGGCCAGGCTTGCTGTTCGCCCGCCTCGCCTTCCGCCAGGAAGTCATCGACGACGACCAGCCGACCGCCGGGGGCCAGGCAGCGATGCACTTGGGCGAAGAAGCGCGGCGGATCGGCAGCGTGGGCGAAGGACTCGATGGCATAGGCCGCCTGCGCCAGGCAGCGCAAGGGGAGATCGTGAAAGTCGGCGACGGCGAACCGGCAGTTCGAGCCCAGTTGCGCCGCAGCGGCGCGGGCCGATGCCTGCCGCGCCTGCACCCGGCTGAGCGTCAGGCCGACCAGGTTGGCCCCCCGCCGCGCCGCCAGGTCGAGCGCCGTGCCGCCCACGCCGCATCCCAGGTCCAGGATCAACCGCCCAGCCTCGGGCCCCTCGAGCGCCGGACCGATCCACTCGGCGAGCATGCGGTGGATCTGGCGCAGCGCCTCATCCGGCGTCGCAACGCCCGGCGCCCATAGCCGGCGATGAACCGTCGCCGCGTCGCGGCCGCCGCCGAAGCGCAGGAAGCGGCCGGTGTTGCGGTCATAGTAGTCTGCGACGCGCCGGGTGGAGGATTCGCCCACGCTGTTCGCTCACTCGCCTGTCGGGGCCGCAGGCCGCCGGGTCACTTGCTTCGCCCTCGAACGCGCAGCGGGAGGCAGCCTTCGGCGCCTCACACCGCTCCCCGGATTCACACAGACGCACAGCCTTCTCGGCTGTGCGTCCATCCAGTCCAACCCATCCCCGGCGCGCGTTAGCTGTAGCGGGCGATCATTCCACCCCGGTAGCACTCGCCGAACAGGGCCGCGCCAACCACGGTCACATAGTAGCTGAGCGGCGCCATCAGGAAGGGGATCAGCCAACACAGGATGAAGGTGTAGCCCAGCATCATGATCGCCCAATAGGCCAAGCCGAACACGCCCGTCAGGAAGACCCAGGCCACCAGGTAGCCGAGCTTGTTGCCAGTCAGGAATGGCCACCATTCCTTGAAGGCAAAGGCGGCACCGAAGCGATCGCTCACCGCGAAATGCGAGATGGAAGGCGGGAGGATCACCCCCGCCAGCAGCATCAGCAGGCTGCCGACCGGGAGGGAGATCATCCATGCGCTGAAGCCAAGGAAGAACATCCCGAACGGCCAATCCGCGCCGCCCTCCGCCGCAGCCATCGAGAGGCTGGAGAGCATGTAGAGAAAGAATCCGGCCGAGAAGACCACGATCGCCGGGAGCAGGAAGATCAGCCCGATGACCAGCGCCCGCGCCCCGAAGGAGGCCAGCTTGTCCCAATCGCGCCAGGCAGGCAGCTCCAGGTTCTCGCTGCCGATCGCCTGCAGCATGATCCGAAGGGCATAACCGTAGATGAAGATCAGGGGCACAATCGGAACGATGAACGACAACAGGATCAGGCCCGAGCCGATGAGCATCTTCTCGGCCCACTTCTCGCCGCGCACCGGAAAGACCATCAGTTCGCCGAACGATTTCAGCCCATGTGCGATGTCCATGCCATCCCTCTCCTCAGGCCGCGACACGCCGCGGGCCCCAACCCGGTTGAATTCATAGTCTCAAGATGCCGTGGACTATTCTCTCACAGTTCGAATGCTCGGTCCGCCGTACCGAAGCCGGAACTTGCCTCTGGCGTGTGACACGGCTCGGCATCGGGCCATGCACCTTCCGGCCCTCATGCCGGCCTTTCGCCGTCAGCAGGTTCCTGCGCCGGCTTGGGGGATGCCGCTCTCGAGCGGACTCGGCGCGCCTCACGCCTCGTTTCCGCTGTCCAACAGGTCTTTCTCCATCAGGATCGCTCCACCGGCGAAACCCGCCGAGCGGTACAGGGCCTGCGCCGGGAGGTTGTCTTCGAGCGTAGTGACCTCGAGCTCGACGCAGCCGAGACTCTTTGCGAGTCGCTCGGCGTCGGTCAGCAAGGCTCGGCCGATCCCGCGCCGGCGGAAGGGCCCACCGACCATCAGTTCCTCGATCCGGAAGGAAGCTCCGCCATGCAGCAGTCCCTGGCAGACGTTGTAGCTGAGCAGACCCGCCACAACGCCGCCGGCGACGGCGAGCAGCAGGCCGCTGTCCGGGGAAGTCAGCCTGCTGTGCAGCTGCGTTTCGTCGAACGCCGTCGCCACGCCCACCTCGCGCTGAAGTTCCTGCACGAGATCGGCGATCGCGGCGGCATCGTTGGGCTGGGTGGGTCTCAGGCGGATGGGGGGGGCGGCGTGGTTCTGCATTCGGCGGCCACACAGAGCGAACCGGCGAGGTCCGCGGCGCCTCACCTCATCGACCTGCTCAGTGGCGAGGCCGTGGGATGAGTCTGTCGGGACGCACGCCGGTATCGACCGTGTGCATTGGCTGAGGTTTAACGCAATACCTGGCTAGTAGCTGACCTTGCGCGGCAGCTTCTTCGCCTGCGAGATCCAGTTGCGCACCTGGCTGAAGCCCGGCGGCCGCCGCACGAGCTTCTTGCCCGCATTGGCGCTGAGCAGCTTCGCCTGCAGCTGTTCCGGGTTGCGCTGCGCCAGCTCGACCACCGTGTCGACTCCCGCCGCCTCGAGCAGGTCGGCGTACTCACTGCCCACACCCTTGATCCGGAACAGGTCGACGTGGTTGACCCATTCGAGGATCAGCGCATCCGAGATACCCGACTTGGCGGCGATCTCCTTGCGGCCGGCAGGCGTGCCGCCCCGTGCCAGCAAGCTTACGGCGGACCGCACACCGGCTTTCTGCAACTTGGCAGCGTATGCCGGACCGACTCCCTCGATGTCGATCAGCTTGGTCACTTCACTCCTCCTCTGTCGGGACATTCCCTGCGCTTGGTTGTTCGAGTGGACAGGAGGGAGAGGTGAGCCCCAGACTCCCCCAGCGCCGCCGGTTGAGAATCATACCATGCCCTTGCGCAACCTTTCTGGCCGGCACAGCAAACGGCATTCTGATTCGCAGTCTGCGATCACCCGCTTTCCGATGGATCGCACCTGACCTCTGAGCCGCCGCCTTGCCGCGAGGAATTCCCGGCGGCGGCGGCCGCTGATCCTGACGGCATCGGCAGGCGGTAAACGTTGGTCGGCCAATGCACGAATCCGAGCCGCAGGTACAGACGGTTGGCAGCCTCCCGCTGGGAGTTCGAAGTGAGGTCGACCACATCCGCCCCCGCCGCGCGCGCCCGCGCTACGGCCGCCTCGACCAGCTGTGCGCCGATTCCGCTGCCCCGCCAGCGCGGTTCCACTACCAGATCCTCGATCCGGGCGCGCATCCCGCTGAGCACACTGTAGAGCACCAGCGTGACCATGCCCATCACGGGTGATCCCGGCACCTGGCGCGCGATCATCACGGTGCTCGCCGGATCGACGAGCGTACGCTGCAGGGCTGCTTGAAGATCGATGGAACGCGCCGTGAGCTGCGGCAGCATGCCGCGCAGGTCCCCCACGGTAGAAGCGTCAGCGGATTCGGCGGTCAGCGGCTCGATGATCACGGATCCCTCGTCTTTTCGGTTCAAGCGCGCTGGGCATCTTCATCTGAGGAGCAACAGCAGCACCCCTGCGTGGATCGCCAGACTGATCCACAGCACCCAGGTGAAGACCGCTTTGCGGGTCTTGTGCCGAAACGCTGCTCGGCCGGCGAAGCCGCCGGGATACCCACCGACCAGCGCCAGCATGTGCAACCAGTTCTCAGGGACGCGCAGCCCGTCCCTCTTCGCCTGGGCCTTGTCCACGCCGTACAACACGAACGTGGCCAGACTGGCGACCAACAGCCAGCCCAGATAGGCTCCCAGGGTGCTGCCTCCCAGCATCTGGAGCCCCCATAGACCGAATACAACGACCCCCAGCGTCAACACCGCGTAGCCAGCAGCAGCGGCTTGAGCCCGGCTCCGCCCTGCCCGGGCGCCTCTTGTCACGACAGCACCCCTGCATTGTCTGCAACCGATGCTGCCGCCGAGTTGCGTGCCACGCGCCCCCCTCCGGCTACTTCAAGTAGTCCAGCGTATTGATGTAGGCGAAGACGTCGCCTGAGGCCGTGATGCCGACCTGCGCCAGCGGAGGCATGGATCCCTCGCCGGAAATCGGGCCTCCCTCCCAGCGGAAGAAGTACAGTCCGCCCGACTTCTCGCCGCCCGAAGGCGTCAGGCCAGCCTGCATCGTCTCGAACTCCGGCAACTCTCTCTGGATCAGCGCCTCGGCAATCGCCTTCAGCTCAGGCTCCGCCAAGACGTCCGGCCCAACCACCGGCGTGAAGGCGGCAGGCGACATCTCGACCACCTTATCGGCCGCGACGGCGTAGTAGTACTGCAGGCCGCGCTCATCTTCGTATAGCGCAGTTCGCAGTCTCCCGTCCGGGGAATTCGGCATGAAGGTGATCTCTCGGAAGGCGACCAGCCGCTCCGAATCTCCCAAGAAGGCGCGGATGCGCGCGATCTGGCTTGCCTGATCGATCGTTGTCTCGACTCCATCGGCTGAGCGATAGCACAGAGTCGCCAGATTGCCGCGCTCGGCCAGGCTGAGCTGTTCGAGCTCCTCCCGCGTCAGGCATTCCAGCGACGGCTGCTCCCCTGGAGGGGCGCCGGCTGTCACTTGTGGAAGCGGCGTCCCCTCGCCCGGCGCAGCAACGACGTCTGCTGTCGGCGAGGCAGACCCGGATGGTCCTGCACCGGACGATTGGCAGGCCACCAGCACAGCCGCCATCCCGGCGATTGCGAGCCCTCGGCCAATCCCCCGTGCCGCGCTTCCGGTTGATTTCATGCGCTCCCTCCGCTGAGCCTATCGATGGCTGGGTGCCGGCTGCAGCCACCTGACGCCGCAATGACCGGCGGCAAATCCTACCACCCGTTTGCAGGATATTACGCACGGTTTGAGCAGTAGCGGGAAGGACGAGCAGCACGGCGAGCCGAGCACTGTCCGCTAGCCTCCCGCGCAACCTCGCAGCCCTCAGACTGGACTGGCGGGAGTGACTTCGGTCGGGCGCGATCCCAGGCGAGAGTGCAGCGCATCGCTGAGATTTGGCAGGCCGAATGCCTGGGAGCAACCCAACCGAGTACGCAGGGTCTGGCCGGCCGAACGCTGTACCTGTACTGGGTACGGGAGCGGCAGCGGGGGCAACTGCTGCGCAGGCGCAGATCAGTCGGGACGCAAGCGTATGAGCACCCGCTCCTGGGCGGCCTGATCCAGCTGCGTCGGGTTGGGCTCTCCATCCTGCCCGATTGCGATGCCGAAGAACCGGGCATGGGAGGGACGCTGGCGCAGGTGCAGGCGCAAGATCTCCGCCACCTCGCGCGGGTCAGCGATTAGCTGTGCTTGCATCTGGCGCACGCTTCCGCGGTGACGAAGCGCTGCATCCGGTCGATCGCGCAGATTGCGCCACCAGGTTCGCTCCCGGCGGCTGATGATCAGGTAGCCATCCTCGGTGGCGAAGGCATTGACCGGGACGGTGTACGCCCGCCCGGTCCTACGCCCGGTGAACTCCATCAGGGCGAAGTCCTGCCCAAGAAGCCCATGCAGCGGGGAGCGCAGGATCGCAGTGACTGCCCGATTCCCGAAGGTCTGTCCCATCCCTTTGCACTCCCCGCGGGACTCCGCGTGCTGCGTGCCAGGCGGACGCTGGCCGGCGCTTCAGCGCCAACCCGGCGGCCTGGCCCCCTCCAGCTCCAATCTGAGCGCTGCCAGGGACTTGTTGATGTCGTGCAGGAACACCAGGAGCGAAGCGATCAGGCTGGCCATGCAGGCGGCAAACAAGCCGGCCACCAGCCAGGTGGAGCCGGCGGAGACCAGCGCCGTCCCGAACAAGACGATCACCAGCAGCGCGGCGCACAGCGCGCTGATCGCCGCCAGCGAGATCGACAGGCGGATCATCCGTGCCCGTGACCACAGGATGTCAAGCTGGCGCTCGATCCGCGCCCGCGCCGCATCGTCCGCCGTCAGCAGTTCGGCCGACAGGCCGCGCGCCCGGTCGATCACCCGTCCCAGGCGGTTGGTCATCGTCAGCAGCAGCAATCCGATCCCGGAGATCAGGATCACCGGCCCGATCGCAGTCTGCAGGACGGGGATCAACTCTTCGACGCTGGAGACCGGCATTCTTCCTCCCATTCAACGGGGCGGAGGGCTGTTGCCGCGCGCCTCCCGCACCAGGTAGGCGAGCGCGATCCGGCAGCCCATGTGCGCCGACTATCCCTTAGTCTGATTCGAGCGATGCCGCCGGTGCTTCGAAATTGATCGACCGATGGGTCCCGTCGCAGATCGGCTTGCTCTTCGAGCCGCCGCAGCGGCAGAGCGCCACGGTCTGCTGCTCAACCTTCCTGACGTCACCCGCCTCGTCTTTGACCGTGACTGGACCTGGCACGAGATACGGTCCATTCAGCCGTGCCTGGATCTTGAGATCACCCATGTGCTCGCTCCTTCCGACACTTGCTTCGGGCGGCGCGGCGGAATGCGCCCCGGCAAGCAGTGTGGGGCAGCCGGAGCCCGCAGCGCGTGTTGTATCGAGCATAACCCAGCCAGGCGGTCAGTTCAAGCGAAAAGGCGCCGGGGGTCGGCGTGCCATCCATCCCTCCACGTTCTGCGGGGTGACGTGCGGAGCGGGCAAGACCGGCTGCGAAGTGGGCTGCCAGTCATCCGGCGGAACCAGGGGCCGCTCGGGACAACCGAAGCGTGACCAGCGACCATCATCGGCCGCTTCCTGGCCGAGGTCGAGCACCCACACCCCTGGCTGCAGCATGGCCACCCAATCGGCCACGCGTTCGCTCCACGCCAGCTGGTGCGGCGTCGGACCGTGGGTGGACCAGGTCGGATTGTCCATCCGCACCGGTAGCACACGATCCGGGTCGTTCCGGCCTCGCGCGCGCTCGGCGAAACCACGCCGCGGCCCAGCAGGCGGACCTCGACCTGGCCGCAGCCTGGCTGGCGCGGGTCACCTGGCCAGACCGCCGTCGCGTCGATACCTACGCAAGTCCGTTCGGTTGCGATGATCTGCGGGACGACATCGGCAGGCAGCAGATTGGCTCCAACGACGGGAAACCACCCGCGGCCGAGCCGGGGGTGCGCCTGCCAGCAACGCTGCGGCCGCGAGCTGACGCGGCGGATTCGCGGGCGCCGAGGCTGCCGCCCGCCGCAGCTGGCCGTTGGACGAAGTACGCCCTCAGGATCGACCAGCCCCTTTGGGTCTCACCGGTGCCACTTGGGAGTTGCCTGCAGCCAACGCTCGATCTGGCGCGCCAGGTCGAGCGAGACTCCGGGAAGGCTCTGCAGCCCACGCAACCCCAGCGTCTGATAAACCAGGCCGATGTCCTGCGGCAGGTCCTCCACAGCCCAGGCAGCCTTGCGTTGCGCCCAAATCTTCGCCTGCGGGGCGGCTTCCAGCTCGAGAGCATAGGCCCGATTAGCGAGCACTTCAGCCAATCGCCGGTTGCGTTGACGCTTGTCTCCCGGAATGATCGGCCGGGGGATTCGGTCTGCAAGGCCGTAGTTTTCGCAAAGCCGACGGACCTCCGCGGCAATTTCGAGCGTCGCGCCTCCTACGGGCGCATAGCTCCCTGGAGGGTACAGCGAGCGGTATAGCCCGACCAGATGGGGCTGGCTACGCTGAAGGTCCTCGAGGAAGAAATCCCGCTGGGCATCAGCGAGCGTCAGGCCGCCAGCCAGGACGAAACGGCCGCCATGATCCGCGGTCCAGCGCACGATCGCCTCCAGGTTCTCCGCCTGGTCGCACACACCTGGCAGCAGCGGCATGGCGCAGGTGCCGGTGAGGATGCCCTGCCGCGCGATTTGCTCCATCGCCTGGAAGCGCAGCTCCACCCGCGGCGCCAACCGCTCGAAGGCTCGCGCTGCCGGCTCGGCGCTTGACCCCGGCGCGGCGATCACACTGAAGGCGACGACGCTCGGCGCCTTGGCCTGGATCGACTGGAGCACATCCAGGTCCCGCAGCACGAGGGGCGAGCGCTCCAGCACGAACACGGGGAACCCCAGTTCGCAGCACACTTCAAGCATCTTGCGCGAGAGCAAGAACTTTTTCTCCGCAGGCTGGTAGTCGCCAGTGAAGACCAGGTCAACGGGCTGACGCGACAGCGCCCGCCGCAGCAGCTCGGCGGCGTTCTGCTTGGGCTTGATGACGTAGGCGAAGTCCTCGGGGTGATCGTAGGGCGTGTACTTGCGCTCACGGCAGTAGCAGAAGGAGCAGCCGTGCTGACAGCCGAGATACGGGTAGGCCGAATAGCGCGTCCAGAACCAGTGGTCCGGACGCTTGCTCTTGTTGAGGATCGAACGCGGAGCGTAGGGAACGAACTCAGCGCAGCGCCCCACGACGCGCCTCCACCGGCGGCCGGGCTCTGCCGGGAACACAGCGGCAGCGGACGGTCAAGTCGCCGGCTCCTCGGCTTGCGGTGCCGGCAAGGACAGCACGAACATCAGGTTGAGGCTGACGTGCGGCCAGTGCGGACCGCGCACGTAGGCGGCATGGTTGGGACCGGTCTGGATCTCGCCGAACAGGTCCTGCCGCGCGAACCCGGCCGCAGCGAAGGCGCGGCGCCACTCCCCCAGGCTGAGCGTCGAGCAATGGGTGCGGTCGAAGACATTGGTCAGTGCCGTATGAAGTCGCCCTACCAGGCTGTAGTTCAACGGCACCGAGCCCACCAGCACCCCGGCGGGCCTGAGCGCCTGGGCCATGCGGCGCAGGACATCTGCGGGATCACGCAAGTGCTCGAGCACGTTGAAGGCGACGATGACATCGTACTGAGCCGGTGGCAGATCGGTGCGTTCAACATCGCCAATCACAATCCGCTCGCGATCGGCGGGCTCGAGGTCGCGGGTCGCTTCCTCCGAGAGCTCGAGTCCTGAGACCGCGAAGTGCGAAGAGGCAAGCTGCATCAGATGGCCCTTCCCACAGCCGATCTCGAGCAATTCCCCGCCCGGACAGCAGGAAAGGATCAGTGCGAGGCGCTTCCGGCTGCGTTGGGAGGATGCCTTGGTGCGGAAGAGGATGGATTCGAAATACGCACGATTGTATGACGAGCGCAACATACTTGCCGCAGGCGGCCTCCCGAGGGGCTGGAGTCCGTCGTCCGCGAGGTCCTGCTCCTACGGACGGGCAACCAGGATCCCCCTGCCTCGGCCAAATCATACTGGAGGATTGCGTTCGGCTCCAGCCGGGATTGCGGTCAGTAGCGATGCCCGTCACGGGGCCCGCTTCGCGGGCCACGGGGGCGGGCCTGGACCCGCGTCAGCTTTCCTGCGGCTGACCGTGTGGGATCCTCCGGCTCCCGGCCTCGCAGCCTGCACGGGCTGGCGTGCCCCCTCGGCCCCGTGGCCCAGGGCTGCTCAGAAGACGCGACGCAGGCGCTGCCCAGGGCCGACCTCTCGGCGACACCGACCGCTGGTTGGGTGGCCGGCAGCCCGGGTGCCGGGGGAGCATGCTCCCCCGCCCATCGCCGAGCAGCTCCCCCGGTTGTCGTCCCAGGCCACCTCAGAAGGCGTCCAGCGCAGGTCGACCAGCGAGCAGGATGTGGCCACGTATAATCACCCTGCATCCGGCGCTGGACGACGTATGTCCCCAGACACTCTGGCCGTCATCGATATCGGCTCTAACACCAGCCGGGTCACCGTGTTCGCACGCACGCATGACTGGCACTTCGAGGCTGTTGCCGACTCGCGTGCCGCGCTGCGGCTGCTGCGAGTACTGTCAAAGAACGGCCATCTCGCCGAGTCTGGGGTCCGCTCTCTGTTGGCGGCTCTGCGCGATTTCCAATCGGTGGCGCGCGGCGCCGGCGCCGAGACCACGGCGGCCCTGGCGACCTACACCGTGCGCAGCTCCTCGATGGCCCGTGAGCTGACGCAGCGCATCGAGGCGGAAACCGGGCTCCAGGTCCAGATCATTGATGGCAGACGCGAAGCGGAACTCGGGTTCCTGGGCGCCATCTACGGCATGGACATTGAGGACGGCGCCTTGATCGATCTCGGCGGAGGTAGCCTGGAGGTCACCTACTTCAAGCAGCGCAGCCTCAGCCGCTCCTGGAGCCTGCCGCTGGGCGCCCTGCTGCTCAACGATCAGTGGCTGCTCAGCGACCCACCCAAAGCGACGGAGGTCGCGGCGCTGCAGGAGCACATCCGCACTACGTTGCGCGAGGCGCGCATCCGCCCGCTCAGACCTGGCGAGCGCCTGGTCGGCACGGGCGGCACGGCGCGCAACCTGGCCAGGATGGACCGCAACGGCCGCCGCTATCCAATCACCCAGCTCCACGGGTATATGCTGCCCCGGCGGGCGCTCAAGGACCTCGCCCAGGAGCTCAGCGCGCGCCCACGCTCCGAGCTGGGTCGACGGCCGGGGCTCAACCCGGATCGAAGTGAATCGATCGGCGCTGGCTGCATCGTGCTCCATACCGTGCTGCGCGCCCTGAAGGCGGGAGGGCTGGAGGTGTCCGGCCAGGGCTTGCGGGAGGGCTATGCCCTTTCGACCGTGCTCAACCGGCTTCCCCCGGCACGCGCCGTCCGCAAGGTCGCCATCGAAGCCCTATCCCAGCGCTTCAACACCTGGGACCATCGGGCGGCGCAGCGGCGTTCCGCTCTGGTGGCGGCACTGCAGGCCATTCTCGATCGAGAGTGCGGCCACGAGCTGCAGGAGATGCTGGTGCATGCAGCCTGGCTGTTGGACATCGGCAAGGGCATCGATTACGTGGATCGCTTCCAGCATGCCGCCGATATCCTGACGACAACCGATCTGGCGGGTTTCACCCACCGCCAGATCGCCGTTTTGGCCGGGGCGGTGCGGGCGGCTGACAAGCGCAAGTACGATTGGCGGATCTACCGACCCCTGCTGACGGCTGAGGACGAGATCCCGCAGCAGCGCGCAGGCCTGATCCTGGCGCTGGCCGATGAAATTGAGAAGCGGCTGCCGCCGGACTACGGCATACCGGTCGTGTTCCATGATCTCGACACGAACCAGCTCGGGCTGGACCTTCCCGCTCCTCTTGGAGGCCGCCTTTCCGTGCTGGCCGAACTGTTCCCCAGGATCTTCGGCTGGGAACTCCATTTCGAAAGGGCTGCGTGAGCGATGGGGAACCTCAAGGAGTGCACCTACCCCGGTAAGCTGTTCATTGTTGAAGGCATCGATGGGTCCGGCAAGAGCACACAGCTGGACCTACTGCATAAGTGGCTCATGAGTGAGGGCTACCTGGTGGTATCCACCGAGTGGAACTCGTCTCCCATCGTCAAGAGCACCACCCGGCGAGCGAAGCAGCGCCGGCTGCTGACCCCGATGTCCTTCAGCCTGATCCATGCCGCCGATTTCGCCAACCGGCTCCACATGCAGGTCATCCCGGCGCTGCAGGCAGGCGCCATCGTGTTGGCCGACCGCTATGTCTACACGGCGTTCGCCCGCGACAGCGTGCGCGGGGTCGAGCGCAGCTGGCTGCGCAAGCTGTACTCGTTCGCCATCCAGCCCACCGTGTCCTTCTACTTCGATGTCCCGCTCGATGAAGCCATCACCCGCATCCTGGAGGGCCGGCCCGCTCTGAAGTACTACGAGGCCGGAATGGACCTGCGGCTGAGCCGGAATCCCTATGAGTCTTTCCGCCTGTTCCAGGGACTGATCAAGAATGAGTATGACCACCTGGCCGAGGAGTACGGCCTGGTTCGAGTCGACGCTACCAAGTCGCTTGTCTCCCAGCAGAAGCTGATGCGCCAGATGGTGCGCCCCTACATTGCCGATACACGGCGCCTGGAGGGGGTAGGCATCCAGGATGCGCTGAAGGAGCACCGTCTGGCCGGGCGTTACCTCGGCGAGTCGGACCTGCTCAAGGAGGACACCCTGTGAGCACGCCGAAGTTCTACGGCATTCGTCCGCCCGGCGTAGAGGCAGAGGTCCTGCCCGGACGCCTGATCGTGCTGGAGGGAACTGACGGGGTTGGCCGCTCAACCCAGATTGCCCTGCTGCGGGAATGGCTGGAAGGACGCGGCTATGCCGTGGTCCACACAGGCTTCAATCGCTCGGAACTGGCGAGCCGCGGGATCCTGCGCGCAAAGCGCGGCAACACACTGGACCCGCTCACCTTGAACCTGTTCTACGCTACCGATTTCTGGGATCGGTTGGAACGGCACATCCTCCCGGCCCTGCGGGCCGGCATGATCGCGCTGGTGGACCGCTATATCTTCACGTTGATCGCCCGGGCAGTCTTGCGCGGCGTCCCGCGCGACTGGATCGAAGATGTGTACGGTTTCGCACTCGTCCCCGACAAGATCCTTTACCTGGACATCGAAGTCGACCAGCTGCTGCCGCGCGTGATCGCCACGCATGGGCTGAGCTTCTGGGAATCCGGTCAGGACTACTTGCGCAATCCCGACTTGTTCAGCAACTACGTGGAGTACCAGCAGGCGATGCTGGCAGAGTACCGGCGGCTGGCATCCACCTACGAATTCGAGGTCATTAGCGCCAGCCGACCCGTGGGCGAGGTGTTCGCCTCGCTGCAGGCGGGGATCGAAGAAGTGCTGCAGGGTATGGGGGTCGATGAGGGGGCCGGTTTACCGCCTGGCGCCTCGGGCGGGGAGAGCGGGCCGATCGCCTCGGCGTGACCGGGTAGGCAGGGCCGAGGGCAGGATTGCGAGTCAAGCCAAGCGTCGCAGAAGCCGCGGGGGCAGCGCCCAGAGGAGTGTGGCCGTCCCTGGCCTAGCTGCGTTGTCCAGCAGGAAGGCGGCCACCCCGCCCTTCTTGAACTCGATCAGCAGGCGCGCCGAATCCCCCGTCAGCAGGTAGGATGCCAGGAGATGCATCTGCGGCTCGTGACCTACCAGCGCCACGGAGCCCGCCTGCACATGCTGCCGCAGGAGCGAGGGCAGGCCGCGCGGACTCCGGTGACCTTCCAGCGCGTCGCACTTCTCGGGCTTGGGCCAGCCAGCGACTTCCTGCAGGATCTGCGCCGTCTCCCACGACCGCTTCCAGGGACTGCTCAACACAACGCCGACCTCCGGCACAAAGGTGGCCAAGCCCCCGGCCGCGCGGCGAAATCTGTCGGCCCCTTCCGGGGTCAGAGGACGCTTGGTGTCATCCGGCCACTGCAGCGGATCACGTACCTCGGCGATCGCGTGGCGGATCAGGTAGACCTGCACGGTCAACCTCCCTGAGGCTCCGGTGGGGCTGCGGCCTCGGGCCTGGCCGCTTCGGGCCAGGCCGCCGGCCGGCGCTTCTCCATCACCTGCTGAAGCCGGGTCCAGGGCTTGCCCTGAATCTGCCGGAAGGTCTTCGGGTAGCGCTTGCGCAGCCTGGCGGCCTCCTGCATGTAGCGCTGGGAGATCTGGCCCATCAAGAACAGCGCCCGGGGCGGCAGCCGGCGCGCCTCGCCCTGCAGCAGCTCTTCCAGGCTCGCAACGGCGACATACGCATCCTGATGCATTCCCAGCAAGTCCTGCATCGAGACCATGACGGCTACGAAGCCCTCCGCCGGCGGGCCATAGACCTCGCGTGAGAACTCCACCGCGTAGCGAAGCCGCTTGCAGCGAATTCGGAGCCGATGATAGGTCTCCGGCGATGAACGGGAGTCGATCCGCTCTCCCTGCTTGATCACCCGGGCGTGATGGGCGGCGATCATCTCCGGCAACAGGGCCAGAGCGGGTGTGCGTGAGTTCATCGACCTTCGCAGGGGCCCGCGCTGGAGCATCAAGGTGTAGCGCTGAACCAGCAGTTGGTAGCGGCGGGAATCGAGCGCCCGCAGCAAGCGCGTCCTGGCCCGTTGCCGCCTCTTCTCCAGCACGACGCTCAACGTGCGCAGCGAGGTAACCTCTGCTTCCTCGGCTTCGCGTGCCCAAGAGGCAAGCCGCTCGAGCTGGATGTCCGTGTCCCGGACCTCCCCCAGCGCGCCGCCGATCCAGCGCAGCTCCTGGCGAAGCCGTTCGGCTCTTGCCGGGAGCGCTGGGGAGAAGAGCGCCATCGCCGCTCTCATCCGCCGCGCCGCCACACGCATATCGTGCAGTGCCTCCGGGTCCTCTCCGACGCGTGTGCCGGGTTCGTTCTGGAGGAATGCCTGGAACTGGCGTCGCAGGATAGCAAAGGCCAGCTCCCCGATCGTCTGTGTGGCGAACACACCCGTGGGACCCAACTCGGGCTGGGGCTGTGGCATGAGCCCATGCGCCAGCAAGCCGGCCTCGAACTTGGAGGTCGTGCCCGGGATCAGCCTGCAGGCCGCCCGTAGGTCTTCCAGGAAGGGGCGCAGGACCTCGACGTTGTCCGCGGGAACTTCAACCTCGACCCGCTTCAGGCGGACCGGATCACGGGTCTCGGGCATCGGGATCAGCGTGTCATCGAGGTCGATCTCGCCCGCGTGCTTGCCGTCGACGAGAATGGAATACGGTTGGCGATTCGAGTGCAAGGTGAACAGCGGATGCAGAGGCTGTGACCCGGCCAGCGCGCGCACCCACGCTCCGGCGCGCGACTCCGACTGGAGCAGAGCTTCGAGATCGGCAGAAGGCAGCCGATCCTGGATTTCCGTGCGAACCCGCAGGCCGTCCACCGCCGCCTCGGTCGTCTTCAGTGTGACGGCGTGGGCGCCATTCTCGGTGCGCAGTCGAAGCGTCAGGCCCGCCCGATGCAGGCACCAGTCGGCCGTGTCGAAGTAGGTGTCGGCGATGGAGCGTGGAGTCTCCGGGCGATAGGCGATTTCGGGGCTGGCCTGGGCAGCCAGCGTGGGAGCGCCCCCGTTACGTTCCGGCGTAGAGACAGCCTGCCTGGACTGAAGCCATCGTTCGACAGGCCTCAGGTCCACGGCGTCCAGCTGCCACTCAACTTCCTGCATTCAACTCCCTGGGGATTGTGTTGCCGCGTACCTGCTCAGTCGCCTGCATCCTGCGACCGAAATCGATTATACCAAGGGGCTGCCAGACCTCCTTGCCCTTGCGGGTTCCGCCACCGAGGGCTGCGTGATAAGCGCGCTCGTCATGTGTGGCGAGCTTCTTCCACCCCACGCCAGAGGCGCGGCTCTGAGTCTACAGAGGCCAACGCCAGGATCTCCTCCTTGCAGAGGCTGCCAGGCAACTGGGGTGGAACCGGTGGTCAGCGGGGTTTCTGCGGATCCTGTCGTAGACTCGGCAAGGGCCTCGCGCTTGGCTTCCGCGTGATCCGTGACCCCCCAGGTCACGAATTCTCTCTGCCCGACGGCACGCCCCGGCTCGCCCGCATTTCCAGGCGCCTGCAGGTCCGGAGCAGTTGCCCGAATCGCCGTAAGCCGTCCTGGGCAGACCAGTCGGATGATACTGGGCCGGGTTTACGGCTGCCCGACAACCTGGCGAATGAGTTCGATCGCCGCCGCGGTTCCATCTTCGCTGCGCAGCGCTTCCCCCAGCGATTGGGCGCGAGCCTGAATGCCTGCGCAGTGGACGGCGCCATCCAGCGCCTGGCGGAAGGTCGAAGCGGTGAGTCGGCGCAACGGGATCGGCGGCGGGGCGATACCCGCAAGCGCCGCGCGCCGTCCCCAGAATCCCTGATCGGCGCTGAACGGAATGACCACCTGAGGCACACCGGCGCGGGCGGCTGCCCCCGTTGTGCCGGCGCCGCCATGATGCACGACGGCGGACACTAGCGGGAACAGCCACTGGTGCGGGAGATCCTGAACGAGATGGACGGTGTCCGGCAGGTTGTCGGGCAGAGGAAGACCCGGCCCGCCCGCAAGGATCGCCCGCAGGTCCAGGTCGCGCAGGCCGTCAAGACAGACCTGGAGCCTGAGTTGGTGCTTGCTGCTCGACATGCTGCCGAACCCAATGAAGACCGGTTCGGGTCCTTGACTGAGGAAGGAGGCAAGCTCCGGGTCTGGCTTCCAGTCCGCTCTCCCCTCGATGACCCAGTAGCCCGTCACCCGAGCCATGGCCGCCAACTCTGCAGGCGGGGGAACGAGCCTTGGGCTGTAGGCGAGCAGGAGCGGGATCTCAATTCTGCCCTGACGATCGACGCTCCAGCGATGCAGGGTCGGCAGACCCGGCCTGGTCCGGCGCAGCCTGCGGTACATGAACTCGCTTCCCAGGCGAAAGGCGGAGGTCACCAGCCGGTGCGAGAGGCGCCGATAGACCGGGCCCAACGGCCAGTCCGGGAACACCGGCGCGGGGTAGGCCGCCGTCGGTGAGAACGCCGGGAAAAACTGCGCCGAGAGATCCGGGATCCCGCGTTCGACGGCCAGATGGTGTCCGGCGTCGGTCATCAGGAAGGAGTGAATGACCGCGTCGCTGTCGTGGCAGGCTTGTGCAGCTTGCTGGAAGACCGCTTCCGCCAAGGGGTAGATGTACTCGGAGATGAACCGCATCATGGCCAGCGGATTCAGACCGGCTCGATCGGTCAGCGCTGCGCTGACCGCGGCGGGATCGCCCTCGAGCCCGACGAATGGAATGCCGTGCGTTGCGGCGAGCGACTGGAATGGCCGAGGGGCTGCCAGCCGCGGCTCGTAGCCGACCCGCGCCAGGGCGAGCGCCAGCGCCAGGAAGGGCTCAACGTCGCCCCGGGTGCCGTAGGTGAGCAGCGCAACGCGTTTGCCCATATCCGCTAGCGGCCACCTTTGGAGCGGTGATGGGACAGGCCGGCCACAAGACGCGCCCCGTGTCCACCGGCGATCGGGTGCGGTCGAGATGCACGGTCGTTGATCCCGCATTCAATCGACTGCGCGGCCACTCCCCGGGTCCTCTTTCCCTCGGGCCGATGTCGCCGGGTTGGCATCGCTGGCGTCACGGCTGCACAGCGCATGCAAGCAGGATCCCGCCCCCCGACACTGCCCTCTACTTCATCCCTGGCGGCTTGCCTTGCCGCAGCATGGCCAGCGCTTTACCGAGCTGCCGCTCGCGCGTCACTTGCCGCTTGGCGTCCATGATCCAGGCCACATACATTCGTTGCTGAGATGGACGAAGCCGATGGAACGCCGCCCAGGCCTTCTTGTCCTGCCTCAGCGTCCTTTCGAGATCGGCGGAAAGCCTGCTGAGATAGACCCTGGGCGCCGGCTCGCCTTTCTTCAAAGCGGGGTCAAGCACGGCCAGTCCGGCCGGGGTCATCTTGCCCTCGCCGATCATCCGCCTGGCGCGCCGGACATTGCGGTCGGACCAGGCACTCCCCTTGCGGCGGGGGGTGAAGCGGAGCGCATAGCAGCCCTCATCGACGCTCTTCACCAGGCCATCGATCCATCCGAAGCA
>Ga0105106_10000483_pt1 | contig 27889 bp, 19 predicted proteins | sample PPLLaktember2015_5_FD_79109 | JGI IMG/M metagenome (GOLD analysis project Ga0105106, IMG submission 79109) | Freshwater sediment microbial communities from Prairie Pothole Lake near Jamestown, North Dakota, USA - PPLs Lake P8 Core (1) Depth... | ecosystem: Environmental > Aquatic > Freshwater >...
CTTCATCGCGGTGGTGCACGGGCCGGCCACACCGTCCATCCTGGACGATGCGCACTATCGTGAGAAGTTCGGCGTCGAGAACCCGAACATTGCGCTCATCAGTGCGCTGGAGAAGGCCGGGGTAAAGGTGGTGGTGTGCGGCCAGGCGCTGGCACACAACAAGTTCCCCGGCGACTGGGTCAACCCGCAGGTCGAGATCACGCTGGCCGCGGTGACCGATATCATCATGCTCCAGCAGCGGGGTTATGTTCTGGTTCCGCTGTGACACGGTGGCGCGAGACGACCTTTGGAGGCCTGCCTGCGAGAATGGGCGGGTCCGCATGGCGGTGAGACGCGCGCTTCCCACCGTGGTCCTGAGCATGGCCCTGGCCCAGACGGCCGCTGCCAGCGAGATCGATCCGCCGTGGAATACCCCGCCTGAGAATGGCAAGAACTTCACTGTTCCGGGCATCGACAACGTCCCCGACTTGTACGGGGACGTCACCGATCCTCAGCTCGTGGTGTTCTTCGCCGGCAACCAGTACATGGTCGTGCCGGATCTTCTCGCCGCTTTCCGGCAGGCCCACCCCCAGTACGAGCGCATCTTCGTCGAGACGCTGCCGCCCGGCATCCTGGCGGAGCAGCTGGAGCAGGGCGCGTTGATCATCGGGAACATGCGCATCGCGCTGAAGGCAGACGTCTATGCCGCCGGCCGGGGCCGGATGCAACGGATGCAGCGCGACACGCAGCGCTTCTCGCAGCTCACCGATTACGCGCGCAACCGCCTGGCGATCATGACCTACATGGGCAACCCGCATCAGATCGGAGGATGGCATGATCTGGCGCGGCCGGGGTTGGCCGTATGCATGCCCAACCCCAAGTGGGAGGGTATCGCGGTGAACGCCATCATGCCGGCGCTGCGTGCCGCTGGCGGCGAAGCCCTGGTGCGCCGGATCTACCAGGAGAAAGCCGAGGACGGCTCGGCCTTTCTGACCCAGATCCATCACCGCCAGACTCCCATGCGCATCATGGACGGCAAGTGCGCTGCCGGCGCAGTCTGGTACACGGAAGGGTACTACCACGCCATGCTGGCGAAACACCCTGTGGCGTTCGTCACGCTGCCGGAAGCCCACAACCATTACGCGACCTACACCGCGGGTGTGCTGGCGGATGCGCCGCACCGTCAGGCTGCGCAGGATTTCGTGGCGTTCCTGCGTGGCAGTGCGGGGCAGGCCGTGTACCGGCAATACGGTTTTTTGCCGCCTGAATAGGGCAGGTCGTCATCGCCGCGCTCGGCTGTGGGGCTATCGCCGACCGTCAGGTCGGCGTATTGGACGCCACCGCGCCTGCGCTTCACCGAGGGCCGTGTCTACTTCGGAACGGTCTGGGCGACCGTGTCGTCGCCGGGAGGCTGGGCGGTACTACCTTCCTGGGCGCTACCCTCCTGGGGCTGCCCAGCGCGTGCCTCCGCCTTCTTCTGACGCTTCTCTTCCTGCTTCTGCTTCTTGGCTAGATCTCTTTGACGCTTCGCGAATGCGTAGTTGGGTTTGGCCATTGACCCTCCTTCTGGACCGGGTTTCAGGGGTAACAAGGCACAGGATAACCCCTAACAGGCTGCTGCAGAAGCCACTACGCGGGCGCGAGCCGACCGCAGGCTCGGTTCTCGAACGGCAGGCTCTCCCCGGGGCACGCTCCCCCCGGGCACGCTTGGGCCCGGGTCCAGGTTCCGGTATGCTCGCTGATCCATCTGCCCGCCGCGCGGGCGCAGGAGAACCGGAGGGATGATCATGCGGGTTGGGCTTGCCATTCTGGCCGCGCTGCTGGCCTGGCCGGCGCTTGCTGTGGAGGTCGAGTGGCTCGAGATCGGCGCCGACACCGAGGCGCGGTACTACATCGACCCCAAGTCGATCGAGGTCGAGGGCGATACCATCCGGCTGCAGAAGCGCCAGGTATTCAACTCGCCCCTGGTGGACAACTTCACTGGACGCCGGGTGCTGTTCAAGGAGAGCATCGGCACCGTGGAGCTCGACTGCGGGCGGCACATCAACCGCGTCACGCAGATCGACATGATCGGGATGGACGGCGAAATCGTGTGGTCTTCCGGCAGGCTCAAGCAACGCATGTGGGAGGAGGTCAAGGACAACACCCACGGCGGCGCGACGTTCGACTACGTCTGCAAGAACCTCAAGGCATCCTGACCGTGGCTCGTAACAAGACTGTCACTTCGCCGGCACCAATCAGCACCTGCGCGCGGCTCAGCCGAGCTTTGTGTCAGGCCGTCCAACTGCACGGGTGAGTTCCCGCGGCGTCACACCAAGCAGGCGCTTGACGTGGCGGGTCAGGTGGCTCTGGTCGGCAAACCCGACCGCATCGGCGATATCCGCCAGCGAGCCCTTGCCCGCACCCGCCGACAGTAGCGCACGGGCATTGTTCACCCGGACCTCGATCAGGTACTGGTGTGGCGTCATGCCGGTCACCTGCTTGAACAACCGCGACAGATGGTACGAGCTCACCCGCGCGGCGCCGGCAATGTCCGCGAGTCCGATGTCCTCCGCGAAGTTGGCCTGGATGTACTGCATGGCGAGCGCCACCGGGCGGGAGGGTGCCCGGACCTGCGGGAGATCCGCCACCGGCCGGGCTTTGGCATAGTTGCGCAGCAGGTGCACGGCCAGGATCTGCGCGAGGGACTCAGCATAGACCTGTGCGCCGGGCTGTCCACCCATCAGTTCGCGCGAAAGCACGCCCGCGATGTTGGAAATGACCGGGTCCGACTCGCGCTCGCTGGGCACCAGCTCCACTGCCGACGGATCCAGTTCCATCGACTGCGCGGCGACAGTGTGCAGGAACGCCGGGTCCAGCGCGAGCAGCACGAAGGAAAGGCGCGACTGCCAGGACCAGCGCACCGGCGTGTCACATGGCTGCACGGCGACGTAGCCGGGCGCGGCGTCGAGCTCTGCGGTTTCACCGCCGCGCTCGCAGCGCATGCGGGCATGCGCGAGGCTCACGAAGACCAGATGCTCGGTCGCGCCGGCCGCGAAGTCGATGCCGCCGGGCTCGGCCTCCCGGCGCTCCACGTGCAATGGTCCCCAGTTCAGCGCGCGGCTCGACAGGCGGACGTCCCGCCGCTCGAGGCGCGCCATTTCGATGCGGCGCGCCGCTGGGTCAGGGGCTCGAGCGGAAGGCGGCACGGAAACGGGCGTGTGCAGACTGTTCCGCTGGGGATCGGGGTACATCATCATCTGTGCTGCTCCTCGCGGCCTTGGCGGACGCAGTGGCTGGTCCGGAAGGCTTGAAGTTAACCCTGAAAACATTATGGGACGGAAAAGTTATCGGTGTCAACATTGGCCTAACCACGTCGCATCGCCTGCATTTCCCGTTCCGCCCCCTCCATGTCGGTGCGGGCAACGTGGACTGGGAGTGGCCGCTGGGTTGCCAGCAGCGGGTTAGGCACAGGCGGGCGGGCCTGCCGGACCGACTGTCCGGCGTATACGACCGGCAGGCGAGCCGCCGCCTCGAGCGAGCGGCCCAATGAGGCCAAGTCAGGGGCAGCGCCCGCGGCGCTCCCCGCTGCGAGGGCGCCGGTGAGTCCAGCAATCATGAGTGACCAGCGTTGCATGAGGTTGTCCGTTCGAATCCAGCTGCAGGGGGGCTGCGATGGGTGCCATCTTCTTCCCCAGGCGTGAGCCCGCCGTGCCGGTGCGCGTGAAAACGGCGTGAAAGCAGGACAGCCCGCCTGCCCCGCCGTACAATGAGCGCCTCTGCGTAGGAAACCCCATGCCCCGCGTCCGCCTCGAGCTGCTCGGCGGCTTCCAGCTGTATTCCGCAGGCCGCAAACCGATCGTCCTCACCGCCCGCAAGCCTCGCGCCCTGCTCGCCTACCTCGCGCTGGGCGTGCGTCGCGCGCATGCGCGCGACCGGCTGGCTACGTTGCTCTGGCCCGACAGCAGCGAAATGCAGGCGCGCACCAGCCTGCGCCAGGCGTTGACGGCGCTGCGCCGTGCGCTTGGCGACGGCGCCGACGAGCTGATCGCAGCCGATGTGGAATCGGTGGCGCTGGCGCGCGACGGGTTCGAGCTGGATGTGGCCGAGTTCGAGCACGGCATTGACCTGGGCACGGCCGACTCCCTGCAGTCTTCGCTGGCGCTGTACCGCGGCGACCTGCTGGACGGCGTGAGCGCCGAATCGGCCAGCTTCGAGCAGTGGCTCGCCGCCGAGCGCGAACGGCTGCGCGCGGTGGCCGTGCGTGGCCTGGTCAGCCTGCTGGACCACCAGCAGGAATCCGGTCTGCCCGATCGGGCTCTGGAAACGGCCACCCGCCTGGTCGCCATCGACCCGCTGCGCGAGGATGCGCACCGCGTCCTGATGCGGCTGTACCTGCAGCAGGGAAGGCCGGTCGAGGCGCTCAGGCAATATCAGCTGTTGCGGCAGACGCTGGCACGGGACCTGGGCGTGACGCCCGAGCCGCAGACCGAGCAGCTTTACCGCGAGATGCTCCAGCAACGCCGCGCACCTGCCGGCGTTCGGCCAGCGGCTGCCGACGAGGTGCAGCCCGCGCGCTCCGAAGCGGCGCGCTCGCAGCCCGATGTGCGTCACTGCGTCGCGCTGTTTGTCGATTTGCACGGCTTCACTGCATTCACCGGTGAGACCGACCCTGAGGAAGTGCACGACTATCTGCTGCGCTATCGCGCGCGTGTGGCCGAGCTGGTGCGAAAGAGCGGAGGCGAGCTCACCAACTACATCGGAGCGCGCGTGATGGCGGTGTTCGGTGCCGCCGTGGCGCACGACAACGATGCCGAGCGTGCCGCGGGTGTGGCACTGGCCCTACGCGAGGACGTCCCTGGCCTGGCATCGGCGGGCGGTCGCTGGTTCGATCCGCACATCGGGGTGGCCAGCGGCGGGCTGTTCGTCGACCGTTCCTCGGGCACGGCAGTCGTGTCCGGCGAGCCGGTCAGTCTGGCCGCCCGCATCATGGAGCAGGCCGGACCGGGCGAGATTCTGATCTCTGGTTGGGTGCACCAGGCATTGAGGGACAGCGTGCACGCGGATCCGGTTTCCGAGGTCGCGGTTCGTGCAGCGGCGCGGCCGGTGCAGCTTTGGCGTCTGCGCGGCTGGGCCGACCGGGCCGAGACGGGGCGCCCGTTCGTCGGGCGGCAGCTCGAGCTGCGGCAGATCGAAGGACTGTTGGATGCCTGCCTGGCAGCACGGACCGGCCATGTCCTGCTGGTGCGCGGCGAGGCCGGGATCGGCAAGAGTCGGCTGGTGCAGGAGTTGTTGCAGCGCGCTCGCACGCGCGGCTACGCCTGTCATCGTGCGCTGGTGCTGGACTTCGGCAGCGGCATCGCAGGCGGGGCAATTCCGGTATTGACGCGGGCGCTGCTCGGTGTGCCGGGTGGCGAGGCGGCCGAGCGGGTGGGCGCAGCCGTGCAGCAGATCATCAATGCAGGCTGGGTGAGCCACGGTCTCGCCCCGTTCCTCTATGAGCTGCTCGAGCTGCCGCTGCCCGGAGACCCTTCCGACGGTGCGCAGGCGGTAGACCGTGACGCGCGTGCCCGCGGCCATCAGGCGGTGCTCAACAGCCTGGTCCGCGCTCGTAGCGCGAGCTCTCCGCTGCTGCTGGTGGTCGAAGATGTGCATTGGGCGGATCGCACCACGCTGGAGACGCTGGCAAGGGCGGCTGCAGCGGCGCGCGATCTGCCACTTGTCCTGGCACTGACAACGCGCCCGGAACCCGAAACGGTTGGCCCGGCGTGGCGTGCCGCATCGGGCGGCTGCCCGTTGCTCACACTGGACCTCGCTCCGCTCACCCAAGCCGAGGCGCGAGAGCTCGCTGGCACCTACCCGTGCGAGGACGATGCGCTGGTCGCATCGTGCGTGCAGCGAGCCGAAGGCAATCCGCTGTTCCTCGACCAGCTGATGCGTAACGCCCAGTCGGGCGACCGTACCCTGCCCAGCTCGATCCAGAGCATCGTGCTGGCGCGCCTGGACCGGCTGGACCCGGGCGACCGCCAGGCCCTGCAGGCTGCCTCGATTCTCGGCCAGCGCTTCACCCTGGAGGCCGTACAGAGCCTGACTTCCATCGCCTGCTCCTGCGAGGAGATGGTGGCGCGGGGCCTGGTGCGGCCCGAGGGGCAAGGCTACATCTTCAACCATGCGCTGATTCATGAGGCGGTGTATGCATCGCTGCTGCGTTCGCGTCGGCACGAGCTGCACCTGCGCGCTGCCGCCTGGTTCGCCGCGCGCGACCCGGTGCTGCATGCCCAGCATCTGGACGCGGCGAGCAACTCCGGCGCGGCAGCGGCCTATCTGCGCGCCGCGCAGGCGGAGGCCGATCGGCACCAGTACGACCGAGCCCTGCGCCTGTGCGAACGCGGCCTCGAGCTGGCCGAGGAGCAATGGCTGCAGCTCTCGCTGGGGTGCCTGCGCGCGGAGGTCCTGCGGGAGCTGGGCCAGACGGAGGCTTCGGTCCAGGCCTTCGAAGCCGCAGTCGAGCTGGCCGAGGATACGGAGCAGCGCGCCCGCGCCCTGTTCGGGCTCGCCTCCAGCCTGCGCATCCTCGATCGTCACCGCGAGGCGCTGGCGGTGGTGGACGCCGCGGAACAGCAGGCACGCGACCTCGGCGATCCAGTCCAGCTGGCACAGATCCACTTTCTCCGCGGTAACCTCTACTTCCCGCTCGGGGAGACCGATGCGTGCCTGGCCGCGCACGAGCAGGCCCGCGCCTATGCCATGCAGGCAGCGTCTCCCGCGTTGGAGGCGCGGGCACTGGGCAGCCTCGGCGATGCACACTACCTGCGCGGCGAGATCCAGACCGCCTGCGAATACTTCGCGCGCTGCGTGGCGCTTGCGCGCGAGCATGGTCTCCTAAGCCTGGAGGCAACCGGCCTGCCGATGCTGGCAGCGACACAGTTCTATCGCCTCGAGTTCGAGGAGGCGCTGGAGAACTGCCGGCTGGCGCGCGCGCAGGCCGCGCGAGCCGGCAGCCTGCGCGCTGGCCTCGTGGCACTGGTAATCAGCGGGCAGGTGCGGGCCTATCGCGCCGAATGGGAGGCTGCGATCGCAGAAGCCGAAGAGGCGGTGGCGGTGGCACGCCGCGTCGGTGCGCGGCGCTTTGAGGCCGATGCACTGGGTGTGCTCGGCCTTGCACAGAACGGCACGGGGCTGCGCACGGACGCAGAGCAGACACTGGAGCAGGCCTGTGCAGCATCCCGCGCCGCGGGTATGCGATACACGGGCCCCTGGGTCCTGGCCGCATTGGCGCTCGTTACTCGAGACGCAGACAAACGGAGTGCAGCGCTCGCCGAAAGCGAACGGCTCCTGGACGAGGGCTGCGTCAGCCATGCCTATCTGCACTTCTATGACCTGGGAATCGAATGTGCGCTCGAGCTGGGCGACGCGGACCTCGCGCAGCGCTACGCCCAGGCTCTGCTCGACTACACTGCGCGCGAACCGCTGCCGTTCGCTGAGTTCCACGCGCAGCGCGGCATGCTGCTGGCGCGCGCTGCGCGCGGCGAGCGCAGCGCCGGCCTGCAGCGGGAGCTGTCTGCGCTGGCGGAGGAGGCCCGCATCAGGCAGGTCCTGGTGGTGTTGCCGCGGCTGGAATCCGCGCTGGCTGCCTGTGCGTAGGTGCAGGTCCAGTAACATGGCGTACGGCCGGCACGCTGCCGGCTTTCCACCGCCTCCCGGACGGAGTCTCCTATGACATCTGCCGCCGCGCGCGCGCTCGCGCTGCTGCCGTTTCTCCTTGCTGCGGCTACGGCTGTGCCGGCCGCGCAGGTCGAGGTGTTCTCGCCCCAGGGCGAAGTCAAGGGCGTGAGGCAGGTTTCCGCGCGCTTCTCCGAGGCGATGGTCGCGCTGGGCGACCCGCGGCTTGCCGATCCCTTCGACATCGACTGCCCGGAGCAAGGGGCCGCGCGCTGGGCGGACCAGAAGAACTGGGTGTTCGACTTCGAACGCGATCTCTCCGCGGGGGTGCGTTGCAGCTTCGACGTGAAGCCGGGCCTCAAGACGCTGGCGGGCGCTCCCGTCGAGCAGCAGCGCTTCTCCTTCACTACTGGCGGGCCGGCGGTGATCGAGCAGATGCCATGGCGATACGGGCAGATCGACGAGGAGCAGGTGTTCCTCCTCGGCCTGGACGCTCCGGTAAGAGAACACACGGTAGTCGAGCACGCCTGGTGCGATGCCAGCGGCATTGCGGAGAAGATCGGTGTACGCGTCGTGACCGGTGAGGAGCGCCGGCAGATCCTCGACAGCCGCAAGGACTTCCTCGACCGCTGGCTGATCGCGCTGTTCAAGGACGGGCGCATGGCGCGCATCGCCGCGGCGGAGTTGGAGCGCGGGACGGGCGCCGAGCGGCTCAAGCGCGCCGACGAAACCAGCCAGTCGCTGGTGCTGCTGCGCTGTGCGCGCAGGTTGCCGCCCGGCAGCCAGTTGCGGCTGGTGTGGGGGCAGGGCATCGAATCGCTGTCGGGCGTGCCGACCAGTCAGGATCAGGTGCTGGAGTTCACCGTGCGCCCTGCGTTTACCGCGACCTTCTCCTGCCTGCGCGTGAACGCCGACTCCGGTTGCCTGCCCTTCGCGCCCATGCAGTTGAGCTTCACTGCGCCGGTGGCGCGCAGTGCCGCGGAGAAGATGGTGCTGCGCGGCGGCGATGGGAAGGTCTACCGGCCCAAGCTCCCGGAGGCCGCTCAGGCGGGCGATTTCGTGCAGGGCGTGGAGTTCGTGCCGCCGTTCCCCGAGGAAGCCGGTTTCAAGCTCGAAGTGCCGCGCGACTTGCGCGACGACGCCGGCCGCAAGCTGATCAACCAGGAGCGCTTCCCGCTGGCTGTGCGCACCGACGTCGCCCCGCCGCTCGCAAAGTTTCCGGCGCGCTTCGGGATCATCGAAGCGAAGGGCGACCCCATGCTGCCCGTCACCTTGCGCAACCTGGAAGCCGAGGTTCAGGGACGGGAGTGGCAAGCGGTGGACGACGGGCGGCCGGTTCCCGGCAACGTGCTGCGCATCGGCACAGCAGATGCGCGCACGCTGGTGGACTGGATGCGGCGCGTGCGCAGCCACGAGGATGTCGAATACGAGCCGGCCGAAGAGGAAGACGCTCCGGCGCGGCGCCGTTACGCCGCGGCCGAGTCGCTGTTCGGCGAGTCGGACCGCACCCACGCCATCCGCGTGCCCAAGCCGCTGGGGGGGCGAGCCTTCGAAGTGGTGGGCATTCCGTTGACGCAGCCGGGCTTTTACGTCGTGGAGCTGGCCAGTCCGAAGCTGGGGGCGGCCTTGCTCACCGGCGCCAGCCCCGAATCTCAGGCGAAAGCGCAGGTCTACCATGTCTCGACCTCGGCGCTGGTCACCAACCTCGCGGTGCACTTCAAGCAAGGGCGCGAGTCCTCGCTGGTATGGGTGACCGCGCTGGACACCGGCGCGGTGGTTCCCAAAGCCCAGGTCTCCGTGCAGGACTGCGATGGCAAGGAGCACTGGAACGGCGTGACCGACGCGCGCGGCGTGGTACGCATCAGCAAGGCGCTGCCCGCGCGGGACCAACTCCCGGGCTGCTTCAGTCCGTACGACCGCCAGTACATGGTGTTCGCGCGCCTGGGCAAAGACGTGAGCTTCGTGCTGTCGGAGTGGGACGAAGGCATCTCACGCTGGCGCTTCAACCTGCCGGCCGGGCGCTATAGCGGACCCTACATCGCCACCGCAGTGCTCGACCGCACGCTGCTGCGTGCCGGAGACAGCGTCCACATGAAGCTCATGTACCGCCAGCACACCCGCAGCGGAATGCGCTTCGTGAGCCGCTCGGCACTGCCTGGGAAGGCAACCATCGAGCACCAGGGCAGCGATCAGCGCTACGAGCTGCCGGTGAAGTGGGATGCGCGCAATAGCGCCGAGCTGACCTGGCAGGTGCCCAGGGACGCCAAGACCGGCGTATACCGCGTACAGCTCGAGGACATGCTGGGGGCGCGCCGAAACCGCCGCGATGCCGGCAGCTTCCGGGTCGAAGAGTTTCGCGTGCCGCTCATGCGCGCGGGCATCGAGACGCCGGCGCAGCCGCTGGTGAACGCCACCCGCGTGCGACTCGGGGTGCAGGTGAGCTATCTGGCCGGCGGTGGTGCCGCCAACGCGCCGGTCAAGCTGCGTAGCGTCGTACAGCCGCGGACGGTGAGCTTTCCCGGTTACGAGGAGTTCACGCTGAGCAACGGCGCGGTCCAGGAGGGCGTGCAGGCCGATCGCCGCGCCGACTGGTATCGCGGCGAGTATCTCCTGGCGGACGAGGACGAAGAAGCGCAGGTGCCCGCAGGCGCGGTGCGCGGGCCGCAAACCAAGACGTTGAAGACGCTCGCCTTCACGCTGGACGGCGCCGGCGGCGGGCAAGCCGCGCTGGAAGAGTTGCCGCAGCAACCCATTCCGCAGGAGATCGTCGCCGAGCTGGAGTATGCCGATCCCAACGGCGAAGTCCTCGCGACGGGCACGCGCATTCCGTTGTGGCCGGCCGGGCTGGTGGTGGGGCTCAAGCCCGACTCGTGGGCGCTCAGCAAGGACAAGGTGAAGTTCCAGGCGGTCGCGCTGGGCCTGATGGGCAAGCCGGTCGCCGGCCAGCGCCTCACGGTCGATCTATTCGAGCGCAAGACGTTCTCGCACCGCAAGCGGCTGCTGGGCGGGTTCTATGCCTATCAGAGCGGGGCCGAGGTCAAGCGCCTGGCGCGCGTGTGCGAGGGGGAGGCGGACGCCAAGGGGCTGCTGTTCTGCGAGTTCGTTTCCCCGGTATCCGGGGAGTTGCTGGTGGAGGTGCGCTCCGCCGACGCGGGCGGCAACGTCGCGGTGGCCAACAGCAGCGTGTGGGTGGCAGGCCCGGGTGAATGGTGGTTCGACGTCTCCAACGACGACCGCATGGACGTGCTCCCCGAGCGCAAGCGCTACGAGCCCGGCGAGAGCGCCGTGTTCCAGGTGCGCATGCCGTTCCGCGCCGCCACCGCGCTGGTGACCGTAGAGCGCGAGGGTGTGATGGATGTGCAGGTGGTACCGCTGTCGGGCAAAGAGCCAGTGGTGAAGGTACCGGTGCGCGGCAACCATGCCCCCAACGTCTTCGTCTCGGTGCTGGCGGTGCGCGGCCGGGTCGCCGGGGTCCAGCCCACGGCCCTGGTGGATCTGGGCAAGCCCTCGTTCAAGATGGGCATGGCCGAGATCAACGTGGGCTGGCGCGCACACGAGCTCAAGGTGAGCGTCAGCGCCGACCGACAGATTTATCGTGTGCGCGAGAAGGCCAGGGTCAGCGTGATGGTGAAGCGCGCGTCCGACGGCAAGCCGCCTCCCAAGGGCGCGGAGGTGGCGCTGGCGGCGGTCGACGAGGGGCTGCTAGAGCTGATGCCCAACCAGAGCTGGAAGCTGCTGGAGACGATGATGCAGCGGCGTGGTATCGAGGTGGACACCGCCACCGCTTCCATGCAGGTCGTGGGCAAGCGTCACTACGGGCGCAAGGCGCGGGAGGCCGGCGGCGGGGGCGGGCGCAAGACCAGCCGCGAGCTGTTCGACACGCTGCTGTTCTGGAAGGCGCGCCTCAAGCTGGATGAGAACGGACGGGCAATCGCGGAGGTGCCACTCAACGACTCGCTCACCTCCTTCCGCATCGTTGCGGTGGCCGACGGCGGCGCTGATCTGTTCGGCACCGGGCAAACCGTAATCCGTTCCACCCAGGAGCTGATGCTGTTTTCCGGCCTGCCGCCGCTGGTGCGCGAGCGGGACCGCTTCCGTGCGAGCTTTACGGTGCGCAACGCCAGCGAGGCGCCACTCGAGGTGCAGGTGCGCGCAAGCACAGGCGGCGGGCAGAACTACGAGCCGGTCGCCCTCAGCCTGTCTCCGGGCGAGTCGAAGGAGGCCGGCTGGGACGTGAGCGCGCCGGCGGGTGTCGATACGTTGCGCTGGGAGGTCGTGGCGAGCGCGAAGACCCCGGCGGGAGGGCTGGTCGACGATCGCATGTCCACCACGCAGAAAGTGATCCCTGCCGTGGCCGTGCGCACGTTCCAGGCCACGATCGCGCAGGTCGATCGCGCCTTCGAGCTGGCGGTCGAGATCCCGGAGGACGCGATCCCAGGTCGCGGCGGTGTGCAGGTGGGCCTGCTGCCGACGCTCGCAGGCGAGCTGTCCGCGGTGAGCGAGTTCATGCGAGCCTACCGGTACACCTGTCTGGAACAGCTCGCCTCGCAAGCCGTGGCGCTGCGTGACCAAGCGAGCTGGAATGGACTCATGGCGAACCTGCCCAGCTACCTGGACCGGGATGGCTTCGCCATGTACTTCCCCGGGACTTGGTACGGCAGCGACGCACTCACCGCATATCTTCTAAACATCGCGAACGAGGCCGGCTGGGAAGTCCCTGCCGATTCGCGCAGCCGCATGCAGTCCGCGCTCGAGCGCTTCGTCAGAGGGCAGGTGGTCCGTGAGCAGGAGTGGCGCACGGCCGACCTCAACGTGCGCAAGATCGCGGCCCTGCAGGCGCTGGTACGCTGGGGCCGACCGGTGGGCGACGAGGATCTCGCCAGCATCTCGATCGAGCCGAACCTGTGGCCGACCTCGGCTGTGATCGACTGGTTCGACCTGCTCAAGCGCGCACCGGATCTGAGCCAGCGTGACCGGCGCCTCCAGGAAGCCGAGCAGATCGTGCGCTCGCGGCTGAACTTCCAGGGCACCACCTTGGGTTTCTCCACCGAGCGCAGCGACTATCTCTGGTGGCTCATGATCTCCGGCGACGTTAATGCCAACCGCGTGCTGCTGGCCATGCTCGATCGCGAGACCTGGAAGGAGGACATGCCGCGGCTTGCGCGCGGCAGTCTGGGACGGCAGCAGCGCGGCCACTGGAACACCACCGTGGCCAATGCCTGGGGCGTGCTGGCCATGGAGAAGTTCGGCGCGGCATTCGAGAAAGAGCAGGTCAGCGGCGCCACCGCCGGAAAGCTGGGGAAGCAGGCGAAGCAGGTGGACTGGAGCAAGACACCAAAGGGCGAGAGCCTGATGTTCTCCTGGCCGCAGGGACCGGCCACCCTGGCCCTTACCCACGATGGGACCGGCAGACCCTGGGCCATGGTCCAGAGCCGCGCCGCGATCCCGCTGCGGCAGCCGTTTTCTTCCGGCTACCGGATCCTGCGTACTGTCTCTGCTGTGGAGCAGAAGGAGCAAGGCAGATGGTCACGCGGGGACGTCATGCGCGTGCGCCTCGATCTAGAGGCGCAGTCGGACATGACCTGGGTAGTGGTGAACGATCCGGTGCCGGCAGGCGCGAGCGTGCTGGGCACGGGTCTCGGCCGCGACTCGCAGATCCTGGCGAGCGGCGAGAAAAAGCAGGGCTGGGTATGGCCCGCCTTCGAGGAGCGCAAGTTCGACTCCTTCCGGGCCTACTACCGCTTCGTGCCGAAGGGCAAGTGGACGCTCGAGTACACCCTGCGGCTCAACAATCCTGGCGAGTTTCTCCTGCCGGAGACGCGTGTGGAGGCGCTGTATGCGCCGGAGATGTTCGGGGAGAACCCGAACGCGAAGGTCGTGGTCGCGGACTAGGGCGACTGCTAAGAATGAACCACGGAGGACACGGAGGAAGAGCCAAACATTGCGGACTATTGCGTGAGCGCTTTCAAAGGGATCTATGGAAATCTAGAGGGAGAAGTCGCAATGACTGAAAAGTGGAAAGATGAGCAGCGCCTGATTCAGGCGGAAGTTCCGTGGAGGCAATGGCCTGGTTTCGTGGTCTCCCCGCGCATGCCGCGCGGGGAGCCGCTGGCAGGCTCCGCCCCAGCGAAAGCGGGGGATGCCGCATTCCAGATAGCGGCGAAACTCCCGCTCCACATAGAGGGTCCGCGCGCTCTACCCTGGCGCCCTGGCGGGCTCCTCGAAACCAACGCAGAGGCGCAGAGGGCCCGCGGACGAAGAAAGATGCGATAACGGGCAGCGGCGGAGAGACGTTTCCTGGACCCTGGCAGCCGCCAGAGTAGAAGCCTTCTGGCCGCGATGTCTCTGCGGACCCTCTGAGTTTTTGCGGTCTCTTTGATGTGCGTCAACCCGGCGATGGTGACTCGGTCTAAATTGGTTATTCCCGGGTCAAGGTCTGGATGTACCAGATTCTGCCCACGAAAGCTGCATGATGGTGACGGGCATCGACGCAGTGGACCTGAATGGTAAGGGGGAACACTGCGCACAGCGGATATCGCCCATGTAGGCCAGCTCAAGAAATCCGCGGGCTTCTGGTGAAGGCGCATTCCGTCTACGGATACGGCTTGCTCGATGACCTGTTCGCATCGCCATGGTGAGGAGGTGGAGGCTACACGAGGCCCTCCGCCCCCTCAATCTTGCGTTTCACCTCTTACAGGGAGGACAAGCTCATGAGAGGATTGGCGCGTTCCGTCGTTGTGCGCATCGTTGTTGTTCTCGTTGCCATCCTTGTTCTGCCGGGGGCCAACCCCGCGTGGGCAGCAGGCAAGATCCAGAAGAAAGCATATGGCACCACTGCGCATGGCGAGGCTGTGGATGAGTATACCTTGACCAACGCCAGTGGCATGGAGGTGAAGATCATCACCTTCGGCGGCACCGTGACTTCGATCAAAGTGCCGGATCGCGACGGCAACATGGCGAACGTAGTTCTCGGCTTTACCGACCTCAAGAGCTACGAGACCCGAAGCCCTTACTTCGGGTGCATCATCGGCCGGTACGGAAATCGCATCGCCAAGGGCAAGTTCACGCTTGAGGGCCAGGAATACACTCTCGCGACCAACAATGGCCCGAACTCGCTTCACGGTGGCAACGTGGGCTTCGACAAGAAGGTCTGGGCCGCCACGGAGATCAAGGACGCGAGCAGCGTGGGCCTGTCACTGACCTACACGAGCCCGGACATGGAGGAAGGCTACCCGGGGACGCTCCACGTCAAGGTGGTCTATGCCCTGACCGACAAGGATGAGCTCAAGATCGACTATACGGCCACTACCGACAAGGCGACCGTTTTCAACCCGACCAACCACAGCTACTTCAATCTGGGCGGTGAAGGGTCGGGCCCTATCTACGACGAGGTGCTTTGGATGGCCGCCGACAAATTCACGCCGGTTGACAGCACCCTCATCCCGACGGGTGCTCTGGCCCCAGTGGCGGGAACGGCGTTCGACTTTACCGTACCGAAGCTCCTTGGTCCCGCCATTCACTCCAACGACCCGCAGGTGGTCATCGGCAAGGGCATCGATCACAACTTGGTGCTGACCCGGCGATCGCCAAGCGACAAATCGATGATGCTGGGAGCTCGTCTCTACGACCCGCGGTCTGGGCGCATCATGGAGACGTGGACCACAGAGCCCGGCATCCAGGTGTACACGGGCAACTTCCTGGACGGCTCCCTCTACGGGCCCAGCGGTCGTGCCTACCGCCAGGGCTCGGCCATCACCTTCGAGACCCAGCATTTCCCGGACTCGCCGAACCAGCCGAACTTTCCGTCGACCGAGCTGAAGCCCGGCCAGACCTTCCGATCGTCGACCATCCACAAGTTCCTGGTCGATTAGTCGGACCACGCACTTCCGCAACGGGTGTGCTCCAGGCAGCGCACCCGTTGTGTCGGGGCGATCCCGGCCGAAGAGCCTGCGCGCGATGCCTGTCCCGCCATCGCGCGGGCACGTTTCCCACCCTGGATAATTCATGAGGGACTCGGGATGATCGCGAGCCGATTTGCGAGGCAGGTTGGGCTCCACCGGCGCAGCCAATAGATCACTCTATTGGCAAGCCGGGCATGCCCAAGATGACCGCAAAGCGGCCGCGAGCGCGCGAGTAGCCCGGCGTTACATTGCGTACCCGCCTGCATCCGCCCGCGAGCCCTACGCAGCAGACAGACGCTCGCTTTCGGGGCGTCTTCATGAATTATCCAGGCTAGGAACGTCGCAAAACTGGCGATCCGCCGATCCGTATTCCTTGTCGGCCTCGTCACTTCTACCGAGCAACCGCAAAGCCGCAGAAGCGACGTGCTCGGCGGTAAAGCCGAATTGCAGCATATTCACCTCGCGGGGAGCGGATGCTCCATAGCGATCGATGCCGATGACCGCACCCTCGTCCCCTGCCCATCTATGCCAACCGAAGGTAGAGGCAGCTTCGACAGTCACGCGCTTCTTGACGGCCTTCGGCAGCACTTTCTCCCGGTAGCTTTCGTCCTGGTCGCCAAACAGTCTGCAACTAGGCATGCTCACCACGCGTGCGTTTACGCCGTAGTCCCTCAGCTTCTGTTGCGCCTCCACGCAGAGTGCCACCTCGGAGCCAGTGCCGATCAGGATTACCTCGGGCGCATCGCCCTCGGCCTCGGAAAGGATGTAGGCACCTTTTGCCACGCCCGGCTCCTTCGCGTTGCTGCGATCTAGATGCGCGACAGGCTGGCGCGTCAGGATAAACAGCGTCGGCCCGTCGTGCTGGACTGCAAAGTCCCAAGCCTCGGCAGTCTCATTGGCATCCGCGGGACGGATCACGGTCAGCCCGGGCATCGCGCGCAAGCTGGCCAGATGTTCGATCGGCTGGTGAGTCGGGCCGTCTTCACCGACAGCGACGCTGTCATGCGTGAAGACATAGAAGACCTTGAGACGGCCCAACGCCGCCAGGCGGATGGCCGGTCTCATGTAATCGGAGAAGACGAGGAACGTCGCGCTGAAAGGCAGTACGCCTCCATGCGCCGCCATCCCATTCACCGCTGCGCCCATCGCATGCTCGCGAACGCCAAACGCAAGATTGCGGCCGCCGTAGCCCCACTCGCCACCGACAGCTCCCAATGTACCTGGACCGCCGAATTGGGGAGGCTGAAAATCGCCCAAGCCCTTCAGAGGCGTCTCCGTCGACGGATTCAGGTCCGCCGACCCGCCGATGAGATTGGGAATGCGTTTGGCCAATGCGTTCAGAGCCTGTCCGCCTGCCGACCGTGTGGAGATCGCTTTGTCGGTCGGCTTCCACTTCGGCAGCTCGGCTGCCCAGCTTTCCGGGAGCTTGCCGCTGCGGATCTGTTCAAACTCCGCGGCTTCCTTGGGATACATCCTTTTGTACACCCCGAGTCTGTCCTGCCAATCCGCCTGTGCTCTGGCACCCCGCCCTAGGGCCTGGCGGAAGTGATCCACCGCCTCTTTCGGTAGATAGAACTTGTCCATCGTCGGCCAGCCGAGCGCTTGCTTGGTGGCCTGCAGCTCTGCCTCGCCGAGCGGGCTGCCATGCGCCGAGAAGTGATCCTGCTTGTTCGGGCTGCCGTATGCGATGTGTGTATGCACCAGGATTAGAGACGGCCGCCGCTCTTCGCGCTGTGCCTCTTTGATGGCGTTAGCGATATCCTCGGTGTCGTTTCCGTCCCGCACCGTGCGCGTGTGCCAGCCGTACGCCTCGAACCGCTTTACCACGTCTTCGGTGAAGGTGAGATCGGTCGCGCCAGCAAGCGAAATGTGATTTCGATCGTAAAGGTAGATCAGCTTGCCGAGCCACAGATGCCCGGCCAAGGATGCGGCTTCCTGCGCGACGCCTTCCATGAGGTCCCCGTCGCTGCAGATCGCGTAGGTATGGTGGTCGACAATCCTGTGTCCCGGCCGGTTGTAACGCGCAGCCAGCCAAGCCTCCGCAATCGCCATCCCTACACCGTTGCCGAAGCCCTGCCCGAGCGGCCCTGTGACCACTTCCACGCCTGGTGCAGTCCCGCGCTCCGGGTGCCCCGGCGTCTTACTGCCCCAACGGCGGAAACGCTTCAGCTCATCCAGCGGCAGATCGTACCCGGTCAGATGTAACAGGCTGTACAGCAGCATCGACGCATGCCCGGCCGAGAGGATGAAGCGATCCCGGTCGAACCAGGAAGGATCTGCCGGATTGTGCTTCAGAAAGCCGGTCCATAGCGTGTACGCCATGGCCGCCGCCCCCATGGGCATGCCCGGATGGCCTGAATCTGCGTTCTGTACGGCGTCTGCCGACAGGATGCGCAGCGTATTGATGCAGCAGTCCTCTAGCGCTTGGGCGTCCATGGCTGCAAGTCATGCTCCGTTCTTTCGACTTCCTAGTATTCTGCATGAACAGCTGTTCGCCGGTGTGCAGCTGCCACTTGGCTCTCTAGCGGATTCCTCGGCCAAGCGTACAGGCGCAATTACATCCGACTGACCCTCGCGGCTCGGGCAATCGGCCTCGCAGGTCTGGAACAGCGGTAAGATTGTCCTCTCGCTGTCTCGCTCGGCACTGGAACAAGCGCTGCAGGCAGCGGATCTGCCGGCGCACTTGCGCCCGACGCAAAGAGCCTCGACAAGCATGCCACACCCCGACAAGAAACCCTTCGGCAGCGCGCCGGACGGGACTCCGATCGACCTGTTCATCCTCGACAACGGCCGCGGGGTCGAGGCCAGGATCACCAACTTCGGTGGGATCATCGTCTCCTTGTTCGCGCCGGATCGGCATGGAGGCCGACGCGATATCCTGCTGGGCTTTGGGGACGCGCGCGGCTTTGCGCGGAACAAGCCGTATTTCGGCGCGTTGATCGGACGCTGTGCGAACCGCATTGCCAAGGCTCGGTTCGTCCTCGACGGTCGCACCTATCATCTGGCCGCCAACGACGGGGACAACCATCTTCACGGCGGCATCATGGGCTTCGACCGGGTCGTCTGGAAGGCGCGCCCCGTGGATGAAGACGGGCCGGCCTTGGAGCTGAAGTATCGGAGCAAGGATGGGGAGGAGGGCTATCCGGGGAACCTCGATGTGACGGTTGTCTACACGGTCACACCCGCGGGCCAACTTCAGATCCGTTACGAGGCGGTGACGGACCAACCCACCCCGGTGAACCTCACCAGCCACGCATACTTCAACCTGGGGGATTCGCCCGATATCCTCGGCCACGAGATCAGGTTGAACGCGGGTTTCTTTCTGCCGGTGGATGCCGGCTTGATCCCGACCGGTGAGCTGCGCAGGGTCGACGGGACGCCTTTCGACTTTCGCGCGCCCGCTTCCATCGGCGGGCGCCTCACCGCTGACGACAAGCAGCTGCGGCTCGCCAGAGGCATCGACCATACGTTCGTCCTCGACAAGAGGGGAGGCGCGCTGGCCACGGCGGCCGAGGTCTACGACCGGGCTAGCGGCAGAGCGATGCGCGTGCGTACAACCGAACCCGGAATCCAGGTCTACACGGGCAATTTCCTCGACGGAACGATCCTGGGGAAGGGCGGCCGCGCCTACGGCCCTCGGGCCGCCATCTGTCTGGAGGCCCAGCACTTTCCGGACTCGCCGAACCAGCCTCAGTTTCCGTCTGCGATCCTGCGGCCGGGCGAAGTCTACCGTCAGACCACGGTGTATGAGTTCACTGCGGCGTAGCCCCATCCCTGTTCCACCGCACTGCTGATCTACCAGCTTTCGACGTGTCGTGCGGCTTCGACCGCGCGACCCGTCCGCGCGCCAGAGCTGGGCCGCAGCGGCAGGGCCCACGGCGTTGCAGCGCGCTCACTCGCGACGGCGCTGCATGAGCGCATAGATGGTCACCGACAGCGTGATCAGCAGGCCGTAGATGAACTGCGTCCAGAAGCCGGTCAGCCCAAGCGCGATGATGCCCGGCTCGAGCGAGGCGATGATGAGCACGCCGACGAAGGTGCCGATCATCGTCCCTTTCCCGCCGAACACCGACGTGCCGCCGATGAACACCGCGGCGAGAGTCGTGAGGAGATACCCGTCGCCTGTGCTCGACCAGAAGTACATCATCTGGTTGAGGAGCAGGACCACGGACAGGGCAGCGACCACGCCGATCTGGATGTAGCAGAGGATGGTTACCCGCTCGACGTTTATCCCCATCATGCGTGCGGCCTCGCGGTTGTCGCCGACGAACAGAACGTGGCTGCCGAACCGGTGCCGCTTGTAGACCAGGCCAAGTACGACCGAAAACCCGAGGAACCAAAGGAACTGCGCCGGGATCAGTCCGAACAGCTGGCCGACGAAGACCTTGTTGAGCGGGTCGCCCGTGATCTCGGCCATCGGCAGGCCCTTGCCCTCGGTCAGCACATTGACCAGGCCCCGCCACAGAAACATCGTGCCGATGGTGGCGACGATGGAAGGGATGCGCACGCGCGCCACGAGCAGCCCGTTGATCAGCCCGGCTGCCGCGCCAACCAGCAACGCCACCGCCAGGGCAAGAATGAAAACGTGGGTACTTATATAGAGCTGCGAGAACGCCCATCCCGCGATGCCGCAGATCGACGGAAAGCTCAGGTCGATCTGGCCCAGCGTGACGATGTAGGTCATCGCGATCGCCATGATCCCGAAGAAGGGGATCGAAATCATGAACGAGCGATAGATGTCGAACCTCAGGTAGACGTCGGGCGCGAACACCACGAACACGATATACAGCAGCACCAGCATGGTCACGGTGCTGATCTGCACGCGGTAGCGCTGCCACCACGGCTGCCCTGGCACCGGCGTCAGAGCCGGCGGGGAAACGGCAAGATCGCTCATGTCAGCGCACCTGTCCGGCCTCGTGGAGGGCGACCATACGCTCTACCAGCTGGTCTCGCGACAGCTCTTCGTGGCGAAACCGGCCCACGATCCGTCCCCGGTCGAGAATCACGAAACGATCGGCCACATCGTAGACGTGGAAGATGTTGTGCTCGATAAAGATCGCGGACTTTCCCTGGTCGCGGATCCCGCGGACGAATCGGAGCGCCTTTTCCGTCTCCATCACCGACAGGCCCATCGTCGGCTCGTCGAGGATGATGAGATCGGCGTGAAAGTACAGAGCGCGGCCGATCGCCACGCCCTGCTTTTCGCCGCCGGACAGGCTGCCCACCTCGGAATCCATCGTGATAGCGCGCGAGGTGAAACCCATGATACCGCGCAACAGCTGCTCGGCCTCGAGCTTCTCACGGACGATGTCCAGGAAGCCAAGATGTGTCGTGCGCTCGCGGCCGGCGAAAATGTTGCGCCACATCTCCTGCTGATCGGCAAGCGCGCGCTCCTGATAGACGGCTTCGATACCGAGTCGGCGGGAGGCTTGCACGTCCTTGAGCTTGACGGGTTTGCCCTTAAAGAAGATCTGTCCCGCGCTCGGCTGATACACGCCGGTGACGATCTTGATGAGAGTCGACTTGCCGGCGCCGTTGTCACCGACCAGCGCCACGATCTCACCCGAGAAGACATCGAGGTCGATGTCTTTGACCGCCTCGATGCGGCCGAACGACTTGCTGATCCCGCGCAGCGAGAGCAGCGGAACTGGCTCAACCATATTCAGACATTCCGCACGAGTTCTTGTACGCGGCAGCGCCCTGCCGAGCGGGCCCGACAGGCCGCCTCGCCGGCTCAACGGATCGACTCTTTGGCCAAGGGCGCCACCAGGTCGATGTTCGCCTTGGTCACAAAGGCCGCACCGGTGTCCACGTGTAGCCCGGAGAAACCGAACTTGGCGGTCAGATACATCGAGACAATCGGCAGATAGCCCTGGAGGAATGGCTGCTGATCGGCCACGATCGCGATCGTGCCGTCTTTGATCGCCTGCGCGGTAGCGGCGGACAGGTCGAAGCCTGCGCCGCAGATCGCGCCCGGCGCCTTGCCCGCAGCTCTCATCATCGCCGGGATCGTCGCGGTCAGCACGCCATGATCGGTGACCACGGCCTTGAGGCGCCGATGGGCCGCCGCGAAGCTCGTGAACACCGTAATGCCTTGGGCGGAGTCCTTGTTGACCGCATCGGAGATCTCGAGGTAGTCGACCTTGATCTTGGCCTGCTCGAGCACGTCTTTGATGCCCTTAGTACGCTGGCCGCGCCCAGCCTGCCCGAGAAGGCCCCACACGAGCACCTCATCGCCCGACTTCAAACCGCAGGCCCCGATTGCCGCTTTGCCAAGGCCCGCTCCGGCCGAATACTGCAACGCGCCGGCGTAGCCGAACCCTGCCGCATTGTATTTTGCCTCGATGTTGGGCAGGTCGACGTTGGCATTGGTGACGATGATGCCGGCCTTGCGTGCTTGGTCCACCAGCGGCGCAAGAGCCTGCTCGCCGGGGTGACCCATGATCGAGATGCCCGTGGGCTTGCGGGCGATCGCTTCGCTGAACTGCTGCACCATCTTCTGCGGATTCCAATCCGACCAGACGTAATCGACCTGACAGCCGGTCTGTTGGGCCGCCAGCTTGGCGCCGTTGTAGACGATGGACGCGAAGGCGTCGCCTTCCGGGCCACCAGGGAAGAAGACGAATCGAAGTCCCGAGCAGCTAAAATCGACCGCCGAAGCCGTGCCGACGAACGAGACGGCTCCGGCGAGAACGCCAAGACACATTGCCCCGATGCGAACCAAGCTCTTCATCTTTGTTCTCCCATCCATGTAGGTTACTCGATCGTGTGTGGTGTTCCAGCCTTCGGCCAGTCGTGGGTGAGCGGCGGCCCAAGAAGCCGCATCCGCCGCCTGCTGACCACTCAAGGCGAAAAGCTCATGGCGAAGAATAGGTTCTGCGACGGCGAATTACTTGACGCGGATCAAGAGCGGATGAAATCCCGCGCCGCAGCAATCGCCGGCTCGCGGCTTACCCGTTCGCCGAACCGTACCCCGGTCAGGCTCGCCGAACCCGACGTGCCGGGCAAGCTACGGCATGGACGAGAACAGGCCCTTTCGACGGGTGCCGTTGATGCGCCAAGAAGCCCCGGCGCCGCCCGGTGGCTGGTGGAACGCGGATACGCGATCAATCGTTGCCTTTGATCCGCGTCAAACCTTCTGCGCTCGCCAAAGCTCATGCTTAGCCTGCAGTCTCGCGGTTCGTCGATTGCGAAGGCTCGGAGTGCGGTGGGCTTGAGTTCGCTCCGGCCTGGTACTTACAGCCGAGCCCGTGGGCCTGATTATCCACGATAGCATGGAGACAACCTGCGACGGCTCTCAAAGATTCGCGGCGAGTGGACGCCGGGGCGGGGCCTGCCACCAGCCCAGGTTCTCATCGAGCTGCTTTTCAGGAGTCACTTCAAATGAAGATTGCGCTCAGTGTCATCAAGGCGGATATCGGCTCCATCGGCGGCCACATCGCTCCCTCGCGCAAGCTCCTGGAAGTGGTGACCGGCCACGTTCAGCGCTACGGGGAGGGGCTGCTTGTGGACAGCTACGTCAGCCACACGGGCGACGACATCGCGATCTTGATGACTCACACGCGTGGCGCGAAGCACGAAGGTATCCACCGGCTGGCCTGGGATGCCTTCGTAGCCGGGACCGCCCTGGCCAAGCAGCAGGGGCTATACGGCGCGGGACAGGATCTGCTGAAGGACGCATTCACCGGCAATGTGAAGACCACAGTCCGGAGCGCCTAGCCGGAAGAGGAAACTGACGCTCGTCTTTCACTGGATCCAGACCAAGTGACAGCTGTGCCAATGGCAAACCGTATGCGCGAGGGAATCTTGGACAACTGGAGATTTGACTGTCGAGCTGTATCTACGGCCCCGACTGCCGAACGAGTTGCCAGTTCCGGGTCGACGGCTGTCTCTGCTTGTACCCCTGTACCGAAGGACTCTTGATGCTGCTCGGCGCGCTTCGGGAAGAAGTCTTGGCTGCGAACCTCGAGCTCGTTCGCCAGGGAATGGTGCTGTACACGTTCGGCAACGTGAGCGGCATCTCCCGGAAGGACGGTTTGGTCGCGATCAAGCCAAGCGGTGTGGTTTACGAAAAGCTGACCCCGGAGCACATCGTCGTTTCCGACCTAGACGGCACCGTCGTCGACGGCAAGCTGCGTCCCTCTACCGACCTGCGAACCCATCTCGAACTGTACAAGCATTTCCCGAATATCGGTGGCGTGGCCCATACTCACTCCAGGTCGGCGGCGGCCTGGGCGCAGGCGCAACGCCCGATTCCCTGTTTCGGCACGACGCACGCCGATTACTTCGACGGGCCGGTTCCGGTCACGCCTCCTCTTACTTCGGAACAGATCAGCGGCGATTACGAGAAGGCCACGGGCGTCGCAATCTGCCAGACCTTCGCGCAGCTCGACCCGGATGCGATTCCCGCGGTGCTGGTGGCCAGACACGGCCCGTTCTGCTGGGGGCCGGACGCGGCGGCTGCCGCTCACACTGCCGTGATCCTGGAATACGTGGCCGAAATGGCCTACCGGACTTTGGCGGTCAATTCTGGGGCCCAGCCGCTCGCACGCGAACTGCACGACAAGCATTTCTCGCGCAGACACGGGCCGAACGCCTATTACGGTCAGCTCACAGCCGAGCGCCTGCGTGGCGCGTGAAGGAACCACTATGTCGAATCGCAAAATGACGATGGGCGTCATCATCGGGAACCGCGGTTTCTTTCCGGATCAACTCGCCAAATCCGGCCGCGAGGAAATGATGCGTACGCTCGAGCGCGCGGGGATGGATTGCGTCGTGCTCGGCCCGGAACAGAGCAAACACGGCGCGGTCGAGACCCACGAGGAGGCCAAGCGCTGTGCGGCCTTGTTTCGGCAGAACCAGGATCGCATCGACGGGGTCATCGTCTCGCTCCCCAACTTCGGTGACGAGCGCGCGATCGCCGACACGTTACGCATGGCAAAGCTCGACGTCCCCGTGCTCGTGCAGGCCACTCCGGACGTACCCGCGAAGATGAGCGTCGCAGACCGGCGAGACAGCTTCTGCGGCAAGATGTCGGCCTGCAACAACCTGCGTCAATACGGAATTCGTTATTCTTTGACCCGTCTTCACACCGTCGCTCCCGAATCCGAGGAATTCCTGGCCGATCTCAAATGGTTCGCCGCAGTGTGCCGTGTCGCCAACGGATTGCGGAATCTCCGCGTGGGCTGCATCGGCGCGCGTCCGGCCCCGTTCAACACGGTGCGCTACAGCGAGAAGATTCTCGAGTCGCACGGCATATCCACCGAGACCGTGGACCTGTCCGAGATCCTCGGCCGCGTCGGCCGCCTGAAGGACGATCATGCGGGAGTACAAGGAAAGCTGTCCGACATCCGGAAATACGTCGCCACGACCGCGGTTCCCGAGCCGGCTCTGATCAAGATGGCGAAGCTCGGGTTCGTAATCGAGGACTGGATGAAAGCCACTGACGTCACGGTCAGCGCCATCCAGTGCTGGACGGCGATGCAAGAGTATTTTGGAGTGGTCCCGTGCACCGTCATGAGCATGATGAGCCACGATCTGCTGGCGAGCGCCTGCGAAGCCGATATCTGCGGCAGCATCAGCATGCATGCCCTTGCGTTGGCGTCCCAGACGCCCAGCGCGCTGCTCGACTGGAACAACAATTACGGCGATGACCCGGACAAAGCGATTTGCTTTCACTGCAGCAATCTGCCCAAGCATTTCTTCCAGGATGCACGAATGGACTATCAGGCGATCATTGCCGGTACCGTCGGCAAAGAGAACACTTACGGCACCGTGGTCGGCCGAGTGAAAGCCGGCCCGATGAGCTTCGCCCGCTTCTCCACGGACGACACGGCCGGTGTGATGCGGGGCTATGTGGGCGAGGGCGCGTTTACGAACGATCCGGTGGAAACGTTCGGCGGTGCCGGCGTCGTGCACATCCCGAAGCTGCAGAGCCTGCTCCACTACATCTGCGAGAGCGGGTTCGAGCACCACGTGGCGGCGAACCTGTCGAGCTCGGCGAGCGCGGTTCACGAAGCTGCCGCCCGCTATCTGGGCTGGGAAACGTACTGGCACCGCAACTAGCACAGCGAAACTGTACAAAGCATGGCCATCGTCGCGGGAGTCGACTTCGGCACGCTCAGCGTCCGCGTCTCGATTGTTGACAGCAAGCAGGGACTGCTAGCCTCGGCAGTCTCCGAGTATCCCCTGCACCGCAAGCACGAGGATCCCGACTTCGCGACCCAGTCCCATGAAGATCACATGAGGGCTCTGGCGAACGCGACGCGGGAGGCGGTCAAGTCAGCCGGCATCTCCGGCGATCAGGTGGAAGCCATCGCGCTCGATACCACAGGCTCCAGCGTCGTCCCCGTCGGTGAAGGCTTGCGTCCCCTCGGCGACTACTATCTGTGGTGCGATCATCGGGCAAAGCGTGAAGCCGCGGAAATCACTGCCTTGGCGCACCGGGAAGGACTCCAGGCCATACAGTGGTGCGGCGGCGTGTATTCGGCGGAATGGGGCTTTGCCAAGCTGCTGCACTGGCTGCGGCACAATCCCGAGACGCGGAGCCAGTTCGTCAGCGCATTCGAGCACTGCGACATGGTCGCGGCCACGCTCTGCGGGATCATCGATCCCAAGCAGGTCAAGCGCAGCGTCTGTGCGATGGGACACAAATGGATGTGGAATCCCGACCTTGGCGGGCTTCCACCCGAGAGTTTCCTGGCAAAGGTCGATCCGCTGCTGGCGGGCGTGCGCGCTAAGCTGGATGGTCAGTACGCAACCTCCGACCAAATTGCCGGCTACTTGGCTCCTCAGTGGGCGGAACGGCTCGGCCTTCGCGCGGGCATTCCCATCCCGGTCGGCGCGTTCGACGCTCACTGGGATGCGATCGGCGCCGGCGCGAAGCAAGGCGACGTAGTGAACGTTATCGGAACCTCCACATGCATCATGGCCTACGCCAGCCAGGAGGAATTGATCCCCGGTGTGTGTGGTGTCGTCAAAGGCAGCGTGCATCCGCAATACATGGGGATCGAGGCCGGGCTTTCCGCAACGGGCGACATCTTCAGCGCCATCGCCCGGCGCGCCAATACGACCGTCGCTGAGCTGAGCAAGGGTCTGGAGGCCTATCGCGCAGGCCAAACCGGGCTTTTGCGCATGACCTGGGACAATGGCGATCGGACCGTACTGGTGAATGCGAACGTGGGCGGGATTACCATCGGATGGAATCTGGAGGACACGGCCCAGGACGAACTGTTCGCCGCCATCGAAGGCACGGCCTTCCACACCCGCGTGATCCTCGATCGCCTTGACGAGTATGGCGCACTCTCGCAGCGCGTGATCAATGGCGGTGGCGTCCCGCAGAACAATCCTGTGTTGAACCAGGTGTACGCCAACGTGCTGGCCCGGCCGGTGCTGGTGCCAAGCAGCAAAGTGACCGGGATCGGTGCCGCGATTTTCGCGTTCCTCGCCGCGGGGGTCTTCCGCTCGATCGAGGAAGCGCAGGAGCACGTCTGTCCCGCTTACACGACGTTCCCACCGCAATTGGAAACGCGGGAAACCTACGACAAGCTATATGGGCTTTTCCGCCGGATCTACTTCGACTTTGGCAAGCCGGCAGAAGGCAATCGTTTCAGCGACGTGCTGCCGACCTTGATTCAGCTTGCCCGCGGCTGAGCCGGGCAGACGGGAATCGGGTGCACCCGGGGAATCGTAGCGTTAGACCGGATAGCATACTGTATGCACGTAAGGGCTATCCACTTAGCTCCACTACCCCAATATCTTGTGTTCATGCCTTGCGCGCCGCAATGCGCTGATAGGTAACGGGCTGAGTGGTCATGGCTTGTTCCAGTAACCGACAGAACAGCAAACCCCGTGAGCGCGAGGTGCGGCGATTGAACCGGAAGGTGAACTCATCGAGGTAGTAGTCGAGCTGCTCGGACCGCACTGCTCCCTGATGTGTCCCCAGCAGCCAGCGCTTGAGCAGCGAGGCGATGCGGTGCACGCCTGGCATCGACACATGTGCGGGGTCGTCTGAGGCCAGATGAACGCTTTGACGATGACCATACCCGCGCGCGGACAAGGATCGGTAGGCCGCCGATCCATCGGTGTGCACGCGCGCGCCGGGCTCAACAGCGTCGCACACAAAGGGGAGCACGTGCTGCTCAGAGCTGCCTGCCACTCGTCTCATCTCCCCCTTGTCCTGTCACCAAGGGGCGCCGAAACACGGTAGTCTTGCCGTCGTGTTCTGCATACCCTGGCTTCTTCGGCTGTTGCTGGCAGTCGCGCTCGCCTTGCCGGCGGCGGCTGGGGCGCTGCCGAGCTACGACGAAGTGCGCGAGGGCTGGACAAGCACCGAAGGCGTGCTGCTCGACCGCCACGGCGAGGTGATC
>Ga0105106_10000484_pt1 | contig 27831 bp, 15 predicted proteins | sample PPLLaktember2015_5_FD_79109 | JGI IMG/M metagenome (GOLD analysis project Ga0105106, IMG submission 79109) | Freshwater sediment microbial communities from Prairie Pothole Lake near Jamestown, North Dakota, USA - PPLs Lake P8 Core (1) Depth... | ecosystem: Environmental > Aquatic > Freshwater >...
ATAGAACAGCTTATTGAAGTCGTTCCTTTTCTTAGGGGTCTTCCATGCATCGAATGCCTCATCCTGAACCAGGAAGCCCATCCTGTCGCAAAGATCGAGCAGTTCAGGGGCAGGAGGATTGTGGCTCGTCCTGATGGCATTGCATCCCATCTCCCTGAGTATCTCGAGCTGGCGTTCTGCGGCCCTTGTATTGAATGCTGCCCCGAGGGCCCCAAGGTCGTGATGATTGCAGACACCGTTGATTGGAGTCTTCTTCCCGTTAAGGAAGAAGCCGTCGCGTGCGGTGAAGTTGAGTGTCCTGAATCCGAAATTTGTCTCATTGATATCAGAAATAACGTCACCCTGCATTACCGTGACGGCAACCCTGTAGAGTTCAGGATTATCGAGGTTCCATAAAGCCGGATCCTTAACAGGAACGTCGAGCCTGAAAACATGGTTTCCCGATGCTGGCACCAATGCCGCCGGACTTGTGAATTCCGCAACCGGCGGGGCTTCTGGTTCCCCTTTTTCATTCAGCTTATAGACCGATGCCTTTATAGTAACCGGAACAGGCTGTCCGATATGGCTTTCGACTTCTGCCTTTACGCTGAGGATGCCCCTTTCTGGTTTAATTTCCGGCGTTGTGCAAAATAATCCGTTGTAAGAAACATGAAGCTGTGACGTTTTCACGAGCCATACATTCCGGTACAATCCGGCGCCGGGATACCAGCGCGAGTCCCAGCTTTTTGTGTCGAGCCTTACTGCTATCAGGTTATCTTTACCGAAACTGACATATGGCGTCAGATCGAGCCTGAAAGAGGTGTACCCGTAGGGCCATCCGCCCGCATATTTACCATTGACCCAGACTTCGGAATAAGCCATGGCTCCGTCAAAATCGATATAAATTCTTTTGTCCTTGTCGGCTTCTTTCAATGGAAAGTGTTTTCTGTACCAGCCAATTCCCTTCCAGGGGAGCAGACCGGTATTATTCTCGAGTGTATCGCTGAAAGGGCCCTCTATTGCCCAGTCGTGGGGAAGATCGAGGGTCCGCCAGTCGTTGTCATTAACAGCAGGAAGCTGAAGGCCGGCAGGTTCCTTGTCGGTTGTTGCCGCATCGGTAGAGGCATTGAAGTATTTGATGAATTTCCATCCCTGGTTGAATGATTCGCGCGATCTGGGGGAATTCTGGGCCAGGGAGGATTCTGAGGTCCAGATCAGAAGAACCAGGATAAAAAGTGAAGCAGTTGCAGTTCGTTTCATGATTTATGATTTTGGATTGGAATTTCTTCCTAAAATAGGCAATTCGAATGAACAAATAAATATAAATTATTGCTTTACAAACCTCTGGCTTACAACCTCCCCGGAATTGAAAAATATTTTAATGATGAATAAACCCGGTTTGAGACGGCTGATATTGACCGGCACCGAATAATCGCCACAGTCGGTTTCCACATAAACCTGATTACCGGTCAGGCTGAAGATCGTTATCCTTTTGATGATTACATCCGATTCAACACGCAGTATATCCACGGCAGGATTCGGGAAAACCCTGAATATTGAAGGATTTTCTTCTACTATTGAAGTAGAGTCACCGACCATATTTGCATCGAGCCATACAAGTCTCCTTGCTATCCAGCTCTTAAACTTTTCTATTTCCCCGTCGAAGGTTTCAGGCTGCTCACCATATTCTCCGGTACCCACATTAATGCCAAGTATCGGCCATTTCTGGTAATGCCTTTCCTGTGCCTCGTTAAGAAGGGAGGCAACAGAATCGATTACATGATGAAGGTAAGTCTCGCCAATAATGGTTTTACGAAGTCTGAAATACTTGGAATTGATTTCTCCGGCAAATTCTTCATCCTGAAGGAGCCTGATCTCCCACGAGGGCGGAATCGGCCAATCGATACAGTCATTCACCCTGTAGGCCCACCCTGATCCATCGGTCTGGTTAAAATGAATGCAATTCTCGGTTATATCCTTCCATGCCCAGTCATAATCCCATGGCGGCCCTGAATGTATAAGTCCTCCTTTACTGTCTTTATCCTTGAAATAAAATCTGCTCTTTTTGTACGCATCAACATTTCTTGATAATTCACCGATCAGGAAATAATCGACAAATGAATTTACATTGAGATATGCCCTGTATCCGCTGCTCCGGTCCTTAAATCCCGGATCGTATAATTTACTTTCGAATGAACTGACGAAATCCTTTAAATATTTCTTCTGTGCAACTGTCATTTCATCAGGTTTGGGATCATAATAAACAAAATGCACATCACCGCCCGGCCTGTTTAAGGGAGAGTAATTACTCAGCCAGCTGTCGGTTTCAGTGTAGTAATCATTTGCAAAGATATAGCCGCCTGTCAAATCATCTCCTGAGTTTTCGTCACTGGTAAGTTTCGCAATATCCACTCGGTCCTTATCCTGTTTTATCTTTTCACCGAGAAGATAAATTCCCTGGTACTCGCCGTTGATAACAACCTCGCAGAATACCGTTCTGGGAGCATAGTGCCCCATCTTCCTGAATAATTCAAATGCCAGGAAATTCCTTAAAAATGTCTTATCGTTATAATTGGCGGTCAGCACCCAGTCATTCTCCGCTGGCATTCCCAGAATGGGAACATCGAGGTTATTTCCCGCCTCATCGCGGGTCTCGAATCCATATGGTTTTTGCGGAAGTGAAGCTGAATAACGTCCCCTGATCTCAATTCCTGCCCTGCCTGAATAAACATTGCCATTGTCAGTTACATGATTTATCTGGCCGGGTCCATTATGAATGATCTTCATATCTGCCGTAATCTTCGGCTCATCCGGGATATCCAAGCCGCCAGGTGTCGTTATCACCACAATCGGAAGATTTGATGATAACTGACCAAATCCAGATATTCCATAACCGGTCAGCAGAAAAAACGCAATGAGTATTTCATTTCTCATAAGGAGAATAAAAATACTTTTATCTTTTTAATTTTGTCCTTTGTCTTAAAAAAAATAACATGAGCCGAAAATACTTTTTCTTAATAATACTGATCATATCTTTGCTGAACATGCTACCTGCCGGAGCCCAGTACCTTGCACCGTCACAGACCAGATTTACCCGGCAGGATTCACTTCGCGGATCCATTACTCCCGAAAGAGCATGGTGGGACCTTACTTACTACCATCTTGACATTGTCGTAAAACCGTCTGACAGCACAATTTATGGCTCCAATACCGTAATGTACAGGGTTATTAAAAGCTCTGACGTGATGCAGATCGACCTTCAGCCTCCGATGGAGATCCTGAAAGCTGAACAAAATGGAAAATCGCTCAGCTTCACAAGGGAAGGAAATGTATACTGGATCCAAATGGCTGAAAATCAAAAGACGGGGGAGATTTATTCTCTGGTCCTGAATTACGGCGGGAAACCGAAAGTATCGCGCAGGCCCCCGTGGGAGGGCGGCATCACCTGGAAAAAAGACAAAAACAATCTTCCGTTTGCTGCATCATCGTGCCAGGGCGACGGAGCCAGCCTCTGGTGGCCATGCAAGGATCATATGTACGATGAGCCCGACAGCATGCTGATAAGCGTAAATGTTCCGTCGAACCTTATGGATGTCTCCAACGGGCGGCTCAGAAGCGTCGTAAGGCACAGGAATAATACAACTACATTCAACTGGTTTGTGGCAAATCCGATCAATAATTACGGGGTGAACATAAATATTGCCGACTATGCCCATTTTTCGGAGGTGTTTAGCGGTGAAAAAGGAAAGCTTACCTGTGACTACTATGTCCTCAGGGAAAACCTCGAAAAGGCAAAGGTTCATTTCAAACAGGCCCCTCTGATGCTTTCGGCTTTTGAATACTGGTTCGGTCCATACCCCTTCTACGAGGATGGCTACAAGCTTGTTGAGGCTCCATACCTCGGGATGGAGCATCAGAGTTCAATAACTTATGGAAACGGTTATCAGAACGGTTATCTGGGAAATGATCAGAGCGGTTCGGGATGGGGCGACAAGTTTGATTTTATCATAATCCATGAATCGGGCCATGAATGGTTTGCCAACAGCATAACCTATGAGGATGTTGCAGACATGTGGATCCATGAGAGTTTCATAAACTATTCCGAAAACCTGTATGTCGAGTATTACTACGGAAGGGATGCCGGAACGGAATATGCCCTAGGAACACGCAGAGGCATAAGGAACGACAGGCCCGTAACAGGATTTTACAATGTAAATTCTAGCGGCTCGGGCGACATGTACCCAAAGGGAGGAAACATGCTTCATACCCTTCGCCAGATAGTTGACGATGATGAAAAGTGGAGGGGCATTCTTCGCGGACTGAACACGGATTTTTATCATCAGGTTGTAAAGGGAACCCAGATCGAGGAATACATCAGCAGTAAAATGGGAATCAACCTGAAACCTGTTTTTGACCAGTATCTCAGGGACATAAGGATCCCGGTTTTCGAATATTATGTCAGGGGGAACAAGCTGACATTCCGGTGGAACAACTGCGTTCAGGGATTCAATATGCCGCTGCGCATTTATGTTTCAGGCATCGGGAAGGATATTGTCCCGACAACCCGCTTTACCACAATCGACCTCGAAACTGAAAATGCAATTATTCTGGTCGATCCCAATTATTATGCCGCCACACTGAACATGACGGGGAAGTGATGTAAAAGCGCCGTGCATCGTTTGTCGTGCGTCGTGCGTCATTCTGCGAAACTCTGCGGTCTTAACTCTGCGGGACTCTGCGAGAAATAAAAAAATCTCCCGCAGATTACGCATATTAGCGCAGATGGTTATTTCCCGATAAGGACAGGTTTTCCGAATCCGATTTTTTCAAGGGGGTTCATCTGGGTTGCGGCATCACCGACAACCAGATAATACATCCTTTCCGGGATCAAGTATTTCTGTGCTGTTGTCCTGTGATCCTCCACAGTCATATTCCTTATCACATCCTCTTCCTTCTTGACATAATCGTCGCTGAACCCATACTTGCTCATTGTGGAAAGCATGCTGACAAGCGCCCCGTTTGTCTCAAATCGCAAAGCATTTGATCTTATCATTGAGTTCTTTATGAACTGAAGATCATCTTCCGAAACGCCGTTCCTGTATTTTTCAATCTCCTCTTTGAATATGCTTACCGATTCAAGGGTTGCATCCGACCTTACACTCGCTGATGCCACGAAGGGAGCGGTCGACTTCATCTCCTGGAAAGAGCTTCTGGCACCGTATGTGAATCCCTTTTCTTCGCGCAGTATCTGCATAAGGATGCTCGAGAAAGCGCCGCCAAGCCTGTAATTTATGAAATCTGCCTTAACATAATCCGGATTGTCCCTCGACAAGGCCGGATAACCTATGTTTATCACCGACTGGCGTGAGCCGGGTATATCGACAAAAAATACCTGCGATTTTACAGGGATTTCCGGGTGAGGGTAAGCCCTGAGGTTAATCTCTTTTGCCTTCCATTCGTTTTCAAGAGGCTTCAAAGCCGTGACGACCTCTTCCCGTGAGATGTTTCCCGCAACATGGATCCTCGAAAGGGTGGGGGAGATATTATTTGCATACCACGATTTAAGGTCATCAATGGTGATCCTCTCAATCGATTCCTTTGTCCCGTCAGGATTGAAACCAAAAATATGATCCGGCCCGTAAATAAGTCTGTAGAATGCCAGGTTGGCCACCCTTGCAGGCTGGGCCGCAGCCTGGAGTATCCTGTTTGAGGTCCTTGTTTTGGCAAGGTTGAATTCGGCAGTATCCCATCTGGGTTCAAGCAGTATCTCCTTCACAAGCGCCATGCTTTTTTCAAAGTTCCTTGAGAGTGAACTTATGCTGACCGTAATTTCCTCCCTTCCGGCATAAACGCTTATGTCCGACCCCAGAAGCTCGATCTCCTCCTCAAGTTCCTCTGGAGTTTTAGTCTTTGTGCCCTGAGGCAGAACTGCGGCCATCATCCCCGCGACACCCGGCAGGCTGATATTATCCATGGAGACCCCTCCGTCAATGGTGATGGTTACATTTACAAGCGGCAGTTCGGTGTTCTGAATTCCATAAACCTTTATGCCATTCGATATTTCAGCTTTCCATATACCTGGAACTGTTACCTGAGGCTCTTCTCCTGAGGGAGGTTCAATTGAGCGGTCAATGGCAGAAGGTGTTTTCACAACCTCTTCCTCTTCAGTCAGTGCGATTTCAACCTGGCTGGCTTCACTGATGTTCTCTTCCTTTATTTCTGCCGGGACTGAATTTTCCGCCATCATTCCGGGATTTCCCTTTGGAACAAAACTTGTCACGACATGCGGCTTCCCCTTTATGTATTTTTCATATACCCTCCTGATATCATCCATCGTAACAGCCTTTATATTCTCTATATCCTTCTGAATATATCCCGGATCGTTGAGGAAGGTGTTGTACATTGCCATCTGGATCGATTTATTCAGGACGTTGTTTAGCCCTTCATAAAACCTCTTTTCAGATGCAGCCTTGATCCTCTCAACATCCTTTTCAGTTATTCCCTCCTTTTCGAATCTTTCAAATGCTTCTGAAACGGCATTCTCCACCTCCTTGAGAGTTTTTCCTTCATTTGCCCTGATTGAAATTGTAAATTCCCCTGCCAGCTCCTCTGAATTATTATATGCCGATATTCCTGATGTAAGCTGCTTCTCCTTTACAAGTACCTTATATAAAGGAGCTTTCTTTCCGTCGGCAAGGATCTTTGCAAGGAAATCGAGGGCATACGCATCCTTCTGATAGGCGGGTGGAACAGGCCAGACCATTGTTATTTCCGGAACGTTCGCAAAATTGTCCTCATGATAAAGCTTTTTTGTTTTTTCAGGAACCGGGACAACCGCAGTTCTTCCGGAAACTTCGCCATGCGATTTAATCTCACCGAAATATTTGCTGATGAGCATTTTGGCTGAATCGGGATTGAAATCTCCCGACAGTATAAGGCTGGCATTGTTTGGCCCGTAGAATTTTTCATAGAACGATTTGACATCATCAATCGAGGCATTCCTCAGATCCTCCATTTCTCCTATCACATCCCAGCTGTATGGGTGACCGGCAGGATAAAGGTTTTTGTAAATGACCGAGCTTGTAAAACCATATGGCTGATTATCAACTCCCTGCCGTTTTTCATTCTGCACCACATTCTGCTGGATCGCAAGCGATCGCTGTGTTACGGAATTAATGAAAAAGCCCATTCTGTCCGATTCGAGCCACAGGACCTTTTCAAGGGCATTTTTCGGGAACTCTTCAAAATATGCGGTTACATCCCTCGAGGTGAATCCGTTGTTTGATCCTCCGGCAGCTTCAAGGATCCTGTCAAAAGCTCCTGTCTTTACATTCTCGGAACCCATGAACAGAAGGTGCTCGAACAGATGGGCAAAACCGGTCCTGCCGGGTGTCTCCCTGCTCGAACCCACGTGATACATTATCACATACGACATCATCGGGTCGGAATGATCGGTGTGGAGCACTACCTGTAACCCGTTTGGCAATGCATATTTTTCATATTTGATGCTTAGCTTGTCATCAGGCACTTTCGAGCAAGCAGAAAGGCCAAACAGGATAATGCCAATTGCCATCAGGTAACCAGTAGCGCGAAATTTGTTCATCTCAGGGAATTTAAGGTTAGTAGACTAATAATCTTTCCAAAATGAATGGCGAAATTATAAAAATATCAGAATAAAAATCTAAAACATGTTCAGAGAGTGTTGAATTTTAATTTTAACCCCCCCTGCCCCCCTGAAGGGGGGTTAAATTCAGGTATTTATGATAATTCACCTAAATATTTAGAATTAGCCCCCCTATCAGGGGGGTTGGGGGGTACTACCTACCTATACAAATTTTTCGTATTTTTCAGTTGCCTTAATCTATCCTCAACATGAAAAAATCAATTGCCATTTCTATTTTCAGCTTTGCTGTTGTTTTTGTTTCATTTTCACAGCAGAAACCATTCCTTTCGGATATCTGGTCATACCTCGAAAACACCTCCGTTTATGAAACAAACCAGGAGGAAGGTCATGTGCCCTTAATCCCGTTCTCAACAGTAGACCAGGCTCTCAGCAATAATTTCAGGAATCCATATTATCTTTCCCTTAACGGGATATGGAAGTTTCATTATACTGATACTCCTGAAGGAGTGATTCCTGACTTCTTCCGGGACGGATTCAACGACAACAAATGGGATACCATTAGAGTCCCCTCCAACTGGGAAATGAAAGGGTACGGCGACCCGCTTTTCAGGAATGTGACAACCCCGTTCAAACCCGATCCGCCAAGAACACCGAGGGAATACAACCCTGCGGGATCTTACAGGAGGTCTTTCAATATACCTGCATCATGGAAGGCCAGGGAGGTTTTCCTGAGAATGGAGAAGACCGCTTCAGCCTCGTTTGTCTGGATCAATGGCAGGGAGGTTGGTTATAATGAAGGAGGACAGGAGCCCGCAGAATACAATATCTCAAAATACCTCAAAACGGGAAAAAACACGATTGCAGTCGTTGTATATAAGTATTCTGACGGCTATTATCTAGAAAATCAGGATTACTGGCGTCTTGCAGGCATTTTCGACGATATCTGGCTGTTTGCTGCCCCCAGGGTCCATATTTCTGACTGGGCCGCCACAACCGACCTTGATGAAAATTATCTGGACGCAAAGCTGAGCCTCACTGTCGACATCCGGAATTATTCAGATCAGCCTAAGGGTGATATGTCTATCCGGGCTGTATTGTACAATCCGGAAAAACAGGTTGTTAAAACATTAACTTCAGAAAGATTTCTGGTTTCGCCCGATTCACTGAAAACAATTTCATTGAATGAGATGATTTCAAAACCCGCTCAGTGGTCAGCAGAGCATCCAAGCCTTTACACCCTGACTTTTGAACTTATCGGTTCATCCGGCAGGACGGAAGAAGTTATAACAGGGAGGATCGGATTCAAGGAGACGGAGATAAGGGATCAGGTATTTTACCTTAACGGAAAACCGGTAAAACTGAACGGTACAAACACTCATATCCAGCACCCGCTTACGGGACACACAATGGATGAAGCCACTATAAGGAAGGATCTCACGATTTTCAGGCAGTTCAACATAAACTGTGTAAGGACTTCGCATTATCCTCCCGTGATAAAATACCTTGATCTTGCGGATGAGTACGGAATATATGTGGTTGATGAGACCGGTGATGAGGCCCATGCAACAGAGTACCTTTCAGGTAACAGGGATTGGGAAGGGATGTATCGTGAAAGGGCCAGGAAGATGGTCCTTCGCGACTGCAACCATCCCTCGGTGCTCTTCTGGAGCGCGGGTAACGAGAGCGGGGAGGGGGAAAATATATGTGCCGTAATTGACGAAGGAAAGAAATACGACAAAACCAGGTACTGGATGTACGGAGGTAATGCCTTCAGCCACCGATGTGAAGATATAATCGGTCCAAGATATCCCCAGCTGAGGGACCTTATGACTGAGGTATTCAATATCCCTGCTTCGGATGATCCAAGGCCTTCTTTCCTCGACGAGTACCTTGCTGTTACCGGAAATGGTGGAGGTGCTCTCGACGATTACTGGGAACTGTTCTATAACCATCCTCGCAGTATGGGAGGCGCCATCTGGGATTTTGTTAGTACGGGTATCACCGAAAAAGTAAGGACGCTGAAAGACGGATCGGGAAAAAATGTACAGGTGAATATCATGGGACGGGCGAAGCTGGTCCCGGGCAGGGATAACCTCGGAATCGACCTCAATGGCCACGACCAGTGGGTGGAGGTCTACAGGGACGAGGCCCTTGAAATAAGCGGCGACAAGCTGACACTTTCGCTATGGGTATTTCCGCGTTCGCTCAGCAGTTCGGCCGGGACGCTGATTACAAAGGGAAACTGGCAGTTTGGATTAAGACAGGTTAAAAATGAATCACTTGAATTTTACGTAACCACACGGCAGAAACAGAGTGTCAAAATTTCCCTCCCGGAGAACTGGGAGAACAACTGGCATCATGTCGCGGCAACATATGACGGATCTGCAATTTACGTTTCAATCGATGACTCGAAAAGCGAACTTCAGCCACTCACCGGAAATATAAGAAATACCCCTTTCCCCGTGAATATCGGCAGGAATGCTGAAACGCATGGCCAGGAGACGTCGGTTTATATATGCGATGCGATAATCGACCAGGTCGGGATCTTTTCAAAAAGCATCTCTACGGATTTCCTTAAGAACCCGACGGAGGGGATAAAACAACAGGCGGATCTATGGCTCGATTTCGAAGAGGAGAGCATCGACGGTGAATTCTTCAGCTACGGGATAGGAGCCAGAACCTATGGCTCAATATGGCCCGACAGGCGGCCCCAGCCCGAGATGTGGCAGATCAGGAAATCGGCACAGCCTGTAAGCGCGAAGCTTGTCTCTGCCGGATCAGGCCAGGTTGAGATAACAAACAGGTACCTTTTTACGGACCTGAATGAGCTTGAAACAAGATGGGCAATCCAGAAAAACGGAGAAGTTTTGCAGAAGGGAATTCTGAACCTGAATCTTGAGCCGGGCAAAAAAGCCGTGGTGAAAGTGCCGTTTACAAAGCCTGAGATAACAGATGGGTCGGAGTATTTCCTTCTTGTTAGTTTTCATCAGAAGGAAAGGACACAATGGGCCGAACCGGGTTTTGAGATTGCCTGGGATCAGATGGCTCTGCCATGGTCAAGGCCCGAAGTGGTTTCTCATACAGTTGCCAGTAATCCGGTTACCATTGAGGAGACAGGTGATGAACTCCTTGTAATAGGTAAAGATTTCACATATGGGTTTGACAGGCAGACAGGCTTCCTGAAATCAATGAAGGTGAATGGGCGGGAACTGATTAAACAGGGGGCTGAACTCAATGTCTGGCGGGCTCCGCTGGCAAACGAGACCGATGAGTGGACATTCCGCTCTTCAAATATCAAAAACCGCACCGACGGTTACGGCCGGATGGCTGCGACCGAGTGGTATTCAGCGGGTATCGACAAAATGAGTTTCCTGAGTGATAGTTTCTCATGGGAGAAACAGGGTGATACAAATGTTGTTGTCAGCTCAAAAAGTATTTATTCAACCGGTAACGGAAGAGGCTCATTTATAAATATCTCAAGATTCACTATTGATGGCAACGGTATAATCACCCTTGAGAATTCAATTATTCCAAATGGCCAGATGCCGGCGTGGCTTCCGCGGATCGGTCAGCAGTGGGTTCTCGACAGTACCCTTTCCCGTGTTGCCTGGTTCGGCCGCGGTCCTCAGGAAAATTATCCCGACAGAAAGAGCGGCTGCAGGGTGGGAGAGTATCAGTCAACGGTGCAGGATATGTATGAGCCATATCTTATCCCGCAGGATTACGGACTGAGGAGCGACATCCGCCGGGTGAGGTTAACGGATGAAGATGGAACAGGGCTTGAATTTACCGGGAACAGGCTGTTTAATTTCAGCGCTCATCCATATTCGACTGAGAATCTGACGAAAGCATTGTATACTTACCAGCTTCACTCATTCGACGGGATCACTTTTAATCTCGACTATGCCACAAGCGGGGTAGGATGCACGGCAGCAGGTGTCTTCCCCGAGTACCAGGTGATGCCTCAGAGATTTGATTTTGTGACAACCATAAGAACAATAACAAGATAGTTGGATTTAATCTCTGTGGATCTCAGTGTCTTCTTAGTGATCTCAGTGTAACCAAAAAAGAACTTACACAGAGGCACACAGAGGTAACACAGAGTTCCACAGAGGTTTAGAGATTTTGCAGTTCTGCGTTAGCATAAAGGTTACTTGCAGACAGCTCAACGGCTTTTTGCAGGTTTTCCCTTGCAGCCTCTTTGTTACCCAGTCCCTTGAACCCCAGCCCTTTTAAAAGATATGCATTCGAAAGTCTTGCATTTTCGGCTTCTTTCTCCCCGAACTTTGCAAAGAAATCCGCTTCACCCGATGCACTCTGCCTTATCTGCCTGTCACCTTCGGCAATTATTGCATTGAAGGCATCCTCAGCCTCCTTTTTCATTCCAAGCCTCATGAAGCTTAACCCCTGGTAATACCTTATGTAACTCGAGCTTCGTGCCTCCTGTGCAGTTGACAGTGAATAGTACTGTCTTGATTTTGATCTATTTCCCATGGCTTCGTATGCAGAACCTATGAAGTAATCAACATGCAGATTCCTGTTTCCCGACCTGCTGCCCCCGGCCTCCTCTTCGGGGACCTGGGCAAGAAGGAACTCTGCGAGGGCTTTGCTGTAGTTCTTTCCTGACATGTATTTTTTTCCGAGCATAAGATGAGCATCGATCATTATGTCCCTGACCCTTGAGCTGCCCTCGCGGTAGCTGAAATTCCTTCCCGTGAGGTACTCGACTGATTTTTCAGGCTTGCCGGCGAGGGTGAGAACCGTTATCTGTCTTGCAAAGGCATCATCACGCCTGGTGACGACATCATTGTTGCCCTCAAATAACCTGAGCCTCTTTTCAATAGGTGCATTGCTCATTTCATACAAAGCATCGAGCTCTTCATAACAAACAGGTTCATTCCTGTCAAGTGCCATAGCTTTTTCGTATGAAGCGATGGCTTTCAGTCCGTCACCCTGATGACGGTAATATCCCCACCCAAGATTCCGGTGGGCTATTGCAAGGGAGGGATCCAGCAAAACAGCCTTCTCCCATGCTTCAATTGCCTTGCCAGGCTGTTTGTCATACAGAAGATTCCCAAGGTAATACCATGGCTTTGCATCATTCTGATTATAACTAGCAGCCAGCTCCAGAACATTTATAGTCTCAAGCCTGAAAGGAAAGATGTAATCAGTTGGCAGTTGGGATCCTTCACTGAAAAATCTTGCTGCTTCACCCTTGTTCCCCTTTTTATCCATTATATAACCCAGGTAGTAAGAAATCAGAGGATTCCTGCCGCTGAAACGCCTGAAGAGCTCCTCTGCCTCATCGGTCAGGCCGTCGTTAAGATAAGCTACCCCGAGTTCCAGGTAATTCTGATCAAAATTCCTCATCTTCAGTTTCAGGTCTGCAAGGGCAACTCCGGCTTTCTGATTTTCGCCCGATTCCTTAAGGATAAGATAGTTTTCATTTCCTGCCCTGAAATCCAGGGGATCATTCTGAATTAATTCAGAAAGAACAGCTGCAGCAGATGAGTATTCTCCAAGATGCCTTAAAAGTGAAGATTTGAGTCCGATGGCACTGTTGTTCCGCGAATTTGTTGACAATGATTCATTTACCTGGGCCAGTGCTTTCACGAAATCTCCCCTCAGTGCCGATATCCTCGTCAGTTCGAGATATGCAGCCGAATGGAATGCATAATCCCATGTTGCCCTGTATAATGTATCGGCGGCTTCATCATAAAGTCCCAATGCTTTCAGCGTTAGTCCCTGCAGGTAAAGGGATTCGCAGGTCGATGGCCGGGTATAGTCCTTTGTTAATCTTTTAACAGCTCTCGAAAAATAGCTCCTTGCTGTTTTAAAATCTCCGTTTTTCAGATAAATATTCCCGACGGCAGTGTTTGTCCTTATGTCGGAAGGATCGCGATTCAGGGCTTCCTCGTAATAGTCCATCGCATTCAGCGTCGGATTATAGAACTGCTCGATCCTGCTTCCTGCAAGATAAAGTTCCTCCACTGTTCCGATCTCTTTTGGAAGCGGCGGCCTTTTGACAATATCCGGAAGCTTTTCTGCTTTCGATATCACCACTGGTTTGTATGATACCAGCACTACTCCGGTTTCCGGGTCGGTAAGTTCGGTATAGAGATCCGTAAGTTCGTACAAGCCATCAATCCTGATCAGCTTAGTAAATGCCTTTTGCGGTGATAACTCGAGTGTATTCGTAAAAATAATCTTCTCTTTGTTTTTGAGTGAAACGGTTGCCTTGTCAATCTTTCTTGTAACACAATAGCCGAGAAACACCTGGTTTTTTTCCCTTGCTTCGAGGTTGACGGCACCATTGAGGTTGGCATTTTTAAATCCCTGGATATCCTTCACAGGATACCAGTACTGGGTGAAGGTCTTTACCTCGTAAGGCCTTATCCAGCTGTAATCGGGCTGGTTGTCGGAGAATGCACCCACCATTATTTCGACATACGGACCGTCATTTTCGGTCAGCCTGCCTTCGGTTGCCTGGCCCCTGGCTCCTGATCCCCATTCCCACAACTTTGCTCCCTTAACAATATTATGATCTCCGATATGGACTGTACCGGTCTCCTTTCCATGATCATAACCACCCATGAAATCTTCTTTCAGGTCGTAGGCAAAAAATGAATTTGAATTGGGAGAGTTCTTCCACCAGCTTATATCAACGCCTTTTGTAAAATCCTGACCATTATATATTTCAGTTGAGTACGGCCAGTTTGTAAAGCTGTTTTTTGCATGATATGTTGCAACATTCACGCTTGGCGGAAAGATAACCTGGTAGTTCTCATTTGTATGCGCCGCCACGTTTGCCCAATATAGAAAGGTGTGTGTGAGTGACGTCGGATTATGGATCTTTACCTCTGCCCTGAAATAGGATCTTTCGGGGAAGGCGGTGATACCGATAGTCCAGCGCATACGGTGTCTTGGCTCGGTTTCGCCGATCCAGATGGTTTTGCTGCCGTCGCTGTTTTCTGATGTCGTATAATCGACATTCTGGAAAGTCGATGCCCTGTGATGGTGAAGCACGCACCACTCAATGCCTCCAGAGACCCATGCACCCAGCATACCAATATTCGAGGGCTTTACGACATTGTTCTTGTAGATGAAGTTGTATCCGTTTGATTTATCGGTTGCATAATAAAGCTTGCCTCCGATCTCAGGAGTTACGCACAATTTAATATACTCATTCTCAAGCGTAACTGTTTTCCATGGCTTTTCAATCCTTTTATCTGAAATGACATCGTTCATCCCATATGGATAAATATACTTTGATGCACCCTGGTACGATTCACCCTTGAAAAACATGGGATTTTTATCCGGAGGATCAACAGGGTAGGTCGGAAGAACCCAATCCTCTTCGGAAAGCTTTACCTGACCGGATAAAGTGGTTATGATAAAAAGGGAAGTCAGCAAGATCGAAGAGGATCTTAACAACTGTTTAATTAAGTAAGGGTTCATATGGTCATTAGTTTAAGTGCCTAAAGTGACTAGAGTGACTAGAGTGACTAGAGTGACTAGAGTGACTAGAGTGACTAGAGTGACTAGAGTGACTAGAGTGACTAGAGTTACCCGGGTGGTTAAAGTTAAAATTTTTAATTGAAAAAGTATTTCTTAACTTTAGTCACTCCAAACTCTAGTCACTCCAAACTTTAGTCACTCTAAGTACTTTTAATACGTCATACTTATGGCAAACAGAATTTACCTTTTATCCCTGGTTTTTCTTCTGTCAGGTTCAGTTTATTGCCAGGATCATTCTAAAATCACCCCTGATCAAAAACAAAAACTTGCACAGCTTAAAAAAGAGGTGTCAGACGACCTTACAAAAAACATCCTTCCCTACTGGACAACCAGAATGGTTGATAACCTGAATGGTGGGTTTTATGGCCGTATAGACATAAACAACAAGGTTTATCCCGAAGCCGAAAAGGGCGGAATCCTGAATGCAAGGATTCTCTGGACATATTCCTCGGCTTACCGTGTTACAGGCGATACATCTTATCTTCGCCTGGCAAAAAGAGCAAAGGATTACATTATTTCCCATTTCATCGACAAAGTGTACGGAGGAGCCTATCTGAGCCTCAAGGCCGACGGAATCCCTTCAAATACAAGGAAGCAGGTCTATACAAACGCTTTCTTCATTTATGCACTTTCGGAATACAGCCGTTGCTCGGGCGATAAGCAGGCACTTGATGAAGCCAAGAAGATCTTCAGCCTTTTTGAGAAGCATGCCGCCGACAGGGAATCAGGAGGATACTTTGAGGTATTCAGCCGCGAATGGGAACGGATCCGCGAAAGAATGATAGGTGAAAGCTCCGATAAGGATGAGAAGACAATGAACACAAGCCTTCACGTTATGGAAGCATTCGCAAACCTCTACAGGGTTTCGGCTGATAAGGCCGTTGGCGATGCTTTAAGAAAAATGGTTGAGATCTTTCTTGACAAGATCATTGATAAAAAGAGCTCCCACCTGATATGCTTCCTCGACCGGAACTGGAACGCCACATCAACAGTCGATTCCTACGGACATGATATTGAAAGCTCCTGGCTGTTGTATGAGGCTGCTGTCCTGCTTAATGACAACGAACTTACCGGAAGGGTAAAAACAGCCTCTGTCAAAATCGCAAATGCAGCTTCAGAAGGCCTTCAGCCCGACGGAAGCATGCTCACCGAGAAAGACAATGCCACGGGACACATAAGGACACAGCGGTCGTGGTGGGAGCAGGCCGAAACCGTAGTCGGGTACCTGAATGCATTTGAACTCACCGGCGATGAATCCTATCTTGAGAGATCGCTTAAGAGCTGGGAGTACATAAAGGACAATTTCATAGATAAAAATGGCGGGTCCTGGTTCAGCTATGTCTCAGAGGCGGGTGTGCCGGGAGGCGACAAGGGAGGGTTCTGGATCTGCCCCTATCACAACGGAAGGATGTGCATGGAGGTTATTGAAAGAGTTAAGGAATGAATGAGTGAAAAAAAATTCATAAATTTGGATTACATTGTCTGAAAACATGGTCACATATACATTCGGCGGCAAGGACGGCACCAGGCATGTCCTGCACGAAAGCACCGACATGGTTGCGGTGCGAACAAGAAATTCGAGGGATCTGGCAAACTCCGTAATCTCGGAAAGAGGCAGGAAAGTGCTCAAAAGCATGGAAGTCGTGGTAGAATTTCCTGAGGCGGATATTACGATCTTCAAAACCAGGGATTCGGCAAAGAATCCGCTGGCAACAAGAAACAAAGCCAGGGCAGCTCTGAAAAAGGAACCTGAACTGAGATTTGCAGGCAAGGTCCTTGTCGAGGAGGACGGTAAAACTGTTGTCCTTTATACAGAAAATATTTTCATTAAGTTTCATGACACGGTCAGCACAGGTACCTGCGAGAAGATACTTGCTCAGAACCAGCTGGCAATCAAGCAGAAGGCCGGATTTGCAGAAAATACATATTTCGTCAGCGCTCCGGAAAACACGGGACTAAAGATCTTTGAGATCGCTGAATCGCTCCTCGAAATGAAAGAGGTTGAGCTATGTCACCCTGAGCTTATAAGAAAGCGTGGATTGAAAAAGATCCATACTAAGCAATGGCATCTTAAAACCACTTCGATAAATGGTACAAGGATCAGCGGAGGTGTAAAAGCTGATCTTGCTCACAAGCTGGCATTGGGAGAAAATATAATCATTGCCCTGATAGATGACGGATTTGATATTGACCATCCTGAATTCAACCAGCCAGGCAAGGTGGTTCATGGACGTGATGTGTCATCAAACAGCAATGATCCCCGGCCCAGGAATATTTACAATAATCACGGAACGGCCTGTGCAGGTGTTGCCGCTGCCTCGGGGATTGAAGCATCGGGTGTGGCTCCCTCTGCTATCCTTATGCCGGTACGGTTGAGCTCGAACCTCGGCTCGATGGCTGAGGCAATGGCGTTTAAATGGGCTTGCGATCATGGCGCTGACATAATCTCATGCAGCTGGGGGCCCGAGGACGGAGACTGGTCCGATCCCGACGATCCTGTCCATACTACCCTTATCGATCTTCCCGACAGCACAAGGCTGGCAATGGACTATGCCGTTTCAAACGGCCGCGGCGGAAAGGGATGCATTATCATATTCGCTGCCGGGAATGGCAATGAGGATTGTGGTTACGACGGATATGCAAGCTATGGTAAGGTAATGGCAGTGGCAGCATGCAACGACCGGGGGAAGAGATGCATTTACAGCGATTTCGGGAAAAACGTCTGGTGTTCATTCCCAAGCAGTGATTTCGGATATGAGCCCTTTGGCCATCCCGGTGCCCTTACAACAGGAATCTACACCACCGACCGCATGGGCAAAGCCGGATATAATCCTGAAGGGGATTATACCGATGAATTCGGCGGAACCTCAAGTTCCTGCCCGGGAGTTGCTGGTACTGCTGCACTTATACTGTCAGCAAACCAGGATCTTGACTGGGAGCAGGTGAGGGAAATCATAAAGGATACCTGCGATATAATTGATCCCGCAGGAGGGGATTACGACCCAGAAGGGCATAGCATTTATTACGGTTACGGACGAATAAACGCCGAAAAAGCAGTAAAAAAAGCCCTTGAACTTAAAATAAAATATCTTAAAACTGCAAGACCGCACGACCGCAAGACTGCATGACATTTTAATTGCATAACCGTACAACCGCATAACCGCACAACTGCACAACTGCATAACCGCATAACTGCATAACTGCATAACCGCCCCGACACTTCGGTCGGGGTCTTCGCTTCGCTTCGACATAACCGCAAAACTTCCTTACTATGAACCGTGAAATATTAACAGCAAAAGACCTCCAAAGGATTAACCAGTCAGGCACAGAATCAAAATCTCCTGTTGGTACCATGACCCACGACGGATATTTCGACAGGCTTTTCAAGTATATCCCTGCCGAGCTGGTGGCAGGTTATATTTTTGTCCTGGGTGTTGTGAACCAACTAACAAATGCTGGCGAAATAAGGATCTTTCACTGGATCCTGTTCATAATTTTCTGCATCCTTACTCCATTATATCTCTGGAGGGTTCAGAAGGTACAGAAGGTTCAGCAGCATATTATCTCATTACTTTCCTTTATCGTATGGGTCTTCGCCCTGGGAGGGCCTTTTGCATTATGTGAATGGTACAATCCGGTTTACGGTGCAATTTTACTTCCGGTGTTCACATTAGTTGTGGCGATCATAGAAGCTGAATAGTATTTTAGATTGAAGTCTGTTTTTATGATTAAATCAACTCCTGAACTCCTGTCAATTTTATCACTGATCCTCCTGATCTCCTGTGACCGGTATGATCCACCCGTTGTCTCTGAGCCATGGGTTATGGAGCTGATTTCGACAAGGGTACTTTTGTCAGGTTATGTTCTTTCCGACGGAGGCTCCTCAGTAACTTCAAGGGGTGTTTGCTGGAGCATTTCAGAAAACCCGTCAATCTCCGGCAGCAAGACAACGGAAGGATCCGGCCTTGGATCATTTTCCACCGAAATCAGGGAGCTTATGCCATTGACAAAGTACTATGTCAGATCCTACGCACAAAACAGGGCTGGCACAGGTTACAGCAAAGTAACATCCTTTACAACAGGCAGGTATGAGGTTAGACTGTCAACCCAGAACATAACTTCTATTACTGATAATACAGCAGTTTCAGGAGGTGAGGTAACAGCTGAAACCGGAGCCATTATCACGGCAAGAGGTGTCTGCTGGGGAAAAACCATGCCGCCAACCCTGGCCGACAACAAAACAGCTGATGGAACCGGACCTGGAAAGTTCTCAAGCAACATTACAGGTCTGGAACCCGGCACGACATACTATGTGGCATCCTATGCAACATGCAATGGCTTTACCGATTATGGATGGGGGGAGACTTTTAAAACCTATGACGGTTCATTAACTGATGCTGACCTTAATGTGTATTATTCAATTAAGGTTGGAAACCAGGAATGGATGTCCTCCAATCTTAAAGGTACAAAATATAACAATGGAGAAGTCATCGGGACAACGACGCCTGCCACACTCGATATTCAGGCGGTTGATAATCCCGGGTACCAATGGCCATCCGCAGGAAATGAGAACAATGTCAATGGCTTTGGAAGGCTCTATACCTGGTACGCCGCAATCGACAGCCGGAAACTTTGCCCCGCAGGATGGCACCTGCCCAGTGATGAAGAATGGTCGGTTATGGCTGCCGGTATGACGGGTAATGACGCTGCAAGATTTAATTCAAAACCGGCAGGATACCGGTTGTCCAACGGAATATTCAGCCAGTTTGAAGAGACCTCCAGATGGTGGTCTTCAACGGATTACTCAGCAACAGAAGCCTTTGGCAGGTATTGTGAAGATATCAATGCCGCCCCAGTCAGAACCTCCTCCAGCTCCATGAAAGACGGACTCTCTGTAAGATGTATCAGAGATTAATATTTGACATGGGTTCAAACCTCCGTGTAACTCCGGTTGACTCCGTTTAACTCCGTGGTAAAACAAAAATTAGCCTTTTCAAAACCAGTTTTTGCTTTGGTAAATCAATAACCGCGATGAAATTCAGTTTTTTCATCAATCACGCCATATTATTTGTCAAAATCGCCTGATTTCAGGATAAATTCAGCAATTCCTCTGTATTAATCATAAAATCAAAGCATTAGAATCGCAGTCTGGCTTGAAAATGATTTTTGATTTGTTTTTCCTGTAAATTCCGGATCCGTTTTGACGAACATCCCACTTTTGCCCGTCAACCATATTTATCCAGGCTGCAATCCCCTGTTTTTATCTGATTAAACTTTTGTGAGATGACCACAGATGCCCGCTAAATGGCCTTTCCCTGCTTGCAGGTCGGATCATGGTGCATTACTTTTACTTCGTACAAATACCCCAAGTTATGAAAACACTTTATAAGATTTCATCCGAAGAGACAGGAACAGTAGTAATAAAGAGAAGAAAGATCGCCAGGGCACTTCGCTGGTGGTTGCGCGAAAATGGAATTTCATGCAGTCATTCATTCCATTTAAGCTGATCCTGGAAAAATAATCAATACATATGTTTAACTATAAATAAGTTAGAGAATTGGGAAAATGCATTTTTGTTACCCTGTTGGTTTTAATGGCTTTAACAAGCTGTTCAAAGCATGAAAACAGAATAAGCTTGTGATGAAAAACAACGATCCCATCGAAGCAATTGCTATGATGGCAAAAGACCTTGCAGCTCCCAGCGCCTAGTGCCCAGCGCCCTTTGTCGATTACTCCTTAAGATATTCTGCGAACCTTTCATCAATATGCTGGTTAAACCATTTATCGATAACCGATTTTCTGAACCTCCATTCCTTTCCCAGCTTTGCTGCAGGGATCTTCCCGTTTTGTGCCCAGGTATAAATTGTTTGCGGCTTGAGCTTTAAATATTTAGCAACTTCCTCAAGTGTCATTATATCTTCCATACACTATTTCGTCTTTTTCAGCAGATTAATAACACCAGTATCTTCCGTTTGGGTATTGCTTTTATGAGAATCGTCATAAGGTTGAACATTAACGCCATTTTGAGGTGAATCTTTCCTTGCAGCAAGCTGTTGGAACGAATATATTATTGCCGTGTAGAAATTCCCCTCATATTTCCTGAATAATTTGAATTCTTCATTTTTGTTGCATAAAAATGGCCTCAGGTTCCATGCCAGCTGTATTCCGACAAATGCCAGGATTATAATCCATATCCTGAAAACCGTGACTCCGATCTTGGGATAGATGTCTTTCTTCTCACATGCAAATTTCAATGCTTCTATCATAAGTCTCATGCCGAATATGCCCGAGAACAGGAATATCGCGACATGCAGAAGCTGCAGGAAGTGATAATTGCCTCCGGTAATCTGGAATAAGATTACGATTGGTGCAAAGGATAAAGCGATGGATGAAGCAAGCACAAATCCGCTCATTACGATGATCAGCATCTGCCTGAGCGTCATTCTTGAGCCCAGCACCTGCTGAATTACAAAAAAAGAGGGGAAGCAGATTATCAATGCCGACAGAAAGAGGAATGTCACTTTGAGTCCGGCTGAAATCGACTGAACAAAACTGTGATAACTGCCCATAACAATTCCATATAGAAATGTAAATGCACATATTACCATAATCTGGTAAACTATCAGCCTGTTCGATTCCGCCTTGTTCCTTTCATTGAAATAAGATTCCGCGTTCTGGAATATTTTAAATACTTCCATCAATCCATTTGAGTTTTTCATGATTAAGGAATTTAGATTTGATCATAAAGGTAATAAAATCCTGATAATTTAAATACTGTTTATTATTGTTTATTATTAAATATTGATATTTACCATAGTTAAAATAAATCTACAATCAAATATTACCACAGATTGCACGGAAGCCACGGAAGTTCTCACGGAATTTAAAATCTGTGTTTATCCGTGTTCTCCGTGGTGAGTTTCTTTTTTATATCTTTATTAAATAAAAGACAATACATCATGAAAAGCCATCTGAAGCAGTCAATTTTAATTATTCTTATTCTGGCTTTTTCCTTAAAGGCATCAGCGCAGGAGGTTCAGACCGAACCAAAGACTCTTGAACCTGGCTCAAAAGCCCCTGACTTCAGCCTTTTGGGAGTTGATGGCAGGAAGTATTCCCTGAAGGATTTTGAAAAGGCAAAGGTCCTGGTGGTCATTTTCAGCTGTAACCATTGTCCCACTGCACAGGCTTATGAGGACCGGATAATTTCAATTGCAAATGACTATAAACCAAAAGGGATCGATCTTGTCATGATCTCCCCTAATTCGGTTAAGGCGCTGAACTATTCGGAACTCGGTTACTCTGATATGGGCGACAGTTATGAGGATATGATTCAGAGGGCAGCCGATAAAAAATTCCCGTTCCCTTACCTCTACGACGGTGATGATCAGAAATGCTCACTGGCTTACGGTCCGTCAGCTACACCCCATTGCTTTGTTTTCGATGGAAACAGGATATTACGTTATGCCGGTCGTGTAGACGGATCGGAAAAACCCGGCACAGGCACGGGAGAGGACTTGAGAAGTGCCATTGATGCTGTTTTAGCAGGGCAAACATTAAAAAATCCGGTCACAAAGGTTTTTGGTTGTTCGATCAAATGGTCATGGAAAAGCGATTACACCCTGAAGCTGTACAAACAATGGGCCGCACTTCCCGTTACACTCGAGGGGATTGATGTGCAGGGAGTAAAGGATCTCATTAAAAACTCCTCGTCAGGAAAATTAAGGCTTATCAACTTCTGGGCAACCTGGTGCGGCCCATGCGTTGCCGAATTTCCGGATCTCGTTATAATCGACCGGATGTACCGCGGCCGCCAGTTCGAACTGATTACAGTGAATCTCGACAAGCAGGCAAGGAAAGGTGAAGCGCTTGACTTCCTTAAAAAGCAGGAGGCTTCCAACATGAACTATATTTTCAATGATGACGATGTGTACAAGCTGATTGATTCAGTTGATCCTGACTGGCAGGGAGGCATCCCCTTTACGCTTTTAATCGAGCCCGGAGGGAAGATCATTTATAAAAAGCAGGATATGATTGATCCGCTTGAAATGAAAAAGTTGATTGTTGATAGCAGGTTTATCGGCAGGTATTATTAATCAGAATATTCGACCATTATGAATAATTTAAGCAGGCGTCACTTTTTAAGAAAGACTGCTGTGGCTGCGGCAGGCGTTGCATTTGCTTCTTCGGCACTAAAGGCCAGAAATCATGGATATGCAGGAAATCCTGTAAGGCTGGGAGGCCCTGTTCCGGGGAAGTTCGATGATCCGGTCCAATGGGTAAAAGCAGTAAAATCACTTAGATACGGTGCGGCAGTTTGTCCGGTTCAGCCTGGGTCCCCTTCTGAACTGATTAGATCGTTCAGGGAAGAAGCAAAAAAGAACAACATTCTTATAAGTGAGGTAGGAGTCTGGAACAACATGTTTGATCCGGATAAAACAGGAAGGGATGCTGCAATAAAAAGGAATGTTGTTTCATTGCAGCTTGCAGACGAGATCGGAGCATGCTGCTGTGTCAACATATCAGGAGCAAAGGGTGAAATCTGGGATGGTCCCTATCCGGGCAACTATTCAAAGGAGACATTTGATCAGATAGTTGAGAATGTAAGATACATTATCGGCCAGGTGAAACCGAAAAACACCTTTTTCAGCCTCGAGCCGATGCCTTACATGCTTCCCGATTCACCTGATTCATATCTGGAGCTGATCAGGGCAATTGAACGCGACCGTTTTGCAGTTCATCTCGATCCTGTAAATATGATCTCCAGTCCGCAGAGGTATTTCAATAATGCGGCATTTCTAAGCGAATGCTTTGCCAAACTAGGTCCATTCATCAAATCCGTTCATGCAAAGGATATCACAATAATGCCTGAGCTTACGGTTCACCTCGAGGAACGCCGGCCCGGACTGGGTTCGCTCGACTATGCGGTTTTCCTCAGGGAAATGAGCAGACTGAAGGATATACCGATGATGATGGAGCACCTCGATAAACAGGAAGACTATCTTCTGGCAGCTCAGTATGTAAGGAAGATAGGTTTGGAAACAGGGATAGGGTTTGTGGAATAGAGCAAAATGCGAAGAGGAGAAAGGGGGAGGGGGAGAATGGGGGAATGGGGATATTGGAGAAGAAGATGATTAAGAATGTGCCGTAGGCACAGGATATTTATAGGCACAGGATAATAAAAATATTCCGTCCCGCACGCGACGGAACAATAACCTAAATATCAACGATCTACAAAGATCAGGATCCTGACGGATCCAGTTAATAATAAGTTGCCAGATCCTTGATTATGATTTGAAGATTCCCCCGTTACAGTATTATAATTTCTGCACTAAAGCGAATAAGCCAACCCAATATTCCATTGGAATCCCGGATCAGGAATTATATTGCTTGTTAGATCCTGCGTTCCCTGCCAGAAAAGCGCAAACGGAATATCCCTCAATGCAAACGAGATTTTCGGCGATACGAATAACCCGTCATTGTTTCCGTCATATGTAATAATGAAAAGCTGAACGTTGGCAGACATCAGTACGCTTTTTCCTAGTTTAATGTCTCTCTTTTCACCGACAAGATCAATGAAATGACCGCTTATCGTTCCGGGTTCAATTCCATTGTCGTTCCAGTACATTAGAGTCAGCGAGGTGTTTGACCGGAAATTGTATGTTGCCGCCACTTCCACGGCGAAATATCTGTCGCCCCTCAGTATCGTTTCATCTGGCATTTTATAATCCGTGAAAAAGGTGCTGAAGTTCACACCGGTCCTCAGTTCAAAGGCCGGTTTGCGGATTATCCTGTAATGAAGCCAGTTATCAATGAACCATGGTTTCAGATTCAGGCCATATGCCAGAACCGGATCATAACTGAACCGGTTTTTAGTCAGGGATACTGAAGAGATAATGGCCGGTTTCCCGAGCGAAAATGCCGGAATTGATGCCACCCCGTTGGTGTTGATGCTTACGTTTGCATCGGCTTTTAGTTTCGTCTTTAAGCTGTATGCAGTTTCCTGCGAAAAGGAAATTGTGAAAATGAAAATAAGCAGTAAGGAACAAAATGATCGCATATCAGGACTGTTACAGGTACACAAAAAGTGAATTACTTAATATAAGATATAAAGATATCCAAATAATGATAAAAATTCTTGTTGTTGAAAACGTCTCTCTTAACCGCGAGCACGCTAAGAAGTCGGAAAGCACTCAAAGATAAAACGCTAATTATTAGTTCTTAGATTAGCATAATGCTGGAGTTCTAACGTGGCGCAAAGAACACAAAGTTAAAACGTCATGTCAGGTTTTGTATCTTTACAGTGTTCTTCGTACCTTCATCATGCCGGAATAATTGCAAAAAGAAGCGGACCAGACATGATTTTTCCAGGTGATAAAGATGATATTCAACCGTTTGATAATGTTTCTCCAGGCAGAGAAAAGCCGGAAAAGTCATTTCTCGATTCAATTGAAGACCTCGCCCTCAGGCAGAAAAGCAATCTCTCCGAAAATGCCGCAACCCGCAGCACAGAACTGTCAGACCTTACAATTGACGATTATACCGGAGCCGAATCGACTGAGAGGACTGACAAAAAAATCGAAGAATTAATGTCGATTATTTCCTCAATCGAGAACCGTCCTTTTACACTGGCAGAAATAAAATTCGAAAAAACCTACAGGATAGATTACGCCAGGGAACTCAACAGGCCGCAGCTCGAAGCAGTAACCACGATTAACGGCCCGGTGCTTGTTATCGCCGGCGCTGGAAGCGGAAAGACAAGGATCATTGTCCACAGGGTAGCATTCATGCTCGAGAACGGGATCGATCCCGGCGATATTCTCCTTCTGACATTTACAAGGAAGGCTGCAGCAGAAATGCTCGGAAGGGTCCAGCAACTTCTTAAGGATAACTCCGCCCAGAAGGTATTCGGCGGGACATTCCATTCCTTTTCAAACTACATTCTGAGGAAATATTCAAACCTCATTAATATTCCGGCAAATTTCACAATAATCGATGAGGAAGACTCGGCCGACACGATCGACCTCATAAGATCGGAGCTTAAGATTGAAAAGAGGGAGAAGGCATTCCCGAGAAAAAACAGGATACAGGAAATAATATCTTCAGCCAGGAACAGGAACCTTACAATCAGGGAGGTAATTGAAGATGAGTTTTCGGGACTAAAGGATTTCATCTCCGACATTGAGCTGATTAATCAAGGCTATGCAAAGTACAAAAGGATATGCAAAATCTTCGACTATGACGACCTGATGGATGTTTTGCGCGATTCACTGCGCGACAATGCGGTATTCCGCAGCAGGATGCAGAAGGAATACAGGTACATTATGGTGGATGAATATCAGGACACAAACGTGGTGCAGAAGGAAATCGTCGAATACCTTTCGGAAGGATCACGGAATATTCTTGTGGTCGGCGATGACTCCCAGAGCATTTATTCATTCAGGGGTGCAAACTATGAGAACATACTTCGGTTCCCGCAAAGATATCCCGAATGCAGGGTGATCAAGATTGAGGAAAACTACAGGAGCAACCAGAAGATACTGGACTTCACCAACGAGATAATTCTGAATGCCAGGATAGGGTACAAAAAGCACCTCTATTCAAAGATCGCAAACGATTTCCTTCCCGTTGTGAGAAAATTTTATGACCAGGAGTCGGAAGCTGAGTTTGTGGTCGACAGGATACTTGAGTACAGGGAGAAAGGAATCGCACTGAACCAGGTTGCCATCCTTGTGCGGGCATTCTGGCACGCAAGGTACATAGAAGTTGAACTTAACCGAAGAAGCATTCCGTATGTTGCCGTCGGAGGCCTCAAATTCAATGAAAGGAAGCATGTAAAGGATGTGATCTCATATTTAAGGATAATTCAGAATCCCTATGATGCGGTAGCCTGGCACAGGGTGCTTAAGTATCTTCCGGGAGTTGGGATGGTAACTGCCAAAAGAATTATCGACAGGATCCTGAATGAAAAGGGAATGGATACTGAATCGATCGAAAAGGCCAGATTCGCTGACGATCTTGGAAGATTAACTTCAATGATCACCAGGGCAAGGGATAACACAATCCCCATTCCGCTAAAGATAGAATTTATCAAGGAATACTATACACCGCTTCTGCAGGCCAGGGAGTACGATTACCAGGTAAGACTTCTCGATATCGGTGTCCTGATTGATCTCTCATCAAAGTACGAATCGCTCGAAAAATTCCTGACTGAATTTGCCCTCGATCCGCCTTCAAGGAATTTCGGCACCAAAACCGTCCCGCTTATCGATGAATCGGAAGATACACCACTCACGGTATCGACAATCCATTCGGCAAAGGGATTGGAATGGCACAGCGTTATCATTCCGCATGCCCTCGACGGGTTGATTCCTTCCGTTAGATCCCTGAACAACATCGAGGAGATAGAAGAGGAGCGGAGGCTCTTCTATGTTGCATGCAGCAGGGCAAAACAGGATCTTGTGATCACAATGCCTTCATTTGTTACCACATACAACGCGTTTTTATCTTATCCGAGCAGGTTTCTTGTTGAGATTGCCAGGGATAAGTTTCACTATAAATGATATTTTCCTTAAATTAACTGATTATAAATACTTACCGGAAATGAAAAATTATTTTGTGCTATTGATTATTGGCTTCCTGCTGGCTTCATGTTCAGACCAGGACAAGAAATGGCGCCAGCTGTTTAACGGCAGGGATTTATCGGGATG
>Ga0105106_10000485_pt1 | contig 27789 bp, 19 predicted proteins | sample PPLLaktember2015_5_FD_79109 | JGI IMG/M metagenome (GOLD analysis project Ga0105106, IMG submission 79109) | Freshwater sediment microbial communities from Prairie Pothole Lake near Jamestown, North Dakota, USA - PPLs Lake P8 Core (1) Depth... | ecosystem: Environmental > Aquatic > Freshwater >...
AAAAACAAAGGGCCGGTAACAAAGGGTTGCAGCAATACCCAGGTCACACCAAACCCGCCCGCCAACAAAAAGGCAGAACGCCTCGGCCGCCCAGATAAGGAGAGCGCTGCCTCTGCCACCAGCGCCTCACTCAGGATGCCCACCATCGGCCCAAGAAGCACGCCCCCCAGGCTGAATAATTTCAGCAGCATGGCGATCACACCAATGAACAGGGTGGAACCCCGGCGAGGCACGAAAACCCGTCCCGTCAGGGCAATGGTCAGCCCGATAGCAGCGAGCACCACCCCGCTGAGAGGTACATTGAGCGATTTGAGCACCGACCCCAGGCTGATTTCAACAATGCCCCACAGAGTCCCAAAAACAGCCAGTGTTGCCAGTTCACGTGTTGAGTGTTTCATCTATTATCCTTTCTCTTAAACGATCCTGCCCTCACGTTGGATGCGCCCATCTTTCAGCATCACCACCCGTTGGGCGTAGTGATGCACCAGTTTATAGTCGTGAGAGATCAACAGAATCGCGGTCCCCTGGCGGTTGAGCGTTTGCAGATAATTCATCAAGCGCTGCAGGTGACCCCAATCCTGTCCCAGGGTGGGTTCGTCCAAAATCAACAGGCGTGGGCGCACGCCCAGGCAGGCTGCCAGGGCAGTGCGCTGCTGTTGGCCTACGGATAAAGTAAGCGGGCGCCGCTCGCGCAGCTCCAGCAAGTCCGACTCCTGGAGAATTTGGTGGATCAGCTCGGAGTCCGAACATTCATAATTACGGGCGGCGAAGGTAACCTCTTCTTCCACCGAATCGGTGAACAACTGCTCCTCAGGGCTTTGGAAGAGCAGAGCCACGTCCAGCCCTGGTCGCGGTCGCGCACCGTCTCGATAGCGAACTCGCCCGGCTTGAGGTTTGAGCAGGCCTGCCGCCACCAATCCCAGGGTCGATTTTCCGGCTCCGTTATCGCCCACCAGGGCGACGAAATCGCCCGGGTAAAGCTGCAAGTTGATATCTCGGATAACAGCATGCCCATTGAAACCAGCTGAAACGGCCTGCAATGCGAGCAGCGGCTGGCGACCGTTTTGAGAGGATCCATTGGTCTTGATCAGGGCCTCCCAGGCAATGGATGGCTCGTCGGTTGGACGGCGCAGACCCAGCCGGTTGCGCAGATCACGATTGTTGAAAACTTCGCCTGGCGCGCCCTGCGCCAAAATGCGCCCCTGGTCCATTAGAACCACGCGGTCGGCCAACTGAGCCGCCTCAGCCAGGCGGTGTTCGATGAGCACGATGGTTAGGCCATACTCGGCTCGCAGCTCTGCCAGGGTCTCGATGACCCTGCGTGTGTTGGGGACATCCAGAGACGCGGTCGGCTCATCCAACACCAGGATATCAGGACGCATCGCCAGCGCCGCAGCAATCGCCAGGCATTGTTTCTGCCCGCCAGAAAGCTCCACCGGCCTGGCACCCCGCAGGGAAGATAGACCCGTTGCCTGCAAGGCCCATTCACTGCGCTTGTTGACTTCTGCTTCCGAAAGTCCCAGGTTGCGCGGGCCGAATGCCACCTCATCGTCAACGCGCAGATGAAAGAGTTGTGCTGCTGGTCGCTGGAAAACCATGCCCACTTTTTGAGCGATTTCAGGGATCGAGCTGGCGCGCAGATCGATGCCGGCTACCTGCACTCGCCCATCGAGCTGTGCTGGAATGGCATGCGGGATCAATCCGCATAAGACCCGCGCCAGAGTGCTCTTACCGCAGCCCGAAGGGCCGGTCACCAGAACGCACTCCCCCGGTGCAACATCCAGGGATAGTTCCGAAAGGGCCGGGATACCGTCATAACGCACGTGGAGGGAACTCACGTGGATCACGGTAAATCCTCCCCCGCCGGATTAGCGGTTATCTCGAGAATTTCACCCCAGGGCCAGCGCTGGCGCGCGGCTGCCAGGAGCGTAGGCCTCACCACCACACAAGCCAGGCGGCAGCCGCGCTGGTCAATCAATGCCAAGCCAGATGTCAGACCTTCGGCGCGGTTCAGTTCTAACGGCCCAAGCTCGTCTATGAGGAGCAGGTCGCAGGATTGGATGCTTTCCAGCACCCGATTCCCCCAGTTCAACGCCGCAGGATCGAAATGCCAATTCTCGGTGGAAACACCCGGTTCCCGCGCGTCGGCCTGGCGCAGCTCTGCCAGGCGGCGGCGTTCTCCGCTGGCAATGGCGAGCAAATCGATCGCCACTTTACGCCCGTTTTGATAAACGGGCGGAGAGAGCAGGCCAAGAGGCGCCAACCCGGATAAGCGCGCCTGGCGAAGGAACTCCAGGCACCAGGTCGACTTTCCTGCGCCGCTATCACCCGAAATCAATAGGAGCTCAGGGCATTCCCCTGTCTGGGATAAAAAACTCGCCAGAACGGAGACTGGCGAGGCAACGCGAACTGCCACAGTTCTCCTTTCCAATTCATCTCGCTGCTGCGAGAATCGGGAGGTAAAGATGTTTCCATCCTTACCCTTGACCCCATTGAAGGGGTCCCCTGAGAGGGCTCAGGGACCGGCCGCTTTCGCCATCGCCATTCGATTGGTTTTAGGCTAGAGGGCTCGGAGAGAGGAATATTTGTGAAATATCTTACTTATTATATCATCTGCCGCTGGTATGAGATGTGTCATGTTTCCCCTGATCCGCGAACAATTGTCACAAGCCTCTATTAGAACTCATCTCAAAAATGGTAATTTGGGGTGTGTGCGGCGGCTTTGCCGCCGCACACACCCCAATCTCCTCCTATTATTGAGATAGCTTCCACTTAAAAAACAGGGCGCCTGGCAGGCATATCGCCCGCCAAACGCCCCGATGCTCGTTAAACCGGCTTCTGCAGACCAGGCCGGTTAAAAACGCAATCTTAGACGCGCTTGTTGATCTCTGCCAGGATCGCCTCGGCTTTTTCCTTGGTCAACCCGAGCTGAGCCGCCTGCGGCATAGTCAGGATCATGTTTAGAGACATGCCCGCCGCCATAGCTACCAGCGGATTGGTGGAGGCGCCCGGCAGGTATTGGTCCAAAATTGCTTTTGCCTGCGGATCTTTTAAGAGTTCGCCTAAGGTTGTATTCAGTGTGTATGCCATGAGTAGCTCCTTTTTTTGAATGTGTCTGATAGGTTTTGAAGGGTTCGAATCACTGCTTAGGATTTTATCGCGTAAAATTGAAGCAGGTCACGGCTGCTCATCAGGCTGCGAAGGCTCGGCTTCGCCGCCTTCCATACGCCCCGCCGTACCCTGGAACAACTCCCATCCCTGGCTGAAGATCACCACCTGAGCCGCCAGCAACCAAAAGAATATCAGGCTCAATACGATTGCTCCGTAGTTCAGGATATTGGTCAGGTTGCCTTGAACGCTGGAGAGCATCGTTTTCAGGTTATCCATGGAGGATTGGGATTGGGCAACTATGTTCTCATATTCGCCCAGGCTGGTTGAGATGAAACCCACGCTATCCGCCATAGTGGTCAGGCTGCTTTCAATGGTAGCCAGGTTATCATCAGCTTTATCCATGTTCACCGACATATCGGTGAACATTGCCGGCAGGCCTTCAAGGTTGGTGGCCAGGTCGCCCAGTGAATCGGCCAAGGGCACCTCCGGGTTATATGCCTGTCCGGACTGTGGCACGAAGCCGCCCACCAGCGGGGCGGCGCTCAACAAGGCGCGGAAAGTGTCCAGCGATTTGATCGCGGCATCCAATACCACAGCAGCCTGCTGCGCAGTTCTCAGCGAGCTGGTGGCAGACTCCATGGTGGAAGGCAATTGCTCGCTCAATAAATTATTGACCTGGTCCAGCACCGGCTGGGTGTCTTTGACCGAGGTGGCAGTGGCTCCCAGCATGGTCGAGAGCGCATCCACGCTATCGACCGTGGCTGCCAGTGCATCGCCGGTAACCTCCATGGCATTTTGGCTGGCGGTGATGCTCTCGTTAAGTGTGGCGATGGTGGAAGTCGCAGAGCTGGCAATTGTGGGCTTCAATGCCCATACCCCCACTAATCCCGCCAGGCTGAGCGCCAGGCCCAAAATGCCAGCAAGCATGACCAGGATCCCTAGAAGTCGACGCAATATTTTCATATATCCTCCTCGATGATCGTATCCAGATAGACGGACCGCATGCAGGGTATGTGGGCATCTTTTATCCGCACAATTCGTGTCCCAATCTTTTCACGCGCCCGGCAATGCCTGCATCGCTCAAGCTGACCTCGATATGACGGTAATATAATTATAGTGCGTTATCCCAAATAAAGGAAACAATAAGTAACCTCAGTTGGGGGGTTAGAGAGGGCTGTGGGTGTTTCGGGCGGCTTCGCCGCCCGAAACACCCACAAAATTCCGTATCTACGTTAAGTAAGTTTGATCGATCACCTGCTGGCGTTCCAGCCTCCTTCGGTCAAATCTTCAGCCTGCGCCAGGAAAATCCGAGAATGTGGGGATTGTCAGCGGGTGAGGGTATGTTAGAATTGCCCAATTGTGGGTCAAAAAATCCGAATAAGCCAAACTTGCTGGGCAGAGGCCGCATACTATGATCGGAAAAACTATTGGCAGATATCAGATCCTTTCGGAGATTGGCCGCGGCGGGATGGCAGTAGTCTACCTGGGGCAGGATCCCAGTTTCCATCGTCAAGTAGCCATCAAGGTGCTGCCCACCCAATTTCTTGAGAATATCTTGCTGCGGGCGCGTTTCGAGCGCGAGGCGCGCACCATCGCCACCCTGGAACACCCGGCTATCGTCCCGGTGCACGATTTCGGCGAGCAGGATGGGCAGCTCTACCTGGTGATGCGCTTTATGCCGGGCGGCTCGCTGGCTCAGCGCCTCAGCCAGGGCGCTTTACCGCCCGCCGAAGCGATCGATATCATCACCCAACTGGCGCCCGCCTTGGACGCAGTACACGCCCGCGGCATCGTCCACCGCGACCTGAAACCCGGCAACATTCTCTTCGATGCCTTTGGTAACCCTGCCCTTTCCGATTTTGGAATCGCCCAGCTCACCGAGGCCACGGTAGACCTGACCGGTGATGCGATCATCGGCACCCCGGCCTACATGAGCCCAGAGCAAGTGAGCTCCAACGTTCAAATCGATGGGCGCAGCGATGTGTACGCCCTGGGCGTGATCTTGTTCGAAATGCTGACCGGGCAGCAGCCGTACCGCGCCGGCACGCCGCTCTCGGTGGCGATGAAACATCTGACCGACCCGGTGCCGCGCCTTCAAACCCTGCACCCGCAATTCCCTCCCGAGCTGGATGCCGTTCTGGCGAAAGCCATGGCAAAAGAGCGCGAGCATCGCTACACGCGTGTCGCCGACCTGGCTGCTGACCTGCGCAGCCTGCCCGACCTACCGCTTTCTGCGCCGGGCGCCACCGTGGTAGATGTTGCAGGCACTGCGAAGCAGGATGCCACGCTGCCCGACTCGGGCGAGCTGCAGGTTGTGAGTGAGCCACCCAGCCATCTTGAAGCGCCTCCTGCAATGTCGGTCTCTCCCGCGGTAAATCGGACGGATACCCACCCCAGCAAGCCCATCCCCTCCGCTGCCCCGGTGAAACCCGCCGCTTCGCAGCGCGCCTGGCTGCTCTCCCTAAGCGCTGGCGGGGTGCTCACCCTGGTCGGCCTGTGCCTTGTGGCAGTCCTGGGGTTTGCGGCCTACCGCTCTGGTTTCTTAGCCGGCCTGTTCCCTGCGGACACCCCTGGACCCACAGCGCTGGGCGCACAGGTCGCAGCCACGCAAACGCAGGCTCCGAGGACCGGTGAGCCCGAGCCCTCGCCCACTTTCCCCGCTTTCCCTTCAGGCGGTACCCTGCTTTTCTCCGATGATTTTTCGGTGAGGGGACACGGCTGGCCCCAGGGCGCCAGCGACGGCGCGCAGTACACCTACGATCGCGGCACATACCGGATTACCGTCGATCAACGGAATATCCTTTTTTGGGGTGCGCCTAGCGGCACATTTTCCGATACGAGCACATCCACCCTGGCCGACTTGACGACCGGCGGCGGCGAGAGCTACTTCGGGCATCTCTGCCGCATCCAGGATAAGAACAACCTGTATTACCTGGTCGTGCGCGCGGATGGTTACTTCACCATCGGTAAGCTCAAAGACGGGCAGTTTAACACCTTGCTGCCCGCTGGTTGGACTTACAGCGACGCTTTGGCGGATGCGGACAGGCCATATCTCTTGCGGGCGGACTGTACGGGCGACACGCTCAGGCTTTTCCTGGGGGACACATTTCTTGGACAAGCTCAGGATAGCGATTTCCGCTCCGGACAGCTTGGATTAGGCCTGGCAGCTATCGGAGCAGACGAGCGGATGGAGGTCACCTTCGATGAGTTTATCGTACGTGAGCTGAAATGATGGGGGGAGCAGGCATTCGTGGCGCTCAATTGCAGCCACGCGCCCGGATGTGTTCAGGACCAGCCGCTCTTCAGGCATTTACAGGGTTCAGGTGACATCGATATAAGAGATCAGAAAGCGGTCTGTATCCACGCCGTAAAGGCTACGGAAATCGTCGATTGTCACCTGCGGGGTCAAGGGTTTAACCATAAAAACGCCCCAATCGCGCTCTGCCAACCGGAATCCTGCTCGAACGTAGCGCACCGTATCCCGCAGATAATCCACTCGTACCCGGGTATAAGCCGCCTCACACTGGTGAGCGAGGGCTGTCACCGCTAAAACCGGATCCACCCATTCAAACAACAATAGATTATTGATTTTCAGCACCGAGCGGGTATTATTCGCCACCGCATACCCCACGGGTCCATCCCTATCAGACAGCAACCAAAGGCTTTGCGCCGGCAGATAACCCCTTTCATGCAAGAACGAAAAGAAAGGCGCATGCCGGCGTGCGAACCCCAGGTGGCAGCGGGCGATTTGTTCAAAAAGCTGGTCGGCGACCCCCATCCCCGGCAGGTCAGCTGGCTCAGCACGGAGCGATGTCTGCTCTGGCAGGCTGGCCCGCCGGATGATCACATTGGGAAAGGTAAAAACATCTTCATAACCGAGCTTTTTATACAGGGTGTACGCCACACGAGAGCGATCTGTGCCCAGGGTGGAAAACTGCAGGCCTGCTGAGCGCATGCGTGCATGGGCTTCATCCAGCAAGCAGGTGGCGATACCTTGCCTCTGGTAGGCGGGATGGGTGGATACCGCCCAAACCCCGCCTACCTCATCTGCCCCACGGGTGGATAAAACCGGCAACCGGAAGACACCCACCTGCCCGGCAACCATCCCCTCTTCCCTGGCATAGACGCCGAAAAACGGGAAAGGGCGCGGATCTCGCTGGCGGATCATCGCCACCAGCTCCGCCGTGAGGGCGAAATCCAGGCACATCAGGTTAAGGTGCAGCACATCGAGCGGGTCGACCTGGTCGTATTCGTAAATGTTCATGCCAGCATGCTTTCTGCATTAGAGTGTTTTGATGTGGTCCTGAACGGTTACCCATCAGCGGACGATGAGCGATCCTTCCATGCCAGCTTGACGGTGACCGGCGATGGAACAGAAATAAGCATAGGTCCAGCTTTGGCTATCCTTCCCGCAGGGTCGGAGCTGCTGTCGCCATTCATCGGCCTTGCCCGGGCGGATTGCGCTGCCGACCCACAACACCCCGCCAAAACACCTCCACCTTCCCACCAACTGCGTAAGTCCTAAGAACTCATCCGAATATTAGGGAGAGTGGGGTATGTGGCGGCGCAAAGCGCCGCCACATACCCCAACCCCCTTTATTTTTCGGATGGATACTAAATGGTTTTATGGCAGCCGGATCAGTGAGAAGGCTACGGCTGTCCATGCCGCCATTAAACGACAAACTTCACTCCATTGGGGGTTATTCTCTTACCCAAGAAATCACCCAAACTGTGCTACAATTTTGATGGAAGTTACGCAATTCAGGCAACAATAGGCGGGGGGAGAGCGGGCGTAGCTCGCCGCCACACACCCCACTCTCCCGAATTTTCGGATACGTTCTAAGTCCTACTGGACCCACATGGGTGAGGATGAACGATCAAGGGGCTCCTGTTTTTTTCGGCGATTGGCTTAAGCAAAGGCGCAAGGCACTTGACCTGACCCAATCCGAGCTGGCGCAACAGGCAGACTGTTCTGTGTTTGCGTTACGCAAAATCGAAGCGGGCGAGCGCCGGCCCTCCAAACAGCTGGCCCTGTTGCTGGCCCGGTCCCTCAAAATTCCAACCGAAGAATACGAAACCTTCATCCGGGTGGCCCGCGCCGAGCTGTCGGCCGAGCGGCTGCGTCGTCAGATGGGTGTCGTTAGGCCCGTTCATACTGCCGCGCCATCTGATCGTTTCGCACTGCCGAGTAACCTCCCTATGATGTCTGCCCCGCTTCTGGGCAGAGAAACCGAGCTGGCATCCTTAACCCACCTGTTGCACAACCCCAATTGCCGGTTGCTCACCCTGATTGGCCCAGGCGGCATCGGTAAGACGCGCCTGGCACTTGAGGCCGCAGACCAGAATCAAGCCGCCTTTTTGGATGGCGTGTATTTTATCCCTTTGGCCTCGCTCAGCTCACCCGCCTACATGGTCACATCCATCGCGGATGCGGTAGGGTTTTCTTTTCAGGGGCAGAGCGAACCCCGCTCCCAGCTGTTGAATTATCTGTCTGGAAAGCAGGTGCTCTTGCTTTTAGACAATGTTGAACACTTGCTGCAGGGGGTAGAGCTGTTCGCAGAGATCCTCCAGCGCTCGCCAGCGGTAAAAATGCTGGTCACATCACGCGAAAGGCTGAACCTGCAAAGCGAGTGGGTGTTTGAAGTGCTGGGCTTGCCCGTCCCCGCAGATGAGAACACCGAGGATATCCGGGAGTACAGCTCGGTGGCGCTATTTGTGCAGAGCGCTCAGCGGGCGCAGGTGGGCTTTGAATTGCACGCCGTAGAACTGCCCTGGGTCGTGCGCATTTGCCAGATGGTGGAAGGCACGCCGCTTGGCATCGAGCTGGCAGCAGGCTGGGTAAGCGTGTTAACTTGCCAGGCAATCGCTCATCAGATCGAACGCAGCCTGGATTTCCTAACCACCACCAAGCGAGATGTGCCCGAGCGCCAGCGCAGCCTGCGCGCCGCATTTGATCATTCCTGGAGCTTGCTGTCTGACGAGGAACGCAGGCTGTTAAGCTGGCTGGCGATCTTTGAAGGGGGGTTTACCTGGGAGGCTGCCCAGCAAGTGGCTGGCGCGACCCTTGAAATGTTCTATGTATTGAGCTCCAAGTCATTGGTGCGCCACAAGCAAGCTGGGCGTTACGATCTCCACGAGGTTGTGCGCCAATTTGCCCTGGCCCACCTGCGGGAAGACCCCTCGTGGGAAAAGGCTTGCGAGCTCCATAGCCAATATTATCTGGCATTTCTGCACGCCCAGGAGCAGGCATTGCGCAGTGCGACCCAGCGCGAGGCCATCCACAATTTGAAGGACGAGATGGATAACCTGCGCGCGGCCTGGATGTGGGCTATACAGTGTCAAAAATTCGCCCTGATCGGGGAAGGCCTGCGGAGCTTCGGTTGGTTTTGCAACATTGGAGTCCTGTATCGCCAGGGGATCGAACAGATCGAGTCCGTCGTGCAGGCATTACGGACTATGCCGCGTGACAGGGAACAGCAGGTTGTCCTGGGAGTGGCGTTGGCTCAACAGGGGCTGCTTTACTTTCGCTGGGGCGGGTTCGATCAGGCAATGGCCCGCCTGGAGGAAAGCCTGGCTATCCTGCGCCCAATCGGTGACCCGGTATGGCTGCCCGACCCGCTGGTCATCAGCGGCATTATCATGCACCTGAGCGGCGATCTGGGCGAGGCGCGCAATTTAATGGAGCAAGGCCTGGCGAGCGCCAGGGCAGGCGGCGAATATTTTTACACCGCCTATGCTTTGTACAACTTGGGCTACATTGACAGCCTGGAAGGTCATTACGAGCACGGGTACGAGCAAATGCTGGAAGGCCTCGATATGTGGCGGAAATTAGGCGATCCGAGCTCAATTGCTCTGGGACTGAATTACATCAGCCCGACCGTCATTGCCCTGGGACGCTTTCGGGAAGCCAGAGAATACCTGGAAGAGAGCATCCAGCTTTTGGAACAGGTGGGCGAGCGCTGGGGGTTGGGGACAGCTTATCGCCTTTTGGGCGTGGTTGCCATGGCCCAAGGCAATTTGGGTGAGGCCCAGGCCCTGTTGCGCAAATCGCTGGATATCTTTCAAGGCTACATCACCGGCTGGGATGTCGCTCGCTCGCTGATTTACCTGGGCGAAGCCATCCTCGCCGCCGGAGACGCCTGTCAAGCGCGCCAGACCTACCAGCAAGCGCTGAAAGTTGCCATGCAGGTGCCGTCGGCTCCGCTGGCGCTGGAGGCGATCCTGGAGCTGGCCATCCTGCAGGCCCAGGAAAGCCAGGTTGAGCAGTCCAGCCAACTCGCTGCTTATGTCGCCAGCCACAGCGCGGGCACTTATCAAACCACGCAGCGCGCCCGGCAACTATTAATGAAAGCAAGGGAAGACCTGGAAGAAGCCCGCCTCCAGGCCGCCAGAGAATGGGGATGCGGCAAATCCCTGGGAGAGGTGGCGGAAGCGCTTCTCCAATGATCGGGGGAGAGGCCTACGGCTCTCGTGGCGGGTTGGGTGGATGAGCATTGAGCAGCGCGTACATCCACACATCCTGGTAACGGCCTTTCCAAAAGCCGAACTCACGCCGCATCCCTTCCCGCAGAAAGCCGAACTTCTCCAGCAGGCGAATCGAAGGGATATTTTCGGGGATAACCAGCGCCTCGATGCGATGGACGGGCATCAGGTCTTGCGCCCCAAAGCTGAATTCGATCATCGCCTGAAAGGCCTCGCTCATGATGCCCTGGCGCCAATAATCGGGATGAAGCTCGTAACCAGTCTCCACCGTGGCGGTGCCGCGCCGCACGCTGAAATAGCCGCAGGAACCGATGACCCGGGCCGGGTTCTCTGCCAGGGTGATCGCCCAGCGAAAGCCCATCCCATCCTGGAACAGGCCCATCCTTCCGCGCACGCGCGCCTCAGCGTCCTCCAAGGATTGCAGAGGATCAGTCTCTAGAAACTCGTTAACGTCCAGGCGGCTGAGGATCGCGAACACTTCCGGGACGTCATCCAGGCTGAACTCGCGCAGCAGCAGGCGGCGGGTAGATAAAACCGGGAACATTCGCTTTGAGAGTTCCACAAGAAGCGCCTTAGCGTTCGCCCCCCAGATGCACGTTAACCTGCACGCTGTGCGTCCCTTCGGGTGGGAGGCTCACAATCCTGCCGTCGATGGGATTCCCATCTACTTCCAGGCGGATATCATTTCCGGGCCCTTTGCGCAAGACCCGAATCATATATTTCACCCCCCGATAGATGCGCACAGCCTCAAAACCATCCCAATGCGAGGGGATCACCGGCGCGATCTCCAATCCGTGGTAGGTGGGGCGGATCCCGAGGATCCATTGCGTGATGGCAACGTAATTCCAGGCTGCCGTGCCGGTGAGCCAGGAATTCTTGGCCTCGCCGTAGGTGGGGGCATCACGCCCGGCGATCATCTGAGCGTAGACATACGGCTCGCAGCGGTACACCTCTCCAGACTGCTCGTGCATCGATGGATTGATTCGCAGGTAGTAATCGTGGGCCTGGTCTCCGCGGCCAATCCTGGTTTCGGCGATCATGATCCAGGGATTGGTATGGCAGAATATGCCCGCATTCTCTTTATACCCGGGAGGGTAGGAAGAGATTTCGCCCAGGTGCAGGGAATAGCGGCTGTAGGCTGGCTGTTGTAAAATGATGCCGTGCGGCGTCGCCAGCCGCTCAGCGACCGAATCGAGCGCCTGCCGGGCGCGGCCATTTTCGATCCCCAATCCAGCCATCACACACATTCCCTGCGGCTCGATAAAGATTTGCCCCTCACCGCATTCCCTGGAGCCAACCGGATTTCCAAAATGATCGTAGGCCCGGCGGAACCATGCTCCATCCCAGCCTTTGGCCCAGATCGTCTGCTCCATATCGCATGCAGCCTGGCTGAAACGTTCCGCCTCCAGCCCGTCATGACGATAGGACGCGATTTCAGCCATCTCCCTGGAGGCCAGCACGAAAAGCCCGGCGATGAATACGCTCTCGGCGACGCGCCCATCCTGGTTGGTCGTCGTCTGGAAGGACTGCCCGGGGGTATCGGAAAAACAGTTCAAGTTCAGGCAGTCGTTCCAATCGGCGCGGCCGATCAACGGCAGCCCATGAGGCCCGGAGCGCTCGAGCGTGTATTGGATCGATCGTTGCAAGTGGGTGTAAAGCGGCGCCTGTGTTCCGGGGCTGTTATCGAAAGGAGCTTCCTCATCCAGAATGCTCCAATCCCCCGTCTCTTTGATATACGCCGCCACAGCCAGCACCAGCCAGAGCGGATCATCGTTGAAGCCGCTGCCCACATCGTTGTTGCCGCGCTTGGTCAGAGGCTGATACTGGTGATATGCGCCTCCGCTGGGTAGCTGTGTGGCTGCCAGGTCGAGCAGGCGCTGGCGCGCCCGTTCGGGAATCAGGTGGACGAATCCGAGCAAATCCTGGTTGGAGTCGCGGAAACCCATCCCGCGCCCGATGCCAGACTCGAAATAGGATGCCGAGCGCGAGAAGTTGAAGGTCGCCATCACCTGATACAGATTCCAGATGTTCACCATGCGATTGGTATGCACATCGGGCGTGGTCACCTGCAGCTTGTCTCGCAGCCCCTGCCAGTAGGCGCGCAGCGCCTGGAAGGCGTTTTCCACTTCATCTTCTCGCTGGTAGCGGGTAAGGATTGGCTGAACCCGGCGCTTGTTGATGGTTTGTGAACCAGGCGGATCGAACTTTTCATCGGGCGGGTTCTCCTGATAACCCAGGAGAAAGATGACCCTTTTCTGCTCCCCGGGCTTCAAGCGCAAGCGGACGTGTAGCGCGCCTACAGGCTGCCAGCCGTGGGCAATGCTATCCGACAAATGGCCTTCCTCCACAGCTTTAGGCGCCTCCCAGCCGTGGTAGGCTCCTAAAAACGCTTCCCGTTGTGTATCGAAGCCAGCCGGTTTTTCGGAGCATGCAAAATAAGCAAAGTGGTCACGGCGCTCGCGGTACTCTGTCTTGTGGTAGATCACACCATCCACCACTTCCACTTCCCCGATGGAGTAATTGCGTTGGAAATTAGTGACATCATCCCAGGCGTCCCACAGGCAAAACTCGACGGTGGAAAAGACTGAAAGGTCGGCTGCCAGGCCGCGCTGGTTGGTGAGCGTCAATTCCCAGATTTCCAGGTTTTCTCCCAGCGGGACGAAGTAGCGGGTTTGCGCCTGGATGCCTGCCAGCCTGGAGCGAATGATCGTGTACCCCAGCCCGTGGCGGCATTCGTACTCTTCAAGAATATTGCGAGTGGGCTGCCAGGTGGGTGACCAGATGAATGCCCCAGGGTAATGCCACTCAGGATCATCGTCGCGCAGGTAGATATAGCGCCCGCCCGAGTCCAGCGGAGCATTGTTATAGCGGTAGCGGGTCAACCGCCGCAAGCGGGCGTCCTTGTAAAAAGAATATCCCCCGGCAGTATTGGAGATAATGCCGAAGTACGCTTCGCAGCCCAGGTAATTGATCCACGGCAGGGGAGTATCAGGCCGGGTGATCACGTACTCGCCAAGATCATCGTCAAAGTAGCCGTAGTGCATATACTCTCCTATACCAAATGGTCAATACAAACAGGGCTTACGCAGTTGGAGGAGTTTTGGGGGTGTTTGGGCGGGCTACGCCCGCCCAAACACCCCGGATTTTCCCCTGAAGTGCGTAACTTCTTACAAAGACCCGATTAAGGGGCACGATGCGAATAAGAATCATAGACCGAGCAAATGCGTATTTCTTTTTGCGCCCTGCTTAATGTCCAACCGTCTGGCAGAGGACAAGAAATTTGAATGGATCGCCCAGGATGCAGATTAAAGTAGTTGTCGCTAAAGACGACATCTGCGCCCGTCAAGGATACTTCCACGATCAGTGCCGCAGAGCGCGAGGTCAGTTCAACGATTAATTCTCCATTCTGACTATGCAAGCTCGCAGTGATCGCCGGATCAGTCAGGGATAAATGCTTGATGGGGACAAAGTACGCAGTCTGCCGGACCACAAACTGATCTCCATGCCACAATTCTGCAATCAAAGTCAGCTTGCGAAGGTTGTCATCCGTGATCTGGCTGGAAAAATCCAGCTTGCATACCACGATCGCAGCTTGCGGGGCGACCTCAACGGGCGCCTGCCCGGAAGTTAATACTTCACCCGCAAGCGTTTCTAACCGCCAGTTCACCGTCCCCTCCCAAGGCGCGCGCCCGTCATTGGAGACATAAACCTCTTGTTCAGGCGGCTTATCTTCGATAGAAAGCAGGAGAGGTGCATAGAAGCGCCGTGCGGCATAGTGCAACGCCTTCCAACGCCCAAAGTAGTCCAGGCTGGACCAGGAAACCACCGGCCAGCAATCATTGAGCTGCCAATACAAGATACCGGCGACACGGTCGGGGTGGCGTCGCCAGTGCTCCACGCCATAGCGGATGCCTTCCGCCTGGAGGGCCATGCTCAGATAAACCATGGAGACGAAATCCTTCGGTAACCGGAAAGTGTCCAGCATTTGCCCCACTATCAGTGAATTTCCGCTGGCATTCTTCTGGTGCTGCTCCATGATGTAGGAAGTCATGTTCCATTCAGCCTCATCTGCATAGGTTCGAATAGTCGCAAGAGGCGGCAGCGCCTGGAAGCCAAACTCGCTCATGAAGCGCGGGTATTGGTCCCGATATGCAGTAAATGGTTTCTTTCCGTGCCAAACATCCCAGTAGTGTGAGTCTCCCTGGCGCTGACCATCCGGATCAACGAATGGGGTATCGGAAGATGGTGAGCTGGGCCAATAGGAATGGTCCGGATCTTCGGTCTGGCACCATGCCGGCAGTGTGTGGTGGAAAAATTGATCGTAGGCAGCTTTTAAATCCTGCAGCTCAGTTCGATTCCAATTCCAGTCGGCCCAGCCCCGTTCCATCTCGTTATTTCCGCACCATAAAGCCAGGCTGGCGCGATGCCGGAGGCGGCGAACGTTCTGAACAACTTCCATCCTGACATTTTCAAGGAAATCAGGGAGGTCTAATGGATAAATGCTGCACGAAAAAATAAAATCCTGCCAAACGAGAATACCGTAACGATCGCAGAGATCATAAAAACGCTCCTCTTCATAGAATCCCCCGCCCCAGACGCGCAGCATATTCTGGTGTGTCTTTGCGGCTGAGCGAATAAGGCTTTCCAGATATTCATCTGTAATGCGGGTTGGGAACGAATCAGCCGGGATCCAATTGGAGCCTTTACATAAAATTGGAATGCCATTGACTGCGAAGACAAATGAGCGCCCCCACGGGTCTGGCTGCTGACGCAATTCAACTGTACGCAGCCCGATCTGATACTTGCGCCGGTCCAGCAATCCTTTGCCGGAAGGATCTTTGCTGATAAGGGAGACTTCTACCGGATAGAGGGGCTGTCCGCCATATCCGTTAGGCCACCACAGCTCAGGGCTGGGAATCGGAACCGGGACAACCGCCTCCCCCTGCACGGGTATGGCAGCTTGTTTTGATAAGGTCTCACCATTTGGGGCTGTGATTCGTACCACCGCAGACAGCGGCATTTCTCCCCAATGCTCAACGGCGATCCGAGCTTCAACGATTACCTGTCCACCGCCGTGATCCTGCTGCAGGTGGACTTCAGCAAGGCGCGCCTCGCGGTAACCCTCCAGGCGGATATCCTTCCAGATGCCGATCGGCGGGAGCTGTGGACCCCAATCCCAGCCGAATTGACAGGGAGCCTTCCGCAGGTATGGCCCCCCGGGGATAGCCTGAGAGACCCCGGGGAGAGGGCGAACAGCTTGTTTTTCCGCTGCAAATTTCACCGGCGAGGAGAAAGTGACCGTTAACTCGTTGGTTCCTTCTGCGTCTAAAAAGGATTGCACTTCCCATTCATACCGGCGGAACATATTGTCGGTATGCCCAAGTTCAAAACCGTTGAGGACCACGGTTGCCAGAGTATCCAATCCATCACAAACCAACAGGACCTTTTCTTCCTTCAATAACTCCGGAGAACAGCGAAAACTACACCTGTAGATCCAATCGGTCTCAGCCACCCATTGGACCCGTTTTTCATTATCGGCTGCAAAGGGATCAGGGATGCAGCCCAAGGCGAGTAAATCAGTATGCACGCCGCCAGGGACGGTGGCAGGCAGCCACTCTTCTGTGCCTGCCTGCCGAAAATCCCAGGCGCCTGCCAGAGATTGTATATTCAAGGGTATTTTCCTTTGGTATTGAGACCAGCCTCAATCACAACCGCTCCCAGGCAAGTCATCAAATTCGAGACAACCAGCGTCCATCAGGGTGGGACGAGGCTTTTCTATTTTGGGCGCTACGGATTTCGTTTGGATCCAAATTCAAGAGGAATAGGTTACCGTTGAGAGATCCCATTCTTCATAGATCTTGGGTACATCGCTGAGCAAGCGCTGGGTGTAAGGCTCTTTGGGATGCAGGATCACCTCATCGGCAGATCCGCTTTCAACGAATTTCCCGCGCTCCATGATATAGACGCTATCCGATACATAATACGCCAGGCCGATATCATGGGTGATAAAGATAACCGTCATCCCGATTTCTTTGCGCAATTGCATCAGCATATCCAGAATGGTGGCGCGGGAACAGGCATCGATCATCGAGGTCGGCTCATCTGCGAACAAGATCTTCGGCTTCAGCAGGAAGATGCGGGCAATCATCAGGCGTTGCATTTGCCCACCAGAAAGCTCAAAAGGATACTTGTTGGTCAATTCCTCGAATTTCAGGTTGACAAAGCTACACGCCTCTGCCATCATCTCCACTTTTTTAGCTTGCGGAAGCTTGCCACCGCCGCGCATGCGAATGCAATCCAAGAGCACGGCATCGATCTTGTTGAATATGTTATAGGAAGAGTACGGATCCTGAAAAATCGCCTGGATATTTTTCCAATATTCCTGTCTCTTTTTCTGCGTGCTGATATCGCGCTTTTTGCCCTGGAAGTAAACTTCCCCCTCCGTGGGATTGATCAATCCCAGAAGAATTTTCGCCAAAGTAGTCTTTCCGCTGCCCGATTCGCCCACGATCGAGACAACTTCACCCTCGTAAAGCGTGAGATTCACATGATCAACGGCGAGGGTCTTCTGGGCGCCAAGCCCAAATACCTTGGTAAGACCCGAGGTGCTCAGGATTACTTTCTTTTCATCGGGCATTTTGGTAAGCCTCCTTTGCATAGGTCTCCCTCAGCTCGTCTTCTGAGAGGATACAGCGGTAAGAGCGCCCGCCCCCAATCTCACGCAGCGCCACAGGATTCGCCGTGCATTCTGGCTGGACGAATTTACAGCGCTCGGCAAAGCGGCAGCCAGACGGTGGGTTTTTAAGATTTGGGGGTACCCCAGGAATTGCAGCCAGCTTAACATCCCGCAGGCCGCTTTCAGGCACAATGATCGAGCCCATCAGGCCTTTGGAATAGGGGTGGAGTGGATCAAACACGGCTTCTTTCGCGGTAGCCTTCTCCACGATCTGCCCAGCGTACATGACCATAATGTCATCGGTCACGTTGTATAGCAGCGGAAGCTCATGGGTGATGAAGATCATCGATTTGATGAAACGATCTTCCATCAAGTTTTTCAGCATCCTGATGACCATCTTCTGCGAAGTGACATCCAGCGCGGAGGAAGGCTCATCGGCGATCAACACTTGCGGGAAAAGAATCACAGAAACCGCGATCACCGTGCGCTGTTTCATGCCGCCCGAGAGCTCAACGGGATATTTTTGCAGCGCCTCCGCCGGAAGCCCCAGAGTCTCGAAGGCGCCTTTGGCAAATTCATATATCTCTTTCTTGGTTTTGTAGGGGCCGTGTGCTTGGATAACATCCTCAATAAAATTGATCACCTTCTGGGTGGGGTTAAGCGCATTCATTGCGGCCTGGGGGATATAGGCAATCTCTGTACCTAAGATTGTCCTGCGAATATCATCCGGATTCATCCCGGTAATATTGCGCCCATCGATGATAATTTCGCCGCTCGTATAGTGCAGGGGAGGGAAGTAATATCCCATCAGGCTGAGCGCCAGGGTCGACTTTCCGCAACCGGATTCTCCGGCGATTCCCAGCGATTTCCCTTCTTCCACCTTCAGGGAAACGTGGTCAACCGCGTAGACATTTTCCTGAAAGCGGGTGATATACTTTGTTGTCAGTTCCCGAACGTCCAAGACGACTTTTGACATTTCGATCACCTACTCCCTCAATGCCGGGTTGAATACCTGGTCGAGACCCGTGTTCATCAGGTTCATCGAGAACGAAATCAGCGCGATGGCTACGATCACGGGCAAGTACGCCCACCACTTTCCGAGAATTTGCGCCTGGTAGATCATCGCCCAGTTCATCATCAACCCCAGCGTTGGCACGTCGGTAGTTCTCGGTCCCAATCCAAGGATCGACAACTGGGCTTCCGCCAGGATGCCCGAGGAAATCTGCAAGATGAGCGCCATCACCACATAAGAGGCGACATAAGGCAAGATATCGGCAAGGATGATGTGAGCGATCGAATGCCCGGAAAGTTTCGACAGGTTCACATGGTCGCGATTGCGCAGCGATACGACTTGCGCCCGCACCGACCTGGCGGTCCAGTACCAGGCCGTAAACCCGATCGCCATTGCGATGGTATAGGGGCCGCGCTGTTCTTGCCCGATGCTGAATGAAATCAAGATCAACAAAACAAGCGTGGGGATGACGGTGAATACATTGGTGATGAACATGATAACGTCATCCACCACGCCGCCGATATATCCCGCCAACAAACCCATGGTCAAACCAATCAGGGTGGCGATGATCCCGGCGACAAAACCGATCTGCAGCGATACGCCGATGGCCTTTACCAGCTCTGTCAGCACATCTCTACCGAAGTTATCGGTCCCCAACGGCAGCACCCGTATATTCGCAACCTGGTTGATATTGGCATAATCCAGCTGTCCAACAGAACCCATCTCCTCCAGGGCGCCCGTGTCGGCGTTTTTGCCTGCAATGATCGCCCCCTCGATCGATAAAAGTCCCCCGAGTGAAGCATTGAGGCGAATATAGTAATTTCGCTTCGCATTGGTCATCCCAGGGATTCTCTGTGTGGGGTCAAAATTGTTCGTCCACTGGCCCAGGAGTTTTTCTGTATCGGCGATATCGATCTCGCTTTCAGGAACCCCAACTGCCACAAGCCAATCCTTCATGGCAATGCGGTCATCGTCGCTCAACCTGCTGGCGAGTCGCTTTGCAGCCGCATCCTCCAGATTAAGGTTATATTTCGGTGAGCTGATGCTGTCATAAACATTCACGTAGATCCCCGGGGGGAAGAAAGTGCCCTGACCGATAATGGCCAATGGAGCATCTCTTATCATCAACGGATAGACGATCACAAGCAGCAGCAGCGCCACAAAAATGGAGAAACCAAAAACAAATTTACCGGAGCGAAAAACTTGTCGTAAGGTGTGTTTCATGGCAGCATCTTTCTTTAATCAGCCTGCGCCGCTTTGATGCGCGGGTCAATAGCGCCGTAGAGGATTTCAAGGACAAAGATTGCAATCAGAACCATCGTTGTGATAATCAGTGTGATTGCCGAGACCAGCGGATAATCCTGGCCCAGCACAGCGCTCAGAATCGTCGTACCAAGCCCCGGGTAGCTAAAGATGATCTCTGCCACCAGCGCGCCTCCCGCCATGCCTCCCAGCGACGTCGCCAGACCGGTAATTTGTGGAAGCATGGCATTTCGAAATACATAGCCGATAATTTTGCGGTCCGGGATGCCCATGAAGCGGCTGTATTTTACATGATCCGCATTCAGCTCATAGATGGACATGGAGCGCATGCCAATCGCCTGACCGCCGATGGCAACCAACACGATCGACCAAAACGGCAATTGATAATGGATGATCACCGACCAGAGAAACCCCCAACTCCAGTTTGGAATCAGGTCATATCCGTATCCACCCGAGCTTGGGAACCATTTCAATCCAATTGAAAAAATGACCAGCAAAATGACTGCCATGCCAAAAGCCGGGAGATTGCTCACAAAAATACTGATCGGCATGAGCACTTTATCAAAGCCCCCCTTGACATAAGCCGCCACCGCGCCCAGGGTGTTCCCGATCAGCCAGCCGATAATGATCGCCGGGAACTGCAGGCACACCGTCCACAAGATGGAAGAACGGATGACATCTGCCACCGTCCTGGGATATTGGCTGAATGAGAAGCCAAAATTACCTTGCGCTACGTTTCGAATATAGATGAAAAATTGTTCCAAGATGGGCCTGTTGGTGCCAAACAGGTCAGCGTACTGCTGATAAATGGCCTGGACCCCGGTCGTGTTCGACATACCTTGGGCAAGCCTGGATACGATGGCCGCCACAGGATCTCCCTTCATCAAGCGCGGCAAGATGAAATTAAGCATGAAGGCGAGAATAAAAGTGACCAGGAACCAAAGCAACTTGTTGAGGAAATACTTACGATACCCTTTCAACGCAGCACCTCCGCATTCATTTTGTATCTATCCGAAAAATAATGGGGGTTGGGGTGTGTGGCGGCGCAAAGCGCCGCCACACACCCCAATCTCCCGAATTTCCGGAGAGGTTCTTTGCAGGTATTATACCTATAAGTGACGATCCTCTAAGTATTACACCTAGAAAGTGACAGTCACTTTGTCAAGATATGGATCTGCAGCTTTAGAGATCCCTATACTGTGTGCAAAGTGACTGTCACCTGCTGGTTACAAAAACAGCCATGCTCCGCTACGCAGAGCATGGCTGTTTCATTAGGTTACGGGTTCACAAGCTCCAGGTTATAGAGACCTGCGACGCTCCAGCCGTCCATCAGGTCAAGCGGCGGGACGGGCGGTTCGGTGCCATCATCCGCGTGCGGGAAGTTGGTCCAAACGCTCTCGTTCACCGCGTGGAACGATTGAGGCCGGTACATAAGCGTGAAGGAGGGGATATCGGTCAGGTAAATCTTGACCAGCTCAGTGTAGGTAGCCTTCAGCTCAGCAGGGTCGGTCATACCCGGGATCGCCTGGATCAAGTCATCAGCCTCAGGATTGCTGTACTGCCCCCAGTTGCCGTTCCAGTTGCTCGCCATACCGACGAATTCTGAGCTCAGCATCTTGCGGATGCGGCCCCACGGCTGGGTTGGGCCAGCGCCATCGCTCCACATCATGAAGATGTCATAGCCTTCGGGGAGAGGCGCGTCCGATTTGGTGACGATGGTCTGGTAAACGCCCCATTCAGGGTAGTTGGTGGTGATATCGATCCCGATCTTTTTACCAGCGGCAGCCACCACTTCGATGGCAGCCTGCCAGTCCGACCAGCCATTGGGGCAGGTGGCGATATAGGCAAGCTTCTGACCGTTGTATTCACGCCAGCCATCGCCATCGCTATCCACGATCCCGGCGTCATCCAACAGCTTCTTGGCGCCTTCGATATCATTGCCAGCCCACTGCAGGTCCTTAACGGCTTCCTGATCGTAGAGCGCCTGCTCACCCGGAGTCGGGTTCATCAGTGAGCGCGGCACCTGATCGAAGGTAGCCGATTGGTTGGTCATGGCGTTGGCGATGATGGTGGGATAGTCCACGGCAATGGCAATGGCCTTGCGCACCGCCAGCTGGTCCAAACCGTAAGCTTTCAGGTTGAAGAAGGCGGTTGGCAGGCTTGCGCCAATGCCATACGGGGCTTCCGGCAGGTAGGTGGAGACGGGCAGGCCATAGCTGAGCCACAGAACCTGAATGTTGGAGTTGAACTGCTGGCTGACATCCACTTCACCCTGGGCCAAAGCGACCGAGCCGGCCGCGTTATCCTTGAAGATCGTGTGCGCCAGGTATTTCGGGACCGGCAGCTTGCCGAACATGGAAGCATCCTGACCCCAGTAGTTGTCATCGCGAATGAGGACAACCTTCGTATCGTCTGAGAAGAACTTGTAGTAAGGGCCGGAGAAAACCACGTCCTCGGCGGTGTCCGCCAACAATGCGGTGGCATCGCCGCCCACGCGCTCTTCCAGTGTTTGGGTCCAGGCCTTCTGAATGACATAGTTGCTGCTCAAGTAGGCAGCGACCAACAGAGGATTGACCGGTTTACCTTCCGCATCCAGTTTGGCCTTGACCACTACCGTCTGGGGATCAACCGCTTCGATGTTTTCGATGTAATCTTGATTGGCTGCGGCGGTAGGGGTACTGTACTTGACATGGGTGGCCCAGGTATAAGCCACGTCCTCAGCGGTCACCGGGGTGCCATCGCTCCAATGGGCGGCAGGCTTGATCTTGAAGGTGATCTCGGTGCGCGCATCGTTCCAGGCAAAATCGCCATCCGCCAACAGAGGATACACCTTACCATCCATCATGTTGTACAGGTAGGGGGTTTCGAACATGAGCACGCGAGCGCTGTCCTGTTGAGCGATCGCCATAGCGTTGTTGTTGCTGTTGGAGTAAGGATTCCAACCCACAACCGCGCTCCACTGCTGCCCGTTGAAGTACAGGGTTTCCTGGCGTGGAAGCTGCTCACTGGGTTCTGCGGTTGGTGCTGGGACTTCGACGGTCTGGACCACCACCTGGGTTTCCTTGACCGTGATCACCTGAGTTTCCACGACCGGTACTTCAACAGTCTGAATGATGGTCTGTGGGGCCGGCGCGCAGGCTCCGAACACCAAGCCCATCACCATGAAGACAGTTATTACAAAAGACAGGCGTTTCATTTTGATTCTCCTTAGCATTTTTCGATTGATTAATACACTGGGTCAGTCAGATCCGTTTTTTATATGATTTTCCACCTCCTCTGGGTCGAAGGGCGATTTTATACCTGACATCGACGTACTCAAGAATCATTCTCATCCAAATCTCACTCAATGACCATCTTTTGCTTGGCGCCACAGCTCTCGCGAATGATCATCTCGGTGTCCATTAAGATGCGGCGAGGAGGTTGAATGCCGTGATCGATCAAATCGATCAGGATTTCAACTGCTTTGAACCCAAAACGGTAAATCGGCTGGCGGATGGTGGTCAGCCTGGGTTCTGGTAAAGTGGCTAACGAGAGGTCATCGAAACCCACAAAAGCGATATCGTCGGGGAGGCGCAGCCCGGCATCGCGGGCAGCATGCATGGCGCCGATCGCCATAATATCGGATGCACAGAAAACAGCATCCGGTTTGGCAGCGAGCAGTTTACGCATCCCCGCGTACCCGCTGGCTTCGGTAAAGTCCCCTTCCACCACCAAGGTTTCATCGACGCTTTGACCTTGTTCAATGAGGGCTTTCAGGTAACCTTGCTTGCGGTCGAGCCCTACGGTGGTGTTGGTCCCCCCGGTGATGGTCGCAATCCGTTGGTACCCCAGGCGGATGAGATGGCTGACCGCTTCATAAGCCGCTGCGACGTTATCGACATCGATGTAGCTGACGTGATCGGTGTGATGGGGGCGCCCGAGGATCAGAAAAGGGATATTGGCGGTTACCAGCCTGTCGATCAATTGCTCGCCGATCTGTCCTGATTGGAGCAATAGACCATCCAGGAAACCACGGCGAGAAACGCGCGGGTAAATCGTCTGCTCATCCTCTGGGGTGTCGACTAGGAACAGGCCCAAAGTATAAGTAAACTGGTTGCACGCCTGGGCGATGCCCTGGGTCAGTCGCGGGAAATAGGGATCCGAGAAAAAGGAGCTGACGCTGCGCGGCAAGACTAAGCCGATCATCCACGAGCGCTGCAGAGCGAGCGTGCGAGCTGCCAAATTGGGATGAAAGCCGGTGTTTTGTATCACTTCGAGCACGCGCTTGCGCACATCATCTTTGACATTCGGATGACTGTTGACCACCCGCGAGACCGTGGAGCGTGAGACTCCTGCCAATTTAGCGACATCTTCCAGGGTCAAGTCTGCCATCAGTGCCCACCATTCCAGGGCATTAGAAAACCAGTGGAGCCATGTCGGAGGGATGATTTTGGGAGCGCTCCCAATCCCGTAAAAAATTATATAAAATTTTTACATAAATGTCAAGATACTTCGGGCATTTTGAGGGTTATTTCCACCAAATTGCTCTGAAAATACTAAAAAATATGCATCGAACGCATCTACATGATTGACAAATACAAATCCCGTGTTAAAATATTATAAATATTTACTAAAATTTTTGGTTAAATATTCGAACAGTGAGGCGCCATGAAAGGTAAAGTCACGATCAGCGATGTTGCCCAACAGAGTGGCGTATCGGTTTCCACGGTCTCACTGGTATTGAACGACAAACCAGGCGTCTCACAAGAGACCCGCTCCCGCGTCCTGGATGTGGCTGCCAGGCTCGGCTACCAGGTCAAATCCTCCAGCGAAAAAGAAAAAAGCAACGGACTGACCACCATCGGGATGGTCATCAAGACCGATCCGGATATCCAGCCTCATGCGAATCCGTTTTACTCCAGGGTGATCGTGGGGATCGAGGATGCCTGCCGTCGAAAAGGGATCAACCTACTCTTTGCCACCCTGCCGGTTGACGACAATAACCGCCCGGTCGATGTCCCCCAAATCCTCTACAACGAGATCGTGGATGGATTGCTGATGGTAGGCACCTGTGTCGATGAGACTTTCACCTCCGTCATAGGATTACGCAAGATTCCCATTGTGCTGGTAGATGGCTATTCCGATACAGACAGTTTCGATTCCGTGGTTTCCGATAACTTCCGCGCCGCGTACCAAGCTGTTGAATACCTGATCCAAAAAGGTCACCGCCATATTGGGCTGGCAGGTAGCAACGATAACTGCTTCCCCAGCCTGCAAAACCGGCGAAATGGGTACCTGCGGGCGATGAAAGAGAACGGGATCACTGAAACCTACATCACGGATTTCAACGTCAACAAATCCAAAGGGTACCAGGAGATCATCGATTTCTTAAAGGCCTACCCCCATATCACGGGCTTATTCTGTGTGAACGACGATGTGGGCAGCGCCGCTATTCGCGCCGCTCAATACCTGGGGAACCGAGTGCCAGAAGATATCTCGATCATCGGCTTCGATGACACCTACATTGCTGCAAACACCCATCCCCCGCTGACCACCATGCACGTCGACACAATTGCTATGGGGCGCAGCGCAGTGCACCTGCTTTCTTTGCGCAGCGAAAATCCGGATGCCGCCTGCATGACGTTGACGATCCATGCCTGGCTGGTGGAGCGCGAGTCGGTCAGCACGCCAAATCCATTCACTCGAAAGTAGGAATCCTCACTCTCATGACTCAGCCTTTACCCGATATCCCCTGGGAAGAGCGTCCGTCCGGCTGTTCTGACGTCGTCTGGCGTTACAGCGCCAATCCGGTCATCCCGCGCGACCGGATCCCTTCCTCCAACAGCATCTTCAACAGCGCGGTCGTGCCTTTTCGAGGTGCGTATGCGGGCGTCTTCCGCTGTGATAATAGAAAGCGCGAGATGAACCTGCACCGCGGCTTCAGCGCCAACGGCATCGATTGGGAGCTGGAGAACGAGCCGATTGCCTGGCGCTGCGATGACCCGGAAATCAGCCCCTTCGAGCACCGCTACGACCCGCGCGTGGTCTGGCTGGAAGACCGCTTCTACGTGACCTGGTGCAACGGCTACCACGGTCCGACGATTGGGGTGGGCTACACAACCGATTTCGAGACCTTCTATCAGCTCGAAAACGCCCTCTTACCCTTCAACCGCAACGGGGTGCTCTTTCCGCGCAAGATCAACGGTAAATATGCCCTGCTCTCGCGCCCCAGCGATAACGGGCACACCCCCTTCGGCGACATCTTCTACAGCGAAAGCCCGGACATGACCCACTGGGGCAGGCACCGTTGGGTGATGGGCACCAAAGGCTGGAGCTGGCAGAGCACCAAGGTCGGCGCGGGACCCATCCCCATCGAGACCCCCGAGGGCTGGCTGATGTTCTATCACGGCGTGTTGACTTCCTGCAACGGGTTTGTTTACAGCTTTGGCGCCGCGCTGCTCGACCTGGAGCAGCCCTGGCGGGTGATCGCCCGCGGCAGCCCCTACCTGCTCTCGCCGCAGACTCTGTATGAATGCGTGGGCGACGTGCCCAACGTCGCTTTCCCTTGCGCGGCGTTGTACGACCCGCCCACGGGCCGCATTGCCCTGTATTACGGCGGCGCCGATACCGTGACCGCCCTGGCTTTTGCCTACATCGACGAGGTAATCGATTTCGTCAAGACCAATTCGGAGTTGTAATCAAAGCGGCTGTGGAATCCCCGCCAGGCCGTTCTGTCGGCTCCACCCTCATCCATCCTCGGCCCTTCCTTCTCCCAAACTGGGAGAAGGGAAGCGCTGGTGTTCTTCCAGCGCTGGGGTGAGGGCAGCCCATGAGCGAGTTGGAAACTCGCTCAACAGGCCTTTGAATTCCAGCAGCTTACTGCTGGTTTTTTATTGGGAGTGAACCTACCTCCAGAACCTTTACCCCAATTGCAGCCGCTTCTGCACCCAGCGGATCAGCAGCGCCAGCCCCAGGGTCATCACCAGGTACAGCAGGGCGGCGATGCTGTAGGTTCCGAAGAAATTGAAGGTGGAGGCGGAGTAGACCTTACCCAATTGGGTGATATCCTGCACCCCCAACGCCGAGACCAGCGCCGAATCCTTGAGCATGGCGATGAATTCGTTGCCCAGCGCCGGCAGCACGTTGCGCACCGCCTGGGGCAGCAGGATGAAGCGCATGATCTGCCCGTAGTTGGCCCCCTCGGTCTGAGCCGCTTCGGTCTGCTCTTTTTCGATGGATTGGATCCCCGCCCGGAAGATTTCCGAGATAAAGGCGCTGTATCCGAGCGACAGGGCCAGGATGGCGCGGGCGGCAAAGTTGAACTCGCGCACCTGGAGCGCCCCCAGAAAGCCAGCCTCGATCAAAGGCCGTCCCAGCCAGTTCAGCAGGTCGACCAGCGCCGGCGCCCCTACAAAGGAGATGTAGTACAGCAGCACCAGCATGGGGATGCCGCGGATGATCTCAACGAAAAAGGAAGACGTCTCTTGCAGCGGGCGGCTGTGCGAGACGCGCAGCAGGCACCAACCCAGACCAGCCGCCAGGGCAATGGCGAAGGCCACCAGCGAGACATAGATGGTGGTCGATACACCCTGGCTGACCGCCTCAAAAATCACGCGTAAGCTTTCATCCCGGGCAATGGCCCAAAAGGCAAGGAAAGCCAACAGGAGCGCCGCCAATAGCCAATACGGGAGCCTCGCCAGCCGGTCCGTCAGCGGGATGAAATGCGATTGAAACGGCGGTGGGCGGCTGCCCGCCTGAGTTTGCCCTACGCTCATCATTACCTCCTATCCATCCATCGCTTTTTCCCCACCCGCGCGGAGATCGATCTCCTGGTTACCCGGCGTTACCAGGTAGCCCGGGCATTTTCATGCCCGGGCGGAAGGTGCGACGCACTTTAGAAGCGCGTCGCACCTGGAAAAGCAAAAAATAAACCGTTATGTGGATCTCTTCCGGCAATCAGTTCCCTGCCGGGCTGTACAGGAAGAACCAGCGCGTATTCAGGTGCTCCAAAAAGCCATCATCCTTCATGGTTTGGATGGCAGCGTTGAAAGGCGCCACCAGGTCGGAGGCGGGGGTGAAGATGAAGCCGAACTCCTCTGTGCCCAGCGGATCGCCAATCACCTTGAGCTGGTCCGGGTTAGCTCCGATGTAGCCACGGCTCGAAGCGGCGTCCATCAGCACCATATCCACATCTCCAGCGATCAAGGCCTGCACCGTCGCCCCAAAGTTCTCGAACAGGATGATGCGCGGGTTAGCTTCATCCCCA
>Ga0105106_10000487_pt1 | contig 27770 bp, 25 predicted proteins | sample PPLLaktember2015_5_FD_79109 | JGI IMG/M metagenome (GOLD analysis project Ga0105106, IMG submission 79109) | Freshwater sediment microbial communities from Prairie Pothole Lake near Jamestown, North Dakota, USA - PPLs Lake P8 Core (1) Depth... | ecosystem: Environmental > Aquatic > Freshwater >...
CCAAACCCCCGACCTTCGCCGTTCAACTCCAGCCATTAGCCCCTGCCCCAATCGAAACTGGAGAGGCCGCGACCTTGGCGCCGCCTGCCTCCGCCGAGCCTGTTATCTTCGGCTGTGACGACTCGCTGTCATTGCTCACATACCGCTGCCAGGTGAGCAAAGCGGAGGCAGCAGTTGGTTTCGATCTGAAAGAGCCCCCCGGCGACCTTCAGGGCCTGTTTTTTTCAAGGGCGGAAGCAAATCCAACCTTACACTCAGCCTCTCTCCTCTACGCAGCTATTGGAGGCGGCTCGCAGTTGACCATCTCACAGGTGCGCGGCGATATGGCCGCATCCAGTTGGGGTGAGGTGCCGCCAGGCGCCGCGGTTGAAAAAGTGCGGGTGGGTGAAAATGACGGAGAGTATGTGCGCGGCGCGTTTGTGGTGAAGCCAGGGGCTGCATCAGCCGCATGGCAGGCGGATAGCCCGGTGCAGCGCTTACGCTGGCGCGAGGGCGACGTACTGTTCGAGATCCGCCTGGATGGTGAAGTATGGCGAGTTGAGTATCTTGAGAAAGATACGCTGGTTGCCCTGGCTGAAAGCCTGGTGTACAAGCCCAACCTTGCCGAAGATCAACTCCGCGCGGATTATTTGACCCGAGTGGAAGATGCCGAGGCCCTGGCTGGATTTGATGTACTTGAGCCAACAATGCTACCCGAAGATTTCTCTTTTAATCATGCTGAATTTGAATCCACCTCCCAACAGGTCAGGCTGGTGTATGAAGCTGGTACCGGCGGCGGTACAGCCGGAATCGTAATTTACCAAACATCTCTCACCGATACCCCTGAGTTCGACCTTACCGCAGGCTTTCCGCTGGATGTAGTCGAGACCGTTCGGGTAGGCGGAATTATAGCGCAATCCGTGGCCGGCGCGTATTTCACAGAATATGCGCCGACGCCAGGCTCTCCCACGGCCACTCCGGTTTGGAATCCAAATGACCCGAGCCGCTCTCTGATCTGGCGAACCAGTACTTTGTCCGTTGAGATTTACTACTTCTCCAGCCAGTGGTATGGTGGACGGCTGGATAAATCCGGCTTGATTGCTCTTGCAGAAAGCATGAAGTAAGAAATTAACCCATTTGGGCGCGAATAAGCAAGGGTCGGCAGCCGCTCATTCCACGTGGAACTGGAACACCTGACACTGGAACACGCTCCTCGCACGTAGCACTTATTTCTCCGCGGCTTCTTGGATTTGCTGCCAGGCGGCCTGAACGTGGCGCGCCTCCGTGTGAGTTTGCCCCACGCACAGGCGCAGCGTGTAGCGACCATCCAGCACGGTGTGGGACAGGTATAACTTGCCGCTGCGGTTGAGGCGCTCCAGGATGCGCTGGTTGATCTCATCGCCGCCGGTATGGCGGAAACAGATCAAATTGAACGGCGCCGGCGCGGCGATCTCGAAGTCGGGGTGCGCGGAGACCCAGGCGGCAAATTGCTGGGCCAGCTCTACGTGGCGGCGGATGTGGTAGCGCAATCCTTCCACACCGTAATGACGGATGACGAACCACAGCTTGAGGGCGCGGAAGCGCCGTCCCAAAGGGACGTGCCAATCGCGGTAATCGATCACCGCCCCCGATTCGGTTGCCTGGTTGCGCAGGTACTCCGGCAAGATGCTGAGGGTCTGGATCAATGCCGACCGGTCGGCTACGAAGAAACAGTCGCAATCGAAATTGGTGAACATCCACTTATGCGGGTTGAAAGCGTAGCTATCGACCCACTCGAGCCCGGCGTGCATGCCGCGGAATTCCGGGCAGATGGCGGCGGTGCCGACCATGGCGGCATCCACGTGCAGCCAGATGTTATTTTCCCGGCAGATCTTTCCAATGACTTCCAGGGGGTCGATGGCGTTGGAGGAGGTAGTGCCAAGGGTGGCAGTCACGAAGCAAGGGACCAGTCCGGCCTGGATATCCGCTTGGATCTGCCGCTGCAATGCCTGCGGGCGCATGGCGTAATTTTCATCCACCTCGATCAGGCGCAGGTTTTGCTGGCCCAGCCCGGCGACCTTGACCGCTTTTTCCACCGAGGAATGGGCGTGGCTGGAGGTGTAAGCCACCAGCCGCCCGTCGCAGCCCGACTGGTTGCTCTGGTAAGCGGTGGCGCGTTCGCGGCCAGCCAGCAGAGCGGTGAGCGTGGCGCTTGAAGCCGAATCCTGGATCACCCCGCCGCCGCTCCCGCTGGATTTGAATTTTTCGGGCAGATCGAGCATCTGGGCAACCCAATCCAATACATGCGTTTCGAGCTCGGTGCAGGCCGGGCTGGTAACCCACAGCATGCCTTGCACGCCCAGCCCTGAAGACAGCAGGTCGCCCAGGATCGCCGGAGGTGAAGCGTTCGCCGGGAAGAAAGCGAAGAAATTGGGCGATTGCCAGTGGGTGATGCCCGGCAGGATCAGGCGGTTCACATCCGCCAGCATGGCCTCGAAAGGTTCGCCGATGTCAGGCGGATGGGGCGGCAAGGCGGTGCGCAGCTCGCCGGGCCGCGCCTGGGAAAGCACCGGGAATTCTTCGATGCGCTCGTAGTAATCGGCGATCCAATCGACGACGGCGCGCCCGTAGCGGCGGAATTCATCGGGCGTCATGTGATAGCTGGGGAAATTGTCTGTCATTGTGTTTCCTGTCATGGGATTAAACCCCGATCTCCTGAAACTCGGGGGCGTATTGCGCAGTGGCTTGCATGCTGCGCAGGGCGCCGGGCTGTAGCTCCAGCGCCATGAATTCTTTATCCACCTGATACTCATTACCCAGGCCGAAATCGCCGGCGCGTTGGAAGCCAAAACGATGGTAGTAGGCGGGGTCGCCCAGCACCACAATGGCCTGGTAGCCAGCCTTCCGGCAGGCCAAAATACCAGCACGCGCCAGCCGGCTGCCGATCCCCTGTTGTTGGTAGGTGGGAAGGACTGCCAGAGGGGCTAACCCTACGGCATTCAGCTGCGGCTGGGGAGGGTCGAAGCTGAGCGGGGAAAAAAGAATATGCCCCATCACCTGACGGTCTTGCTCGGCAAGCGGGGAGATCACCGCTTTATCGTGGGCGTGCAACAGCTCGACAAGGCGGGTCTCGCCTGGGGAAGGAAACGCCTGGCGGTGCACCTCCAGGACGCTGGGCAGGTCTGAGGGCTGGACGCGACGGATGGAAATGGGCATGGTGACCGCGGCTTTGCAGGCGCTAGAACCGGCTGGATACCTGGGCCGCCCATTGGCGGATAAAAGGCCAGTTGCGCCTGTCCCCCGGCTGAGCCTGGATCACCAGCATCACGAAGAGCATTTGCAGGAGTTTCAAGCGGAAGAGCTCCAGCTTGCCGCCAAAGATGGCGACGCTGACGGGCTTGACGCCTGGCGCGGCTTTGAGCGGCTTGCCAACATAGTTGGTGACGGTAGCATAGCGTTCCTTGAAGCCCAGGCGGGCAGGGTTTGTGGGAGGTTTGGGCAGGTCCGGGTCTACTACTACAGGCACCCCTATGACCTGCTCCTCCCCGGTGTTCGTCAGGCTCATGGCGGTGAGGAAGTAAGCCACCGGAATTTGGCTTAGAGCGCCTTGGTGCCGTTTGATGAAATTGAACGCGGCGCGATGCCAGCCCAGGATCATCGGCGCGCCAAGGATCACGCCGTCATAGGTCTCCAGGTTGGCGACTTGCTCCAGGCGCCACACTTCGGGCTGCATGCCAGCCTTGCCCAGCTCTTCGGCGATCGCCTGAGCGACTTCCTCGGTGGAGCCTGAATTGGTAGTGTAGGCGATGAGGATTTTTTTCATTTGTGTTCTCCAATGTGTCAATTTCCAGCCTTGATGGGTGCTCTAAAGATCAGCAGCCCAGTAATGAGCGGGGATATCGGGCCTTTCCTCAAACCCTAGCTTCAATGCCAGGGCGCGAGACGCCATACGCTCCGGCCAGCAGGACCAATGGGGAGTGAGCCCTTTCGATATGCAGGCTTCGATCAAGGCGCTGGCGGTTAGAGCGGCAAATCCGCGCCCCTGATAGGCTTCGATGGTGTGGATGTCGATCTCAGCTTCGCCGCCTCCGATGAAGTTGGTGGTGCATGCGCTGACGATTTCAGCTCCTTTCATCAGACAGAAGCCGAATCTTTTGGATGAGGCTGAAAGCAAGGATTGGTACAGCGGATGCTCTGCGGCAATCTGCTGGTCAACAGCGCGCAGCGAGAATCCCGACGGAATTTTGTCTCGCCAGCCCCTGCGAGCTGAAAATAATTCGAGATTAAAGCTGAAATCTTTTCTGTGGATCTGGATTGCGCCAGTATCGCCGAGCAACGCGTCTAAGCTTTTCTTCCACGCGTCGGAAAACGAGAACAGCACCAACTCCTTTTCTTCGGCCTTGGGAAGCAGGATATGGAATAAAAGGTCTTTAACGGATTTTCCGAAGGCGAAGTCGTTGGCATCACCAGCCACGTAAAAGAATGCCCCCTGCGGGTACAGGAGAGCGCTGGTCGGCGACTGATGGTTGTCAACGAAGACCCTTCCGGGAGTGTTGCCTTCAATCACGGAGAATACAATGGCAATATTATGGTCGATTTGGCGAAAAATCGGGAATACCTTGTGGAAATCAGCGGGCTCGAGTTCAAACAAGTCGGTTCTCTTTAACTAAGTGTGCGCCACGTGGCGGAAGGCTGCCATGCCGAAGAACAACGGCAGCCAGAAAGTGATGCCCCGGTAAGCGAGGGTGATGACCGCTGCGGCCCCCAGGGGAACATACATGGTCGAGAGCGCCAGGGTGAGGGCGCCTTCCACGATGCCGATCCCGGACGGGGTAGGCGAGACGATCAGGAACAGGTAAGCCACGCTAAAACCTGCCACCAGCGTGCCCACGGAGATGGGGGTCTTGAAAGCCATAAAAACAAAGAACAGGATCGAGATGAGCAAAGTCTTGTTGCTCAAGGCCAGTCCGAATGGCATCAGCAAATTGTGTGGATTTTGGCGCAGCTCAGATAAACCGTCGGCGGCTTCCTGCGCGAAATCCAGGGCGCGCTCTTCGGAAAGGAACTGGCGATGGGTGAAAGGTTTGATCAGGCGATTGACCTGGCGCGCCAGCCAGACCAGTGCGCTGCCCAGTGTTTTGGCAGACCGCGTACCCAGGTAGAGCAGGATTGCCAGCCCGAGGGCAATGATGAGCACGATCGCAGAGGCGGTGATTTCTGCAGCATCGAGATTGTGACGGCGCAGCAGGACGATCAATCCCAGGGTAAGGATGCACAGGAAACCGGCGTAATCGAAGAGCACATACAACGCACCGGCGATGGTAGCCCGCCCGCTGGAATAGCCGCGCCGGCGAGCTTCGGAAATGAATACCGCCATACCCCCCATACCCGCCGATGGGGCAACCACGTTGACAAAGTTGGCGGCGGTGGAGAGCATCAGCAGGGTCTCAATTTTTTCATCCACCCCCGTGGCCTGAAAAATAGACCTGTACGAGGCGGCGACGTTTACCAACCAGGCGATTTCGACCCCCAGGGCCAGCGCCAAAAAGCGCCAATCGCCGCGCTTCATTGTATCTGCGATAGCCTGGACCTCTGCAATCTGCCCAATCACGAGCATCACACATAAAAGCAGGGCGATGGCGAAAAACATTTTTCGCATGCCCTGATTATACTTGCTACTATGTCACCTGGATTCGCCGAAGGTCACTTCGATTTCCATCACCCGAGTATCTCGCACGATCTCCAGTGCGGCGGTGACGCCTGGCTTGTAATTAAAGAGGGCGTTGATATAAGAATGGTTTGCATCGAGTGGGGTTTCACCGATGCGCGTGATGATATCGCCGGGTTGCAAGCCGCCTGTATCAGCCGGGCTGCCCGGCACGACCTCTGAAATATAAGCTCCCCATTCGACCGGCAAGCGGTAAGCTGCGGCAATCGAGGGGGTGATCGGCTGCCAGCGCACCCCCAGGTAAGGGCGGGCGTAATACCCTTTTTGGATGATTTCGTTGGATACGATGACGGCAATATTGGTCGGGATGGCGAATCCAAGGCCTTCGGCGATACTGCCCCCAAGACCGCTGCTGCGCACGACCAGCGTGTTGATCCCGATGACCTCGCCAGCCAGGTTCACCAGGGGTCCGCCCGAATTACCCTGGTTGATGGCAGCATCGGTCTGGATGAGATTTTCCATCAGGTAACCCTTGCCGGTATCCAGAATACGACCGGTAGCGCTTATCACGCCGACCGTAACCGTGTTCATTAGCTCACCGAGAGGAGAGCCAATTGCGATAACCGTCTCACCGGGCCTGAGCTGATCCGAATCTCCCAAAACGGCAGCCACAGGAAGGGGGCCATCAGTCTTCAAGACTGCCAGGTCGGCATACAGGTCGGTGCCTACGATGGTGGCGGAAAGCTTTTCTTCATTGGCGAGGATGACGGCGACCTCGCTGGTATCCTCGACAACATGATTGTTGGTGAGGATGTAACCATCCGTGGAGATGATCACGCCGCTGCCGCTCACCTCCTGGTCTGCAGTTCGACCGAAAAAGGTCCGCTGCCCAGGAATTACCCCGACGACGGTAACCACAGTTGGCACGACATTTTCGACTGCCTGCGTGATGGTGGTTTGAATATCTGCCGTGGAAATTTGGATGGATTGTTGGGGCGCCAGGTTGGCGGTCGGCTGAATGGTTGAGACAGACGCCTGCTGGTCGGTTCTCAAAGCCCCGAAGACAGCTATTCCACCAGCTACTGCTCCAGCCAGAGCCGAGAATCCGGCAACACACATGATTAAGAGAGCGTACAAGATGCGTTTGGCGGACATGCCTGTATTCATATGGATGAGAGGATAGGGATTACTGCCAGTAGCAGGAAGTGGCGCATTTGTCGTTACCCTATTGTGCTACGCCCAGGCTGCCTCCCGGCTGGGCGCAGCACGTGAGTGCTCTCAGGTCCGCCGGCAATCAGCTGCGACGGCGGCCTCCCATGCCCATCACCAGGGTGACATAATACAGCAACTGAAGCACCGCGGTGACCAGCGCGGCGACATAGGTGAGCGCAGCCGCGTTCAGCACGGTGTTCACCCCGCGTTGCTCGTCATCGCCTAGGATCATGCCCGTTTCTGTGAGCAGCTGTTTGGCGCGCGCGGATGCATTCAATTCCACCGGCAGGGTTGCCAGGGCAAATACAGCTCCACCGGCAAACACCGCAACACCCAGCCAGGCTATCTCCGTAAAACGCAACAGCATACCCAGCAAGATCAAGATCCAGCCAAGGTAGGAGCCGATATTCACCACCGGCACCAACGCGGCGCGGAAGCGTAATGGGAAGTAGCCTTCCTGGTCCTGCATGGCGTGACCCAGCTCATGGGCGGCAATCGCCAGCGACGCCACCGAGTTTCCCTGGTAGACGCCTGGGGAAAGGCGCAGGACTCGCGTGCGCGGGTCGTAGTGATCACTCAAGTGCCCGGACACACCTTCCACGCGCACATCGTAAAGGCCGCCGCGCTGGATAAGACGTTCGGCCGCTTGCGCGCCGCTCATCCGGCTGCGTGTGGGAACACGGCTCCATTTCTGGTAAGCCGAGTTGACATACCACTGGACCGCCAGCATCAACAGAAAGGCTGGCGCCATGAACAATAAATAGGTTGGGTTAAGATAAAACATCGATACACTCCTGCATCATGTCAGGTGCAGCATGGCTTTCCCATGGCTGCACAAAGTTAGTTTGAAAGCAACAATTCAATCGCTTTATCGAGCTGCGGATCCCGGTCGGCGGTTAGATCATCCTCCGTGACCTGCACCTCCACGTCGGGTGTCAAACCAACCTCGTTAATGGTGCGCCCGTTCGGGGTAAGCCAGCGGGCGATGGTGATGCGCACAGCTCCGGCGTCATCTTTCAAGGCCGTGGGAACCTGCACCGAGCCTTTGCCAAAAGTGGTCGTGCCGACCAATTGGGCGCGGCCGTAATCCTGGATGGCGCCAGCGACAATTTCGGAGGCCGAAGCGCTGCCCTCATTGACCAGCACCACTAGCGGAATCTCGGTAGCCAAACCGCCGCGCTGCACATCAAAAGTCCGGCGAGTGCCATCTCCGTATTCCTCGTACAAGACCACGCCTTGATCCAGAAATTCGGAGCTTACTTCCACTGCAGTCGTCAACAAACCTCCACCATTGCCGCGCAGGTCCAGGATAATACCTACGGGCTCTTGTTCCAGCAAGGTTTTCAGAGTCTCACGCAGCTGTTCTTTGGTGTCATCGGCGAAGATGAGGATATGCACGTAACCGATATTGTCCTCCAGTGTGCGACTCTCGATGCTGGGGACGGTGATGTTCGCTCGCTCTACATCCACGGTGAAAGGCGCCTGTTCGCCGCGCTGGATCGTGAGGGATACGCTTGTACCGGCTGGCCCGATCACCAGCTTGCGGGCTGCTTCGCCGTCCACACCGGTCATATCCTCGCCGTTGATGGCGATGATTTTGTCGCCGGTACGCAAGCCTGCTTTTTGGGCTGGAGAACCCGGCATTGGGCTGATGATGGTCAGGTAATCTGCTGTGGTATCGACCCAGGCGCCGATACCCTCGTAGGTATCTTCGCCTTTTAAGGCTGTGTTGAGCATTTTATAGCTCTCGGGGTCGATATAGGAAGTGTGCGGGTCCTCCAGGGAATCGAGCATGCCGCGTATGGCGCCGCGCATTAAGATCTGGTCATCAACAGGTTGGTCTACATATTGATCGTGCACCAGTTGCCAGGCCTGCCAGAAAGGGACAAATAGATCTTGCAGCTCCTCAGGCGTAGCCGCTCGGGTATCTAGAGTTCCTGTGACTTGCTCTACGCCGAAATCCGGCGCCAAAGCCACGACGGATTCTGCTGGATTGGGCAGCAATCGTCCGGCGACGAAACCCGCTGAACAAGCGCCAGCGATTAAGATGAACGCGACGAATACTGCGACAAAGATCGAAATAACCCTATTTTGGGGTGAATTTTCCATTGATTTACCTGTAGATTATTTATATTCCCTGATCTGTGTTACTTCTACTAAAACTCATCTTAAAAATGGTAATTTGGGTGTGGCGGCTTTGCCCCTGCATACACCCCAATCACTTCTATTATTGAGATAGCTTTTAATGTTAAACGATAGATTACCATACCAACATTAGAACAGTATAAAAACCATGTTATAGGAAAGTAGATAGTTCAGGAGGACAACCAGGCATCCAGGTAGACCTGGAAAGAGGACGGGTCGCTGACCTGTTCCGCGTAAGCCAGAATAGCCTCCCCATCCAATGGGTACAGAGGATGACAGGAGGTGGGGGCTGCGCCGAGGGGCGCATGAACGATGGCGTCCACGAAAGGCGCGACCAGGTCAGCCTGTTCCAGCTCCGGAACGATCTCCTCAGCGGTGACGATGACCGTGTTAGCGGTGAGGGCCAGCTCCTCATCGATGCCCCGGTTTTTGCCGATGAGAGCATTGCCATCCATATCGGCGCGCAAAGCATGAATGACTGCAACGTCGGGGTGGATAGCGGGGAAAGCCATCAACTGCTCGCCGCTGTAGGGGTCTGTCACGGTAAGCACATCTGGACGCAAGCGCGGCAGGTCAGTGCCCAGCCAGGCGCGCCCCGGCATGAATCCCACGCCTGCGAGGGTGGCGCGCAAGCCCATCGCCAGGCTGGCTTCCGTCTCTTCCAGGATCTCCAGCTCGCCGCGCCCGGCGCAATAGGTGAACATAGGCGCTAAGCCGAAGATTTCCAGGCCAAAATAACAGGTGCGTGTCTGCCTGACCAATCCAGCGCCTACCAGCAGGTCGCTTTCCAATCCGGCTGTGAAGGCGAGCAGGGTCAGGTCAAACCGGATGTTCTTCTGACGGTTGCGCTGCAGCAGGGCGCGCACGAAAGCCAGCGGGCGGCGGTAAAGCGTCAAGCCGCCCAAAGCCAGGGTTGAGCCAGGCTGCACCAGGGCGGCAGCTTCTGGCAAGGAGATCAGTTTATTCATCCTGAGGGGTCTCCGATTGGAAGGGTGCCCGCCATAGTTCTGGCACGGCTGCCGGGAGCTCGTGCAGGCTTCTAATGGAGCGATCTGCCGCGTGGTCTGCAGGGACGCCGTCGTGAGCCAGACTACCCACCAAGACAGTAAAAAAGCCCATTTGATGGGCAGGCGCCAGGTTGCGGGTGGAATCGTCCAGGTACACACAGCAGCGCGCATCGCTCTCCCTGGCAAGGGCCAGCGCTGTCCGGTAGGCGTGCGGGTCCGGCTTGCAGAAAAAATTCATGGCGTTCACGTCAATGATCTGCTCGAAACAGCCGTTCAGATTCAAGACGTTCAAAACGCGCCTGGCGTGCCGGGTATCGGCATTGGTGAAGATAAACTTAGGCTGGGGCAAAGACATAAGCAGAGGGCGCAGCTCTGGGTCGGGGCGCACGATGCTTTCAACCGGCAGATCGTGCACGAAGGCCAGGAAATCGTCGGCATCCACTGCATAGTGAGTCATCAAACCGCGCAGGGTTGTGCCATAGGTCTCAAAATAATGGCGCCGGAGGAGGGGCACTTGGTCGGCGGGGATTTGTAAGCGGGTGAGCATGTATTCGTTCATGCGCTCGCGAATGGCTGCCCACAAGCCGTTATCCGAGGGATACAGGGTATCGTCCAGGTCAAAGAACAGGGTGGTGAATGACACGCCGCAATTATAGCGTTTTTTTTGTTTTCCACTATAATATCGACATGTCCATCCACCTGTTACCTCCCGAAGTCGCTTCACAAATTGCCGCTGGGGAGGTAGTTGAGCGCCCGGCATCGGTGGTGAAGGAACTGTTGGAGAACGCCCTGGATGCCGGGGCAAGCCATATTCGCATCGCGGTGGAACAAGCTGGCAGGCGGCTGGTGGAGGTAGCAGATGATGGTCATGGCATTTTGGAGAGCGAGTTATCCTTAGCCGTCGAAAGGCATGCCACCAGTAAGCTGGTGAATGCCGAAGACCTGTTTCGCATTGTGACGCTGGGATTCAGGGGCGAGGCGCTGGCCTCGATAGGCTCTGTGGCGCGCATGACGATTACTTCCCGCACCAGCCACGCCGATCACGCGGCGCGCTTGCGGATCGAAGGGGGAGCAACCGGGAAGCTGGAGAAAGTTGGCGCTCCGGCGGGCACGGTGGTGCGGGTGGAAGACCTGTTTTACAACGTCCCGGCGCGCCTCAAATTCATGAAAAGCGACCTGACGGAGAGACGCCAAATCGATACGTTGGTGACCCGTTATGCCCTGGCTTACCCGAACGTGCGTTTTCATTTGAGCCAGGATGGACGTAACAGCCTGCAGACCAGTGGTAACGGGGATCGCCGGGAAGTTTTGGCGGCGTTATATGGGGTAGAGGTTGCGCGCCAGATGTTGGAGGTGTTGGCTGATGATGGCGACATTCGTTTGCGAGGCTTTATCAGCCCGACCTCCCTGACGCGCTCCAACCGCCGGGAGATCACTTTCTATGTCAATGGTCGCCCGGTGCTAGATGGCTCGCTATCCGCGGCGCTGCTGCAAGCTTATCGCACGCTCCTGATGGTTGGACGCTATCCTATGGCGTCTCTATTCCTGGAGCTGCCGGCTGAAGCTGTGGATGTCAATGTGCACCCCACCAAGGCAGAAGTGCGCTTTCGTAACCCGGACCAGATCTTCGCCTCAGTGCAGCGCGGCGTGCGACGCGCCCTTCTGGCACACACCCCGGTGCCCGGTCTGGAAAACCGGAACAATTGGCAAACTGGGGCGCCGTCCGGGCGGACTTTTGAATTCACCTGGCAGCCTCCCTCCGCAAACACGGAGGATAAAACCTCATTCACAACGGCGTCAGAAGAGAGCTTCGCGCCTGCCAGCCGTTTACCAGGCACGCCCACCACGCTGCTGCGCCTGGTAGGGCAGATCGCTGCGGCTTACCTGGTAGCTGAAGGGCCGGATGGCCTGTACCTGATTGACCAGCACGCAGCTCACGAACGGGTGCTGTTCGAAAAGTGGTTGGCGCAGCGGGCGACCTCGATCCCGGGGCAGGCACTGTTGCAGCCCACCACTCTTGAGCTGCCGCCTGCCAGCGCCCGTTTGCTGAGCGAGCAATTGCCCACCCTGGCGCGCCTGGGTTTCCAGGTGGAGGCATTCGGTCCGGCGACATTCCTGGTGCGCTCTATCCCGGTTTTGCTTTCCGGTTTGGATCCGGGGGCGGCGCTGCGCGTGCTGGTTGAGGATTTTGAGGAGGATGAAACTCCTCTACAGGCGGAAGTGGAAGCCAGGTTGATCGCACGCATTTGCAAGCGGGCGGCAGTGAAAGCCGGGCGAGTGCTCTCCAGCGATGAGCAACGCGCCTTATTGAACGATCTGGAAGCCTGCCAATCGCCGCGCACCTGCCCGCACGGCAGGCCTACGATGATCCATCTTTCGGTAGATCTGCTGGAACGCCAATTCGGGCGCCGCGGCCCACGCTGAGGTTGATATGCGCGCATTATGGCTGGAAGACCAACAGCTTAGCTTCCGCGAGGACCTCCCGTTCCCCTCTCCAGGGCCAGGAGAAGCATTGGTAAAAGTGCGCCTGGCGGGCATTTGTGCGACGGATCTGGAGATGGTGCGAGGCTATTACCCATTCCGCGGGGTGCCCGGGCACGAATTTGTGGGTGAGATCGCTGCACCCGCGCCAGATGGCTGGCAGGTGGGGCAGCGCGTGGTGGGCGAGATCAACGCCGCTTGCGGAATCTGCCGGGAGTGCCGGTCCGGGCGGCCCAGGCACTGCGAGCAGCGCACGGTTTTGGGGATCAAAGGCCGTAATGGGGCCTTTGCGGAATACCTGAGCCTGCCGGTTGAAAACCTGCACCGGGTGTCAGAGGAGGTGCCTGACGAGATGGCAGTATTCACCGAGCCGCTGGCAGCCGCGCTGGAGGTGTTGGAGCAGGTGGCAGTATTGCCCGGCGATCGGGCCCTGGTGGTGGGGGCAGGACGCCTGGGGCAATTAATCGCCAGCGTATTGGCATTGACCGGCTGCGATTTGCATGTGCTGGCGCGCAGCCTAAGGCAGATCGAGCTATTACAGCAGCGCGGTATCTCCGTTTGGAACCCTGAGCAGGTGCCGGAGCGCAGCCTGGACCTGGCGGTGGAAGCCAGCGGCTCGCCGGTGGGTTTCGAGATCGCCCGGCGGTCGCTGCGCCCGCGCGGCACGCTGGTGCTCAAAAGCACCTATGCCGGTGATCTGACAGCAAATTTCTCGGCGGTGGTAGTGGATGAGATTACCCTGGTGGGATCCCGCTGTGGGCCGTTCCCTCCAGCGTTGGATTTGCTGAAAAAGGGCCTAGTGGACCCGCGCCCGATGATCGATGGGCGCTACCCGCTGGAGGAGGGATCGCAGGCTTTTGAATTATCTGCCCGGCGAGGAATCCTCAAGGTGCTGCTGACGATGCACTGATGAGAGGCAGACCTATTCCGCACGACCAATCCGGTCCGGAGTTACTAAACAAAGATAAAGCCCATGTCAAAGCTCCCAGGGATTGCCAGCAACCTAGGTCAGGATTATCAGACAGCTCAAGTCTGCTTAAATAGGTCAGGTTGCTCAAAGTGCGCGGGATAGAGCCAGATAGCTGGTTATTATCCAGGTATAGATACGTCAGAACGGGAAGATTACCAATCTCAGGAGGAATCGGGCCGATAAGTAGATTGGAGCTCAGATCAATCCCAGACAACGACTCTTGGTATCCTATATCTGGTGGTATTGAGCCCGAGAGCTCGTTATTATTCAAGTTGAATTCGTATAGAGAGCGTAAATTCCTGATTTCGGAGGGGATCGAACCTGAAAGCTGATTGTTATTAAGCTCCAAAGTGAATAAACCAATTAAGTTGCCAATCTGTGGCGGGATTGGCCCTGAAAGCTGATTATTGCCCAAATTGAGCCATCCCAGTCCGGTCATATTTCCGATTTCAGGTGGTATGCTGCCTGAAATCTGATTGCTTTGCAGGTCGAGAACACCCAGCCAGACCAGGTACGTTATCTCAACAGGGATCGTGCCTGTAATTTGGTTGTTGTAAAGCTCCAATTGGGATAACTGGATGAGATTGCCGATTTCAGGGGGGATCGATCCAGATAGCAGATTGTTGCCCAGATACAATCCGTAGAGACTTGACAAGCCGCCGATTTCTTTGGGGATTGGTCCTGAGAACTGATTCGTGGTAAGGTAAAGGTCGAACAATTCACCCAGTTGACCTATTTGTGGTGGAATAGGGCCCGATAAATTGTTGTTATTTAGCTGCAAAATGAATAGTGATTCCAGGTTACCGATCTCAGGGGGTAATGAGCCTGTCAGCTGGTTATCGTTTAGGTAGAGTGAGCGCAATTTTCTCAGATTACCGATCTCTGAAGGGATCTCTCCGGATAACGCGTTTACGCCTAAATCCAACTCTTCCAGATTTATGAGATTACCGATCTCTGCTGGAAGAGAGCCTGATAGCCCATGGCCCCAAAGATCTATCTTAGTTAATGCAGCCAGCTTCCCGATTTCGACTGGAATCGACCCACTCAAGCTGAAGAAGTAGCAATAATATTTTAAACACCCGCTTGTGATTGAAATTCTGAGGACCTGTAGGTAGGGAAGATCTCCAATCTGTGGGGGGAGTGTGCCGGATACCTTGTTCTCTATGTGTATCAGCTCTGTCACATGTAGGGCGGCATTACAGGTTACTCCATACCAGGTACAGTATGATGCCTCGCTTCCCCAGCCAGTATTGTCGGTCCACGCGTCTCCACCAGCGTTTTCATAAAAAGCCATCAATGCGGCGCGCTCTTCGGGGTAACCGGAGATATTTGGGTATGCGTTTAAGGCGAGCGGCAGATAAAGAGTAGTTGTCACGTTGAAATGATCTTGTTTCCCATAAGCTGCTGCTTCCTCAAAATCGGCCTGGAGCCAAACTGCCAACTGGATGATGACCACGATTAAGATGAGGGAACCCATTTTGCGGACCATTGTACGCTCCATTAAGAAATACCACTAATTGCATGTTGGCGGTTCTAAGTTGGCATGGATGCACTCCGCGCTTGGATTGGCTTTGCCCCCACGCCAATGAAAAAATACGATTACTTGGTCCCGCTAACCGGTATAAATACAGTGAAGGTAGCTCCGGTCCCGGTGCCACTCTCCACTTCGATCGTTCCTTTGTGGGCTTCTATAATGCGTTTGCAGATGGAAAGGCCCAGACCGGTACCCGGCGCGCTTTGGGCGGTTTCCGGAACGCGATAAAATTTTTCAAATATGTGCGGCAGACTACCCGGGGGGATACCGACCCCGTTATCACTGATCTGGATAATGACGCGATCGGCTTCCGAGCGAGCCGCCAGGACGATCTTGCCATCGGTGGGTGTGAATTTGATCGCGTTGCTCAATAGGTTTAAGATGACCTGCTTGAGTTTATCGGTGTCTCCCATGATAACCGGCAGATCGAGCGAAAGGCGCACCTGGAAGTTTATTCTCTTCTCTTCGGCCTTGCTGCCCATCACCTGCGCGCACTCACTGAGCAGATTTTCAATATCCACCTGCTCAACATGAAAGTGGGATCTGCCAGATTCCAGGCGCGCCAGGTCCAGAAAGGAGGTGGACATTTCCGTCAGGCGGTTGATCTCGCGCTGCATGGTATCTACCAGGGAAGTGCGCTGCTCCTCCTTAATCTCGGGGCGCAGCAAAAGATGAGTAACGGCATGCAATGAAGCCAGGGGAGTACGCAGCTCATGCACCATCTCAGAGATCAAGTCAGACTGTTGAAATAAGCGCGCATTCTCGATAGCCAGGGCGGCCTGTGCGCCTAAAGCTGCCAGGAGGAATTGATCTTCTACTGAGAACTCACCCGAGCGTTTATTGATGGCCTCCAGGACACCGATTACCTTGTCTTTGGCGATCAAGGGCACCCCCAATATCGATTCTGTCTGCACCTTGGTCGCCTGACCGATGCGCTTGAAGTGGCGTGGATCTTTTTGAGCATCGGAAACGATCATAGGCTCGCGCTTGGTCAGGATCAGACCGGCGATGCTGTTCCCTACGGGCACATTTAACCCGCGCATCAGGGGGGTCTCCATGTTGGTGGCAGCTTCAAAATAGAGCTGGTGGCTGGCCTGGTCGTAGAGCAAGATAGAGGCAGCCTCCGCCAGGCAAAGATCGGCGGCGGCATGCACAATACGATTGAGCAGTTCGCTCAAATCGAGGGTTGAGGCAAGGTTGAGAGAGAGTTCAATCAGGCGATGATAGCGGTCGAGTGTCAGTTCCCCACTTGGGTCAGTCATCCAGCACCTCGCTGGCGATCCTTGGGATGATTTGGGCCACGTCTTCGGTAAAAACAACGTCGGCGCGCACATCGATATAAGTTTCGGTTTGATTAATGATAATCAGGTGAGCGCCGTGTTCCACGGCGCGCATGGGTAAGCCCGCCACCGGCAGTACTTCCAAAGAGGAGCCCGCCACGATCATTAAATCACATTCTTTGCTGATTGCCTGAGCTTTTAGCCAGGTTCGTGCAGGTAATTGCTCGCCAAACAAGATGACATCCGGTTTCAACTGCCCCAAGCAGCGCGGACAGCGCGGTATTTCGCCGCAATCCAAGAAGGCGTGCAAAAAATCATCGCTCTTCACCTGCTGGAAACAACTGCCACAGGAGAGGGTGGTTAAGGTGCCATGCACCTCCAGAACATTCGTGGAACCGCTGCGTTGATGCAATCCGTCGACATTTTGGGTAATGATGGCTTTGATATAACCAGCCTGCTCCAGGCGCGCCAGGCTGATGTGGGCGGGGTTGGGTGCGGAATTGCGGATGCCTTGCGCTAATGGGCGCAGCCAGGCGAAGAATTTTTCGGGCTGATAACGAAAAGCAGCCAGCGAGGCCACCTCATAGGGATTCACTTGTGACCAAAGACCGGTATGCGTGGAGCGAAAATCGGCTATTCCGGATGGGGTAGATATACCGGCTCCGGTTAATACAATCGCGTTTTTGCTCCCCCGGATAATATCGGCGGCAAAACGGATACCCTGGGCGCTCCTTGGGGAAATTTCACCCATACTTATTGCCGGTTGCGTTGTGCAATCTTTTCTGCCAGCTTGACGAATTGTTGTGCGGTGAGCGAATCTGGCTGCTGAATGACGATGGGCAGGTTGTGCAGGGCAGCCTGATAAGCGAGCTCTGGGGCTGGTGTAAAAATGATCGAAATGTTGCGCCCCAGCAATTCTTGAACCTGGCTCCAGGAGAGCTGCACGCCGGAACGGATGCGGTTCACCAAAACCAATGTCAGGCGCCCTTCGCCAACCCCCATTTCGGTCAGGTCATTAATCAATACCTTGGTTTGGTTAATCGATTGGGGCACCGGCTCGACGACCAAGATAGCTTCATCGCAGTTTTTGAGCACTTTCTCCGATAGCGGGGTAATGGATGGGCCTAAATCGATGATGGCGTAGCGCGTCATGTAAGCCAGCTGCTTGGTGATGGCTTCGAAGTTGGCAACTGCGCAAATTTGCTGGGCATCGCGCGGCTGGTGAGACGCCAATAATAAGCGAGTCCCCGAGGCGTGGGTGACCAGTTCCGCCTCGATATCGCGAGCTGTGATCTCATTCGGCCTGCGCTGCAACAGGTGATTGAGGCCTTCTGGCTTCAGGTAGCCCAAATCCAGGCTGATGGTGCCCTGACCAGGGCGAAAATCGGCTACAATGACGTCTTTATTGTAAACATCGTGCAAAGCAATGCCTAAATTGAGCACCAGAGTAGAGACGCCCAACCCACCTTTGGAGGCCAATACGCCGACTACATAGCCGCGTTCGCCCAGAGAGGAGGTCGGGGTGGTGCGGGTTTTGCCGGTGCGGGTAAGCACGGCTTTCATGTGAGCGAACAGCTCGCGTGGCTGGGTGGGCTTGGTCAGGTAATCGTCGGCTCCAGCTTCAAAACCCATCACCTTATCATCCACCTGGGTTTTAGCCGTGAACATGATAATGGGGATATCCGCGGTAGTCGGTTCGGCGCGCAGGCGGCGAGCTACCTCATAGCCATCCATCTCGGGCATCATCACATCCAGCAAGACGAGATCGGGAAGCTCATCCTGGGCCATGGCGAGCGCCTGAGGGCCATTGCTGGCAGCACGCACTTCGTAGCCCTGGCGTTCGAGCATCAGACCCACCAAACGCAGGGTGTCCAGGTCATCGTCAACGAGAAGGATTTTTTCAGCCATGGGTGCAACACCTTTCGCGCTATAATTTATTTTGTAATGATTGACGATCTTTCAACTATTTTACATCACAACTGCCTTCTTGATACCATCAAACCTGTAATTGTGGGTGTTTCAGGCGGCGCAGATAGCCTTTGTTTGTTGTATGTGCTGCAAAGGCAGGGCTATCCGGTCGTGGTTGCGCACCTGGACCACATGCTGCGCCCAAGCTCGAAGGCGGAAGCGCGCCAGGTGCAGAGTATCGCAGCGAGCTTAAAAGTCCCATTTGTGATGGAGCAAACGGATATTGCCGGTTTTGCCAGCCAGGAGGGGCAGACCATCGAGGCCGCAGCGCGGGTACAACGATACCTTTTTCTATTCCGGCAGGCAGAAAAATATAGGGCGCAGGCGGTTGCCGTCGGCCACCATGCTGATGACCAGGTAGAGACCGTCTTGATGCATTTGCTGCGCGGAGCCGGCCTGGCAGGGATGGGCGGAATGCAGTACCGCGCTTTGCCCAATCCCTGGAGCGCCCAAATCGCATTGGTTCGCCCGTTGTTGGGGGTGTGGAAGCAGGAAATCCAGGCTTATGTGGCTGAACGCGGTTACCCAATCGTTGTTGATGAAAGCAATCAGGATCGTACTTTCCTTCGAAACCGTGTGCGGCATGATCTGATCCCTGTGATGGAAAGCTACAATCCTCAAGTGCGCCAGGCATTGTGGCGTATGGCTGATCTTTTGCGTGGAGAACAAGCTGCTTTGGAAAGCTTATTGGAGCCGGTGTGGCAGAGTTGCCTGCTCGAGAGTGGGGATGGTTATGTAGCCCTCGATGCGCTGGCTATCTTGAAACAACCGGCAGGCGTGCAGCGCCGGTTGGCGAGAATGGGGCTGGACTGCTTGCGGCCTGGTTTGGATGAGATCGATTTGGAACTGGTGGAACGGGCGCGGGAATTCTTATCCGCTCCGCCGGCCAGCCGCGAGGCAGACCTGGGCAGTGGGCTGCGAATCGTCCTGGAAGGGGAGCGGCTTTGGATAGCTGATTGGCATGCAGATTTGCCCAGCGAAGATTGGCCTCAATTACCCGTCGAAGAAGCCTATGAGCTGAAGGTGCCCGGAAAAGTTATGCTCGCGAATGGTTGGCTGATCACGGCTGAACAGGTGGCGCTGGACCCACAGGTGAATCGCCAGGCTCTAAAGAATCGCAATCCCTACCAGGCATTCTTCGACGCTGAAAGCCTGCCGGGGGAACTGATTGTGCGAGCGCGGCGACCTGGCGATCGCATGGCGCCTCTCGGCATGGGAGGACACTCGCTCAAGTTATCGGACCTGATGATCAATCTGAAGGTTGCAAAGCGGGCGCGCGCCGCCTGGCCTTTGGTTGTTGCTGGGGGAGAAGTGGTATGGGCGCCGGGAATGCGACAGGCGCATGCCCACCTCGTTGGGGATGTCACATCCAGGGTGGTGATCTTGCGCCTGGAGCAAGCGAAGCAACCGGGTTACAGCGTCTAAGGGCTCAAGGCCTGGTCGAATGCTTTGCGCAGATCGGCTTCGACGAGTGTATCATCCCAAAAACCGATAATCTTCCCTTGGGAATCTACCAGGTAAAACTCAGGGGTGGTGCTGAAGCCGAACTGCTCGATCAGCGGCTCACTTTCGGGTTGGAGGACATTGACGCGTAGAAAGGCAATGCGGTCGCTATATTCTTTCTCCAGCCCATGCACGATGGGCAGCACCTGCCGGCAGGTGGATCATATCGGCGAGTAAAATTCAACGAACTGCAGCGCTGGCGTGGCAGTGGGCAAGATGGCAGTTGGCGTTGGTGATCCAACAGGTGCAACGCAAGCCGATAAGCTGAGTATTATCAGTAAGATAAGACTTAAATTTCTACCCATTCCATGTCTTTAACACGCGGGTATCTCTCACGCATACCGAACTGATTCCAGGGGTGGGTAAAGCATGATTCTGCGGATACTTCTGGCAGGATGTTTTCCCCGATCCCCGAACGGATGAAGAATGCATTATAGCCATAGCAGTTGCAACCCGTCAGGCGATAGCCCTTTTGGCGCGCCAGCTTAACGAATGCGGGCAGCGAGGCGCCAACATAATTGGGGTATAGCTTATTGACTGGATAATCGCTGAGCTTGAAATCTGGACGATAAGGGATGGTGAGAGATTTATCAGGACCGAGGATATCCTGATACTCAACCATCACAACTCGCGGCGACAAACAATCGATGGCTTTCCAGATCCAGAAATCAATTCCATCCAGGTCAATTGTCAGCAGATCGATATCACCTGAAAAGCCGTGATCTTTGATTAATGAATTAATATTCTCTGCAGTTACAAAGGTTTGCAACAGGACCGGCGGGAACTGCCTCGTGGTAGGGCAATTTGCGTAGAATTTTCTGGCAGTCTGGATCAGGCTGCCGTCAGCATCCATCAATAAACCGGTCCAGCCATGATGGATGATGAGATTAGCTGTGCTGCTGCCTTTGATCTCGCCACAACCGATATCCACGACTTTCTTATTCGTCGTGCCAATCAGGGAAAAAATATAAAGGAGAATACCATCCTCGTCATTTTGAGAATAGACGCCAAACCCTACCTGGTCGAATTTTGGTAATTGCACACCATGATGCAGCATTTGCTTGTAGGTCATGGCGAGCAGCACCTGAGTCTCAGCCCCGGCTGATGAGCGATTGGGTTTTGTGATGAGCTGGCGGAAGGGTCGAAGAATTGGCCGGGCAAATTTTCTGAGGTAATATTTCCACATATTCGTACCAATCTGCGTTTCCACGATGAACGCCCCCCCCATTTCATTCCCTAAACTGCGTAATTTCTAATTAAATCAGTATAGCAGAAAGCGGAGCAAAAGGATATAAATCATTCATCGCACGATCATTGTATTTTTGGACGAAGGCTAAAAATATAATAAAGTTGGGCTGCCTGTTATAATTTGTCCACTCGAGAGTCACACAATGTTCCCATTGGAGGTTGATTTTATGCAGGCGAATTTCTATGCCACCCTGCGGGCAATTACCGGTAAAAAGACGGTGGATTTTGATCTGCCCGAGAGGGCGACCCTGCAGGAGCTGCTGGATGAAATTCTGCGCGTTTACCCGTTGATGCGCCCTGAACTGTTGGACGAAAACGGAGAGCTTTACCAGCACGTGCACATCTTTGTGAATGGCAGGGATACACCCTATCTGGAGAACCGAATCGATACCCGCATCATGCCCGATGATGTTGTCAGCGTATTCCCTGCGGTGGGCGGTGGGTAACGAAAACCTTCCGGTGCATTTCGAGCGGGTGCTGCGCGCTCTGCCTTTGTGGCTGCTGAGAGAATATCTTGAAGAGCTTGGCGGGCGCAGCCTGGAGGATGGGACGATCGTAGGCCCTGGTTGGATTGCGCGGTTGGTGCAGGCAGAAGATTACCGTGTCGGCTCAATCAATGTCGGTCAGGTCCGGCTTTTCCTGGAGGCAGAGATAGAAGTCTGGCAGCGCTTGCAGCCGGCACTTGAGAAGAAATTAATGCGTGCTGGAGGGTAAACCAGATAAGAACGATAAACGGGCGGCACAGCCGCCCGTTTATTCGTACAAGCCCTTAGCCTGTTGGTGCAGGGGTGTGGCAGGCTAAAGGATCCCCAATTCTTGGAGCTTGGCTTCGGGAACGACGCCATTCTTCCATCCGCGCGCTTTGTAATACTCATCCAACATGAGGTCCAACTCGCACACATGCCCCTCAGAGCCGGGCACGGTGGAGGGTTCCTTGAGGAAGCGCTCAGGAAGGTAATCGGAGCCCTCGCCAAAACCAGCCAGGTTATTGTAATAGCGTTCCAGGTTGTAGACACGCTCGCCGGTCTTGAGAACGTCATCCATGGTGAACGGCACGCCAACCACAGCCGAATACTGCTGGGCATATTCCTCTGCGCCTTCGGCAAAGGCGCTGAATTTGCACAGATCCAGGCTATCGGAGAAGGCGTGGATATCCTGCAGCAGCTTGGCCAAATCGCCTTTGCCTTTCCATGCCAGCGGGTCGGTGGGCAGCGGGATGAGGGTCAGTTCGGAGGCAGGGGTATAAGCGCGCAGGTGGCAAGCGCCGCGGTTGCTGGTGGCGTAACCAATGCCCATGCCCTTATAACCGCGTGGGTCGTAAGCGGGAATGGCCTGACCCTTGACGGTCATGGAGATCTCGGGATGTCCGAAATGCCTGGCAGCGCGCTCGGCGCCTCCAGCCAGGGCGTCGCCGACACCTTCGCGGAAAGCAATCTTGCGTACGGTATCGACCATGCCGGCGGTATCACCCCATTTCAAGCTGCCATCGCCATTGGTATAACCCTTTTGGGTGGCTTCCATATAAACCGAAAGCACGTTACCCATCTCGATCGTGTCCAGGCCGTAATCGTTACATTGGTCGATCAACTTGGCAACACTGTTGATGTCGGCGTTGTCACAGTTGGCGCCCAACGCCCAGGCGGATTCGTATTCGACGCTTTCCATATGCAAGCCGGTGTAGGGGCCTTCGGTGATCTTAACCTCTTTCTTACAGGCTACCGGGCAAGCGTGACAGGTGGGGTCATCCACCAGGATGGTAGCTTTGACATGTTCGCCGCTGATAGCTTCAGCGTGCTCGCCAAAAGAAGCCACCTGGCTGTTGCGAGTGGGCAGCCCGCCGATGTTGTTGCTGATGTTCATCAGCACGTTCGTGCCATATACCGAAAGGGCGCCTTTGCGCGGGCTGGTGATGTTCTTCTCGTCCATGATGGTAGCCAGGGCGCGCTTATGAGCGGGCTTCCAGGCATCGCGATTCAATGCTTTTGGCATTTTCTTGACGGCTTTAACCACCACGGCTTTCAGGTTTTTGTTGCCTCCCACGCAACCGGTGCCGCCGCGCCCGCTGGCGCGGTCGTTTTCATTCACCCAGGCTGCAAAACGAGCAAGTCTTTCCCCAGCCTGACCGATACTGATGACGGTCAGGTCTTTCTCGCCATATTTATCTTTGAAATACTTCACGGTGTCGTGGACGCCTTTGCCCCACACCTCTGAAGCATCCATAATTTCAGCGATATCGTCATGGATGTACAGGTAAACCGGCTTGACAGCTTTGCCTTTGAAGATCAAGCCATCGAACCCGGCCCAGCGCAGGCGGGCAGCCGACCAGCCACCGTGATGGCTATCGGTCACCGTTCCGGTGAGCGGGGATTTTGTGACAATTGCCATGCGTCCGGACATATTGGCTTCAGTGCCGGTGAGAGGGCCATTCATGAAGCACAGGATATTATCCGGGGAGAGTGGGTCTACCTTTGGCCCATTCTCCAGCACATAGCGAACACCGATGCCGCGTGCACCAATGTATTTAACCATCCATTCGTCGGGATGTGGTTTGTAAGTAACTTCCCCCTTTGTCAAATCCACATGAGCAACTTTATGAGCATAACCACCAAGTGCCATATCGATCTCCTTTTAACCAATGCTGTTTGTATACGGTGATGTATGGATTGCGGAAATTGACGGGTTTCAGGCTGGGCACCTCCTTCAGATCAAATATGGGCGATTTGACGTCTGTGTGGATGGGTCAATGGGTCGGGATTTCGCGAAAAAACCACCATGCCCGGGGCAGGGCGATCGTGAGGTAAGTCCATTGCAGGTCGCTGATCCATATGCTGCTGCTCCTCCCCGGGTTGGGCAGCTTTGAGAACCGTGTTGTTCAGGAGATTGCTTTTATATAGTAGCACGGGGTGAAGTGCAAAGCAATTTTAAGGAAAAACTTAACGGTAACCAGCGGGTTTTTGGGAGTGGGGAAGAATACCCAGACCTGGTTTGCTGATATAATGTTCGGGTAACCGGTGAGCAACACCGGTCGTACTTAACAGGTATCGCATGGCACTCGACCGTTTTGGACGGCGTATTCATTATCTTCGCATCAGTCTCACCGACCATTGCAACTTGCGCTGCATTTACTGTATGCCGGAAGAAATTACCTTCCGGCCGAATGCAGCATTACTGCAAGATGAAGAGATCTTGCGCTTAATCCGAGTATTCACCAGCCTGGGTTTCGATAAGTTCCGCCTAACAGGCGGGGAACCAACGGTACGGGCAGGGGTGGTGGAACTGGTGGGCGCGATTGCGCGTTTGCCCAGTGTGCGCTCGCTGTCTATGACCTCTAACGGAGTGCTCTTTGAGCGCCTGGCGCAGCCTTTGGCCGATGCGGGCTTGCAGCGTGTAAATTTCAGCCTGGATACTCTGGATGATGGCAAGTTTGCGCGCCTGACTCGGCGGGCTTCGTTGGGCGAAGTGCTGGCGGGCATCCACGCGGCAGAACGGGCCGGTCTTTCACCGATCAAGATCAATGTGGTCGTGGTGCGCGGTTATACGGATGAAGACGTAGCGCCGCTGGCGCGCCTGACTCTGGAGCATGATTGGCAGGTGCGCTTTATCGAAATGATGCCGTTTGCCGGCGCTACGGATTTTCAGCTCAGCCAGGTGGTCACTGCCGCAGAAATTCAGGCACGCATCGAAGCTGACCTGGGCGAGCTTCAACCCGTGAACGGCGGGCGCCTGGATGGAGAGGCGCGACTTTATCGCTTACCGGGAGCGCGCGGCGACCTGGGATTTATCTCCACGGTCAGCCAGCCATTTTGCGCCAGCTGTACGCGCGCCCGCCTGACGGCAGACGGGCGCTTACGCCTGTGCCTGCTGTGCGAAAATGAGGTGGATTTACTTACCCCGCTCAGATCAGGGGCAACGGATACCGAGCTGCGCAGCCTGATCTTGGATGGGATCTGGAATAAGCCCTGGGGGAATCGTCTGGCTAAAGGTGAAATCCCGCTGAACCGGACAATGAGTGAGATTGGCGGTTAGGCACTAAGCCGCGCTTTGCTGCGCCGATCAGCGTTCTTCGGGTCTGGATAAACGTTCCAATTTCATCCCGACTTCGCGCCACTGCACCTTGGAAATGCCCAATTTTTGTCGAATCTTTTCATGCTCCATCCCCGAATTCCAATCGCTGAGGGCGCTGGTCCAGCGGCACATATCAAATGACAGGTGCTTGGTGAGACCAGCTTCTTCGCCAATATCCTCCAGCAGGTATTCCAATCGGCGTTGAGACCAGGGGAAAAGGCGGTCGCTTAAATCGTATTGAGCCTTGTATTCACGATACGCCTTCACCCAATCTTCCGATAATTCTATCTTGCGCTCTTTATAACGATGTTGAGGGCTGGCATAGCGAACAAACAGGAGGGGACCTGAAGGGGCTTCGAGGTCGATATGGTTGGGGCTCAAGAACAGGCACTCTCCCTTTTTGATGCCTGTTTCCAGTAAAAGCGCCACAAGGGAATAGGGGCGTGCATCCGGACGCGGCCCGCGCCGGTGGGTTCCTGCAGCCTCCAGGACGGCCTGGACTTCATCGGGCGTTAGCGCTTCAGGCAGCGGGCTGAGCACCGATTTTTGCAGGACTCTCTCGCCTGGGTCTGCCAGGATTACGCCGTTTTTATGCAGCCAACGAAAGAACGCCTTGACGGAAGTAATCCGGCGGGAAAGGGTTTTTGGGCTGCAAGGAACACCGCGAGCGCTTTGCATCCAATCCAGGAAGCCGTTGAGGTCGTGCGTGGTAATATCCCCAAGGGCGCGGTCTGGAGGTAAATAAGCCGCCAGCAAGCGCATGTCCGCTGTAAAGGCTTTGATCGTGTGAGGAGAATTCCCCTGATCATCAAGGTAAATGCGCCAGGCTTGCAGGGTAGGGATGAGCAGTGACTTGGCAGTGATATGAGCGGATGAAGCATCCGGGGACATGAGAAGCCTCCCGTGAAAATCTGATATTTTCGTATAGCCAGTTCGTATAGTTTAACTTAATGGGCTGTTTTTGTCAATCAGATTAGGATCATTGGGAGTCGCCGTGGTGACGGGAAGATGTGGGGGTTGTTGGCGGGCTTCTCCCGCCAACAACCCCCACATATAACCCTCTACCCCGGAAAATCCCAAAGAACCTCAGATCACAAGCAGGGATTGGATCAGGTATAATGTAAACTTGATATTTGATCAAACGGAGGATCTACAATGAAAACAAGCATTTGGCTGGTTATCGTCTTGGTATTGGCCCTGGGGGTGGCGCTTGCGGGATGCAGTCCAGCAGCGCCGGCAAATACACCCGAGGCTCAGCCACAACCTGAAAACAGTGATCCAGGCGCCTACCCGGCTCCTCTGGAAGCGTATCCACCGCCAGCCCAGGTGATTCCGGTCTACAACCCGTATCCGGGACCCAGTGAAGGCGTGACCAACTATGTCGAATGGGCTGCAGCGGAGAGCGCCATCCTGGGAGGGCAGGTAGCCCAGGTATTCCAGGCAGACAGCTTGCACGTCACCCTGGTGCTTAAAGATGGCAACATCCTGCTGGCAAAAGAGCCTGCTTTGGACGAAGTTTATCAAGTGATCGATACCTGTGGGGATGCCTGCAAGGATATCCAGAGGAATCCATAAAACTAACTTTCAATCCGAATCTGAAAATCAGCGCAGGCCGAAAAGGTCTGCGCTGATCTTTGTTGCATCGCCCCCACGATCTCTGTTATCTACAGAAAAGACACTCCTGGTCTTCTCAGGGCTTTCACAAAGTAGCTTGACAAAATAAACGGTCTTCTTCGATATACTTTTGTTGACCAAAACAGAAGAAACCGGAGAAGACCAAATGGATTATACCAACCTTGCAAGGAACCAAGATGTCTGCCAAACAGGGCTGATATACGAAATAGGAAGTCTGTACGCTTATTTCCGACGGGTCGAGGATACCCGGAAAGCCAAAGGGAAACGCTATCCCTTGGTGGTCCTGCTGCTGTTGATGCTGCTGGCCAAGCTGAGCGGCGAAGATACACCCAGTGGGATTGCGGATTGGGTCGCTCACCGCATTGAAGCACTGTATGCGATGAAGGTTTTGCCGAAAAAGCAGGCTCCCAGCCATATGACCTACCGGCGGGTGTTGCAAGACACCCTGCAACCAGAAGAATTCGAGCAATTGATGAGCGAATTTCAACACAGTCGTTACAAAAGCGGCGAGGAGATCGTCTTCAGTATGGAGGGCAAGACGCTCAAAGGGACCCTCCCTGGCGGAGAGCTGCGTGGCACGCACTTGTTGAGCATCTTTGTACCCCAGCAAGGCTTGGTATTGATCGAAGCCCAGGTGGATCGCAAGGAAAATGAGATTGTAGTGGCGCCTAAAATCCTCCAGCAGGTACCTTTGAGAGGTGCCATCGTGATTGGGGATGCGATGCATGCCCAACGTGAAGCCTCGCAGCAGATTGTCACTGCCGGTGGCGAATATGTGTGGACGATCAAGGGCAATCAGCCCCGCACTGAATGGGCGATCCAAAAGCTGTTGGTGCATGAAGTCTGTAATCTCAAGCAAGGCGCAGCGCTCTCCCAGCACTGCCAGCGGATCGTTCGGGTTCACAAGGCACACGGACGGATTGAAAAACGCACCTTGTTGGCCAGCACCGAATTGAATGACTATCTGGATTGGCCGGCAGTCGCCCAGGTCTTCCGTCTGGAGCGGGAAGTCTGGTCTCCCAGGTACCCGGGTCGGCGACGGGAGGTGGTCTACGGTTTGACCAGTTTGAGCCCGGATGAAGCGCCTCCTGAAAAG
>Ga0105106_10000488_pt1 | contig 27759 bp, 29 predicted proteins | sample PPLLaktember2015_5_FD_79109 | JGI IMG/M metagenome (GOLD analysis project Ga0105106, IMG submission 79109) | Freshwater sediment microbial communities from Prairie Pothole Lake near Jamestown, North Dakota, USA - PPLs Lake P8 Core (1) Depth... | ecosystem: Environmental > Aquatic > Freshwater >...
CCCGCCGAGCGAGGTCCCGACCAGGAGCGAGATGGCCGAGGTCGCGGCGACGGCCGTGTGCCGCGAGCTGCAGAACACCCAGTACACCAGCCCGCCGAACAGGCAGGCGTAGAGCCCGGCCTCGGGAGGCAGGCCCGCGAGCGAGGCATCCGCAATCGCCGAGGGCAGGACGTAGGCGGCCAGCGTGATGCCCGCGACGACGTCGAGGCGCAGGTTCCGTGGATCGTACGAGGCCAGCCAGTCGATAGCGCGCATGCGGCGGTGCACGGAGTATACGGCTGGAGCCGCTTCGGGCGTCGAGCCGAGCTGCGGTATCATCCGCCGCATGACCCTTGGGCAACGTCAGCACCGGCGCCAGCCTGGCCCGTTCGAGGGCTCCTGGAAGGGATCGACTGGAGATGCCAGCTGCAAGATCACCGCGCTCAGCCCGAGCGGGTGCTTCGTCGACAGCCCGGTCGCGCCGGAACCAGGCGCGACCATCATGGTGAGCGTGATGTTCGGCGACACCAGGTTCACCCTGCCGGCGGACGTGGTGTATCGCGATCGCATCCAGGGCTTCGGTGTCCGCTTCCAGCCCTCCGATCAGTCTCGCGCGCTCGCGTACGCGATGGGCCTCTAGCGGCCCTCGAGACTCACCCGATGGAAGGCGCCTCGGCCAGGTGCCGCCACCGTCGGATGAGCAGCACGTAGACGACCCCGTAGAGCCCGATCACGACCAGGCCAATCCATTCGATCTGGAGCGGCGTGAACTGGAACGCCAGGACCAGGCTGCACACGAGCAGCCAGTGGCCGGCCACGTAGGCCGTGGTGCCGAGCCTTCGCGCCGTGAGGCCCAGGTTGTCGGAATAGAGCCGGATCAGCGAGTCCAGGGAGTTGATCACGAACACCACGCCGACCACGACCATCGCCATCGCCAGCACCGCCGGCACGCGGGCCTGCTGGCGGAAGTAAAAGTAGAGCACCGAGAACCAGGCGGCCAGCGGGATCGACGGAATGACCAGCAGCGCCGCGGCGAGTTGCCACGTGCGCATCCCGCCGACGAAGCGCGACACGAACTGGCCGATCATGATGCTCCACGAGAACCACCAGAACAGGTAGAAGGCGTGGTAGTCCGAGAGCGGCAGCACGAAACGCGGCAGCGCCGTGAAATATGGGCCGAGGTCGGCAGCACTGGAGGCGAAGCCGCGCACGCCCATCCCCGACGTCAACCACATGGCGGCTGCGAGTGCACCGAAGGTCCACATCGATCCCACGCTCAGGACCCGGACGTAGCGGATGTGCGTGCTCGTCAGCACCGACATCAGCACGGCGAGCGCCACCACCGCGTAGCGCTGGGCCTCGCCAATCGACGGCACGTAGAACGGAAGGTTGCGCCACAGGAGGTGCGCGGTGAACGCACACGTCCCGATGATGACCACGTTGTTGACGAACTTCACGTGGGGAAGCTCGAACAGCCGCAGGCGCGGCTCGACGACCAGGAAGTAGAAGGTGGTGAGGAAGTAGAAGCCCCAGACGAGGAAGCCCCAGAAGCCAAAGGCGATGGCCAGCGGGTTGGCAAAGGCGTACTCGGGCTCCCGCGCGTACACCGGGAACTCGGTCAGCGGCATCATGACGAGGCCGACGTCGAGGCCCGACGTGAAGAGCAGCGCCATGAAGCCGAGCAGCGAGAGCGGCATGGGCCCTTCCACGCGCCGCCCTCCCCACTTGAGGATGATGATCGCCGATGTCAGCAGCGTGACGACAATGGCGGCCGACAGGATGGTCTGGAGGACCATCAGCCCTTCGTGAGCCGCGTGAGCACACTCATCGCCCCGGTCACGCCCAGGGCGACGCCATTGAGGAAGTCCCGACGCAGGATGTCGGTGGACATCCGGCGGTGGCGATCGCCCTTGCTCATTGAATCGTCCCCTCTCCTGTCTGCGCCTTCCGCGTCATCTGCACCCCTGCCTGACCTGCGCGATCCGCGGCCCGCGTCGGGTGAGCTCGTGCGGCCGCGCCGCGTCGCCCCGCCCCACCGGTCGGCCAGCCGGTCACCTGCCCTCCGGCCCCGCCAAAGCACTTGGGCGAACTCGCCCTGCATCACGAGGCTCAAACAGCGCCCTGTCCCGGCCTGCGGTCAGGTGTCGGCGTCCTTCGTCGGCTGGCCTCCAACGGTGGGCCGGGCGACGCCGCGCGGTCGCACGAGCGTGCCGGCGTGTGCTGACGGAACGCCATCGGCGCATCTGCGGCTCTGCCTCGTCCGCGCCATCTGCGGCCCTGTGCCGTCTGCGTCATCTGCGCAATCTGCGGCCCCCGTGCCATCTGCGTCTCAGGCTAGCCCCCGGCTCACGAGAATCTCCTGCACGGCGCGGTGCGCTTCGTCGAAGGCCTGGTTGGTGAAGGCCGCCGCGCCCGCATCGGAGTTGGCGATGGTCACCCGGCCGAACCGCTGCCGGCCAATCACGTGCGGTCGCTGCTCGGGCGGCACGTCTGGGTCCGCCAGCGTGTCGTAGGTATACGAATAGCCGTCGGGCCAGCGGTTCACCGCGATGCCCACGATATCCGTGGCCGGATCGAATCCGGTGCCGGCCAGCATCCGAGCGAACTGCCGGCGGATCGACAGCTCGAAGTCGTGGAACGTCATCGTGCGCAGCTCCTGCTGGCCGATGCGGTTCTGCTCCTTCCGCGGCAGACCAGGGCTGTTCGGGTTTCGCACCATGTGGACGACGATGGGCTCGCCTGGCGTGGTGACGCCGCGATAGCCGCCCACCGTTGTGCCAGGGTCGAGACTGCTGCTCGGGTGGTACATGCCCGGCGCGCTGATGCTGGCCACGCCGAGCTGCTTGAAGGCGGTCCAGCGGCGAATCAGCACGTTGGTGTACAGCATCGGCACCTTCACCGAGTACGCGAGCGCCTGTCTCTGTGCGACGGGCAGCTCGGGCACCAGCCTGGGGATCATCGCGTTATAGCAGGCCAGCACCACGTGGCGGCCGCGCACGAGGTGCATGCGCCCGTCGCGGAGGTACGCGACCTTCACGGTCCCGGCCTTCTCGGGAAGGCCGTCGTGCGCCACCCTCACCACGGTGCTGTTCAACCGGATGCGAGCGGCAGACCCGCTGTCGTCGAGGCGATCGTACGCCACCGCCGCGTTGCCAATGGTCTGCATGTCGTGGGCGCCGGGAATGGCCTTCGGCACCAGGCGGGACACCAGGAGCCGGGCAATCGACGCGTTTCCGTCAGGAAAGTGGAACGTGTAGCTCGCCTGGCGGAACTGCTCTTCGTTCGGGAGGCCCAGGCCATCGAAGCCCGCGGACCCGCGCCGCGCCGCTTCGAGCGCGGGCGTCGTGTCCACACGCTTGTTGTTGCGACCGCCCTGCCCGAGGAAGAACGGCAGCGCGTCCGGGCTCATCTTCGCGTGCGTCAGGAGGAACTCCTGGTAGCTGATCGTCGCCAGCGTCGAACGCTTCTGCTCCACCGACAGCCCGGCCATGTAGTCCGGGTTCTCGCCGTACAGCCGGATCAGGTCCCTCCGCGCGCCATCCGACAATGGCGCCTTCGCGAAGAACTGGTCCCACGGCAGCCGGCCAGTGCCCACCACCAGCCGGTCCTCGCCGAAATGCTCCTTGTCGAAAAAGGTGCTGGGGCCGAGGCCATGCGTGTCGAACAACTCACGATTGGCGAACTCGGCGTTCCGCTGCACGTCGATCCCGAGGTCCTCCACCAGCCGCTTCGACATGTAGCTGTACGGATACGGCGTCGCGATGCTCATCGTCCCGCCGAAGCTCACGAACGTCCGGCCGTTGTAGACGAACTCGTTGCGCTTGGCGTGGCCCCCGAAGTCGTCGTGGTTGTCGAGGATCAACACTCGCTGGCTGGTGCCGAGCGCTTTCTGCCAGAAATACGCGGCGGAGAGGCCCGAGAGCCCGGCGCCGACGATCACGAGGTCGTAGGTCTCGCTCGTGTCCACGTCGATGCCGGGGAACTGCGCGTGCTGGCCGGCATCAATTGCGCCGAAGGCCTCGACCGCCGATGCGTGCTGCCCGCGGAGGCCGAGGCGGCGAGGGGGATAGGCGTCAGGCGGCTGCGCCTGGCCAGCCAGCGCCTCGGGTGCGGCATGCGCCGGCCGCGCGTGGAGCGCGGACACGGCGCCGACGCCGATGGCAAGACCGTTCAGGAAGTCGCGCCGGTCGATGCGCCGGTCCATGCCGAGGTCGCGAAACTCGTGCTGTTCGCTCATCGCTCTCTCTCGTCTCGGGCGGTCGCGCCCGCGTCCGCTGTCCGGGGCTATGAGATCATCTCCGGCTCCAGCACCCGCTCGACCACTTTGCCGCCTGCGACGCCCACGTGATAGCACTTCGCGCCGGCGCGGGTGGCCACCACGCGCTTCACCTCGTTGTCCTCGAAGTAGATGCCGGCGTCGTTGTCGCAGGCGTAGCCGGGCTTCATCTGTCCCGATCCGATCAGCTTGTGATACAGCGGGCGGCGGTCCTTCTCGGCGTCGTAGTGCGGCGAGTGGCTGCCCTTCAAGAAACCCAGTCCCTGCACCGTCGTCAGCGCCTTTGGACGCGAGTCGGTGGTGCCTTCCTCGAACCAGCAGAGGGACCCGGCGCTGGCGCCGCCCAGCACGATGCCGCGATCCCACGCCTGCCGCAGCACCACGTCGATGCCCTGCGCCTTCCAGATGGCCTGCTGGTTCAGTGTGTTGCCGCCGGAGCAGACGATGCCGTCCACGGAGAGGAAGACCTCCTCCCAGCTGCGCGTCTGGCGAGGGCTGGCGATGAAGCTGACCTGGTGCGACGCCTCGACATTGAGCGGCGCGCAGTTCTGGTACCAGGTGATGATGCCGTTTGGCGAGTCCGCGGACGCCGTCGGCAGGTAGCAGAGCTTCGGGCGCGGCTTTCCGGTGAGCCCGGCCATGTAGCGGATGAAGGCGGTATTGAAGCCGCCTCCCGCGATGAGGATCTTGCGCGAGGACGTTCCCGCCGTCGTCTGCGTGGCCGACTCATCGTTGGACGAAGCCACGACCGGCACGCTCCGGAGGACGGCGGCGGCGCCGAGGATGGAGGAAGCGACGAAGGCCCTGCGGTTCATGTGCAGGATTCTACGAGATACCGCTCCTCAGGGGATCGTCACGGACTGGACCGCGCGATCAGCCGATCTTCGAACGCGTAGTCCACGGGCCTTCGCGGCTGCGTGCGGTACCACGCGTACCCCTTGCGGAGCGCCTCCTCCAGCGGCGTGGGTTTCACGCCCAGCACGCGTGGCGCCTTCTCGATGACCGACGACAGCGGCGGGAGGTCGAGAAACTCGCCGAAATAGAGCGAGCCGCCCATCAACTGCCCGCCCGCCGCGTGAATCCCGGTACGCGGCACCGGCACGAACCTCGGCTCCACACCCGCCACCCGCGCCAGCGCCTCCACGAACGTCCGCTGCGTCGTCTTCTCCACGTGGCCGACATTGAACGCCTGACCCGCGGCCTCTGGCACCTCAATGGCCCGCACGCACGCCTCGGCCACGTCGTCCACGAACGCCCAGGGCATCGGCCCGTCGCCGCCGTCGGGGAGGATGACGGGGCGGCCGTCGAGCAGCCGATCCCAGAAGAACTGCTCGCGATAGAACGGCTGCCGCGGCCCGTGCACGAAGGGCGGTCGGAAGGTCACCACCGGGAAGCCCGACGCCTGGTGCATCCGGAACAGCGCGCGCTCGGCAGTAGCCTTGTGCTGCACGTAAGGATTTGGAAAGTCGTCGGGCGCGAGAGGTTCGTCTTCGCGGTGATCGACACCCGGCGGGTAGGCCGCGATGCTGGACATGAACACGTAGCGCTGCAACTGATCGCCGCAGCTTCGCGCCGCGGCCTCCACCTGGCTCGCGGGCGTGCCTCTCTGCCAGTCGTACGCCAGGTCGAACACGGCATCGAAGCGGCCGTCGGCGAACAATCGTGCAAGGGTGGGCAAATCTGCGCGATTGGCCTGCAGGTTCCTCACCTTCGGGCCCAGGTCATGGGTGTCGCGGCGGTGCATCACCGCGACGTCGTGACCACCCTCGACGAGTCGTTCGACGATGCGACGGCCCATGAACGCGGTGCCGCCGATGACCAGGATGCGCATGGCGGCCGATCCTACCGCGATCCGCGGAGGACGCCTGGCTGCTATCTCAGCCGTGTGCAAACGCCAGTGTTCGATTCCCGCCCGGACTTCGTTCGATCTCAGGAGTATGATGCTCGCCGTCGACGCCCTCCCATCATCGAGATGGCCACTGAACCTCTGGCGCCAGAGGCGACGGTCGAACTGCTCAATCGAGCCAGGCACGGGGATGCCTCGGCGCTCGAGCGCCTGCTCGACAGGTGCGTGCCTCCGCTTCGCCGTTGGGCACACGGTCGTCTGCCGGGCCCGTTTCGGGGTGCGCAAGAAACGGCGGACCTCGTCCAGAACGCAGTGATGGCGACCATCGCCCGTCTCGGCTCGTTCGAGGTCCGTCACCAGGGTGCGCTGCAGGCCTACCTGCGCACGGCCATCCTGAACCAGATTCGGGACCTGGTGCGGCAGCAGCGACGCCGCCCGCTCATGACAGCGCTCCACGACACGGTCGCCGACCAGCAACCCTCGCCGCTGGAGCTCGCCATTGGCAATGAGAACGTCGAACGATACGAGGCGGCCGTCGACCGCCTGCCCCAGGCAGACCAGGAAGCCATCATCGGGCGCCTCGAGCTCCAGTACTCGTACGCCGAGCTCGCCGTCGTGCTCGGCAAGCCAAGTCCGGACGCGGCGCGCATGGCCGTGACGCGCGCGCTGAAACGCCTCGCAACGGAGATGCGGCATGGCGCCTGACGACGTCCTGGCACAGGCGATAGACGGGATTGCCGACGGCGCCGACGTGAACTGGCGGCTGCTGCAGGGCCGGGCGCGATCGGACGACGAGCGCGCGGAGCTGAGGTGGCTGCAGGTTCTTGGCCGCATCGCCAACGTTCACAGATCGACGCACGACGAGTTCGACGGCGACGCCAGCCCCACGACAGTCGCGGCCCCAGCCGGTCCTGCTGCGGACACGCTCGAGAATTGGGGCCGGTACCGCCTGGTACGGAAACTCGGCGCGGGCAGCTTTGGCAGCGTGTATTGCGCATGGGATCCGCAGCTCGAACGGAACATCGCGATCAAGATTCTGCACGAGCACGTCGCAGACGACCGATTGCGACAGCGGCTGCTGCGCGAAGGCCGTGCGCTTGCGAAGGTGCAGCACGCCAACGTCGTCCAGGTGTTCGGCGTCGAGGCGGACGGCAACCGCGTCGGCCTCTGCATGGAGCTGGTGTCCGGCGAAACGATCGCGGGCGTGTTGCGCTCGCACGGCCTGTTGAGCCACCGCGAGGCCGCGGTGGTCGGAGAGGACGTCTGCCGGGCGCTCGCGGCCGTACATGCCGCGGGCTACGTGCACCGCGATGTGAAGGCGCAGAACGTCATGCGCGACAAGGCCGGGAAGATCGTGCTGATGGACTTCGGCACCGGCCACGATGCCGCCGGTGGCGATCGCCGCCCTCGGGATCTCGTCGGCACGCCGGCCTACATGGCGCCGGAGGTGCTCGAGGGTCAGCCGGCGTCGGTGCAGAGCGACATCTACGCTGTCGGGGTCCTGATCTACCACCTCGTCACCGGGCAGTATCCGGTCGAAGGCGGGACTCTGCTCGATCTCATCGACGCGCACAAGTCCGGGCGCCGTCGCGCCCTGCTCGAACGACGGCCCGACCTGCCGATGACGTTCGCGCACGTGGTCTCCCGCGCGCTCGCGCCCAACCCGGCGGAGCGGTGGCCGAGTGCCGGGGCGATGCTCGAAGCGCTCGGAGGGCTCCGTGACGGTGCGCGATCGGCCGACACGTTCTCGTGGGTCAGGACGGCCCTGCGCGGCACAGCTCTCGTCGCGGGTGGCACGATCGGCCTCATCGCGCTCGGGATGGTGAACTCGCGCTACTTCAACGTCGCGCTGGGGCGCGAGACGTTCACTGCCGAAGGACCGGGCGACTGGTTGTACTGGGGAGCGGTGTCCCTTGTGGCGCCGGTGGTTCTCGTCCTGATGGTCCTCATCGGCGTGTCTGTGCTGCGAGTGGGCCTGCGCGTGCTGCTTCGACTCTGGCCCCGCGGCGTGACAATCGTGAGCGCGTTGACGGACACCGTGCGCCGCTTCGGGCTCGACGACGTCGAGACTGTCTCCGCGTGCGCACTCGTTGCCTCTGCGGCTGTGCTCGCCGGCGCCTGCTGGTTCCTGCTGCCAGATCTGGCGATCCTGCTGGAGCTCATCAATCCGAACGTCAGCACCGCACCGGTCGAAACGCTCGCCTATCTCTCGCCGCGCTTCTCGGGCCGGCACGAGAACTATCGCCTGTCGTTCGAGTGGGCGAGCATCATCCTGGTCGCGCTGTGGTGGGTGCCCTTCAGGATGGCCGCCTTACAAGGCCAGCGCCTGAGCGGCGGCATGCAGACGGCCGCCGCCGCCATCCTCCTGTTGACGATTCTCCTCCTCGACTTCCCGTATCGCCTGCTCTACCAGGCCGAGCTCGACGCGGTGGAATGGCGCGGCCGGCGCTGCTACGTGTTGGGGGAGCGCAATGCCGATTACCTGGTGTTCTGCCCCGACCTGGAACCGCCCCGGAACCGGGTGGTGAAGAAGGACGCGAGCGATCTGGAGCACGTCGCAACCAAGATGAATCCGTTCGGTCACGCGTCAATTTCCCCAACGGAGCGACCATGACTTCACGAATGCGAGCACTGCGGCTGGCCGGTTGGATGCCGCCCTGCGTCGCCTGCGGCCTAGCGGCAGTGCTGCAGCTTGCGCTGCCGGCGCCGGCCTATGCCTGGTGGGGCAACCTCGAAAAACTCAGCGGTGCGGGCCCGTTCCGCGGCGAGATCTACGAGTTCCGCGTCGCGTGCTTCGGAGACCGCCTGGACCCCTCATTGGACGCGCTGACGAGCGAGGCCAGGGCGCTGACGGAACTGGCGGTGAAGAGCCCGCAACGCGAATGGGCCCAGGCCGGAGAGGCATGGAAGAAGGCCGCGAATGCCTGGGCGCAAGCGCTGGGCGAGCCATTCGTCGAGCCGCAGAAGATCACCCGGAACGGACAGGTCGATGAGCAGGGATTCGCGGAACAGCTTCGCGCGATGGTCTATCGCGGGTCGGCGAGAGTGATGGCCACGAGCTCCGCAGGTGTGCTGTGGTCGCTCTGCAAGCCCAACAGGGAGAGGCGCTTCTCACTCGACGTGGGGTGGAGCACCTGGGACGCCGATCCCAATCCCGACTACGCGGGCGGTGCACGCATCAACCTCGACACCCTGATGGCGTCCATCTCGTGGCGGGTACTAGCGGACTCGAATTGGGACTTCGTCGAGGTCAGCGCCGGCGGCGGCGTCTACTGGTTCACGTCCACGGGGTTCCCGTCGTTGAAGGGAGTCGTGCTGCAGCCGGGTCGTCTCACCTTCCGGGCACCCTCGTCGTGGAGTGGCAAGCCGCTCAACGACTGGAGACGCTGGGCCGCGGTGCCCGTGTACGCCGTCGGCATCACGATGTTCCCGGCCGGCTTCGAAGCCACCGACTTCGGCGGCGTCGGGAACAAGGGCGTCCGGCTCCCCAGGGAACTGCTCCTCACGCAATATTTCTTCGTGAACGTCGAGCCGTTCCTGCGGGGGCTGGGGAAGTAAGCGCGGGTCTCGCCGTCGGCGGCCCGCGCCAGGGCGTTTCCGCCCGAGGCGCAGCGTCCGACTCGTGCCCGTCTACTGGGGCCGCCTGAACAACCCCACGTAGACGGCCTTCCCAAGCACGTGTCCTTCCATCGCCTTCCACACCGCCGCGCGCGCCACCCAGGCGTCGTCGGCCGGCGGCACGTCCAGCTTCGTGTCCAGCGCGTAGACCTCGAACGTGTAGTGATGCTTCGGCCCCGAGGCCGGCGCGCCGGGGCCGCGATACACGGGACCGCTCGCGCTGATCTGCCGGCTCCCGTCCGGCAGCTCCGCCCCCTTCGGTACGTTCTCGGGCAGGCCCGTCGCCGTGCCGGGGATGTTCCACACCAGCCAGTGCACCTGGTCCTCGGTGCCGCGGTTGCGCGCCACATCCGGATCCCGCATGTGCAGCACGAAGCTCTGCGTGCCCGGAGGCACGTTGGTCCACGTCAGCACCGGCGACACCTGTTCGCCGGCCTGCGTGTACTTCACCGGGATGTCGCCGCCGTCCGGGAACGCGGTGGTCGTGAGCGTCATGGCCGGAGGCCGCATCTGGCCGCCCACCGCGGGCTGCCCGCCGCCGGCCGCCGGCGCCTGCGCCGCCAGCGACAGCGGCACGAGGGCCAGCAGGGACAGGGTCGTGGAGAAACGTCGGGTGCTCATAATTGCAGAAGCATACGGCATGGCGGGGGAAGGGGCGAAGGCACGGCGTGGCCCGGCCCGGCCGCCCGTTTAGAATGATGGCCGCTCCCGCGCGTCCCCACTATGCCCGACATCGAACAGTCGCTCAGAGACCTGACGCTCGCTCCCTACATCGTCAAGGCCATGGCTCTCATCGGCGTCAAGCGCCGCGGCGGCAGCAACATGTTCCGGCACCAGTTGAGCACGATGGCTATCCTGCTCGACTACAAGATCACCGATCCCATCCTGGTGAAGGCCGCGGTCATCCACGACCTGTTCGAGGACGCGCCCACGATGCCGGGCGTCACGCGCGACGAGATCGAGCGCATCGACCCCGACGGGCCGGCGGTCTACGACCTGGTGATGGAAGTCACCATGCGGAGCGTGGATGGCGTCAGGGAGCCGAAGTCCGATTACCTGCTGCGCATCATGCAGCACGGCAGCGACCGCGCGAAGCAGCTGAAGCTGGCGGACCGTATCAGCAACCTCACCGCGCTCGGCTTCGTCCACGATGCGGCGTTCGTGCGCCGGTACATCGACGAAACCCGCAACTACGTGCTTCCGTACGCTGAGGCCGTGAACGCGAACATGTTCCGCGAGTTGTCGGACCTGGTGGACAGCCGCGAGCAGTCGCTCGATCCGACCCGCGCGCTACCCGACTGACGCTCCGCCCTCAAGCTGGCGCTGGTAGTCCTCGCTGTCGAAGTGGCCCAGCGACCGCGCGATGAGACCATCGGCTCCGATCGACCATTCCTCGAACCCGCTGATGCGGACCCCGCGACCCGTGCCTCCCGGCCCGGTGTTGGTGCCCACGAGCGTCCATCGGTACGTGGCCGTGTCCCCCTGGACAACGAGGTCGTCCATCAGCACGCGCAGGTCTGGAAAGGCGGTCATGAAGGATTGCGCCACCGCGGTGATGGCGACGCGCCCCACCGCGGGCGCGCTGTCGTTCACCTGCAGCGACCCTTCCGGCGCGAAGAACGAGGCCACGCTGGCCGCGTTCTGGCTGCACCAGGCCGCCGTGTAGCGGTGGGCGAAGGCGGTCAGCGTCTCACGCGCCGTCATCGGTGGTCCCTCACTCGTGCCCTTTCCTGAATGCACCCAGCGTCCACTCGTCCAGCCGCTCGCCGTGGCGCAGGACGTAGGTATTGCCGTCGTCGGCCGTCACCTTGAAATACCGGTAGTCCGGTCCCGCCCACCGGTCGGCGACAGCCGTCACCTCGAGCCGTCTCTCTCCCAGGACGAAGGCGCGAGGTTCCTGCTCGCCCCGGTACCCGGCGTAGCACTCCACACGAATGGTCATGGGCCGTGGTCCGGCTGCCCGGATGGTTGAGAATACTGCCGATACCTCGCTGCCATGCGCTCGATCTTCAGCCCCGAGCTGGTCAACGGCCCCTTCGGCGATCCGGCCCTCTACGTGGACTTCCGGTTCGAAGCCCGGGCCCTGCTGATCGATCTCGGCCACCTCGACCTCCTGCCGCCGAAGAAGATCCTCCGGATCTCGGACGTGTTCGTCTCGCACACCCACATGGACCACTTCTGCGGCTTCGACCGCCTGCTCCGCATCTGCCTGGGCCGGGACACCGCGCTGCGCATGTTCGGTCCACCCGGTTTCGTGGCGCAGGTGGAGCACAAGCTGGCTGCCTACACCTGGAACCTTGTCGAGCGCTATCCCGGCGACTTCGTCATCGAGGCCTGGGAGATCGATGCCGCATGGCAGGCCCACGGCCGGCGGCTGCGATTCCGCGATCGCTTCCGACCCGAGCCGCTCGAGACGCGGCAGCTCTCGGGCGGCGTGCTGCTGGACGAGCCCGCGTTCCGTGTGCGCGCCGCCCTGCTCGACCACGGCATCCCGTGCCTGGGTTTCGCTGTCGAGGAGAAGGCTCACGTCAACGTGTGGAAGAACCGGCTCACGGAGCTGGGCCTTCCCGTCGGGCCGTGGTTGAAGGAGCTGAAGGACGCGGTGATTCGCGGCGCGCCGGACGACCAACCGGTGCGAGCATGGTGGCGCGACCGCGACGGCGAGCACGAGCGCCTCTTCACCGTTGGGGTGCTCAAGGACGACATCCTGCGCCTGGTGCCCGGGGAGAAGATCGCCTACGTCACCGACGTTGCCTTCCACGACGACAACCGCCGGCACATCGCGGACCTGGCCGGCGGCGCCATGCGCCTCTTCATCGAGTGCGCGTTTCTCGACGAGGACGCCGCGCTGGCGGGCGCGCGGTCCCACCTCACGGCCGGGCAGGCCGGCCGCATCACGCGCGAGTGCGGGGCAGAGTTCGTCACCCCCTTCCACTTCTCACCACGCTACGAGGGGCGGGAGGAAGAGTTGCGCGCGGAGCTCGAGGCAGCCCGGCGCGCCGAGACGTAGGGTGCGGCTCGATTCGTGACGATCCGGGTCAGGCCCTCCCGCCGCGCGCCAGCGACCCCATCAGCTCGATGGGAAGCGGGAAGACGATGGTCGAGTTCTGCTCCGCGGCGATGTCGGTGAGCGTCTGCAGGTAGCGCAGCGTCATCGCGCCCGTTTCCTGGTTGAGCACCGCAGCGGCCTGTGCCAGCTTCTCCGACGCGACGAGCTCGCCCTCGGCGTGGATGATCTTGGCCCGCTTCTCGCGCTCGGCCTCGGCCTGCCGCGCCATCGCGCGCTGCATGTCCTGCGGCAGATCCACGTGCTTCACCTCGACGGCCGAGACCTTGATGCCCCACGGATCGGTCTGCTCGTCCAGCAGTTGCTGCAGCTTCTGGTTCAGCCTGTCGCGCTCGGCCAGCAGGTCGTCGAGCTCCGCCTGACCCAGCACGCTCCTGAGCGTGGTCTGGGCGAGCTGCGACGTCGCATACATGAAGTCCTCCACTTCGACCACCGCGCGCTTGGGGTCGAGCACGCGGAAGTAGATGACCGCGTTGACCTTCACCGAGACGTTGTCGCGGGTGATGATGTCCTGCGGCGGCACGTCGAGCACCACCGTGCGGAGGCTCATGCGCACCATCCGGTCGATCGGCCGGAAGACCAGGACGAGCCCCGGCCCCCTCGCCTGCGGGAGGAGCTTGCCGAGGCGGAAGATCACGCCGCGCTCGTACTCGGCCAGGATGTGCACCGAGCTCAGGGCATACAGCACGAGCACCGCCGTCAGGACGAGGATGGGCGAGATGTCCACGATCTGCCTCCTTCTTCCGCGTGGGGCTCCACCGCTTCGACCACCAGGGTGAGCCCGTTCACCTGGAGGACCCGGACACGATCGCCGGGCGCGACCGGCCTGTGGCTGACCGCGCGCCAGATCTCGCCGTGGATGCCAATCTGCCCGGGCACGTCCGTGCCGATGGCCGTCAATGCCTGTCCCACAGACCCCATCAGGCCTTCCACACCAGTGGCCGGTGCCTGTCGCTGCGCGCGAAGCGCCAGCCGGCCCAGGAACAGCGTGATGCCGGCCAGGGCAACCACAACGGGGACGATCAGCTCGTACCGCACGCGGATGCCGGGCACCGTGTCGGTGACCATGACGGATCCGAAGAAGAGCGCCACGGCGCCGCCGATGCCGAGAATGCCGAAGCTCGGGGCCAGCAGTTCCGCCACCAGCAGGCTGGCGCCGAGCACGATCAGCAGGAGCCCCGCCACGCTGACGGGCAGGATCTGGAAGGCGAAGAACGCCATCAGCAGCGAGACGCCGCCCACCACGCCGGGCAGCACGGCGCCGGGATTCCACAACTCGATCGTCAGCCCCAGGAGCCCCAGGCTCAGCAGCAGGTAGGCGACCTGCGGGTGTGCGATGGCGCTCAGGACCTGCTGGCGGCGGGTCATGCCGACGCGCCGCTGCTCGGCGCCCGCGGTGTGGAGGATGTGCTGGCGGCCGTCGAAGCGGCGGATGGTCCGCCCGTCGAGCTGACGGAGCAGGTCGTCCAGATCCTTCGCGATGAGATCCACGAGCGGCGGCGACGCCTGCGCCGCTTCGGTGTCGGTGAAGGCGCGGCTCTCGAGCACCGCCGCGTCCGCCAGCGCGACGTTCCGTCCCCGCGCGGTGGCCAGCGAGCGCACGTAGGCGGCCGCGTCGGACGCGGCCTTCTCGGAGACGGTGTCGTCCATCTGCTGGCCATTCCCCGCCACCGGATGCGCGGCGCCGATGTGGGTGCCGGGCGCCATGGCCGCCACGTCGGCCGCGACGGCCAGGAAGAACCCGGCCGATGCCGCGCGCGCTCCCGAAGGCGCGACGAACACGACGATGGGCACGGATGACGTGATGAAGCGGGACACGATGGTCCGCGTGGACTCGAGGAGGCCGCCCGGTGTGCGAAGCACGATGACCACCGCGGCCGCGCCGTCGGCTGCGGCCGTGTCGATGACGCTGGTCAGGTACTCCGCGGCGACGGGGTGAATGATGCCGTCCAGCTCTGCCACGATGACGAGCGGAGGTCGAGCGGCGTCCTGGGCTTCAGAGGGGAGCGTGCCGCCCAGTACGACAACGAGCGCGAGCAGCAGACCAGCCAGCCGCTCCATCGCGTGATTCTATCCGCCAATCGACCGCTCGCGACTACTCGCTGCTCAAACAGGTCGCGGCCCCACGGCCGGCCCGGTGACGCCCGGGGGAGCCAGGAGGGAACGCCACGCATCGCGCCGGGTTCGCATGCGGTCCGAGTTTACACGCCCCCGCCGTGGCGCTATGGTTAGCGCGGAGCGGGCCGATGATTCAGCGAACCTTCGACGAGCTCGTCACCGACCTTCGCATGCGGCGTACCGTGGGCGACAAGCCGCCGGTGCTGCTGCTCGGCGCGGGCGCCTCGATCGACGCCGGCGTCGGCGCGATGCCCGAGTTGTTCGACTTCTTCAGATGCGCCGATTTCGACGAGTTCTCCAGGTACATCGACACGACGACCGCGGCCGAGCGCTTCCGCTATCTCGCCGAGTTCCTGCAGACGCGCCGCCCTTCCGAAATCAGCCCGGGATACCAGGCGCTTGCGTCGCTCTGCGCCCAGAACTACTTCGACCTGGTGCTCACGACCAACATGGATCCGCTGCTGGATGACGCACTGTCTGCCGCGCAGCTATGGCGGCGCGACTACCTGCTCATCGTCAACGGCGTGATCAGGCCCGACCGGCTGTCGCTGCTGCTCGGCGGCCAGAGCCCGCGCGTGAAGATCGTGAAGCTGCACGGCGACCTGTTCCAGCGGTTCATGGCCTGGACCGTGCCCGAGATGGACACGTTCCTCACCGAGGTCTCGCCGCATCTCGAACCGGCGGTCGCGGGCCGCGACTTCATCGTTGTCGGCTACAGCCTGCGCGACCAGCGCGTGCGCGAGCTGGTGGAATCGTCCGGCGGGTCGATCTGGTTCACACACCCGAAGTCAGTGCCGGACCACTTGAAGGACAGCCGGGCCATCCGCGCCGTCGTCGCGCCCGAATGCGCGTTCGAGACGTTCTTCCCCACCCTGGCGAAGGCGTTGCAGGTGGGCGTGCCCGTGAAGGGCGTGGATGCGGCAGGGCTCGAGCTGCGCTCGGCCAGGCCCGTGGCCGCGGGCGCGCAGACCATGGACGACCTGATGTCCGCGACGCTGGCCATCTCCGGTTACGGAGGCATGGCCACTTCCACGGCGTTCCTGCTCGCAGAACCGCGCGTCATCGTGTGCGATCGCTACGCGAGCGCGCCGCATATCAAGAACGGCAAGGTGGCGATCATCGCCGCCGGCGGACACACGTTCAAGACCAAGGTCGTCCGGAGCGACAACCGGCATCCCTTCGGCCCGACCATCCTCGAGGCGCCCGACGCGCTGCAGACGCCGGGGCTCCGACTCACGGCCACTCCGCTGAAGCCGGGCGCCATCATGCAGGTTCTGGTCGCAGCCGGCGAGAAGACCGGCATCAGTACGGGCACGGTGACGAAGGCGCGCCTCGCCCCGATGGACGTTCCGCCGATCGAGGGCCAGGTGCCGAACCTGGCCGGGCTCGAGTGCGTCGTCGCGCCGGGCGCCTCGGGGGCGCCCGTGGTGGACGACACGATGGCGGTGCGCGGCTTCATCGTCGCCGGCAGTCGCGACCCTCAGAATCCGTGGTCGTTCGCCTATCCGGCGCAGCACTGGGCTTCCCTGCTCGCCGGGCAGAAGGGCGCGAAGAAGCAGAGCCGTAAGAAGCAGAGCCGTAGGAAGCCGGCGAGGCGATGAACCTCGGCGCCCTGTCAGCGGCCCGGGCCGGCGGCCAGGAGGCGCAGGCGTTCGAGTGCGCCGAGCCCCGGCTCGGTGCGGGGATCCCCGCCCGGGTAGTCCCAGATGACCGCGTCGTGCTCGTCCACAATCGCTGGAATGGTCAACCCGCCTTCCACGAACCGTAAAGCCGTGCGCGCGGCCGTTTCAACCGAGCGGAAGACCAGGCGCGGCTGCGCTCCTCCCGGACGCCTCGCAACCAACGACGCCGTCACCATCCGCACCTCCTTGGACGTCCGGTCGAGTCCCGAGCAAGTCGAACCACCTGAATGATTCGCCGCGTCGAGACCCGGCCGGACACGAGGACGTGCACAGCACGTCTCGTTCCAGTTGGGAGTGGCGTGATTTCACGCCCGTCGCCGGCTGATGGCACTCTGGAGGAAGACTTTGTTCAGCGAGGTCGCTGAGGGCCAGCGGCCTGGCACCGGCAGTCCCATCGTGACCGGCGGCGGCGCGTGTGCTACTCCGTCGCCCAGCGGCGCATCACGTACGAGACCGGCGCGGGCGCCTCGCGGGCGAATTCGGACCAGGGGCGCTTGTGACCGGGCAGATCACCCTGGACTGTGCCGCCGCACCGCATGATTTCGGGGCCGGCGGGAGCCATCCACGCCCGCTTCACCCGGACGTACACGCCGAACTCCGGAATCCGGAGGTTGAAGAACGGCGGCAGCACGCTCGAACGCGCGCCGGACAAGTCGATGCCGACACCACCCACGCTGGCTTCGCGCACGGTCACAGCGACGCCGTGCGCCTGGGCCGGAATCGGCTCGACGTACCGGCGGGGGAACTTGCGCGCGGGGCGGCCCTCGGCAAGCGCCAGTCCAACCGTGAGCAGCAGCGTTTCGCGCGCGAGAGGCCGCTCGACCACGCTCAGGTCGCCCAGCACGGCCTTGGGCAGGCGCCCGGCGTCGCCCAACACCATCAACGGGCGGTTGCTGCCGAGACGGCGCACGAGGTCCCACAGGTTGTCTTCGCGCGGGACGAGCGCCAGGTCCGCAATCAGCGCCTCGAAGGCGCTGGCCTGCAGACTTTCCTCGAGAGAGCTGAGGTCCGGAATCGCCACCGGGGCGTAGCCGGACTCGCTGAGCCACCCCACGAGCGTGGAGCGTTCACCGTGAACAGGACAGGCAAGGGCGATGGTGGCGCGCTCGGGCATGGGGCCATCCCCGTCGCAAATCACGGGCCAGCGCGGAGCTGTCCGTTCTTGCCCGAACGAGCGGGAGGGGCCGCACCGGCTCCGAACGCCGTGTCCCGGTTCGAAGCTGCCGATCTCGGAATTGTCAGGCCGCAGGCGTCACCCCCGCGGTATACCATCCGGCCGCATGGTTCCCCTTGCCATCCTGCGGCCACCGCTGGTCCGTGCGTGCCTCGGGATTGGCCTGATGACGTGGGTGATCCACGGGCTCTTTCACGTGCCCGCGTTGTACGCCGACGACTGGGGCCAGGGCCTCGAGGAGATTCTCGCGGGCCGGGCGGCGTGGTTCGACAGCACGCGGATGCGGCCGCTGTTGTTCTTGCCGTTCGTGCTGCAGCACTCGATCTTCGGGCTCAACTACGACGCGCACTATGTCGTGCTCGCGGGTTTCTATGTCGCGATGGCACTGCTCCTGTACGCCATCGTCCGCCGATCGGTCACCGGCATGTCCCACGATGTGGCGCTGGTCACCGCGCTGCTCTTCGTCGCGTTTCCCACGAACTTCGCGCACACGTGGCTGACCATGGCCCATCACTACTCCGGCGCCGTCCTGGGCCTGGCGTATGCGTGGGCGCTGCTCGTGCACGCCTCCAGTGGTCGCCAACGGCACCTGGTCACGGCTGCCACGTGCCTGCTGCTCTCGATCGGTTTCTATGAAGGCCACCTGGGCATGGCGATGCTCTGGCCAGCCATCCTGGTGGTTCTGCACCGTGAGCGGGCGACGTGGCGTCGGGTCGTCCGCTGGTTCGCGCCGGCGGTCATCGTCGGCGCCCTGGCCGCATACAGGATTCTCAGCTACGAGTCGCCGTGGGACTACTACTCGGCCGACCTGATCACGCTCAGTCCGGGCACGCTCCTCTCGCGCCTGATCCTGGGCTACGAGATCACGCTGGCGTGGGGCTGGACCGAGACCGTTCGCCACTACGTTCCGGCCGTGTCCAGTACGGGGGCTGCCCTGGCAGTGCTGGCCGGCGCGGTGGGCGCGGCTGCGGGACTGGCCTGCGGACGACTCGCGCGCATCCGGCGATTCGAGAACGCGGGTGCAGACACGAGGCGGCCATGGCAGCGCGAGCGCGGAAGCGGCATGCGGTTGGGTCTGGCCGGTGCCGCGATTGGGCTCGGCCTGATCGGGGCTGGCTATCTGCCCATCGTGACCGCGTTCATGCCCATCCTCTCGGGCTTTTCCTCGCGCCTCAACCTGTTTGCGACGATGGGCGGGGCCTGGTTGCTGGCGTGCTGCCTGCTGGCCGGCGCAAGACTGCTGGCCGTGGAGGGGCGCGAGCGCAGGGTGTTGTGGGCCGCTGCCGCTCCCTTGCTCGCGCTGGGCGCGGTGGCCCAGGTCTCGGCGCAGTATCGCGTCAGCGTGGCCTGGGCCGAGCAGCGGATCCTCTGGCAGACGCTGTTCGAGTCGGCCCCGAACTTCGCCGACGAGACCGCGGTGCTGTTCGTGTTTCCCGGGCTCGCGGAGAGAAACGGATACTGGAGCTGGTGGCGCATGCCGCTCGAGGGCAGCTGGGACGCGTCGGCCGGCGTGCGCCTTCTGTACGCGAATCCCACGTTGAGCGCCGACATCGTCTTCCCCGACGTTCAGCGGTTCCGGGAACCGGTCCTGGGCCCGGCGGGCGTCCGCAACTGGCTGACGGGGCGGATCGCACCCTGGCATCGCGTGGTCGCGTTCTCGTACGACCCGCGGAGCACGCGGCTGCGGCAACTCGACGCGTTGCCGGCGAGCCTGGGGGTGGGTGAAGGGGGTCGCCTCTGTGAGACATGCGTGCTGCCCGGACCGATCCCGGAGACAGCGCTGCGAGGGCTCGTGAGCGATGCGCCGGTGTCGTTCCCGGAGCCGCCTCAGGCAGCGCCGTGAATGCAGGCTGGCCGCGAGCCCCTCACGTGCGTCCTGGCCGGGCGAGCAGTTCCGCGTAGTACGCCTCGTACTGCGGAACGATCATCTCCTCGCAGAACCGCCCGTGGGCAGCTTGCGCCGCGGCGTCGCCGACACGCCGGCGCAGCTCGTCGTCGGTGAGGAGCTCGCGCACCGATTGGGCCATGCCGTCCAGGTCGTCGGGCGGGTGGAGGAACCCGGTGACGCCGTGCTCGACCACCTCGGGCACCCCGCCGACCCGGGATGCGACCACCGGCACCCCGCAGGCCATGGCTTCCAGGGCCGCGAGGCCGAAGCTTTCCTGCGTGGACGGGAGCAGGAATACGTCCGCGGCCGACAGCAGCGGCACCAGGGCATCCTGCTCGCCCAGGAAGTGCACGTCGTCCGCGACGCCGAGTTGGCGGGCCACTCGCGCGGCCGCGCCGGCATCAGGGCCGTCGCCCACCATCACGAGACTCGCCGGCATCGTGCGCCGGACTCGCGCGAAGATCTCGACTACCGCCGTCACCCGCTTCACCGCGCGGAAGTTCGACACGTGGACGAGGATCGCCTCACCATGCGGCGCCAGCTTCTGCCGCACTTCGGTCGCGTCCCGGCGCTCGTGGGAGGCGCAGTCGATGAAGTTGTGGATCACGCGGATGTCGCACGCGACGCCGAGGGCGCGGCGCGTGTCGTCGCGCAGGCTGTGCGACACGGCGGTCACGCCGTCCGACTGCTCGATCCCGAACGCGACGATCTCCGAGTACGACGGATCGGGTCCAAGCACCGTGATGTCCGTGCCGTGCAGCGTCGTCACCACGCGCGGCGCCGTCCCGCCGTGCCGCACCGCGATGATCTGCCGCGCCAGGCACGCCGCCGTCGCATGCGGAATGGCGTAGTGGGCGTGCACGATGTCGAGGCCCTCGTCGAGCGAGACCTGGACGATCTTGCTGGTGAGGGCCAGCAGGTACTGCGGCTCGCGGAACAGCGGGTAACTGGGCGGCTCCACGCGGTGATAGGCCAGCCCCGGCTGGTAGTCGCCGAAGCGCGCCGGCATCTCGCCGCTCAGGATGTGCACCCGGTGCCCGCGCGCCGCCAGCGCCTTCCCGAGCTCGGTGGCGATGATGCCACTGCCGCCAATCGAGGCGTAGCAGACGATGCCGATGTTCATGCGCGTGCCTTCAGCAGGCCCGACCGCAGCACCGGCTCGCGCACCACGAACCCCTCGGCCCATGGCACCCCCGCAAGCGCCCCGAACTGCGCGTCGCGGCTTTCAATCATCTGGCGGAAGAGCGGCGTGTTCAGCCGGGTGGCGACGGCGCCCTCGGGCGCCGGCGGCGTGAACTGGCTGGTGTGGCAGTCGAGCGCCCGCCGCTTCACCCCGTAGTAGTCCGAGACGTCCACGACAAACGACGGGGCGGCGGCATCGTTGATGAAGTAGTAGCAGATCCACTCCACCTTCCACGCCGGCGCCTCGCCCGGCCAGCGGCGCAGGCCGGCGTTGAACACCGCTTCGGTGAGCACGTGGCTGGCGGCGACGTGATCGGGATGGCGGTCGGACCAGTACGGCGCCGCGACGACACGCGGCCGGTGCCGGCGGATGAAGTCGACGGCGTGCTGCAGGTGTGCCGGGTCGCGGCCGAACCGACGGTCGGGCCACCCGAGGTTCTCGCGCCAGAGGGCGCCGAGGACGACGCGTGCCGCCTCGCACTCCATCAACCGCTCGGGCACGCTGCCATTGCTGCCCATCTCGCCGCCGGTCAGGTCGCACAACCCGACGCGATGGCCGGCCGCGGTGTGGCGCCCGATGGTGGCGCCGAGCCCGATCTCGAGATCGTCGGGGTGTGGTCCGAACGCCAGCAGGTCGAGTGGCTCGGCCGGGGTCATCGTCACGGTTCCGAGTTCGGACGGGCAATCAGGACGCGCACGTCGACTGCGGAGTCGATCTGCAGGGTCAACCTGGAGCCGCTCGGGAGCCGGACCTCGTCCCCGGACGTCGTCAGGACGACGGCCGTTCCGGCCCCGCCGCCGATAGCGGTCCCGATGGCCGCTCCCTTTCCGCCGCCGATCACGCCACCAATCACCGCACCCGCTCCAGCGGGAATGGCGATCTTGGCCGCGTCCTCACCCTTGGTAGCTGGTGCGAGCCGGCTGACGCGCGCCTGGATCGGATAGCGCTCGTCCGCCACCGAGATCGTGCCGAAGCGCAGGGCCAGGCTCGCGCGTCCTTTCACCTTCCCGGCTGGCTGGGCAGCCGCCACCTCGCCACGCACCGCGCTGCCCGCGGGGATGACGGTCGTGCCGTCGATGACCACGGGTTCGGCGAGCGTGGCAGTGACGGCATCTTCGACACGGCTCGTGTCCGAGGCGACGGCGGATTCGAGCCGGACGACGAGATCGGTGCCGGCCGGGACCGTGAACTCGCGGAACCGCGCAATCGGCGGGAGCGGTGGGGCGGGCTTCGACGCCTCGACGACTTGCACGTCGGCAATCCGCTCGCGCGGCACCTCGCGCGTCTGCCGGCCCACATCAACCTGCACGACCTTCTCATCGCGCGCGACCAGCGTGCCCGTCACCACGGCGCCGTCCTCCGTGACGACCTGGACCTCGGTGCCCACCGCCATCTTCTCGACATCCGGTTGGCTGGAGCAGCCGGCGACAACGGCGGTCAGCACCAGCACGACGCTCAGCGGTTGTTTCCTCATGGGTCGAGGATATCCGAGATGCTGGCGCGAGGTGTGCCAAACGATACACAGGATCCGGCGCGTCTCCCGGCACAATGACTGCGTGGAATCATCGTGAGGGAGGTCATCATGGCGGCGCAGAAGACAGTGCGGAAAGATCAATCGGACGCTGGAAGAGCAACGAGCGATGTGATCGAACAAAAGGTCGTGGCCCTGGCCGAGCAGCTCGGATGGTTCCTCGGGACCGTCCAGGCGAAGGCTGAGGGCTGGCTCGATCGAGAGGCGCTCCAGAAAGAGGTGGGGCGGATACGCGACGGCGCCGCTGACCTGCTGAACCACGTGAACCGCGCGAGCGCGGAGGCACGGAAGGCGGCTGTGACGCCGCAGGCAGGGAAGGCGGCTGCGACGCCGGAGCCACGGAAGGCGGCTGTGACGCCGAGCGTCGCGCCGGCGATGCGCGCGAGCCGGGGGGCCGTGGATGCGCCAGGGAAGCGTCACCGGAAGCCACCGCCGCAGGAGCGGCTCGACAAGCGCATGGGCGAACCGGTCGGCAAGAAGATAGGTCAGAAGAACATGAAGAACCGCATGCGCAGCGGCCGAGGCTGAGCACGAGGCTCGACGCCGCCGGCCGGCTCAGACCGGCTCGGTGCGTCGACTCGCGGTGAGCAGGATGCCGATCCCGAGCGCGGCCGACACCAACGACCCGACCAGGATGCCCAGCTTGGCCTGGCCCTCGAGACCGGTCCCCGGGAAGGCGAGGCCGCTGATGAAGAGCGCCATGGTGAACCCGATGCCGGCCAGCCATGCCGTTCCGTACACGTGCCGCCACGATACGCCGTCGGGCAGCGCGGCCAGCCCCATCTTCACCGCAATCCAGCTCGCCACGCAGACACCGGCCGGCTTGCCGATGACGAGCCCGGCCATGATGCCGAGTGGCACGGGCGAGGCCAGCGCGCGCATCGCCGACGCGTCGATGGCGACGCCCGCGTTGAACAGCGCGAAGACGGGCACGATGCCGAACGCCACCCACGGGTGCACCATGTGCTCGAAGCGCTGGAGTGGAGACTTGGCCGCCTCGAGCACGCGGCCGAGCGCGCTGATCGCCGCAAACCGGTCGGGGTCCATCGCGAGGCCCGTTCCGTTGTCGTCGTGGGCCTCGATCGCGTCTCCGCTCCGGCGGATCACGCCCGCTATCGCCTCGGGGAGGATCCTCACTCGTGCCGGAACGAACATGGCCGACAGCACGCCGGCCAGCGTCGCATGCACGCCTGATATGAGAAGGCCGTACCACGCCCCGATCCCGAGCGCCAGGTAGATCGGAGCCCGCCGGAGGCCCGCGCGGTTTGCCACGAAGAGGCCGGCGAAGAACAGTGCCGCGATCGCGAGGCCGGCCGTGTTGATGGACGCGGTGTAGACCAGCGCGATAACCAGCAGCGCGCCGAGATCGTCCACGATCGCCAGCGCGACCAGGAATAGCGTCAGGCCTTCGGGGATACGCCTGCCCAGGACGGCGAGCGCCCCGAGCGCGAAGGCGATGTCGGTCGCCATCGGGACGCCCCATCCGTGGGCCCCCTCGCCGCCGGCGTTGAACGCCGTGTAGATGGCAGCCGGAACCAGCATCCCTCCGACAGCGGCCGCAAGCGGCAGCATCGCCTTCCGAAACTCGGCGAGCTCACCGACGAGGAACTCGCGTTTGATTTCAAGGCCAACCGAGAAGAAGAAGACGGCCATGAGGCCGTCGTTGATCCAGTGGTGCAGGTCGAAGCGCAGCAGGTGCTCGCCGAACGATATACCGAACGGCTCGTGCAGCATCTCCTGGTAGGCGAGCGCCCACGCCGAGTTGGCCCAGACGAGCGCGCAGACGGCGCAGAACAGCAGCAGGACGGCGCCGGACGCCTGCCATCGCGCGAATTGCTGGAACGGGCGGAGCACGCGCTCGCCAACCCGCTCGGACTGCGTCCGGGCGAGCAGCTCGTCGTCGCGAACAAGGGTGCGGAGCTTCATACCGGGCCAAGGTTACCGCGGCCGGGGGTGTCCGAAAGAGCACAGACGCCGGGAGGGTACGCACGAGATGCTGGATGTTCGATGGATCCCGTTAACCAGGCTCAGACCATGCTCGACTCGATCGGGGATGCCGTTGTCAGCATGGACAAGGCGGGCAACGTGACCTATCTGAACCGCGCCGCGGAGGCCATGACCGGCTGGTCCCTCGAGGAAGCCGCAGGTCGGCCCTGTGCGGAAGTGCTCCACATCCTGGATCGCGAGACCCGGGCGGTCGCCCGGAACCCGATGAGTCTCGCGGTCGAGCTTGACAGGACCGTGGGCCTCACCCCCAACTGCCTCCTGATCAGGCGCGACGGACAGGAGGTCGCGGTCGAAGACTCAGCCGCGCCGCTCCATGACACGCATGGCCGGGTGACCGGCGCAATCATGGTATTTCGCGACGTGGGCGCGGCACTCGGGATGTCGCAGCAGATGGCCCACCGGGCGCAGCACGACGTCCTGACCGGCCTGCCGAACCGCCTGCTGATGAACGACCGGCTCACCGATGCAATCGCCTTTGCCCGGCGTCACGGGACACGGGTCGCCGTCTTGTTCCTGGACGTCGACGGGTTCAAGGACGTCAACGACGCGATGGGGCACGCGGCCGCTGATCAGGTGCTGACCGCGATCGCCCAGCGGCTGCGCGGGTCGCTTCGCGATTCGGACACGGTGAGTCGCTACGGAGGCGATGAGTTCGTCATCGTCCTGCCCGAGATCGAGCACGCTCGGGACGCAGGCATCGTCGCGTCTACGATCCTGCGCGCCGTGGCCGCCCCACAGGTCGTCGGATCGCGGGACGTCACGGTGACGGTCAGCGTGGGTGTGAGCGTCTATCCCGATCACGGCGACGACGCCGAGACCCTGCTGGCGAACGCCGACGCGGCCATGTACGAAGCCAAGCGCGCACACTCCGGTACGTACCGGCTGTCAAGAGCGCGCGCATCAACGGTCCACCGTAGCGCGGTGCTGACGGGCCGGGCTTCGACGCCTCGACGACCCAGGCGGCGTGCCTCAACAGACCTCGACAGTCCGGTAACCGAGGCGCAATAATCTCACCGTGAAGGCGGCATCATCCGACCCTCTGCGCGCGCAGCTCGAACGACTGCTCGACTGGGAAGAGGCCCACGTCGGTTTCGACAAGGCTGTCCTGGGTATCCCTGTGGACCAGCGCGGCGCTCGCGCCGCGGGCTTCCCGCACTCCCCGTGGCAATTGCTCGAGCACCTGCGCCTGGCGCAGAAGGATCTTCTCGATTTCTGCCTGAATGCGCGATACGAGCACGCGCTCGCGTGGCCGGACGACTACTGGCCGCAGCGCCCCGCGCCGCCAGGCCTGAAGGCGTGGGACGAGACCCACCTTCGCGCCATCCTGCTCGTGGCCGATCACAATGCCTATCCTGTCGGCCAGCTGGTGGCCGTGCGGCAGGCGCTGGACTGCTGGCCCTGACGCGGGAGGGCCACATGAACATCCTCGTCAGCGAGTTGGACGGCACGCCGGCGGCGGCGCTGCCGGTCGAGATCGTCGAACGCAAGGGCCTCGGCCACCCCGACACCATCTGCGACGCCCTCGCGGAGGAAGCCAGCCATGCGCTCTCGCGCTTCTACATGGAGCGCTTCGGCTTCGTGCTGCATCACAACGTGGACAAAGTGCTGCTGCGCGGCGGGGCCGCGCGGCCGGCCTTCGGCGGTGGCGTGGTGGACGAGCCCATCGACATCTACGTGGCCGGACGTGCCACGCACGAGTATCGCGGCGTCAGTGTGCCCGTCGAGACGCTCGTCCACGAGAGCGCCCGTGGGTGGCTGGCTGGCCACATGCGCGGCCTCGATGCACACCATGTCCGCGTGCACAGCCTCGTGCGGCCGGGATCGCGCGACCTGGTGGAGCTCTTCGAGCGCCAGCGCCAGGGTGCGCCGAAGCTCGCCAACGACACCTCGCTTGGCGTCGGCTTCGCCCCGCTCACCCCGCTCGAGCGCGCGGTGCTCGCCACCGAGCACACGCTGCAGGATGCGGCGGCGCCCGAACGCGGCGAGGACGTGAAGGTGATGGGCGTGCGCGTTGGCCAGGCGTGCACGCTGACCGTGGCCTGCGCGTTCGTCGGCCTGCACCTGGCCGATCTCCGCGCGTACCTCGAAGCGCGGGAACGCACGGCAGCGATGGCGCGCAGCGCGGCCCATGGCGAGCTCGGCGCCGGCGCAACGGTTGATGTGAACACCGCCGACGACCCGTCGTCCGGCAGCGTCTACCTCACCGTCACCGGCACGTCCGCGGAGGCGGGAGACGATGGGCAGACGGGGCGTGGGAATCGTGCGAACGGGCTGATCACGCCGGCGCGACCCATGTCGCTGGAGTCGGTCGCGGGCAAGAACCCCATCACGCACGTGGGCAAGCTCTACAACGTGGCGGCCACGCGCATGGCCGAGACCCTGGTCGCGGAGCTGGCCGACGTGCGCGAGGCGTACGTGCAGCTCGTCAGCCGCATCGGCTCGCCCATCGAGGAGCCGCAGGCCGTGGACCTCCGGCTGCGCGTGGACACGCCGGCGCGGGCGGCCGAGCTGGCGCCGCGCGCGCGCGAGATCGCCCGCGCGCATCTCGATGCGATCGGCACCCTCTGGGAAGATCTGCTCACCCGCAATCTGGCCACCCACAACGCCACGTCCACGTGAGGGCTGGGGTGCGCGTCTGCGCTACAATTTTTGGATGACCTTTCGCGCATTGTCCCCGCTCTCCGGCGCGATCACCGCGTCCGCACTCATGTTCACCGTGGCCTGCGGCGGTTCGCCAGAGGCCCCCGCGCCAGCCGCCACGCCGGCGCCTGCGGCCACACCGGCCGCCTCGGCTCCTCCAGCTGCCACCCCTGGTGTCGTCGCGATCATCGAGCCCTCCGAAGGGTACTCGTCGGGCCACATCGATCTGTTCCGCTGGTCCCCCGTCGAGGGCGCCGAGGGCTACCGCATGCGCGTGAACGCGACCACCGACGGCCGCCTGATCTGGGAGAGCCCCGTTCTGAAGGAGACCGAGGCGCACTTGCCGAACACGGTGGCCATGGAGCCGGAAGGTTATGTCTGGCAAGTCACCGCGTTGAAGGGAGACGCCCCGATCGCGACGTCGGTGCCGACACGATTTGCGGTGACGCCTTAAGCAGGAATCAGGAGTCAGGAACCAGGAATCAGGACTCAGGGATCGGGAGCAGGAAGCAGGGGTGGAAGCAAACAGCGATCCCTGATTTCCTGATTCCTGACTCCTGACTCCTGATTCCTGATTCCTGATTCCTGATTCACTTCGCCCAACTCTGCAACACCTTCACGTAATTTGCCCGCTCGAACGCGGACGGGTCGGCGACGTGGCGCTGGCTCATCGATCCCTTGATCTGCGCCACCGACTCGAAACCCTTGCGGTCCATCCATGCATTCAGGTCGTGCACGACGTGCCGCACG
>Ga0105106_10000492_pt1 | contig 27680 bp, 32 predicted proteins | sample PPLLaktember2015_5_FD_79109 | JGI IMG/M metagenome (GOLD analysis project Ga0105106, IMG submission 79109) | Freshwater sediment microbial communities from Prairie Pothole Lake near Jamestown, North Dakota, USA - PPLs Lake P8 Core (1) Depth... | ecosystem: Environmental > Aquatic > Freshwater >...
CGGGGGCGGCTTTCGGTTCGCGGAATCCTGTGTTCAGCGTTTCGAGTACTGCTTGCGCCGCCTTGCCTTGTGCAGACCCACCTTCTTTCGCTCGACTTCGCGCGCATCGCGCGTCACCAGGCCAGCCGCGCTCAGCGCACCCTTCAAAGCGGCATCATACTCGATCAGCGCGCGGGCGATGCCGTGGCGCACCGCGCCGGCCTGCCCGCTCTCGCCGCCGCCGTAGACGTTCACGAGGATGTCGAAATTCGCCAGGTTCTTGGTCAGCTCGAGGGGCTGGCGCACCACCATGCGGCCGGTCTCGCGGCCGAAGAACTCGTCGACCGGCTTGCCGTTGACGTTGAACTGCCCCTTGCCGGGCTTGATGAAGACGCGCGCCACGGCGCTCTTGCGCCTTCCCGTTCCGTAGTAATAGTCGCCGACCATCAGATGTCCAGGGGTTTGGGTTGTTGTGCCGAATGAGGATGCGTCGAGCCCGCGTACACCTTGAGCTTCTTCAGCATGGCGTAGCCGAGCGGCCCTTTTGGGAGCATGCCCTTCACCGCGTGCTGGAGCGCGCGCTCCGGCTTGGCGGCCTGGAGTTTGGCGAAGCTGGTCTGGCGCAGCCCGCCGGGGTAGCCGGTGTGCCGTATGTAATTCTTGAGCTCGGCCTTGCGGCCGGTGACGCGCAGCTTGGCGGCGTTCACCACGACGACGTAGTCGCCGGTGTCCACGTGCGGCGTGTACTCGGGTCTATGCTTGCCGCGCAGGCGCGTGGCGATTTGAGAGGCGAGGCGGCCGAGCACCTTGTTCTGGGCGTCGACAAGCACCCAGCTGTTCTCGACTTGACCGGCCTTGGCGGTATAGGTTGTCATGAAAAGCCGCGGATTTTACACGAAAAGGACGGGCCGATGGAGTGCAACGTGAGGTGGACAGGTGACGGGATGACCTTCCTCGCCGAGACCGGCAGCAACCACGCGGTGGCGATGGACGGCGCCCCGGACGGGGGCGGGCGCAACCTGGCGCCCCGACCCATGGAGATGGTGCTCCTCGGCACCGGCGGCTGCACGGCGTACGACGTGGTCGTGATCCTGAAGAAGAGCGGGCAGGACATCACCGGCTGCGAGGTCAAGCTGAGCTCCGAGCGCGCCGCCACGGACCCCAAGGTCTTCACCCGGATCCACATGCATTTCGTGCTGCGCGGGCGGGGACTGAAGCGCAACCTGGTCGAGCAGGCGATCCGCCTCTCGCACGAGAAGTACTGCTCGGCCTCCATCATGCTCGGCAAGACCGCCGAGATCACCAAGGACTTCGAGATCGTCGAGGGCTGAGCCGCTTGGCGAACCTGATCCTCGTCCACCAGGACACCAAACAGGACCGCGCCGACTACGAGGACATCGCGCGCCGCGTGGACGCCGACGTGTTCATCGTCGACACCAAGGCGAGCGCCGTGCAGGACGCCCGCTTCGACCCCGCGGCGCCGACGCTCACCGTGTCGCCCATGCCGATCAAGAAGTTCGTGCCGCCGCGCGGGGCGATCTGCCAGGGATTCGAGTATCCGAAGAGCGAGCAATACGAGCGGCTCGCGCGCCTCGGCTTGCCATCCCCGAAATGGGTTTCGGTTCTTCCCGAGACCGTGCTCGACGCCGGCGCATGGGGTCCGTACGTGGTCGTGAAGCCCGACCTCGGGCGCAAGGGCGCCGAGATCTTCATCAAGCGCACCGGCCGCGTGCGCTACGGCACGCCCGGCTTCCTCGCGCAGCAGTTCATCTACACCGGGCGCTGGCCGGTGAACTACCGCGTCGTGACGCTGTTCGGCCGCACCCTCATGAGCTGGCGCTGCGAGGCCGACCACCGCTTCGTGCCGCTCGAATCGCGCTGGGACTTCAAGGCGCGCGGCGGCATTACGGTGGTGTCGAACAAGAAGGATTCGCGTTACAGCCTCGCCTTCGACCGCGACGTTATCTCCCTCGCTGAGCAGGCACACGCGGCGTTTCCCGACCAGCCGCTCCTCGGCACCGATATCGTGCGCGACGCGGACTCGGGCGCGCTCTACGTCATCGAATGCAATCCGCGCGGCGACGCCTGGCTCATCTCCTCGGTGATGGGACGGCTGATCGAGCAGGCCAACGGGCTGGATTTCGCCGCGCAGTTCGGCGCCATCGAGATCGCCGCCGCGGCACTGGAGCGTGAGACTCGCCGGCGCGCGGCGTAACATCGCATCATGGACCCGGTCATCGTCCCGCACATCATCACCGCCCTGCTCGCGCTTGGCATGGCAATCGCCTTCCTCGCCGCCGACCGGCGCTCGCCGACGAGCCGCGCGCTCGCGCTGTTCCTAGGCACCGTCGGCGTCGCGATCGCCGTGGGCACGCTGCTCGCCCCCCGGGTCTACGCGGGCGGCATCCCCGCCTGGGGCGGCGTGCTCGCCCTCCCGGAGACACTCGCCTTCGTCTTCGCCTACGAGTGGCTGCTGCGCGTGCGGCGCACGGTGCCGGCGCGCAACCTCAACACCGAAGGCCCGGACCGTCTGGTGCGCATCGCGCAGGGCCTCGCCCTCCTCTACGGTGCGCTCTCGCTTGCATTTCCGGAGCAGCGCACCGCGCATTTCTCCGGCGAGCTGCTCCTCGAAGCGGGAGAGTACAGGCAATGGTGGTTCTACCTCTTCGCCGTGCCGCTCGGCCTGTCGCTCCTGCTGAGCAGCTTCTCGGGTCTGCTGCTGCTCAAGCGCCGCCCGGACAAGGCGGAAGGCCTGCGCGTCGTGGCCTTCGTATTGGGCGGTCCGTTCATGGCTTCCGGCATGGTGCTGCCACAGGAGCTCTCGCCGATTCCCACCACCATCGGCATGCTCATCTTCCTGTACGGCGCCGTGCAGTACCACGTGATCCAGGGCCGGCGCGCGCAGTTCATGTCGCGCTTCCTCGCGCCGCAGGTCGCCGAGCTCGTGCACCGGCGCGGCCTCAAGGCAGCCACGCAGGAGAACAGCCTGGAGCTCTCGGTCGTGTGCTGCGACCTGCGCGGCTTCACCGCCTTCTCCAAGAGCACGCCGCCGCAGAAGGTGATCCAGATCCTGCGCCAGTACTACGACGTGGTGGGCGCCGCCGCGGCACGCTTCGGCGGCACGATCAAGGACCAGGCCGGCGACGGCGTGCTGATCCTGGTCGGCGCGCCGGTCGCCTTTCCGGACCACGCCCGGCGGGCGCTCGACATGGCGAAGACCATCCGCGCCGATACGATGGTGCTGATCGCACGCTGGTCGGATGCGGAGCTGCGCCTGGGCGTCGGCGTGGGCGTCGCGAGCGGCTTCGTCACCGTGGGCGTCATCGGCGCCGCCTCGCGGCTGGAGTACACCGCCGTCGGCCCGGCCGTGAACCTCGCCTCCCGGATGTGCTCCGAGGCCGAGCACGCCGAGGTGCTGGTCGACCAGCGCACCAACGAGCTCCTCGACAGCCTCGCGCGCGAGCGCGAGCTGCGTCCCGGCGAGGCGCTGCGCCTCAAGGGCTACGAGCAGCCGGTGCCGAGCTACGTCCTCGCGGCCGCTTGAGCCGCCTCGACAGCTTCATCCGCCGACTCGAGGCACAGCGTGCCTGTCTCGATTTCTCGTTACAGAACCTCGTCCCCGGTGCAGTGATCGAGCTTGGCCTCGGCAACGGCCGCAGCTACGACCACCTTAGTGAACGCCTGGCCGGCAGCGGCCGCACGATCTACGCCCTCGACCGCCAGCTCGCAGCCCACCCGGACTGCGTTCCCGCCGAGCTGATCCTCGGCGATTTCCGGGACACGCTGCCGCGCCTTGCCGTGCGGCTCGGGCGAACCGTCGCCTTCGTGCACGCGGACACGGGGTCGGGCGACGAGGCGGCCAGCCGCGCGCAGGCGCTGGCGCTGCCGGCCCTGCTCGATCCCCTGCTCGTCGATGGCGCCATCGTCGTTTCGGACCAGGACATGGCGCCGGGCTGGGAGGCGCTGCCGCTCCCGGATGGCGTGGCGCCGGGGCGCTATTTCATCTGGCGCCGCTCGGCGAACCACTCCTCGGCGTAGTCGCAACTCCGGTATTCCTCGAAGTACGGGCCGCCGAGGGTGTAGTGCGCGATCTTCGCGGCCGGGTTGAAGGCGTACTCTCCCACCAGCCAGTTCCATTCGAGCGGCAGCTCGCCGATCAGGCGATCCTCCACCCAGGCGAAGCGGTGCAGGTCGAGGCCGGAGGCGGAGTTCACGTAGTCCGGCGTCAGCGCGCGGCAGCGCTCGTTGTTGAAGAGCATGAGGCTCGACCAGTTCTTCCGCGCATACCGGGTCTGCACCTGGTCGAGGAACTTGCGCTCGGTCTTCGGCACGTACTCGTGCTTGCAGACCATCACCGCCTTTGCATCATCCTTCAAAGGAACAGCCTGGGCTATGTCCACCCGGCAGAGCATGTCGCAGTCCATGTACAGCGACCAGCCGCGATATTCGCTCAGCGCCGGCACGAGGAAGCGGGTCATGCTGAATTCCGTCGACTCCGTCGGCCCGCGCTCCCGCCAGTACAGGCTGCGCAGTTGATCCCGCATCAGCGGCGCAATGGACACCGGGACCGACGAGCGCTCCAGGATGGAGTGCGCCAGCGTGTAGAAGGCGACCGCCTCCCTCGGGTCGAACCCGATGTAGACATGCAGCATCGCTACACGCGGTAGGCGACGGTAGTCATCACCTTGGACGCAATGCGCATCGCCGCGCGCGCCGGCGCCGGCAATTCGGCGGCGCCGAGCTCGATCGCCGCGCTGCGGTGCCTCGCCTCATCGGCGCGCATGGCCTCCACGACCGCGCGCGTGCGAGCGTCCTGCGCCGGCAGGGAATGCAGGTGCCCCGACAGGTGCTCCTCCACCTGCCGTTCGGTCTCCGCGAGGAACGCGAGGCTCCAGCGATCGCCGAGCGCGCCGGCGAGCGCGCCGATGGCGAGCGAGCCGGCGTACCAGAGCGGGTTGAGAAGACTGGGCCTGCCGCCGAGCTCGCGGATGCGATCGGCGCTCCAGGCGAGGTGATCCTCCTCCTCGAGCGCCGCCCGTTCCAGGGCACTGCGGTTGTTCTCATTGCGCGCGGTCAGCGCCTGCCCCTGGTAGAGCGCCTGGGCGCAGACCTCGCCGACATGGTTGACACGCATCAGCGCGGCAGCATGTCTCTTCTCAGAATCATCGATTTCCGCTTCTGAGAGGTCGCCAGCCGGAGACGGTCTTGTGGCGTGGTGCACGCCGGCCACGGCACGCAACGCGCGGTCGAACTCGGTGATCAGACGATCCAGCATGCCCCATTCTAAAGGGGCGCAAGGACCTAGAAGGCGTGCAGGACGCCCAGCTGGAAGCCGCGCGGGTCGTAGCCGGGCGCGACAGGAGCGGCGAAAGCGTTCAGCTCGACCGCGGAACCGGGGTCATTGTCGACGCGACCCAGGCTGGTGTAGACCCGCGTGCGCTTCGACAGCACGTGCTGGTAGGTGACCGCCATCACGTCCGCGTCGGCCGCAGCCGCTGCCTTGTTCCTCACCTTGCCCCACAAGCCGTAGACCTCGTGCCTGCCGCCGAAGCGCGCGACCGGATTGAGCCAGTACGCTCGAACGTCGGTCGGCGTGGCGCCGGCCGCAGCGCCCTGGTTCTTGCGCGTCATGAAGCCACCGTACACGCCGAAGGCGCGGTTATCCCAGTTCCCCACCAGCTGGTTCACCTTCAGGTGGTTCTCGACCGACGCAACCTGCGTGATCTGGCGCGCATGCGAGGCGGCGATGCCGATGGGCCCGGGGGCGAAGCGCACGATGAAATCGCTGTAATCGCCGTGGTCCGACGTCCCCGCGGTGGTGCTCTCTCCGAACGCGTGCAGCGCGCCGAAGCTGAATCCACCCATGACGGGGCTCGAGTACTTCACCGCGTTGCTGATGCGCTGCGGGAAAGCCATGCCGTCGGTGGTGTAGAACGAGGAAAAAGTGGTGGTTCCCGACGCCGACCCGACGTGGAAGGCGTGGTACGTCTGCGTGTACTGCCGCCCCAGGGTGAGCTCACCCCACGCCTTGCTCCCCAGCCCGACGAAAGTCTGGCGCTGTGTCATGCCGGAGGCACTGGTGGCACCCGTGTCGGCAACGACATCGAACTCGATCTGGTAGGTGGCGTACAGGCCCGCGGCGAGGTCTTCCGTGCCCCGGACGCCGATGCGCGAGCCGCTGTGCTGCCCCGACTGGATGAACCCCTTATTGACGTCGCCATCGGCGTGCTTCGCGTGCTGGTAGCCCAGGTCGACGAGGCCGTAGACCGTCTGCGCGAACACCGCGGGTGAGACCAGCGCGCCGCCGAGCGCGGCCGCTGCCAACAGCTTGTGCTTCATGGAAACGCCCCCCGCAGCGATTCTCCCAAAGTTTGCCGGACCCTACAAATAAAAACGGGCGCCCGAAGGCGCCCGTTGAGGCTTTGAGACTTTGTAATTCTTAGAAGGAGTGCACCACGCCGAGCTGGAAGCCGCGCGGGTCGTAGTTCGCACCGCTGGCGGCCGCCGCGCCGTTCAGGCTGCCGACTGCGCCGTCGTCGTTGCTCACGCGGCCGATGGACGTGTAGATCCGCGTGCGCTTCGTCATCACGTGCTGGTAGGTCAGCGCAACCGTGGTCGACGTGGGGTTCGTGCCGAGGTCGCTCTCGCCCTTGCCATAGAGGAAATAGACCTCGTGCCGGCCGCCAAAACGCATGACCGGGTTGATCCACCAGGAGCTGGCGTCGACGGTTGAGCCGGCGCCTACGCCGTCATCTTCGCGCTGGATGTACCCGCCGTAGATGCCGAACGCACGGTTGTCCCAGTTCGCGGTGATCTGCGTCTGGGTCGTCTCGTTCTCCACGCCGGCCGCTTCGGCCGTGCCAATCGCGTGCGACACCGCTACGCCGAAAGGCCCCGGCGTATAGCGCAGCGCGAAGTCCATGTAGTTGCCGTTGCTGGAAGTACCAGCAGTCGTGCTCTCGCCCGGCGCCCACAACGCGCCGACGCTGAAGCCACCCATCACCGGGCTCGAATACTTGACCGAGTTGCTCGCCCGCGTAGTGATGTTGGGACCCTGCGCGCCTTGCGAGGCGTAGTAGGTCGTGAACGTGCCGTAGCCGGAGGCCGAGCCCACCGCGAACGTGTGGAACGAGTGGGTGTACTGGCGGCCAAGGGTCAGTTCGCCCCAGGCCTTGCTGCCGAAGCCGACCATCGACAGGCGGTTGGTCATGCCCCCGCCAGGTGTCGCGCCGGTGTCGGCGACGACGTCGAACTCGATCTGGTACATGGCGTAGGTACCACCAGCCAGGTCTTCGCTACCGCGGACGCCGAAGCGCGAGCCGCTGTGCTGGCCCGACTGGATGAAGTGCTTGTTCACGTCGCCATCGGCGTACTTCAGGTTCTGGTAGCCGAGATCGACGATCCCGTACAACGTTTGCGCGAACGCGGCAGGCGAGGCCAGCGCCCCCACGACCGCAACTGCTAGAAGCTTCTTCTTCATTGAATACTCCCCCAGGGTTAGTGGTTGGTTAACCTCTCAACTCGAGAAGTCTGCGCAGATTCTCCCAAGGGGCACTGCAGCAGAGCAACGCAAATGACGGAATTACGGGGTTTGGGGCCCCGTCTGTTGTGTTGGCGCTACAGACTTGTTCTTTAAGAATGTCAAGGGGTTACGTGAAAATCGAAGAGTTTGGCTAAGGCTTCGCCGGGGTCGGGGGCGCGCATGAAGGCCTCCCCGACCAGGAAAGCCCGGACCCCGCCATTCCGCAGCTTGTCGACGTCGGCGCGCGAAAGGATGCCGCTCTCGGCAATCAGCAGCCGGTCCTTCGGCATGTGAACGGCGAGCTCGAGCGTGGTCTCGAGGCGGGTCTCGAAGGTCTTCAGGTTGCGGTTGTTGACACCGATCAGCGGCGTCTTGAGGTGCAGCGCGAGGTCGAGTTCTGCCCGGTCATGCACTTCGACCAGGACTGCCATGCGCAGCATCTCGGCGATCGACTCGAGCTCGGACATCTGCGCGGCGGACAGGCACGCGGCGATGAGCAGGATGCAGTCCGCGCCCATCGCCCGCGACTCGAACACCTGGTAAGGATCGACGACGAAATCCTTGCGCAGCGCCGGCAGCCGGCACGCGCCGCGAGCCGCGCGCAGGTGCTCGGGCGAACCCTGGAAGAACTGCACGTCGGTAAGCACCGACATGCACGCCGCCCCGCCCTGCTCGTAGCTTCGCGCAATCGCGGCGGGATCGAAGTGCGCGCGCAGCAGGCCCTTGGACGGGCTGGCGCGCTTGATCTCGGCGATCACCGCCGGATTCTTTGCCCGCAGGGCGCCGATGAAGTCGCGTATTTCTGGAAAAACCTGGTTCTCGAGTCGCGACTGAGGGAAAGCGCGCTTCGCCGCAGCGACCTCGGCGCGCTTCACCTCCAGGATGCGCTCGAGGATGGTCACGCCTTCTTGAGCTTCTGCGTAAAGGCGACGAACTCCTCCAGCTTCTGCTTCGCGGCGCCGTTCTTGATCGCCTGGCTGGCGTGCTCGATGCCTGCCTTGAAGGTCTTCGCCAGCCCGGCGACGTAGATCGCGGCGCCGGCGTTGAGGGCGACGATGTTGTGCGCGGGGCCGGGCTGGTTTTCGAGGACGGCCTGGATCATCGCCTTGGACTCCTCGACGGTCGTGACCTGGATCGCGCGCCGGTCATACAGTTCCAGGCCGACGTGCGAGGGATGGAAGTTGTATTCGTTGATCTCTCCCTTCACCAGCTCGCCGATCAGGGTCTCGCCCGAGATCGAGATCTCGTCCAGCCCGTCCAGGCCGTAGACCACCATCACGTGCTTCGAGCCCAGGCGCTGCAGCACCCGCACCTGGATGCCGACGAGGTCGGGATGGAACACGCCCATGACCTGGTTCTTGGCGCCCGCCGGGTTGGTCAGCGGGCCGAGGATGTTGAAGATCGTGCGCACGCCGAGCTCCTTGCGCACCGGCGCGGCGTACTTCATCGCCGCGTGATGTGCCGGCGCGAACATGAAGCCGATGCCGAGCTTCTCGAGCGCCTGGCCGGTCTGCGCGGGCGTCAGGCCGATGTTCGCGCCGAGCGCTTCCAGCACCTCGGCGCTCCCCGAGGCGGAAGAGACCGAGCGGCCCATGTGCTTGGCGACCTTCGCCCCCGCCGCGGCGGCCACGAAAGCCGCGCAGGTGGAAACGTTGAAGGTGTGCGCGGAATCGCCGCCGGTGCCGCAGGTATCGACGAGATGCCGGTCGTCGCTCACCTCGACCGGCGTCGCGAGCTCGCGCATCACCTGCGCTGCCGCCGCGATCTCGCCGATCGTCTCCTTCTTGACGCGCAGCCCGATGATGAAGCCGGCGATCTGCGCGGGGCTCAGCTCGCCGCGCATGATCTGGCGCATGATGTGCAGCATCTCGTCGTGGAACACCTCGCGGTGCTCGACGGTGCGCTGGATCGCTTCCGCCACGGTGATCTGTTTCATGGTCTTCCCCCTGCGATGAAATTCTGCAGCATTTTGTGGCCGTGCTCGGTGAGCAAGGCCTCCGGATGGAACTGCACGCCCTCGACGGGCAGGCGGCGATGCCGCAGCCCCATGACCTCCCCGTCCTCGGCTTCGGCAGTGACCACAAGGTCCGCCGGCAGCGATTCGCGCTCGACCACGAGCGAGTGGTAGCGGGTAGCCGTGAAAAGATTCTCGATTTGAGAAAAGACGCCGAGCCCGTCGTGCCGGATGCGCGAAGTCTTGCCGTGCATCACCTGCCTCGCCCGCACCACCCTCCCCCCGAACGCCTGTCCGATCGCCTGGTGGCCGAGGCAGACGCCGAGCATCGGCACCTTCCCCGCCAGCCGCTCGATGAGCGCCAGCGTGATGCCAGCTTCATTCGGCGTGCACGGCCCCGGGGACAGCACGACGTGCGATGGAGCGAGCGCTTCCACTTCGGCCGCGGAGATTTCATCGTTCCTGAACACCTGAACCTCGGCGCCCAGCTCCCCGAGGTGTTGCACGAGGTTGTAGGTGAACGAATCGTAGTTGTCGATCACGACGATCATGCGCCATCCTCCGAGGCCGCTTCGGCCGCCATCAGCAGCGCGCGCGCCTTGTGGTGCGTTTCCTGCCATTCGGCGGCAGGGTCGGAGTCGGCGACCACGCCGGCCGCGGCCTGCACGTGCAGCTTGCGGTCCTTGACCACGGCGGTGCGGATGGCGATGGCGACGTCCATGTCGCCGTTGAAGCCCAGATAGCCGACCGCGCCGCTGTAGACGCCGCGCTTGACCGGCTCGAGCTCGTCGATGATCTGCATCGCGCGCACCTTGGGCGCGCCGGTGACGGTGCCGGCGGGGAAGCTCGCCTTCAGCACGTCGATGGCGTCGAGGCCGGGCGCCACGCGCCCTTCGACGTTGGAGACGATGTGCATGACGTGGGAGTAGCGCTCGACCACCATCTTCTCGGTCACCTTCACGCTGCCGATCGCGGCGACGCGCCCGACGTCGTTGCGCCCGAGGTCGATCAGCATCACGTGCTCGGCGCGTTCCTTCGGGTCGGCCAGCAGCTGCTCGGCGATCGCGGCGTCCTCCTGCGGCGTCGCGCCGCGCGGCCGCGTGCCGGCGATCGGCCGCAGCGTCACCGTATCGCCGGAGAGCCTGACCAGGATCTCCGGTGAAGCGCCCACGACGTGGTGGTCGGCGAAGTCGAAATAGAACATGTAGGGGGAAGGGTTCAGGCCCCGCAGCGCCCGGTAGAGCGACAGCGGCGAGGCCTCGAACGGCCGCGTGGCGCGCTGCGAGATCTGCACCTGCATCACGTCGCCGGCGAGGATGTACTCCTTGCAACGGCGCACCGCCGCGAGGAAAGTCTCTTCCGTGAAGGTCCGCGTGATCGAATCCGTACCCGGCGATTTTTCTTTCGATACAAACAAATGCTCCGGCAGCGGCCGGGTGAGGCGCGCTTGCAGGCTGGCGAGGCGCTGCTTCGCGGCGCGCAGCGCATCGGGCTGCTGCGGATCGGCGTAGACGACCAGGTAGAGCTTGCCGAGGACGTTGTCGAGCACCGCGAGCTCGTCCGAAACGAGCAGCAGCATGTCGGGCGTGCCGAGCGCATCGGGCTTTTCGCCCGACGACGCGCGCGGCTCGATGTGCTTTACCGTCTCGTAGCCGAAGTAGCCGGCCAGTCCGCCGGCGAAGCGAAGCTGCGCCGGGGCGGGGGCGACGCGGTGGCGCTCCAGCCAGCCGCGCACGTACTCGAAGGGATCGGCGTCGTCGAGCTTCTCCAGGCACACGTCGCCGCCGCGCGCGTCGCGCAGCAGCCGCCGCACCGTTGTGCCGCGCGCCGTGGTTTTCGCCTCGATGCGCTCGGCGCAGGCGAGGCCGACGAACGAGTAGCGCCCGAAGCGCTCGCCGCCGACCACCGACTCCAGGAGATAGCTATAGGGCCCGTTGGCGAGCTGAACGTAAACCGCGAGCGGGGTGTACAGGTCGGCGCGCGCCTCGGCGAGCACCGGGATGCGCGTATAGCCTGCGTCTGCGAGCCTGCTGAATTCTGCCTCTACCACGACAACCTCTCCGTCCAGGGATCAAGAGCAACTGCCGCGCGGGAGCGCGTGAAGGACTAGCGGCGCCAGCTACGCCAGCGGAGGGCTTGGAGAGTGCGGGAGAGAAGTGGCACGACGGTGGCGACTATAGCACGGCGAGCCGCTCGCGCATCTGGCGGATGGCGGCGGCGTAGTCCTTGGCGCCGAAGATCGCCGAGCCGGCGACGAAGGTGTCGGCGCCGGCGCGCGCGATGTCGGCGATGTTGTCGGCCTTCACGCCGCCGTCGACCTCGAGCCAGATCGGCTTGCCGGTGGCGGCGATGCGCCGGCGCACTTCCGCGATCTTGGGCAGCACCGAGGCGATGAACTGCTGGCCGCCGAAGCCCGGGTTGACCGACATCAGCAGCACCAGATCCAGCTTCTCGAGCGTGTGGTCGAGGTAGGAGACCGGCGTCGCGGGATTGAGCACCAGCCCGGCCTTGCAGCCCTGCTCCTTGATGAGCGCGATGGTGCGGTCGACGTGGTGCGAGGCCTCGGGGTGGAAGCTGATGATGTTGGCGCCGGCCTTGGCGAACTCGGGGATCAGGCGATCCACGGGCTCGACCATGAGGTGCACGTCGAGGGGGATCTTCACGTGCGGCCGCAGCGCCGCGCACACGAGCGGCCCGACCGTCAGGTTGGGAACATAGTGGTTGTCCATCACGTCGAAGTGAATGAGGTCGGCGCCGGCGGCGGCGACCGCGCGCACTTCCTCGCCCAGCCGCGCGAAGTCCGCGGAAAGAATGCTGGGCGCGATGCGAAACGTCATGGCGGGGCGCAGTTTACAATGAGCGCATGGCGCAGGAGAAACACTACGACATCGCGGTGAGCGCCGCGACCCAGTACCTCGCCGACCAGTCCGACGAGGCCACCGGCCGCTACGTCTTCGCCTACACGATCACCATCCGCAATTCCGGGAGCGTCGCGGCGCAGCTCATCAGCCGGCACTGGATCATCACCGATGCCCAGGGCATCGTCCAGGAAGTGCGCGGGCTGGGCGTGGTCGGCGCGCAGCCGCTGCTGCAGCCGGGCGAGAGCTTCGAGTACACCAGCGGCGCGTCGATCGCCACGCCGGTGGGCACGATGAAGGGCGCCTACCAGATGGTCGCCGAGGACGGCACCCGCTTCGAGGCGGACATTCCCGAGTTCACGCTGTCCGTTCCCCGCGTCCTGCACTGATCGCTACTTCTTCTTGGGCCACGTCCACCACACGATCAGGACGGCAACCGCAAGCGCGACCAGCACCTCCAGGTAGATGATCCACATCGTCCGGCCCGCCCTCTTCGGCCTGATTGTAGTCGCCGCCTCCGTCGTCGCCACCGCCTGCGCGCCGCTCCGGCAGGCAACCGGACCGAAGCCGCAGGCGACGGACAAGGCGTTCTACCTGGAATACAGCTTCGACGCGCTGCCCGGCTGGCAGGAGACGCGGCTCGAGCCGAGCCTGCAGGCGTTCCTGCGCGGCTGTCCTGCCGTGAAGCTTTTTTCCAGGGCATGCGAGCAGGCCCGCGCCGTCCCGCCGGGCGACGAGCGCTCTGCGCGCGAATTCTTCGAGGCGAGCTTCGTCCCCCATGCCGTCATCGCGCCGGAGGGGATCGACAGCGGGCTCGTGACCGGGTACTACGAGCCGCTGCTCGAAGGCAGCCGCACCGCGAGCGCGACGCACCGCTTTCCGATCTTCGGCGTGCCCGAGGATCTCATCGTGGTGGATTTCCCCGACTTCAGGCACCTGCGCCTGCGCGGCAGGCTGGAGGGTCGCCGGCTCGTGCCCTACTGGAGCCGCGCCGAGATCGACTCGAGGAACGACCTCAAGGCCCCGGTCATCGCCTGGACCGACGATCCGGTGGAGCTTTTCTTCCTGCAGATCCAGGGCTCCGGCCAGCTGCGCCTGGAAAGCGGCGAGCAGATCCGGCTCGGGTATGCGGACCAGAACGGCCATCCGTACCGCTCGCTCGGCCGCCTTCTCGTCGAGCGCGGCGAGCTCGCGCTCGAGAACGCCTCGATGCAGGGCATCAAGGCCTGGGCGGCGGCCAACCCGCACAAGCTCCAGGAGGCGCTGAACCACAATGCGAGCTATGTGTTCTTCCGCGAGCTGCCGCCGGCCGACGAAGGCCCCATCGGCGCGCTCGGCGTGCCGCTCGCCGCGGGCTACAGCCTCGCGGTCGACCGGCGCCACATCCCGCTCGGCGCGCCCGTGTACCTGGCGAGCACCTACCCGATCTCCGTCGTGCCGCTGGAGCGGCTGATGGCGGCACACGACACCGGCGGGGCGATCCGCGGCGCGGTGCGCGCCGATTTTTTCTGGGGAAGCGGCCACGAGGCCGGCGTCGCCGCCGGCCGCATGCGGCAGCCGGGCCGGCTCTGGCTGCTGTGGCCGCGCGGCGAGCCGCTGCCCGGCTAGCGCGTCTTGTCGAGCAGTTGGCGCAGGTCCGAGAGCTTCAACCCGCCGGCGACGCGCCTGTCGTTGCGAAAGACCAGCGTCGGCGTGCTGTTGACCCCGAGGCCCTGCCCGAGCTCCACGTTCTTGTCGATCGGCGTCTCGCAAGCCGGCGCGGCCCCCGCAGGCGGCTGGCCGCGCAGCGCGAGGTCGAGCCAGGCCTTGGCGCGATCCGGCGAGCACCAGACCGCCTCCGAGTGCTGGGCGAGCTCCGGCCGGATCACCGGGTACATGAACACGTAGACGGTGACGTCGTCGACCTGCTGCAGGGTTTGCTCGAACTGCTTGCAGGCCGGGCAGTACGGGTCGGAGAACATCGCCAGCACGCGCTTGCCGTTGCCGCGCTGGATCTTCACCGCCTGGTCGAGCGGCAGCGAGGCGAAGCGGATCGCGTTCAGCTGCTCCAGGCGCTCCGCCGTCAGGTCGCGCTCGGTGCGCAGCTCGTGGATGTTGCCGTTGATGACGAATTTGCCGACCGCGTCGGTGTACAGCACGCGCACGCCGCGGGAGGTGCGGTAGCGCACCTCCCACAGGCCGGCGAGCGGCGCGGGCACGATGCCTTCGATGCGCACGCCTTCCAGCTTGCCTTCCAGCGCCTTGCGGATCTGCGTCTCGTTCGCCGCCGCGGGAAGCGTGGCGAGGCACAGCGCAAGGCCGACAGCTCGCAGCATTCGATCTCCGTTCATCGCATTGCCTGGCGCATCAGGACGTTCTTTAGGACCGGCATGCGCTCGGTCAGGTTCAATCCGGCGTTGCGCAGCCTCGCGGCGAGCGGATTGCCCGCGTTGAACAGCGTATGGAGCCCGTCGACGACGCTGCCCATCGCCAGTATAGGCTCGGCGCGGCTGCGCGCGTAGCGACGCAGCAGGCGCAGGTCGCCCGGGTCGCGCACCGGCGCGCGCGCAACGAGCATATCGGCGAGCGCACGCGCGTCCTGCAGCCCGAGGTTGAGCCCCTGTCCCGCCAGCGGATGGATGACATGCCCGGCGTCGCCCGCGAGCGCGACCCGCGGCGCGACCAGGCTTCGCGCCGCGAGGCGACGCAACGGATAGGTCTTTAGAGAAGAAGTCATTTCAAGGCTTCCGAGTGCGTGCCGCGAAGCGGCCTCGACCTCGCGGCACAGCGGCTGCGCCTCCATGCGCTCGATGCGCGTTGCCTCGGCCCGCGGCAGCGACCACACCATCGACAACTGGTCGCCCGGCAAAGGCAGGAACGCGAGCACTGCCCCGCCCTGGAACCACTGGAAAGCCGTATTCGCATGCGGCTTCTCGCAGCGGAAGTTGGCCACCACCGCCGTCTGCCCGTAGTCGGACTCGGCGACCTCGATGCCGGCAGCGCGGCGCACGAACGAGTTCGCGCCGTCGGCGCCGACGACGAGTCGGGCGGACAATGTCTGGCCGTCACGCAGCTTCAGTGAAACGGATTTCTCATAAACACAAAGTTCCTCGCACTGCGCCGGCGCGAAGACCTCGACATCGAATCCGGCCCACAGCGCGTCCTGCAGCGCGCTGTCCTCGACGATCCAGGCCAGCTCGGGAACGCCGGCGCGGTACGCGTCGAACTGGAGCCGCGACGCGCCGTCATCGCCGAAGATGCGCATGGCATGCACCGGCGCGACGCGGTCCGCCGGCACCGACGGCCAGGCCTTCATCCGGCGCAGGAACTCGACGTTTCCCGGGCTCAGCGCGTAGACGCGTGCATCAAAGACGCCCGGTGCGGCCGGTGCGCTCTGACGGCGCTCGTGCGACACGAGCGCGACCCGCATTCCGTGCACCGCGCGCGCCAGGCTTGCGCCGACCGGGCCCCCGCCGACGACCATGAGGTCGAAGAGCCCTGGTTTATAATGCGCGGGTTGAACCGTCACTTGGCGAATTAGCTCAGCTGGTTAGAGCAGCGGAATCATAATCCGTGTGTCCGGGGTTCGAGTCCCTGATTCGCCACCAAATTCCAAGGGGCCGGTGAAAAAGCTGTATCTCCGTACCTTCGGCTGCCAGATGAACGAGTACGACTCGGCGAAAATCGCCGACGTCATGCGCGCGGCCGAAGGGATCGAGGCGGCGGCGCGGCCCGAGGACGCCGACCTGATCGTCTTCAATACCTGCTCGGTGCGCGAGAAAGCGCAGGAGAAGGTCTTCGCCGACCTCGGCCGGGTGAAGCACCTGAAGCGCGCGCGGCCCGGCCTGATGATCGCCGTGGGCGGCTGCGTGGCGAGCCAGGAAGGCGCCGGGATCGTCGCGCGCGCGCCCTTCGTCGACGTGGTGTTCGGCCCGCAGACGCTGCACCGCCTGCCGGAGCTGCTCGAGCGCCGGCGCCGCACCGGCGCGGCGCAGGTCGACATCACCTTTCCCGAGATCGAGAAGTTCGACCACCTGCCGCCGGCGCGCGTGGCGGGCGCGCGCGCCTTCGTCTCGATCATGGAGGGCTGCAGCAAGTACTGCAGCTTCTGCGTCGTGCCTTACACGCGCGGCGAGGAAGTGTCGCGCCCCTTCGGAGACATCGTCGCCGAGATCGCCGGGCTCGCCGGGCAAGGCGTGAAGGAAGTGACGCTGCTCGGGCAGAACGTGAACGCGTGGCGCGGCGCGATCGACGGCGAGCGCGCCGATTTTGCCGAGCTGTTGCACTACATATGTGAAATGCTCGATCGGGTACGTTACACGACCTCTCATCCGCGGGAGTTCACGCAGCGCCTGATCGACGCGCACCGCGACCTGCCGCAGCTCGCCCCGCACGTGCACCTGCCGGTGCAGTCGGGCTCGGACCGCGTCCTCGCCGCGATGAAGCGCGGCTACACCGCGCTCGAGTACCGCTCGATCGCGCGGCGCCTGAAGGAGGCGCGGCCGGCGCTGTCGCTGTCGTCGGATTTCATCGTCGGCTTCCCGGGCGAGACGCGAGCCGACTTCGAGGCCACGCTGCGCCTCGCGCGCGAGGTCGGCTTCGATGACGCCTACTCCTTCGTCTACAGCCCGCGCCCCGGCACGCCGGCGGCGGAGCTGCCTGACGAAGCGACGAAGGAAGAGAAACTCCTGCGGCTGCAGCGCTTGCAGGCCCAGCTCGAGGCGCAGGCGCGCGAGACGAGCGAGCGCATGGTCGGCACGATCGAGCAGGTGCTCGTCGAGGGCGCCGCGAAGAAGAACGCCGGCGAGCTCGCCGGCCGCACCGGCAACAACCGCACGGTGAACTTCGCCGGGACGGCGGACCTGATCGGGCGCTTCGCCCCGGTCAGGATCACCGAGGCGAGGTCCCATTCGCTGCGCGGCACAGTGGTGGAAGAAATGAGCACGAATGCGCGCTAAGCCCGTCGAGGTAAAGCTGGAGCCGCTCGACAACCAGCGCCTGGCGCGGCTGTGCGGCGCGCTCGACGAGAACCTGCGCCAGATCGAGTCGGCGCTCGACGTCACCATCGCCCGGCGCGGCGCGCGCTTCACCGTGCGCGGCGAGCAGGCGGGCCGCGCCGCGCAGGCGCTCGAGCACTTCTACGATCGCGCCACCGGCGACCTCACCGTCGAGGACGTGCAGCTCGGCCTCACGGAGCTTTCGAAGAATGTTTCCTTGGAAGACCAGGGGCCGCAGCTCCTCACGCGCCGGCAGGACCTGCACGGGCGCACGCCGCACCAGGTGCAGTACATCGAGAACATCCTCGCCCACGACCTGACCTTCGGCATCGGGCCGGCGGGGACGGGCAAGACCTACCTCGCGGTGGCATGCGCCGTCGACGCGCTCGAGCGCGACAAGGTGAAGCGCATCGTGCTGGTGCGCCCGGCGGTGGAGGCGGGCGAGCGGCTGGGCTTCCTGCCCGGCGACCTCGCGCAGAAGGTCGACCCGTACCTGCGCCCGCTCTACGACGCCCTCTACGACCTGATGGGCTTCGAGAAGACGGGCAAGCTGCTCGAGCGCGGCACCATCGAGCTGGCGCCGCTCGCCTACATGCGCGGGCGCACCCTCAACCACTCCTTCATCATCCTCGACGAGGCGCAGAACACCACGCCCGAGCAGATGAAGATGTTCCTCACCCGCATCGGCTTCGGCGCCAAGGCCGTGGTCAACGGCGACGTGACGCAGATCGACCTCGGGCGCGGCCAGAAGAGCGGCCTGATCGAGGCGCGGCGCATCCTCGACGGCGTGCGCGGCATCGCCTTCACGCAGTTCGGCGCCCAGGACGTCGTACGCCACCCGCTGGTCGCGCGCATCATCGATGCCTACGACGCGCGCGCGAACGAAGAATAAAGCAGCGGTTCAATTCGCCGTCGCGCGCCGCGGCATCCCGAGCGCTGCGCGGCTGCGCCGCTGGACGCTGGGAGAGCGCGGCATCACCCTGCGCATCGTCGGCGCGCGCGAAGGACGCCGCCTGAATTCGATCTACAGAGAAAGAAATTGCCCTACCAACGTGTTGTCGTTCTCCACCGGCGACATCGTGCTGTGCCATCCGGTGATTGCCCGCGAAGCACGCGAGCAGGGCAAGGCTATTGCAGCGCACTATGCGCACCTGGTGGTGCACGGCGTTCTGCATTTGCGCGGCTATGACCATAAAAACAAAAGCGAAGCCGCGCGCATGGAGCGCGCCGAGCGCCGCATCCTCGCGCGCCTCGGGTTCGCCGATCCGTACGCGGTAAAATCCCCGCTCCCCCGATGAACGACCCCTCGCGACCCAGCCTGCTCGAGCGCCTGTCCGCGCTGCTCATGCGCGAGCCGGGCGACCGCGAGCAGCTGGTGGCGCTGCTGAGGTCGGCCTACTCGCGCAACCTGCTCGACGCCGACGCGCTGTCCATCATCGAGGGCGCGCTCACCGTCTCCGAGATGCAGGTGCGCGACATCATGATCCCGCGCGCGCAGGTGGACTTCATCGACATCAACGAGCCGGTCGAGAGCTTCATCCCGCAGGTGATCGCCACCGCGCACTCGCGCTTCCCGGTCATCGACCAGAACCGCGACGACGTCATCGGCGTGCTGCTGGCCAAGGACCTGCTGCGCCACTACGCCGGCCAGGAAGAGTTCAACGTGCGCGAGATGCTGCGCCCGGCGGTGTTCGTGCCGGAGGCGAAGCGCTTGAACGTGCTGCTGCGCGAGTTCCGCGCCAGCCGCAACCACATGGCCATCGTCGTCGACGAGTACGGCGGCGTGGCGGGCCTCGTCACCATCGAGGACGTGCTCGAGCAGATCGTCGGCGACATCGAGGACGAGTACGACTTCGACGAGGCGTCCGACAACATCCTGCCCGAGCCCGGCGGGCGCTGGCGCGTCAAGGCGCTCACCCAGATCGCCGACTTCAATGCCGCGTTCGGCACCAGCTTCTCGGACGAGACCGCGGACACGGTCGGCGGCCTGGTGATCGCCCACCTCGGGCGGCTGCCCAAGCGCGGCGAGTCGGTGTCGATCGACTCGCTGCGCTTCCAGGTGCTGCGCGCCGACAGCCGCCGCGTCTACACGCTGCTGGTGGACAAAGCCAAGGGATAAAAATGGGGTCAGACCCCATTTTCCCTACGCACAGCTTCGGAAAATGGGGTCTGACCCCGTTTTTATTGGGCGCGGCGACGGTGCTCGCATTCGCGCCGGTCGGAATGTACCCGCTCGCCGCGGCCACCTTCGGGGTGGTGGTGCACCTTTGGATGGCGGCGCCGCCGCGCCGCTGCTTCTGGCGCGGCTTCTGGTTCGGCGCCGGCCTCTTCGGCGGCGGCGTGTCCTGGGTCTATGTGAGCCTCTCCGAGTTCGGCGGCATGCCCGCGCCCCTCGCGCTGCTCGCGACGGTGCTCTTCTGCGCCCTGCTCGCGCTCTTCACCGGCGCCGCGGGCTGGCTGCAGGCGCGCGTGCCCGGCGGCCCTACGCTGCGCGCCTGCCTGCTGATCCCCGCGGCGTGGACGCTCGCCGAATGGCTGCGCAGCTGGGTGCTCACGGGCTTCCCCTGGCTCTCCGCCGGCTACGCCGCGGCCGGCTGGCCGCTGCAGGGCTACGCGCCGCTCGTCGGCGTATTCGGCGTTTCCTTCCTCACGCTTACGCTCGCCGGCCTTGCCTGGCACATCGCGCTCTTCAACCGGAAGGTGATTTTCGCGGCGTATTTCGTCGCGCTGGTGACGGCCGGACAGGCCCTGCGCGGCATCGAATGGACGGTGCCTGCCGGCGGGCCGGTGAGCGTGGCGCTGCTGCAGGGGAACATCGAGCAGGAGATGAAATTCCGCCCGGAGCGCTACCAGCGCATCCTGGACACCTATGCACGCCTCGCCGAGGAAACCGGCGCGAAGCTGATCGTGCTTCCGGAGACCGCCGTGCCGCGCTTCTACGACGCCGTCGACCCGGCCTACCTCGCGCGGCTCGAGGCGGCAGCGCGGCGCAATGGCGGCGACATGCTGGTCGGCGTCCCCTACCGTCAGCACGCGAGCGTGCTCCAAGGAACTTCGCGAAACGAGTACTACAACAGCGTGATCACGCTCGGGAGCGCGCCGCGGCAGCTCTACCACAAGGTGCACCTCGTGCCCTTCGGCGAGTTCGTGCCGCCGGGATTCGCCTGGACCCTGCACCTCATCGACATCCCGCTCTCGGACTTCTCGCGCGGCGCGCCCGGGCAGGCGCCGCTCGCCGCCGCGGGCCAGCGCATCGCCATGAACGTCTGCTACGAGGATGCCTTCGGCGACGAGATCGCGCGCCGCCTGCCCGAGGCCACGCTGCTCGTCAACGTGTCGAACGTGGCCTGGTTCGGCGACTCGCTCGCGCCGGCGCAGCACCTGCAGATCGCGCGGCTGCGCGCCATCGAGACCGGCCGCATGCACCTCACCGCGGCGAATACCGGCATCACCGCGGTCATCGACCGCGACGGACGGGTGATCGACCGGCTGCCGCAGTTCGTCGAAGGCAGGCTGGATGCTTCGGCGCACGGCTATTCGGGCAGCACGCCTTACGCGCGCCTGCGCGACTGGCCGGTGGTGATCCTCTGCCTCCTCATCCTCGCCGCCGCGACGCTTGCCGCGCGACTCAGATCGCAGAACGACAGGCGGTAGAATTTTCCCGGCAATGCTCAGCTTCCAGCAGCTCATCCTCCGGCTCAACGCGTTCTGGGACCGCCGCGGCTGCGTGCTGCTGCAGCCCTACGACATGGAAGTCGGCGCCGGCACCTTCCACACCGCGACGTTCCTGCGCGCCATCGGGCCGGAGCCGTGGAACGCCGCGTACGTGCAGCCCTCCCGGCGCCCGAAAGACGGCCGCTACGGCGAGAACCCGAACCGCCTGCAGCACTACTACCAGTACCAGGTGGCGCTCAAGCCCTCGCCCGCCGACATCCAGGAGATCTATCTCGAATCGCTGAAGGACCTCGGCATCGACCCGGCGAGCCACGACATCCGCTTCGTCGAGGACGACTGGGAATCGCCCACGCTCGGCGCCTGGGGCCTGGGCTGGGAAGTGTGGCTCGACGGCATGGAGGTCACGCAGTTCACCTATTTCCAGGAAGTGGGCAGCCTGCCCTGCAAGCCGGTGCTGGGCGAGATCACCTACGGCCTGGAGCGCCTGGCGATGTACCTGCAGGACAAGCAGAGCGTGTACGACCTGGTCTGGGTCGACGGGGTGAAGTACGGGGATGTGTTTCACCAGAACGAAGTGGAACAGTCGCGCTACAACTTCGAGCTCTCGAATGTCGATTTGCAGTTTGATCTGTTCAAGAACTTCGAAAGCGAAGCAAAGAGGCTCATCGAGGCGCAATGCGTGCTGCCGGCCTACGAGATGGTGCTGAAGAGCTCGCACGCCTTCAACCTGCTCGACGCGCGCGGCGCCATCTCCGTCACCGAGCGCGCCGCCTACATCGGGCGCGTGCGCGCCCTCGCGCGCGCGGTAGCGCAGGCCTACTACGAATCGCGGGAGCGCCTCGGCTTCCCCATGACCCGTGCTTGAGAACCGCGCCACGCTGCTCGTCGAGCTCCTCACCGAAGAGCTGCCGCCGAAGTCGCTGCGCGCGCTCTCCGAGGCGTTCGGGGCGGCGCTGTTCGCGGGACTCGCCAAGGGGCAGCTTGTCTCTGGAAAAGGCATGCGCATCTTCGCCACGCCCCGGCGGCTGGCCGTATCGATCGCCGACGTCGCGGCCGCGGCGCAGGATCGCGAATCCGAGGTGACCGGCCCGTCGACCTCGGCGCCGGCGCAGGCAGTGGCCGGCTTCGCGAAAAAGCACGGCGTCGCCGTCGACAAGCTCGAGCGCCGCGCCGGCGCGAAGGGCGAGGTCTTCGTCGCGCGCGCGAAGACGATCGGCGCGCAGCTCGACAAGGTGCTCGCTTCGCTGGTCGAGGAGGCGCTGAAGTCGCTGCCGATCCCGAAGGTGATGCGCTGGGGTGCCGGGGACGCGCAATTCGTGCGCCCGGTGCACGGGCTGGTCATGCTGCACGGCCGGAAAGTCGTCCCCGGCCAGGTGCTCGGGCTCGAATCGGGCAATCGCACGCGCGGCCACCGCTTCATGGGCAAGGGGGAGATCGTCCTTGCGGGCGCAGAAGAGTACGAGGCGAAGCTGCGCGACGAGGGCATGGTGGTCGCCGACTTCGCGGCGCGGCGCGCCGAGATCGAGCGGCAACTCAAAGCCGAAGCAGATCAACGCCAGGCGACGCTCGGCGCCTACCAAGACCTGCTAGACGAGGTGACGGCGCTGGTCGAGTATCCGCAGGTGTACGCCGGAGGCTTCGACCCGGCGTTCCTCGAGATGCCGCCCGAGTGCCTGATCCTCACGATGCGGCAGAACCAGAAGTACTTCCCGCTCTTCGACCGGGCCGGGAAGCTGCTGCCGGGCTTCCTCATCGTCTCCAACATGAAGGTCGCCGACCCGCGCCACATCGTCACCGGCAACGAGCGCGTGGTCCGGCCGCGCCTGGAAGACGCGCGCTTCTTCTACAACCAGGACCGCAGGCGCCGGCTGGAAGAGCGCGTGCCGCAGCTCGCAAAGGTCGTCTACCACGGCAAGCTCGGCACCCAGCTCGAGCGGGTCGAGCGCATCCAGCTGCTCGCGGGACGGATCGCCCGGGCGCTCGGCGCCGACGCCGCGTCTGCGGAGCGGGCAGCCTGGCTCTCCAAGGCAGACCTCCTCACCGGCATGGTGGGCGAGTTCCCGGAGCTGCAGGGCGTGATGGGCCGCTACTACGCCCTGCACGACGGCGAGCCGCGCGAGGTCGCCGACGCCATCGAGGCGCACTATCGGCCGCGTTTCGCCGGCGACGCGCTCCCTGAGCACCCCGTCGCGTGCGCCGTGGCGCTCGCCGACAAGCTCGATGCGCTCACCGGGCTCTTCGGCATCGGCCAGGCGCCCACCGGCGAGCGGGATCCTTTCGGCCTGCGCCGCGCCGCGCTGGGCGTGGTCCGCATCCTCATCGAGCGCAACGTGCCTTTGCCCATAAAAGACTATCTGGGTGAAGACGAAAAGCTGGAAGCGTTCCTTCTCGAGCGGGCACGCGGCTACTTCGAGGAGCGCGGCTACACGGCCAACGAAGTCGAATCCGTCCTGTGCCTGAAGCCGGCGCGCCTCGACCTGGTGCCCAGGCAGCTCGAAGCGGTGCGCGCCTTCGCGTCGCTCGCCGAGGCCGAGAGCCTCGCCGCGGCGAACAAGCGCATCGGCAACATCCTCAAGCAGGCGGGCGCCGTGCCCGACGGGTTCGATGCCGCGCTCATGACGCAGCCCGAAGAGAAGACGCTCGCGTCCACCTTCGGCTCTCTCAAGCCCCAGGTTGAGAAGGCCTTTAAGAACCTCGACTACACCGGCGCGCTCAAGGCGCTCGCGTCGCTCAAGGCGCCGGTCGACGCCTTCTTCGACAAGGTCATGGTGATGGACAAGGACCCGCGCGTGCGCGCGAACCGCATCGGCTTCCTCGGCACGCTGCACGGGACGATGAACCGCGTCGCGGACCTCTCCAAGCTGGCGAAATGAAGCTGGTCATCCTGCCGTGAAGCTTGTAATCCTGGATCGCGACGGCACGATCAACCACGACAGCGACGACTACATCAAGTCGCCCGAGGAGTGGCGCCCCATCAAGGGCAGCCTGGAGGCGATCGGGCGCCTGACGCAGGCGGGCTACCGCGTGGTGGTGGCGACCAACCAGTCGGGGATCGCCCGGGGCCTCTTCGACACGCAGACGCTGTTCGCCATCCACGACCTGCTGCAGCGCTCGGCCGGGCAGGTCGGCGGCAGGATCGACGCCTTCTTCTTCTGCCCGCACGCCGCCGACGCGCGCTGCGAGTGCCGCAAGCCGCAGCCGGGCATGCTGCTCGAAGTGGCGCGCCGCTTCAACGTGCCGATCGAGGAGACCTTCATGGTCGGCGACGCGCGCCGCGACCTCGAGGCCGCCGCGGCGGCCGGCGCGCGCCCGGTGCTGGTGCTCACCGGCAAGGGGCGCAAGACGCGCGAGGAGGGCGACCTCCCGCCCGGCACGGAGGTCTTCGCCGACCTGGCGACCTTCGCCGAACGCCTCGCGCCATGATGCTACTGCGCTCGGCGCTCTTCGCGGCAGCGCTCGTCCTCATCACGCCCGTCTACGCGCTCATCGCGCTCGCCACCTTCCCGCTGCCGCGCATGGTGCGCTACCGCGTCATTTCGGGCTGGTCTCGCCTCATCATGCAGTTGTCAAAGACCCTGTTGAGAATCGACTGGCGGGTCGAAGGCCGCGAGAACCTGCCGGGCCGCCCGGCGGTGATCCTCTCCAAGCACCAGTCGGCCTGGGAGACGATGGCCTTCCAGCTCATCTTCCCGCCGCAGGTGCATGTGCTCAAGCGCGAGCTCCTGTGGATTCCCTTCTTCGGCTGGGGCCTCGCGCTGATGAGCCCGATCGCGATCGACCGCTCGCGCGGGGTCGCGGCGCTGCGCGCCATCGCCCGCCGTGGCCGCGAGCGGCTCGCGCAGGGCTTCTGGGTGATCGTCTTCCCCGAGGGAACGCGCGTCGCGCCGGGCGAGCGCCGCGAATACCAGCTCGGGGGCGCCTGGCTCGCCGCGGCCGCGGCCGCGCCGGTGGTGCCGGTGGCGCACAATGCGGGCCTGTTCTGGCCGCGCAACGCCTTCCTCAAGCGCCCGGGCACCGTAACGGTGCGCATCGGCCCGGCGATCGACACCGCGCAGCGCGACCCGAAGACGATCAATTCGATGGCGGAGCAATGGATAGAAGAACAGCAGAAGGCGCTTTGCTGATCGAGCTGGGCGGGCGGCTCGTCGAGTACCGCTTCGCCCGGCGCCGGCGCCGCACCATCGGCATCAGCATCGACGGCGAAGGCGTGCGCGTCGCCGCCCCCCTGCGCGCGCCCTGGCGCGAGATCGAAGGGTTCCTGCGCGCCAAGCAGCGCTGGATCGTGGCGAAGCTCGACGAATGGTCGTCGGCGCCGCGGCCCGCAGTGCTGCGCGTCGAGAGCGGCGAGCGCCTGCCGCTGCTTGGAGAAATGGTGGAGCTCCACGTGCGCCCGGGCCCGGCGCAGCGCCATGGCGGCACCTTGGGCGTTTCGGGCAGCAAGCCCCTGCTCGCCTGGCTGAAGGCCACGGCGCTCGAGGTGCTGCGCCCGCGCGCCGCGCACTACGCCGCGCGCGTCGAGCGGCCGGCGCCGCGAGTGGCGCTGTCGAACGCGCGCACGCAGTGGGGCGTCTGCAACGAGGACGGTTCCATCCGGCTCTCCTGGCGCCTCGTGCACCTCGAGCCGGCGCTCGCCGACTACGTCGTCGCGCACGAAGTGGCGCATCTGGTCGAGCTCAACCATTCGCGGCGCTTCTGGACCTTGGTGAGCGCCCTTTATCCCGACTGGCGCGCCGCCCGCGAGCGCCTCGAGCTCGCCGGCGCGGCTTTGCCGATTCTGAAAGGAAAAACCACATGAGACTGCTTCACACCATGCTTCGCGTCGGCGACCTGCAGCGCTCGGTCAAGTTCTACACCGAGGTGCTCGGCATGAAGCTCCTGCGCACCACCGACCGCCCGGAGCAGAAGTACTCGCTCGCCTTCGTCGGCTACGACACCGAGGATCGCGCCTCGGTGCTCGAGCTCACCTACAACTACGGTGTCGAGCGCTACGACCTCGGCGGCGGCTTCGGCCATGTCGCCCTCGAGATGCCCGACGTCGCCAATGCCTGCGAGAACGTGAAGCGCATGGGCGGCAAGGTCACGCGCGAGGCCGGGCCGGTCAAGGGCGGCACCACGGTGATCGCCTTCGTCGAGGACCCCGACGGCTACAAGATCGAGTTCATCGAGCGCAAGAAAGGGTAATGGCCGAGTATCTGCGCTCTCTCATGCAGGCGGACCGCGGCCGCTGGCAGCCGATGCTGATGGGGCTCGCCTGCCTTGCCGCGGCCGCGGGCGGCGCGGTGCTAGCGCAGGACTACTGGCTGATCTCCCTGCTCTTCAGCGTGCTCGCCTTCGTCGCCTGGGCGGTGGGCGCGTGCGCGATGATCGGCTACGTGCGCTGGCTCTTCGCCGCCGAGGTCGAGCGAACCAGGAAAGAGCGGGACGGCTAGCGGCTTTTCGCCAGGGCCGAGATGCGTGCGAAGTCCCGGGGCGAGAGCGTCTCGGGCCGGCGCTGCGGATCGATGTCGAGCCTTTCGTAGTCCCCGGCCGGCAGCGGCAGCGCGTTGCGCAGCTGCTTGCGCCGCGCCGAGAACGCCTTGCGCAGCAGGTTCTCGTCGATCTCCAGCATCTCGGGGAGCGGCTCGAGCCGCACCAGCGCCGACTCCACCTTCGGCGGCGGGCGAAACGCGCCGCTCGAGACGTTGAAAAGCTTCTTCATGCGAAAGCGCGCCTGCAGCGCCACCGAGAGGCGGCCGTACTCGGGGGTCGAGGGCGCCGCGACCATCCGCTCGACGACCTCGAGCTGCAGCATGAAGTGCATGTCGCGCACGCGCGAGGCATGGCGCGCCAGGTGGAAGAGCAGCGGCGTCGAGATGTTGTAGGGCAGGTTGCCGACGACCCGGAAGCCTTCGGGAAAGACGGCGAAGTCGAAGTCCAGGGCGTCGCCCACGTGCAGCGTCAAGCCGGGGAATTCCCTCCCGAGGCTTGCGGCGAGATCGCGGTCGAGCTCGATCGCTTCCACATGCGCCGAGGTTCCCAGCAGGAGCCGCGTGAGCGCGCCCTCGCCCGGGCCGATCTCGACAATGAAGTCCTTTTCAGAAGGAGCAATCGCGTCGATGAGCCGACGCAGCACCCCCGCCTCGTGGAGGAAGTGCTGGCCGAACCGCTTACGCGGCCGATGCGAGCTCAATGGCGAGCTTGACGGCTTCGATCAGGCTGCCGGCGTCGGCGCGGCCGCTGCCGGCGAGGTCGAGCGCCGTGCCGTGGTCGACCGAGGTGCGCACGAACGGCAGCCCGAGCGTGACGTTGACGCCGCGGCCAAAGCTCGCGTACTTCAGCACCGGCAGCCCCTGGTCGTGAAACATGGCGAGAGCGCAATCGGCTTTCGCGAGGCGATCGGGCACGAAGAGCGTGTCCGCCGGGATCGGGCCGCTCGCGTCGATGCCCGCGGCCACGGCGGCGGCAATGGCCGGCGCAATCACATCGACCTCCTCGCGCCCGAGGTGGCCGGATTCGCCGCTGTGCGGGTTGAGGCCCGAGACCAGGATGCGCGGGCGTGCAATGCGAAAGCGCTTGCGCAGGTCGTGGTCAATGGTTTTCAAAGTCCGGAGCAAACTGTCGCGGGTGATGGCGGCTGGAACGTCTTTCAGGGCGAGATGCGTCGTAGCAAGCGCCACGCGCAGGCCGCCGCCCACCAGCATCATCACCACGTGCTCGGCGTGCGCGCGCTCGGCGAG
>Ga0105106_10000494_pt1 | contig 27663 bp, 27 predicted proteins | sample PPLLaktember2015_5_FD_79109 | JGI IMG/M metagenome (GOLD analysis project Ga0105106, IMG submission 79109) | Freshwater sediment microbial communities from Prairie Pothole Lake near Jamestown, North Dakota, USA - PPLs Lake P8 Core (1) Depth... | ecosystem: Environmental > Aquatic > Freshwater >...
CTCCAGGGGGGCATCGCTTCCACCACCGGGGATGTTAAGCTGGCCCTTACCTTATTTGATCAGGCTATCAATGCCATGTACCTCCCCCAGGATCGCCAGGCGATGGCTCGCGCCCTGGTTTGGCGGGCTGGAACTCACCGGATGGTCGGTAATCTTAGCGCAGCCATTTCAGATGCCCATGAGACCATCAGGCTGGTTGAAAAAGACACATCGATGCGAAAAGTAAAAGCTGAAGCCTTGAGGTGTATCGGTCTCTGCCTGGATAAACAGGGCAAATCGACCGAAGCATTGGGGTGGCTTAATCAGGCGCTATCGACTTCAGTAATGATTAAGGATAAGGAAAACGCAGCCATCATCCGACTCGGACTGGGTGTGGTCTACGAAAACCTGGGAAATTATGCCCAGTCCATGGCTCTGTACCAATCCGCGCTGGACCATTGGCAGCAAACTAAAAACACGATCTGGCTTTCAAACTTGTTAAACAACCTGGGTGTGCTGCAGCATCTCACCGGTGATTATAAGGCTGCCATCTCATCTTATGAAATGGCCTTGCAATATGCCCGTATGAGTGGGTATGCCCGCATTGAAGCTTTCGTATTGACCGGTATTGGAGATATCTATATCGAACTCAATGCCATTGAAGAAGCCTTGTATGCATACCAGCAGTCAAGCCTGATTGCCCAAAGGCTCCATATCATTTTCTTGCAGGTATACTTGAAAGTCCAGGAAGCACAGATAGCCTGTGGGAAGGGTAATTTTAACGATGGTTATCGCTTGATCGATGAGGCACGCGTCACTGCCACTAAGGAAAATATGGCAATGGAGATCAGCCTGTGCGACCTGGAATATGCGGGAATAAAAATAAAGGAAGGCAAACCGCATGAAGTGGTTGGATTACTGGAAAAGACCTGCTCGTTCTTCGAATCCGGAGGACACAAAGTACAAAGAGATAAGGCCAGTTTGTACTTGACCCTGGCTTATGGTCAGCAGGGTGATCATGAAATGTTATTTAAGCATTTGTTTAAGATCCTGGCCTGCTTGAATGAGGTGTACCGGCCAACGCTATTGATTGCGACCGCTAACCGATATTATGATCAGCTATTGAAGCTCCGAAATTTAGATTATGTCGAAGGTCAGCTTGAGGATTTATTTACTAGCATTACCAACTTTTGGAATGAGCTTCCTGTATTACGGCGCTATTTACGCCAGCATGCCCTGACGGTTCCTTTTGCTCCACCAGTTCTTCATATCCGTGCACTAGGAAAAATGCAGTTGAGGGTCAATAAGCGATTGCTCACCATGTCCGATTATCAGACCCAGGCTGCCCGAGACTTATTTTTCTTACTCTTGGCATACCCGGAAGGAATTAACAAGGATGAAATTGGCGAGATTTTCTGGCCTGATCTCACATCCAATGACACAAAATTCCGGTTGAAGAACACGCTTTACCGCTTGCGTCATGCCGTTGGAAAAGATGTCATCCTTCGGGACCAGGATAATTACCGCTTCAATAATTCGCTTGATTATGAATATGATGTGGAATTATTCTTGAAAGAAAATGCGTTGGGTCTCAAGGCGCAAGCCCCTCTGCAGAAACTATCTCATTTTAGAGAGGCAGCCAAACTATATAAAGGCACATTTTTACCCGAAATCTCCGAAACCTGGGTGCACTCAGTGCGAGAATCATTACACCAGATCTGCATCAATGTCTTGTTGCAAATTGCAGAGATATACCTGGACATGGCTAACTATAATCTGGCACTCGATTATTGCCACCGTGCCCTTTCAGTCGACAACTGCCTGGAATTAGCTTACTGCTTATCTTTTCGCATTTATGCCGCTATGGGAGACCGAGCTGCAGTGGTCAAACAATATTCCCGCTGCTGTGAGGTCTTGATGCGCGAGATCAACACCAAACCATCCCTCCAGACCCAAACTTTATACCAGGATCTGCTCAAGTAACCTGGGTCACCAGGAGTAACCTCAAATCGTGGATTCTTGAGAAGATTTGCTGTCCTTACTACACCTTGCAAAAATGCAAGGTTTTTTTTGATATTATGCCAAATTGGGCGCCTAATGAGGCTGTTTTAATGCCTGTTTTGAGACCATTGGTCTTTATAATAGCTAAATCAAATCCTAAATCTTGATTCAATTGGAGAAAAAACCATGTCCTCAAAACTGCTTTCTACCCTTAAGACCAGAGTCATTACAACCAATGATATTCGCATCGCCCTTCTCATCCTAACGCTGGTATTGTTCCTTCTGGGAGCCAGCGCACCCAGCGACGGTGGTGGCCTTGGCGGGTAGGTGATCCTGCTTATTGCAGTAGCTGCCGGGTTCCTCATAACTATCCTGCGCACAAAGCTAACCGGCAGACACCTGAAACCGAAAAAACTTAAATACACTTGGTTGGTTTTTGTAGCCGTTTTACCTCAACTGATCCTTTTTCAAATTCCGGCCGTTGGGCGGCAGATCCCTGATGACCTCGTATCTGTTATCCTGGTGTTTTCTCAGGTGTTTCTGTTGTTGTTTGTGGCCGCGAATCTCAAGCAACCAGGATTTTGGGTGATGGGAATTGGATTGTATGCTAATTTCCTGGTCATTGTGTTCAATGGGGGATGGATGCCAATCAGTCCGGATACTGTCCGCCGTATTTTGCCATCTCTCCCAGATGATTATCCTCTGATGGACCGCAGACTTGGGTTATCCAAAGATTGGATCTATTCAAACAACAATATTCATTTGCCCTGGCTTTCCGATCGGTTTACATTGCCAGGATGGAGCCCGTACCAGGTTGCTTTCAGTATAGGTGACATATTGATTGCAATTGGGACAATTATGCTGCTCTGGTCGTTGAGCAGTCCAGAAAATAGGAGGCAGAATGATTTCGCTTAATCAGGTAGATAATTTTCGGTCTACTTCATCAAAGGTGTGCCAGGATCCAGACGAATCAGTGAAAATGGAATGTGGACGGCTGATTCATGCTGCCATCATCAGCCAGCGCTTCCTCAAAATGCTGCTGACCAACCCGATCAAATCGATTGAAGATGGATTCTGCGGTGAGAAATTTGCCTTCACCCATGAAGAGAAACAGCATATAAAGCGTATTCAAGCCCTTACGCTGGCAGAATTCTCAAATCAGCTGATACAAGCTGTTGAGCTTTCTACTCGTATTTCTGCGGCTTCTGAAATGGCTTACGTCCGAAGTGAGGCCCACGAAGGGCTTCCTGCGTAAGTTATAGGGTTTCTATTCCAGATGTCTTGAGCTGAAGAAATATGCGTCGACCGCGTTCTGAACACCATAAAGTACATTGGCAGGGTTCTGGTTTATGGAAGGCTGGCAATTCTTCCCAGAATATTTTGATTCCTTTAGAGGTCGATAAGAGTAATTTCATTACCGGTTATGTGATTTTAGATGACAGTGGTTTCCCCGAGGGTGGGCAAAGTACGCTGTTCGATTATGCAGGCAGCAGTTTCAGAGAGAGTTTTGCCAGTCTGACCATTCATCGAGAACTTGGCGATCCAACCCTGGAAGATGGGTATACAATTTCCTTGCTCAAATTGGCTCATTCCATCGACAAATGCAATGTCTTCTCTCGCAACCATGCTATAAAGACAGCCTTTTGGGCCAGGATAATCGCTTTGCAGATGGGCTTTCCAGAAGACCAAATAGAACAGCTCGAGCTTGCCAGCAAGCTTCATGATATTGGTAAAGTTGTCGTCCCAAAATCTGTCCTGACAAAACCTTCGCAATTGTCTGTACAGGAATGGTCGATCATACGGCGGCATCCGACTTTTGGGGCGATGATCATGAAGCCATCCTCTCGGCTTCATGCACTTATTCCATTTGTGAAAGCTCACCACGAGAACTTTGATGGTTCTGGGTATCCTTTGGGTCTGACGGGCGAGCAAATTCCGATCCAGGCCAGGATTATTTCTATTGCCGATACCTATACGTCCATGACCGAAGGACGGGTTTACCGCCCAGCAAACACCAGATCAGAAGCCTTACAAGAGGTTAAACGCTGTAGCGGGAATCAGTTTGATCCGAGAATTATCTCTGTGATGATCGAGTTAGCAACCTCTGGCGAGGTTGACGACTCACAGAGTAGCTGGGAATCTTTGGGAAACATATGAGGGGAAAGTTACCCCAGGCCAGCCTGTAAGCCGCATTCTGTGCGTACAGGTCACGCCTGCACCGACGACCATCTATCTAGGGCTTGCGTCTCCGCAAGCCTCCAGCAGCTGACCCGGGAGCATTGGACGAGCAGCCCGCTCCCTGTTTAGCCTTGCTCCGAGTGGGGGTTGCCTGGCCGCAGAAGTTGCCTCCTGCGCCGGTGAGCTCTTACCTCACCTTTTCACCCTCGCGCCCTCTCCATACTCCTCACACAAATTCAAGGAATTTGGGTGAGGCCTGGAGGGGCCGCACTGTGTCTCTGTGGCCCGATCCGTAAGGTTACCCCTACCCGGGAGTTACCCGGCACCTTGCTCTGTGGAGTGCGGACTTTCCTCTGATCACCACTTGCGAAGTGACCAGCGGTCATCCGGCCAGCCTGGGGACATTCATCTTACCACAATCTAATATCATTTTCTACAACAACCCCGCAAACCTCACTGACGCAGTCATCGAGCGTTAATCCCTATTCTATCCCCACCTTGCCAGACACCTGCCCGCATCTTAATTGATCCCCATTCGCCAGTACCCCCGGTGTAATGATTGGCTCTCCATTCAGAAAGGTGCCATTCGTAGAGGCCAGGTCTTCCACCCACCACTGTCCATGGTGATACACTAGCCGCGTGTGCCGCGCGGATACGGTTTTATCGTCCAATGTGTAATCACAACCAAGGCTGCGCCCTATGATCACTTCAGATTGTGTGTAAGTCCTCACCAGGTTTTCATTACCTGCTTCAAATTCCAACATTAATGGGCGAGCTTGTCGTGCGCCTTGCAATTCAGTTTGGCGTTGCAGGTCCCGCCATAACGTGTAGAGCGCGAATGCTAGGAACCCATACAGTAACCCAGCCAGGACGATCCGTAGTACCAGGAAAACTACTCCGCTCATCGTTCCTCGACATCCGGCGGTGCGGACTGAAGTTTTTGGGTTACATCCCCATCCGTAGGCAACTCAAGCCCATACACCAGAGGCACCCCCGCCAGCGAGATCACATCACCTGGGGCAAGCTTGCACTGATTGATCAACTGCCCGTTGACCATCGTCCCGCCAGTGGACTGCAGATCGAAGACCACATAACTTCCCTGCACAGTCCGCAGCTGCGCGTGCGATCTAGAGACCCGGTTGTCCTCCAGTACCAGGAGATTGCTTGGATCACGACCGATTGTTACCACCGACTGGGTCAACAGGAAAGTCTGCAGCCCATCCACGATCAGATATGCTCCTTTTACTGTATTGGGAGCATTCGCGCCATCTGGGTGTCCATCCACTTCAAGGTTTTCGGTATCGCCGCCCGCGTCACCTGTAAACAACACCTGCAGGCGGGGTGATTTGGCTGTCGGATCGACTAAGCTGCGCACTACCGGCTGGTGCAGCATTTCCAGCCCCAATGCCGTGGCTTCCGCCTGCAAGCCATGCGCCAACTCGGCCAGCAATCCATCATCCACGCGATCAGCATCCTGAGGCAGGCTGATCACATACACATCCGGTGCTTGCCAACCGCCTCCAGGAGAACGCCGGGTGCTGTTGCGCATCACCAGTCGCATCCATTTTCCCAGTTCGCTTCGCTGGCGACCACCAGGCAGCAGTGCGGAAGAAGTGCCTTCGACCAATCTTTGCAGGCTATGTTCGATGCGTGCCATCAACCGGTCAATCGTTGCCATGGGTGGTATTATAGCATCCCCTTCCCCCTCCTTCCCCCAAATTTTCGCCTAAAAATACGTTATACTCTATTCATGTTCCTCCCCTCCGCCGGTTTTCGCGAGCAGGTCCATACCGCCGACTGGGAGCTGCAGGTCTGGGCTCCTGACCTGCCCGCCCTGCTGGAGCAGGCCGCCCGCGGTATGTACGCCCTCTCAGGCCTGCGCCTGCAACCCGGGCCGCCTCAAACCCGTCGCCTCGAGCTGCATGCCCTGGACGCCGAAAGCCTGCTGGTGCGCTTCCTGACCGAGCTGCTCTGGCTGGGTCAGCAGGAAGGCCTGGGCGTCGACTCCTTTCAGCTCGCTTTGGACCCGGATTGGACCTTGCACGCGGAGCTGACCGGCGCCCTCATCCTCAGCCTGGACAAGGACATCAAGGCGGTCACCTACCACAACCTGGCGGTCCGTCAGACCCCGCAGGGATTGGAAGTGGAGATTGTCTTTGATGTGTAAGCTTATTTCCAATGCAAGGAGCAGTTTTCGCGACCAAGTAATCACTCGTCCGGTGAGGGAGATTGCTTCGCTACGCTCGCAATGACCGGATTATGCGGATAGAGAGTCTCCTTTGGTCACCTTTCAGGACTTAAAGTGTATTTCCGACTATGAATGGGAGATCCCCCGATCCTTCCGCTCCGATATGCGCGTCCCGGTGCGCCTGTTTGCTACCCGGCGCATGCTGGAAGAAGTGCTCAAAGACAAATCGCTCGAGCAGGCAGTCAATGCCACAACGCTGCCCGGTCTCGTCGGGCAAGTGATCATCATGCCCGACATGCACCAGGGTTACGGATTCCCGATCGGAGCAGTCGCTGCGACCCGCTTCCCCTCCGGCGTGATCTCTCCCGGCGGCATCGGCTACGACATTAACTGTGGCGTGAGGTTGCTTGGCTCGCAGATTGATTATGAGCAGGCCATTCCGTACCTGGATAAGCTCGCCTCGGCATTGAACCACAACTGCCCCAGCGGCGTCGGGCAGAAGGGTGCCGTCGATCTCTCCGCCTCCGAGTTGGAGGCAGTCTGCCGCCAGGGAGCGGGCTGGGCGCTCAAACAGAGCTTTGCAACCCCGGCTGATCTGCGTCGCACAGAGGAGAATGGCTGCGTGGAGGGCGCCGATCCCGCCAGGGTCAGTTCGCGGGCTCTCCAGCGTGGCCGCCCCCAGCTTGGCTCTTTGGGCGCCGGGAATCATTTTATCGAGGTAGATGTTGTTGACCAGATCTTTGACCCGGCTGCTGCCGGCGTCATGGGATTGGAAGAAGGTCATCTGGCTGTGCAGATCCACTGTGGCTCGCGTGGCTTTGGTCACCAGATCTGCACCGATTACGTGGAAGATTTCCAGGCAGCCGTGCACCGCTTCGGCATCCATCTGGTGGACCGCGAACTGGTTTGCGCTCCATTGGATTCCCCTGAGGGGCAGGCATACCTGGCTGCCATGCGTTGCGCCGCTAATTACGCCTTCGCCAACCGTCAGATCTTGGCACACAATGCCCGTAAAGCCTTTGAAGAAGTGCTGGCGGGCAAGCTGCAAGGCTGGCAGCTCCACCAGGTGTATGACATTTGCCATAACATGGGTAAGATTGAAACCCATACGATCGCAGGCGAGCAGATCAAGGTTTGCGTTCACCGTAAAGGTGCCACGCGCGCCTTCGGCCCCGGCTCGCCGGAGTTGCCTGGAGAATACCAGGCGACCGGACAGCCCGTGTTGGTCCCTGGCAGCATGGGGACTGCCTCGTGGGTGTTGGTTGGCACGCATGCCAGCATGCAGCTATCCTTCGGTTCCTCCTGCCACGGTGCCGGGCGGGTAATGAGCCGTCATGAAGCCAGGCGCAATGTGCGCGGCGAAGCACTCCGCGGTCAGCTTGAAGCGGGTGGAATCCATGTGCGGGCTGGCTCAATGGCCGGCCTGGCAGAAGAAGCACCCCAGGCTTATAAAGATGTGGATGAGGTAGTTCAGGCAGTCATCGGTGGGGGAATTGCCCGCAAGGTGGCCCGTCTCCGCCCGGTGGCTGTTGTGAAAGGTTAATGTTTTCCAATCCTGGTCAGATTGGCTGATTTATGGTTAAAATTAGTCTAAGGAGATAAATATGAAACGCTCAAGCTTATTCGTCATGCTTATTCTCGGTCTATTGCTGGCTGCCTGCGGCACTGCTCCTGCTGATCAGGGCGCTGATCAGAACGGCAATAACCCACCTGAAACGCCCTATCCCGGTCCGCGCTACATAACTGCCCCTACCAGCACCCCCTGGTATCCTGGTCCAGGCACACCGGGTGCCCCTGTCAACGGAGCTTCTATGACCTCTGGTTTTGAACCCCAACCCTCTGATGCCAGCCTTTCCCGCTCACAGGTCTTTTTAGAATTGGATTCCGGTGAGCTGATTACCATGGATAGCACGCCGCTCCAGGTGACCGCAGTTCTCACCGGCAATTTACCGGACCCCTGCCACCAGCTGCGCGTGGTCGTCACACCCGCCAATTCCGAGAAACGCATCGATATCGAAGTTTATTCGCTGACCGATCCCAGTGTCGCCTGTACCACGGTCCTCTCACCGTTCGTAGCTCGCATTCCGCTGGGTGGTTATTTCGGCGGTCAGTTCAGCGTGTATGTTAACGGAGAGTTGTTTGGTGAATTCGATTCCTGATAGGTTTGCCAGCTGATCCTATCTGCCCCCGATCGGCCCATTGTTGCCGCGGGGGCTGCTTTTTTCTCTGCCCACCGGGAACCCGATCCTTTCCGTGAACGTTTAACGGCAAAAGGAGTAAATATGCAGAAACCAGTCATCAAGATCTTTTTGTTCTTATTTACGGCATTAATGGCTGCCGCCTGTGTAGAATCAGATCGATCAGGTGATCTGGCTACGCCCATCAGCAGCCTTCTTCCATCCAATACAGCTCCCAAGGCACCCACATCCACCATACGGCCTACCATCACACCCTTTCCTCCAACGCCCACCAGTACCACTTTGCCTCCCACTCTCACCCCAACTACCTTCTCCCCGCCGGTTCCTCCCGCTGGTCCAACCCTGGAGCGTTTTGCTACCGGTCAGGAGATAGACATACTCCAGATCGAGATGTTCGACTCCCTGGCAGGTTGGGGCTTCGGCGGCCTGGATGAGATCTCCGACCACCTGTTCTCCACAATCGATGGTGGCACGCACTGGTCGGATGTTACCCCAACCCAACCAGGGTCTCCGGGGACATTGACGCTCAAAGCTTTCTTCCTGAATGCCTCCACCGCCTGGGTTACTTTCTCCAATCTTGACACCATTCTGCCATCCTGGCCGGTCGTCTGGCACACCGCAGACCGCGGTCTCACCTGGCAGTCCAGCCAGCTGCTCGACATGGCTGGTCTTGAACAATCGTATGCCACCGAACTGTTATTTGTTGATGCGCAACATGGCTGGCTGCTCACTCACAACGGTGTGGGGATGAGCCACGAATACGTGACCCTCTTCCGCACGCTCGATGGCGGCCTGACCTGGTTGCGCCTGCTCGACCCCTACACGGACGGGCAGATCCAGATCTGCCAGAAGACTGATCTGCTCTTCCTGGACAGTCAGACTGGCTGGCTTACCGGCGACTGTGGCGGTGTGATGGCGGGTGTCTTCCTCAACCAGACAACCGATGGCGGCATCACCTGGACATACATCGAGCTGCCTCCACCGGCTGATAATCTGCTGTTATTCGACGTCAACACCTCCGCTGCCTGCGGTGGTCACGACCTGCACTTCTTCGATGCTCGAATGGGATTGTTAGGTGTTCGCTGCACTCTCTACCCAACCCTCGGCGAACCTACTTTCGCCGGGTACCTCTTTTCTACCACCGATGGCGGCGAGACCTGGAATGCCACCTCTTATCCAGGCGGTACACTCTTCTTCCTCGACCGCCAGACTGGCTGGGCGCTCTCCCCCGACATCTACCAGACAACCGATGGCGGCCTCACCTGGGTACAGCTGACCACCGTCAACTGGGATGCTCAGTTTGACTTTATCTCCCCCGAGATCGGTTGGGCAGCTGCCAACAACGACGGCCAGCATGCCCTGGTCCAAACCACCAACCACGGAATTAACTGGGCGATGCTCACCCCCGTCGTCGTCCCATAATCTTTTATTTTATCCGAATCGGTATCCTTTCCCCTCTACAACCAGGAGAGCACCAGGCTGAGGGTTACCCGCTGATCACTCCAAACCTCGCGTTGGTCAATTGCGCCAGCGCTTCCACCGGCAGGCAAATATTCAACCCCCGCTGCCCGCCCGAAACATGGATCTTCAGATGCTTCTGGGCAGCCTGATCCACCACCACCTGAAAACCCTTATTGATCAGTGCTAGCGGCGAGATGCCTCCCGCCTGCAGTGCGGTGAGCTGCTCGGCTTCCCTCTCTGTGGGCAGGTGCAGCTTCTTCTCGTTAACTACCTTCGCTAGCAGCTTAAGGTCGACTTCATTTGGCCCCGGGATGACCGCCAGGATCGGTTTCCCTTTGCCTTCGCGCCTGACCACGATCGTCTTGTACACCACCTCTGGCGGCACCCCCATCAGGCGTGCCGTCTCCGCTGCCCCCAGCTTCTCTACCGGCAGCTCGTATGCCTGGTAGGTGATCTTCTGTGAATCCAGGAAACGTGTGATATTATTCTTGATCATAGGATTATTTTACATCCAACGCCTCCACCATGCTAAGAAGAATCAAGATCGCCTCCCTCCAAATGGACGCCAACCCGGCACCCAAGCCTGTTCGCCTGGAACGCGCCGAAGCGTTGCTATCTCAAGCTGCCGCCCAGGGCGCTCAGCTGGTCGTGCTTCCTGAGCTGTTCAATACCGGCTACAGCTACACAGACGAAAACTACGCGCACGCAGAGCCACTCGAGGGACCCACCCACCGCTGGATGCGCCAGCTTGCCGCCTATCATCATCTCTACCTGGCTGGAGCCTTATTGCTCCGCGATGCCATAGATATCTACGATTCTTTCTTGCTCATCGCGCCGCAGGGGCACACCTGGCGTTATGATAAATCCCATCCCTGTGGCTGGGAACAGGCGTACTTTCGAGCAGGGCGCGGCTCATTCGTCGCCGACACCCCTCTGGGTCGCATCGGCATGCTGATCGGTTGGGACGCATCGCACACCGAACTGTGGCAGGCTTACGCCGGGAAGGTGGATCTGATGTTGATCAGCAGCAGCCTACTGGATATCACGAACCCGCTGTACACCTTCCCGGATGGCAGTCGCCTCACATTGAGTGAGATCAGCCCGTTCCTGTCATCCCGTTTCAGCAATAGCAGCCTGGTATTCGACAGGATGCTTGCTGAGCAAACCGCCTGGTTGGGCATTTCAACGGTCAATGCCATGGGTTGTGGCGAGATCACTACCCCCATCCCCCGCCCTCGGGACTTACTTTTGGCATTTCTCCCCTTTCGCCTGCGTATGTGGAAGCATCTCCGGCAGGCCTCCAGCTTACGCATGACCTGTTCGCTCTTACCCGGCACCAAGATTCTCGCTGCTGGTGGTCAAATCCTGGCAGAGCTATCCTCCGATTCTGCAGAGGGGTTCGCCATCGCCGAGGTCACCTTACCCGATCAGACTTTCATTTCTTCTAAACCGCAGCCACCCACACCTCTGCCTTCCATTGCCGGCATCCTCTTCGACCAAGTGATTCCTGGGTTGATGCAAGGCGAATACAAGCACAGCAGAACCCGCCTTAATTCAAATTCCCTTCGCTAACACCGAATAGTCACGCCCCGAAACTGAATTTCGGGGCGTGACCTATTTATAACCGGGCATGGTTTTACTGCCCAATTCCTTGGTTAACCTCATGGTCCAGCAGTCCGGACGACCAATGGCAGCCACGTCAGATAGATCGGCTGGATGACTTCCACCGTAAGCGTTGCAGTGACCACCGCCGTGCCATCGCAGTTCGATGCCGTGAGTTCCACCATGTGTGATCCCGGATCGCTCCAGCTGTATTCGGTGTAGCGGGTGATATCGCCATTGCCCCACAGCAGTGACACCGGAGCGGTTGTGTCCGCCGGCTGGATCGAGGCACCGAAAATGCCGGTCTCACCCGGTTCGAGCTCGGTCGGTCCGCTGATCATCACTTCCGTCAGTCCAATGCAATCGCTCTCGCAGCTCATCGGTGCAAACTCCGTGGGACCCAGCGGCGGTTCACAGCTTGTGTTGATCCTCCCCCCAAAGACCCACAGCCCGGGCAGGCCGTCATATGGATCGGACGTGCACAGCGGCACAAAAGTCCCCGCCAGATCAGCCCGCGGCACAGCCAACGCCGGCAGGTCGCTGCGCCAGGTATCGCTGATGATATTGTACTCAAACACTGCGCCTGATACGTCCGCCCAGTCATTGGCAGCGACCACGTATAAATTGCCCTGGTAGTCTGCGTTGATGTTGAGTGTGTCCGTGTCAAAGCCAAAACCGCGCCCCTCGCCGCCTGGGGCAGGCATCGGCGTCAGGACGGTCCAGCCGGCTGCCAGGTTTTCTGTATCCAGTACCTCGAATCTATCTACCGGGTTCAGTTCGCTACCATCATAATACCCCACACCACCGATCGCATACACCTTGAGATCCTGGACGGCACTCATGATGTAGCTGCGTGGCGTGCTCAGCGGCGTGCCCAGGTTGGTCCAGCGCAAGCCGGATTGCGCGTTCGGGTCAAATGCCCAGGTCTCGCTGGAGAAATACGGCGCTACACCGGTCTCCCAGCCACCGAAGACATAGATGATATCGTTCACCACCGCCGTGCCCACCGCCGCCACTTTATATCCGCCTACCTGCCCCATCCAATTATCCTCTATGGGCAGCGCTTCGGCCTCGTTCGTCTGCGGGTAATAGCGCTGTACGGTTCCGATTGTCACGCCGCCATGATCTTTGTCCGTCCCACCAATAACATAAATTGCCGGCCCTCGACCGGTGCCATCATCCAGGATCAGGTTGGCGTTATAGTTGGAAACGTCTTCGACCACATCCTCCCCCGTATCGGTGAAGGTGCCGGCGACTGGGTCGAACATCCAGACGTGGGGCGACTCGGTGGACGGTGATGTGCGGCCGCCCGGGAAATAGACCTTGTTCGCCCACGGCTCGAGCGCCGGTCCGGCGACGAAAGCGCCGTCATGCCGCGCATACTGGAAATCTGATGGCGGGAAGGTCCCCATTTGCCAGGCACCGATATCGGACGGCTGAGCAGCCATAGACATCTGGTTAACCGCCATCGGTGAAGGAAGTATCACTATTAAGCATAACAATACCAGGAGAGAAAAGATCCGATAGAGCTTCATGTGCATCCTCCTTATCTTATTCCTGATCTTTGGTTAGATAGAGTTATTGTGCTATTTATCGTCCAACCAGCGCCGCCGGCCGGAATCTCATCGCCGACCAGACCTCATCCAGCGCAACCAGTCTTACTGCTCGCCAGCCGGTCGGCTCGACGATTGCCGCCAGGCGGTCACGGTTGATGTCTGTCTTTACCTTGTTGCCGCCCTTCGGGTAAGCCACCCATACCAGGTCCAGGCTGCTCATCGTATCGAAAACCTGCGGAGTCAATTGCACCGCTTCCGCCAGCGAGGTTACAAATAACATTACTGCCGCCCTATGTTCGCTTGCCGAGGAATGCTCGCTTGCCGCAGCAGGTTCGGCTTCCTGGCTTGCCTGTGGTAGTTCAGCCACCAGCTGTTCGAAAGTTCTCTCAGGTGAGTTCATCACCAACAGCTTCTGCCCACTTTTAAGTTGTAGCTTCTGTTCCAATGTCGCAGCCATTTCATACCTATCCCTTCAGGATCACACAACGCACAATCCCCGGTACAGGATCTGTCACGTTCAAGATCGTACCAGCCTGACCACTACTTACCAGCATCTTCCGGATTCCTCTATTACTGGTCTGCTGCAACCGTGTCTCAACGATGGCTCGCTACCCATGCTTAACCCAGGCACTCAGGGGAGAATATTTGCTGTAGTAAGAACTTCAAAAAGCCATCTCTCGTCCGGCATCGGCTCAATTTCTACACCAAAAATCTTCCCCATCCCGTATTGGCGTGCCACGATCATCTCAGAGCCTGCCGCATATCCAGAGACCAGCACATTGAGGGCCTTCGCCAGATAATCCAGACCCACCACATTCTCAAAATAGATCATCCGTGAGCAATAGTGCTCGGTTGCCATCACCCCAGCGACGTAATCTTCCAGGTTATCTGGATACTATGGGGTAAAGTGCTGCCGCATGCATTCGCGCAGCGCAGCAATCTCCCAACCAGTGAAAGAGATGACCTCTTTGATTTCATCCCTCTGGATGAACCAACGCTAGTATACTGCGCTTCATCGCCGGATTGACCGCCCAATGACCTTCCAGGAATCCCAGGATCGCCTCCGCCGCCTGGGGCGTGCGGTCATAGCCAGGAATGTATTCGCTCAGATGCTGTGCGGCATCCGGGTAGCGCTGCTCGAAGCGCCGATCCGGATTGAATGGGTCCACCTCAACGGATCGTGCGGATTCGATCTGTGCGGTCAGCTCCAGGAGTCTGTCCACTGCATATGCCTGAATAAAGCGCTGCGCCGAGAGCTTTTCCCCCCGCCGGTAGCGGCACATGCCTATATACAGGTTGGTCAATGCCTCACCCACCAGCCATTCGGTCGTGTGCTCATCCAAGGGAATAGCTTGCCTGACCGGCTCCACAATGCCCGCATCCCCTTCTGGGCATTTCCATATCAGCCTCCCCGCCGTAAATGGGATGCCCGCCAGCTCGGCTTCTTCGAAGACCGCATATTCGCAGAAAATTCCGTCCTCGAACAATAGCTTACACCCATCCGGAGTGTTGTGAAAGACATACGCCACCGGGTGCGCACTGCTCAGCCAGCCCAGGTCTTCAACAAATGCCGCTTTGCATCCCGGCTTGACGATGGCAAAGAAATCCAGGTCCGAGTACTCGTCCAACCGCTCCAGCTCACCTCCGACCGACCCCAATCCGATCAACGCCAGGGCGTGCCCACTGGCTTCCAACGATGCACCAATGTCTTCCAATCGCTCCAATAGCAAATCACCGCGGCTCATTCGCTGACCCTTACCTCCAGGTGTGATTTCTGCGAACTCTGCTTCTCTGCGTTATTCACTGAACACTGCCTACCGGCTACCGTCCACCGGCAACCGTAGCCGAAACACCGCCCCGCCCTCCGCCGTATTCTCCGCCGTTAGCTCCCCACCATGTGCGCGTGCTAGCTGGCGAGCAATTGCCAGACCCAACCCACTTCCGCCCCCCTCCCGCGCCCGAGCCTTATCCGACCGGTAAAAACGCTCGAAGATATACGGCAGCGCCTCGGCCGGGATGCCCGGACCACTGTCCTGCACGCTGACCTCTACAGCCTCCCCCCGCGCTGTCACACCAACCCGGATGCTCCCGTCCCGGGGAGTAAAACGCAGCGCGTTGGACAGCAGGTTGATCAGGATCTGCTCCACCCGCATCGGGTCCAGGTTCAGACTGGGCAGCTGGACCATCCTCGTGACCATCTCCAGTCGTACCTCCTGCCCGGCAGCCTGCGGTTGAAAGCGCTCGACAACCCGCTGGGTCAATCCTACCAGGTTGGTAGGTGTGCGCTCCAGGGTCAGCTGTCCGGCATCCGCCAGTGCCAGTGTTCGCAAGTCATCCACCAGATGGCTCAGCAGGCGGTTCTGCTCCAGCATCGGTACCAGGTTCTCCCGCGTCAGCGGATAGATCCCATCCTGCAGCGCTTCCAGGTTGGCGCGCTGCACCGCCAGTGGGGTGCGCAGCTCATGGGCAATATCGGCTGTCATCGCCCGCCTCACCTCCTCAGCTTGCTGCAGCGATCCAGCCATAAAGTTGAACGTGCGACCCAGCTTTGCCAGTTCATCATTTCCACGCACTGGCACCCGTTCGCTCAGGTCACCCTGCGCCAACCGCCCCGCCGCCTCAGTCATCTCCCGCACCGGACGCAGCAGCTGCGTCGCTAGAATTACCGCCAATAACAACGCCACCCCCCCTGCCACCGCCCCGGCGAGTATTGCCGCTTGGTTCAACCGGCTCATCAGGAATGCTTCATCCCCCGCCGTGTAGCCTATCCCCCCTTGGAAAACCAGGTAACCTGCGGTCTGCCCATCAACCACTAACGCCATTGCCGCATTCAACTCGCTGGCACTCAATGTTGCGCCGACCAGCACGCCATCCGTGTCTGCCACGATCATTCCCCCGGCATCGGCTACCCGTAAGCGTTGGTTCATCATCCCGCCTATGCCGCCCTGCCCCCGTCCCTGCCCCTGCCCATGCATTTGCGCGCTTGTCAACAAACCTTCCACGCCATCCCATGAACCATTGGCTGCGTAATAAGCCTGTAATTCGGTCTGTAGCTCGGTCAATCCGACCATCCCACTTCCGAACATAAAGGCGCGCACCTCACGTGCCGTCCCCGTCCGGACGATCACTGCGACACCCACCACTGCCACCAGAACGATGATTAAAAATGACAGAAATAATCGTAAACGCATCTTGATAACCTCATGAGGTCATACAATCCCAGCTTGCTTAGCTCTTATCGCGTGGTAAACGGTATCCCACGCCGAACACTGTTTCCAGGTAGCGTGGTTGGCGAGGATTCTCTTCCAGCTTTGCCCGCAGGTTTTTAATGTGTGCATCGATCGAACGCTCATAACCCTCATAAGCCACCCCTTGGGTGGCTTCCAGCAGCTGCAGCCGTGAGAACGCTCGCCCCGGCTGGGCTGCCATCGTTGCCAATAGACTGAACTCGGTTGGCGTCAGTTCCACCAGTGCCCCGGCCTGATGCACTTCATGCGCCTGCATGTTGATCTCCAGATCAGCCACTCGCAGCACTTGCCCTGCCTCTGGGCTTGGCTTGCTCCGCCGCAACAGCGCCCGCACATGCGCCACCACCACCCTCGGCGAGAAGGGTTTGGGCAGGTAATCATCTGCCCCCAGTTCAAGCCCGATCAGCTGATCGGTCTCATCCGCCCGCGCCGTCAGCATCAAGATCGGTGTGCGTGCCCCACCCTGCTTGCTCTGCCGGATAGCCCGCGCCACATCCAACCCATCCATTCCGGGCAGGTTTAGATCCAGGATCACCAGATCCGGATTCTTGTCCTCCCACGTTGCCAGCCCAGAATCCCCTCGTCCTGCGCTGAGAACAGTAAAGCCAGCCTGCTCCAGGTAAGCCCGCAGCACCTTCACCAGCTCCGGTTCATCCTCAATGATCAATATTGTTGACATTGTCCTCCGTGATACCCATCGTAAGGGCGGGTCTGAACTTGCACAGCAGCCATGCCATTTTACAAAACTTCTGGCGCAGCACTTTTCCTGAACAGGCCAAGATCCGCCCCTACGGCCTGGTTACCTCTGTCATTGCGATGTGGGCGCTTCCCCCACCGGTGTCAGCAATTTTTTGGCCAACACCTGCCCGGTCCATCCTCCGGCTGTACAGGCGATTAGGATCGTGGTGAGGATCTCCGGAGCAAAACGACCCGCAATCATGAGATCAGAATATATTATAGCCAGGAAATCGTCAAAGAAGGTTCCTTGTTTGATCTCGATCCAAATAAAATACCAGTAATTATGCGGGGCAAGCGTCATAAACAACAGACCAGAACCACAAACAATGGCCGCCGCCACTCCTGCTAACAGGATCCCTGTTATTTTCGCCTTTCTCAGCGTCAATGATCCTTTTTGCATATGATGTCGTAATAGCACGCCTAAAATAAATCCCCCAATTCCTCCCGGTACAGCAGAGAACACGCAGCCATAGATTAGCATGGGAGGAATAAGGGAAAGCAATATTGGAGAAAAGTCAGTTTGTATTCCCATTCGTATTATTTCAAAGATGGAAAATAATACCGTTCCGGCACAAGCACAAATAAAGCCAAGAATGAAACCAGAGTATCGAATATCCGATTTTATGATGTATTTCATTTTTCTGTCCATCCGTAATTCCGGTTAATATTCGCAATCATTGCCTCAGCCCACGCAGGTGGGCTTTGTGCTTCTGTAGCCGCGAATTCATTCGCCAACACCCCGGCGGTTGAAACCGCGTCTACACATTCACAGAGTCGGCCTGCGCCGACTTTCACCCCCCTCCCTTCAGGGAGGGGCTGGGGGTAGGTTAAATTATATCCCGAATAACCCGTTATAATTACCCCATGCCCAAAGACAACATCCGTATTGTGATCGTCGAAGATGACCCCTTCTCGCGCAACTGGATGGCCCTCCTGGCTGCCCGGGACTGGCGCACGCATGTCGTGGGCGAGGCTGATGCGCCATTGAAGATCTTGCCTTTCCTGAGCTCGAAAGCCTCCCGCGTTGACCTGATCCTGATGGACACTGACATCCCTGGCGATGAAGACTGGATTCCTCACATCCTGGGTGCCATCCAGGGCATGAAGCGCCCTCCCGCCATTCTTTGCACCGGCATCCGCCCTAATCCCATGGTGCTCAGCCGCCTGCAGCACCCGGCTTTTACCGGTTATATCCTCAAAGACGAGGTCAGCTATTCACTGGCCTGGGCAGTTGATTTAGCGCTATCAGGCAAGTGGGTCATCACCGACAGCATCCGATCGACTGCCTTCACCCTTGGTATACCTCTCCCGGAACCGTGTGTGATCATCGATGGTCGCAAAACCCTGACCGAACACCTCACTCCCCACCAGGCGCATGTCGCCCGGCTGGCGTTCCTGTTCAGTATGGAACGCCGCGAGCTGGCGGACGAGCTGGGGGTGGTGGAGGATTGGAGTTACGGCTTGGTCAGCCAGATCTATGCCCAGCTGGGCTTAAAGGATATCCTGGAAGACGAGGATGTGCTCAAATCCAACTTTGGCGAGCATGCGCTTTTAATGGCTCATATCAACAAGCTCAAAGAACACGGCAACGGTTCGATCAAAGCGCGTGCCCTTGAGACTCTCGCCTTTCATCTGATCACCATGCCTGAAATTGTGCAGATAAACTAGCTTCGCTTCTGGCGCCGCCAGATCAGCAATTGTGAAGATGAATTAGCTTCGCTTCTGGCGCCGCCAGATCAGCAATCGTGAAGATGAACTAGCTTCGCTTCTGGCGCCGCCAGATCAGCAGCAGAGTGATCGCCAATCCTATCCCGTAGATTACCGGGCATGCGATCAGCGCAGCTGCGGTTGCGTTGCTCATACTCCAGAACCCACTCCGGATCCCTAAACCCTGATCGATTATCGTGCCGATGTACAGCAACGGTTGCGGGCAGATGCACATAGTAAGCACTACAATCCCGCCTGTCACCAGCAACGCCCGTAAATTTATCCGCACTGGCCGCCTGACCGTTCCCAACAGCCCGATCTCTACCTCTCCCTCATCGGTTTGGAACTGATAGCCGCAGTATGCACACGCCAGCGAGGTGGCGGTTTGCTTTCCGCATTGATGGCAGGTTCTCATCTCTAACATATAATCGACCCCCCTTTGATTATACCAACTCAAGTGCTCTATTCCCAAAACGAAGGTAGAGCCTTGCGCTTGCGCACTGCTCTACCTTCGTTTTGACATTCTTAATTCAGAGACTCTGCCTCCAGTGCCTCCGCCAGAGCTAGGAACCTCTCGTGCACACCTTCGCCGGTTTCCACGTGCTCGATGTGATCGAAGTCTTCAGTCAGCTGATCACGGCGTGCCAACGGCACCACCCTATCCGCCATTGGAAATAGGACCTTGTCTTCCTTCATGATGTGCTGACGCAGCAGGGTCACGTAGTTCAACGCATTCGCTACGATCTCATCCCGTGCAGCCTGGTCACCCTCTCCCAGCCGTTGAGCTGCCGATCGCATACCACTTATTAAATTGCGCCCTTGTTCATGTTCAGCCAGCATCACCCCGATCGGACCACCTTCCATAGCTACCCCACTCTCCTGCATGGCAGGGAAAAGAACACCCTCTTCCTTCTTGTGATGACAGCCATCAGCAAATCCTTTGACGAAGTCAGCCGCATCCTCAAAATAGCCTGGGCGAAAATCCTCACCGTTCCCAAGTTTCTTCGCTGCCCGTTCCAGCGCTACCAATACCCGCTCGATGACCCGGTGTTCTTCACTTAAGATTTCGGTTGCTTTCATAGTTCATCCTCCTGATAATTATCCTGATATATTTTCCAGGCAGCCCAAACCTGACCTGACCTGACAGGTTTACCAAGCTGCCATACCGACCTTCCTCATCATTCCTGCAAGCTCCATTTTAATCATGCTATTATGGAAACCTGTCAGGTCTTCTCTTATGGCGATGCTCTTAGGATACCACTCCATATCCCGGTTGTCTTTGCGCCAGAGCAAATATCAGGTCGGGTATAATTTATCTATGCCGCTTGTAACATCCGAGATTCTACCGCATCTCAGCCAGATTCCGCTCTTCGAAGGTCTGGGGGAGTCAGTCCTGCTGGATTTGCTTCGCCAGAGCCATGCCTGTCATTGCTTCCGGGACGAGTATCTCTTCATGCAGGGTGACCCTGCAAGTTTCGTATATGTGCTTAAGAGCGGTCGGGTGAAGATCCTCCAGGTCACTCCAGAGGGTCAGGAGGTCATCTTACGGGTGCAGGGCAGCTGGCAGATGTTTGGTGCCATTGCCCTGGTACAGGGCGAAGAATATCCTGCGACTGCCCAGGCATTGGAGGAATGTGACGGTTTCCGCTGGACAGGTAGTGCGCTGATTGAGTTGTTCCCGCGCTATCCGGTCCTGGCACGCAACGCCCTGCACTGCATGGCTGATCACACCAGGGAATCCCAGGATATGTTTCGCCAGATGGCCACCGAGCGCGTCGAGCAACGTTTGGCGCGCGCTTTACTGCGCCTGGCACGCCAGCTGGGTAAGAAAACTCCCCAGGGGGTATGCATCGATATTCCACTTACCCGGCAAGACCTTGCTGAAATGTGTGGTTCTACTATTTATACGGTCAGCCGCATCCTCAGTCAATGGGATCGTTCAGGTCTGATTGAGGCTGGTCGCGAAAAGGTCATTATTCGCAATCCGCATGGGCTGGTTTCGATCGCCGAAGACTTTCCCCCCTCGCACTGATCCCAATCTGGCTCAACCCGTCTGAGCTTCGAACTCCTTCTTCTCGATCGCCTCACCGCCTGTCACATCCTCATCCACTAATCGCCGGTTGCCATCAAAACGCAGTTGCACCTCGATCTGCTGGAAGCAGTGCCCCGCGCCCATCATCACCTTGCGGCTGATGTACGACAGCGTGTTGCCCTCATAATCTGGGCTCAGCTCATTCCACAGGTCCACCCGCGCCCTGATCTTCTCTCCACAGCGGTTACACTTAACATAAATGGTTTTGAACCGCTCGGCCTGATTGCGCCGCGGCGTGAGAAATCGAGAGAGTTTGGTTAGGAAATTCATCGCAACCCTTCCTTACCCTGATTATAGTCCACCATAGCTGTTTGTTTAATTTTCATCCCACAAGTAGTAGAAACCGATTAGACTACCCAGCGACTGAACTTGAACAGCCCGGGCGATCCCGTCCGGGCTGTCCATGATCAAGCCTGAATGAGCCCGCAACTTCCACCGGGTTCACCCAGCTTCATTGGTTATCCTTGATGCCAACAGTTTACCGGTACATCTCCAGATTGGTTGGTCGGGTGTGAACCAGGGTTTCATCAAAAGTGTTAAACAAATCAGCCGTGCCGCCTACCTGTACATTCCACCCAATGATCTGGGCATGGTAAGTGCTGATAAAACCATTACCAAGCATATCGATGTCAGCACCTGGAGCCAGGATCGTCCCGACCCAATATGAATCGGCTGTGCCATTGATTTGTAATTCATTGTGATTATTCGGGTCCAAATAAATCACCACCCCTGCAATTGCCGGCGATGGATCAGGTTCAATACTTGGCGCGCTAAGCTGAATGTTGGCGTTACCATTGATTCTGATCCCATTATCGCGCAAGTATAAGGTAACCCCATCCCCAACCAGCTCATCACCACCATTGAACTTTAGTTGACCCGTGACACAATACAACCCAGGATCAAGCGGGCTGTGACTGAGCAACCAGGCACCTGTAACATTATGCGCATCAGAATCGCTGCAATCGGGAGCAGGGAGGTGATAACTGGAAGGTGGGATCGGCTCATCTGCTTGCACAGGCGCTGGGTGAAGACCACCGCCGCCCGATAATTCAACGACGTAGCTGATCGTCCCACCGGTCACCTCAACATATGGTCCACCATCGGTGCGTAAACAGCCATTACTCCATATCCCGCCACCAGTCACATAGGTTTCCGCGTTGCCATGGAAAAGCGCTCCATTTTGTTGCCCCTGGCAGCCTGCCGGGTTTAAAGCCACGATCGAATTACCAAACGCCAGCGACGTGCGCGGTCGAATGCGCGTGGTTGCTTCTGTATTCACTTGGATCCCGTTCGGTATGAACAACTGGGCAAACGATGTCTCCGTGGTTGTTGAGATCTGGACCGTGAAGTCAATATACCGTTCAATATATCCATGACTGTTGTCTTGCCCGCATACAGCCGTGACACCATTGTGATCGGATATATCCTCATCGATTACAAAGCCATTTGCTGCTGCCCGGTTTATTGCCGTGGTCTGCCCCACCTGTATCGCTGCCTGAATATTGGTGCTGGAACAATTCCAGGTCGAGTAGAACACATCCCGGTTTTCCAGTTCCAATGAGGCTAGTCCAGCTGCTGCCAGTGCAGATGTATCTGACAGGTTCTGCGCATCACGCCGATCGGAATATGCCATTCCACCATCAATTGCCAGGGCGACAAAACCGAGGAATATTACGAAACCCAGGGTTAAGAATACGATTGCCTGCCCACTTTCGGACTTCCGTTTTATTATCATAGATGATTCCTCCACGTAAAAATGATTAGAATGAATATATATACATTGCTTAAATGATTAGAGAACCGACGGTCATTCCTTCGGGTGCATCCTGATCCAACAATGATTAATATTTGCGCAGAGTAAATAAGTAAAGATTAATTCACCCGCGTTAGACCGTTGAATATATAATAGCACAAATATATTATAAAATTCATTTCACTTTTGTAAATCCTGTAACATTTTATGGTGTATTACGTTTATTCTGTATTGTTTCCTTATCCATTCACACCAGGATGATCAGGAACGATCACTTTTTCCAGCTAAAGTGGTGTTCGAAAGCCATTCTCTCATGGTGAAATCCTTCCTGTTTTTGTCTGGTGTTATAATCCCCTCTTGGCCATTCTACCGGATAAATAAAACAACTGTGCTATAATAACATCACCGATTCACCCACACCCTGGCTCAATAAAATTATCGAGGCCTATGTCTCAAAACGTGATCCGCGTGGCCGGTGCCCGCGTCCATAACCTCAAAAATATCACCGTCGAGATTCCCCGTGACAAACTGGTTGTCATCACCGGATTGTCTGGCTCGGGCAAATCCTCCCTGGCGTTCGACACGATTTTTGCCGAGGGTCAGCGCCGCTACGTCGAGTCGCTCTCAGCCTACGCCCGTCAGTTCCTCGGTCAGATGGACAAGCCGGATGTGGATTCTATCGAAGGGTTGTCCCCAGCGGTTTCCATTGACCAGAAAGGTACCTCCCATAACCCGCGTTCCACGGTTGGTACCGTCACCGAGATCTATGATTACCTGCGCTTGCTGTATGCGCGTGCTGGCATCCCTCACTGTCCGGAATGCGGCCGTGAAGTTTCCCGCCAGTCTGCTCAGGAGATCGTGGATACGGTGGCAGTCATGTCTCCCGGTTCGCGCCTGTTGATCCTCTCCCCTTGGTGCGCGGTCGCAAAGGCACCCATCAGGCTGTATTGGAGGAGATCCGTAAAGCTGGTTTCGTCCGCGCCCGTGTGGATGGGAACGTGTTCAGCTTGGATGATGATATCCAGATGGACCGCTACAAGATCCACAACATCGAGGCTGTCGTAGACCGCCTGATCATCCAGCCCTCCCTGGATCAAGCCGAACAGCAGCAATTCATCACCCGCCTGACCGACTCTATCGAGACCTCACTTAAATTTGGCGACGGCTATCTGATCGTTCAGGACATTACCCTTCCCGAGGAACCCCGTGATCTGTATTTCTCCGAGCATCTCGCCTGTCCGGAGCATGGCTCTGTCCTGCCGGAGATCGAGCCGCGCACCTTCTCCTTCAATACGCCTCACGGTGCCTGTCAAGAGTGTCAGGGTCTGGGTGGTAAGCTGGAAATTGACCCCGAACTGCTCATCCCTGACCCGGACCTTTCGCTGGCGGAGGGAGCCATCTCTGTCTCCGAATGGAGCGGACCGCGTGAGGAAGGTGGCTATTACTGGCAGTCGTTGGAAAGTGCCGCTGATTATTACGGGGTAGACTTGCGCGCCCCTGTGCGCACCATCCCCAGGGACAAGCTGGGCATCATTCTCTACGGCACTCACGGCAAAGAGATCCCTATCACCTACCGCAGTGTTAAAGGTCACGAATATAAATTCGACCGCGAATTTGAAGGTGTCATCACCAACCTGCAGCGCCGCTACAGCGAGACCAATTCAGAATATATGCGCGAGCGCATCAGTGGGCTGATGAACCTGAACACCTGCCCCGCCTGCCAGGGCACCCGTTTACGCCGTGAAGCCCTGGCTGTTACCATTGATAACGCCAACATCGTTGAGGTGACCAATTGGCCTATCCAGGAGACTCTCGCCTGGGCGCGCCGCCTCGGGGAAACTGACAGTCCGCTCACTTCTCGCCAGCAAGCTATTGCCGAGCGAATTCTCAAAGAGATCCAGGAACGTCTCGGCTTCCTGGTGGATGTCGGTCTGGATTATCTCACCCTGATGCGCTCTGCTGGGACGCTCTCCGGCGGTGAGGCCCAGCGTATCCGCCTGGCTACCCAGATCGGTTCTCGCCTGATGGGTGTGCTGTATGTGTTGGATGAGCCATCCATCGGATTGCATCCCCGTGATAACGACCGCCTGCTACGTACGCTCAAGGGCTTGCGCGACCTGGGCAATACTGTCCTGGTCGTCGAGCACGACTCCGAAACGATCCGTTCCGCCGATTGGATCCTTGACCTCGGTCCCGGCGCTGGTGAACATGGCGGCGAGGTCGTCGCTGAGGGTACGGTTGCCGATATCTTGGCTCACCCCAGGTCGCTAACAGGTGCCTACCTGTCAGGTCGGTTGCAGGTAGATATTCCTCGTGAACGCCGCACTGGTAACGGCAAACACATGCGCATCATTGGCGCCCGCGAGAACAACCTCAAGAACATCGATGTCGATATCCCGCTGGGTAAGTTCGTCTGCATTACTGGTGTTTCTGGGTCGGGTAAATCCACCCTGATGATCGAGATCCTCTACAAAGCCCTGGCTGCCAGGCTGCACGGCTCGCATACCGTGCCTGGCGATTTCGACCGTCTCGAAGGGTTGGAGCACATCGACAAGATTATCAATATCGACCAATCACCCATCGGACGTACCCCACGTTCCAATCCCGGTACCTACACCAGCCTCTTTGACCAGATCCGAGGCCTGTTTGCTGAGCTTCCCGAGTCCAAAATGCGTGGTTATAAACCTGGACGCTTCTCATTCAATGTGCACGGCGGGCGCTGTGAGGCCTGCCAGGGTCAGGGACAGCTGCGCATTGAGATGCAGTTCCTGCCGGATGTCTATGTCCCTTGCGATGTCTGCCATGGTGCGCGTTTTAATCGCGAGACACTCCAGGTGCGTTTCAAGAACCTCACTATTGCCGATGTTCTCGACCTGACGGTGGATCACGCCCTGGAGAGCTTTGAAGCCTTTCCGAATATGATGTCCCGTTTACGCACGCTGCAGGAGGTTGGGCTGGGCTACATCCGCGTCGGTCAGCCTGCTCCCACCCTCTCCGGTGGCGAGGCGCAGCGCGTTAAGCTGGCCCGCGAGCTTTCCAAGCGCGCTACCGGGCGCACCATCTATGTCCTGGATGAGCCATCCGTCGGTCTGCATGCCGCTGATGTTCACAAATTGATCGAAGTCTTGCAGCGCTTGGTCAGCACCGGCAACAGCGTACTGATCATTGAGCACAACCTGGATATCATCAAGGTAGCCGACCACATCATCGATCTCGGCCCCGAAGGCGGCGATCGCGGTGGTTTGGTCATCGCCCAGGGCTCCCCCGAGGAGATCTGCGCCGCTGACGCCTCCTACACCGGTCAATTCCTCCGCCCCTACGTCTGCAACCCGTGACCTTCCCCCAGACCAGACTTCGGAAGTCTCCCCCCTCCTCCTCTCGATCCCACGCTCCTCCTCTCGTTCCCACGCTCTCCGCGTGGGAACGCCCACCTGGACGCTCCCGCGTCCCGTCACTTGCCGCAGAGCGGTAAAAAAACGGTGACAACGCAGAATGTTGCCACCAGAAAAATATATTCGCCCTATTCGTCCATTCGCATTATTCGCAATAATCCTTCCCCCTCAATCCGTAGAGACACAACATCTTGCGTCTCTACCACCTGCTCAATCATTCATTCATTATCTATCTAATTAGCGGGAATTCGCGCAGATTAGTGGATAAATATCACTTATCTGCGTAATCAGCGTCATCCGCAAGATCTGCGGTTCAATGTTTTTCCCCCTGGCGGATATCAGTCCGCCGTTCGATTCGCTCAAGCAGTCCCCTGAGCGGATCGCCCTCTCCCCTCGCCTCTAATCGGATCGCCCCATTCGGGCAGGCCGGCACACATTTTCCGCACCCCTTACAGTGACCGGCGATTAACGCCCGATCATGATCCAATGAGATTGCCCCAACCGGGCAAGCTTCAAAACATTCCTCGCACATCACACATTCATCGCTGACTGTTACTTCCAGTCCCGGCAGCTTCTGCACGATCTCCCAGAAAGCCGGCGGGCCTTCCCTAAGCCCAGTTCGGATCGCACAGCAGCAATCGCAGCAAAAGCATATTGTCAGCATTCGCCGGTAGGTGATTCCCACTGTCAGCGCGTCCACCATTGTATGCGCCACCATGGGAGTCAGGCCATTGTCCAATGCTTGCCAGACATGCTCTTTGGCTTCCGCTACGCTCACCAACCGGCCCATGCTCTCATGGACCTCTGCTGCCCCCTGCCCCAGGAACAGGCATCCGAAATCCTGCGGGTGAGTCTGGCATTTTTCGTGCCTCCGGCACACGCACTCATTCATCATGAAGCGCACACTTGCCCGCTCTACCAATGTATCCAGCAGCACCTGCGGCAGCGGTGTCTGTGCCGGGACTGGGATGACCGCATGCACCGGCAGAATGATTGCCTGATGGACGTGCGGGCTGAACAGCGGTTGAATCAGCCTGCCGATCACCGGCTGCTTCCCCAGCCGGTACGCAGTCCGCACCAGCGGCCATGCCTTCATTATAATGTCGTAGATCCGTTTAGATGTGCCCATCACTTCACCAATACAAAGGAGCTGTCCCCCCAACAGCCCCCAACCCCTAAGATTTTACCAGAACCTGCAGGAAATAACCCCGGACATGCTCTCTCGTTATTCCGCCCCTCCCACTTTCCTCTCGTTCCCACGCTCCGCGTGGGAACGCCCCCCTGGACGCTCCCGCGTCCCGTCACCTTCCAGACTTCCGAAGTCTTAGAGACTTCGGAAGTCTATTTTAATTACATTCGCCCCATTCGCAATAATTCTTATTCCACATTATTCTGCATTGTGCACTTCGTGTCGGCTTGGTGCTCTTTGTGTTAATGTTTAGATTTCCTCTTCCGCAGCGCCATCGGCAGCAAAATGAACGTCGCCAACGGCCAAACCCAGCTTAACTCACCTGGCCCATCAGCCCCGGTGCGCGCCGCGATCCGCCGGATCCGCATCAACCGGTATTCA